>Ga0209581_1000692_pt1 | contig 55617 bp, 47 predicted proteins | sample Coa_R2_FD_187160 | JGI IMG/M metagenome (GOLD analysis project Ga0209581, IMG submission 187160) | Surface soil microbial communities from Centralia Pennsylvania, which are recovering from an underground coalmine fire - Coalmine... | ecosystem: Environmental > Terrestrial > Soil > Unclassified ...
ACTTTGTCCGCAGCGTGCAGCTTCCGAATGGCGAGTTGCCTTATGTTGTCGAAAGTCCTTACGAGGGCCGCCGCGAGCATTATCTGTGTTATCAATATAACGCTTTCCAGTTCCTGAAGCTGGCGTGGCTCGATCGCACCCGGCCCACGGACTCCGCCGCCGCGGTTCTCCCCGGTCTCGCGAATTTTCTGGCAACGGGCGTAACACCTTCCGGAGCGTGCGCGCGCGATTGCATTCATCGCCGGCCGGAGGTGGATTATTACACGGCTGCTCTGGCTGCCGCTCTCGATGAAGCCTCACGGCTGGGATACATTGTGGACCGCGGCCCGGCGGAAAAGGCCTTTGGGCGTGTGATGGCCCGCCAGAAGGCCGACGGCGGCTTTATCTATTCCGAGGGCGACTACGGCATTTTGCGTGATGGCCGTTCGTATCCCCGTCCTATGGCAATGACGCTGTTTCATTTGCTCTACGGCGCAGGTGCCGGAGATGGTTTCCCACCGAGTGACGCGCGGTTGTAGTGGGGCAAGCTTTTGCGCCGGCCCCGGGGTCGTTGTGGCGTTTGTGCGGAGTTTGTGAACTCATGCCGGTCTGAAGACCGGTTTTACGTATGTGTGGAATCTGCGGAGTATTCAATTTTGGAACGCGCGAGCCGGCGGACAAGTTTCTGCTGAAGCGTGCAACGGACGCCATGGTCCATCGGGGCCCTGATGACGAGGGCTTCCATCTGGACGGTGAACTGGGGCTTGGCAACCGGCGGCTGAGCATCATTGATCTTCCGGGCGGCCATCAGCCCATCTCCAATGAAGACGAGAGCCTCTGGATCACCTTCAACGGCGAAATCTATAATTACCGCGAACTCCGCTATCACCTCGAAGGCCGCCACAAGTTTCGGACTGCGACCGACACGGAAGTCATTCTGCACCTCTATGAAGAATTCGGGGAACGTCTGCTGGAGCATCTGCGCGGGATGTTCGCCTTCGCCCTGTGGGACCGGCGCAAGCGACGCCTGATGCTGGCCCGCGACCGCATCGGCATCAAGCCGCTTTATTATCTTGTGGAGCCCGGCCGGCTGGCTTTTGCTTCCGAGTTGCGCGCGCTTCGCGAACTGGCAAGGCAGCCGCTCGAAATCGATCCGCAATCCGTCTATGACTTTTTCGGTTTTCGATATGTGCCCGCGCCGAACACTTTTTATCGCAATGTCAGCAAGCTGCTGCCCGGCCATTATCTGATCGCCGATGCAAACAGCATTCAACAGGAACGTTATTGGGATATTCCCGGCGAAGATGAAACTCCGCTCGCAGCGGAAGAATATGCAACGCAGGTCCTCGAAACCCTGCGCGAGTCCGTCCGGCTGCGTCTGGTGGCCGATGTTCCCCTGGGCGTCTTTTTAAGCGGCGGCGTCGATTCCACAGCGATCGTTGCGATGATGGCTGATCTCGGCGTGCATCCGCTGCGGACATTTTCTGTAGGCTTCGAGGAGAAGGAGTTCAGCGAGCTGCCTTACGCGCGCCGCGTGGCTGCACGGTTTTCAACTGAGCACACGGAGGTAATCCTCCGCCCGCGCGATCTGGCCGATGAGCTGTCGCGGCTGGTCGCCTTTCGCGACGAACCCGTGGCTGAGCCGACAGACATTGCGCTCTATCGCATGTCGCTCAAGGCCGCGGAAACCGTCAAGGTGGTGCTGGCGGGCGAAGGGAGCGACGAACTTTTCGCCGGATATCCAAAGTATGCTGCCGATCGGCTTGCCGGACTGGTCTCGGCATTTCCACAGGAAGTAACCAGCACGATTGTCCGCTGGCTGCCTTATCGTCAGCGGCGGGTGAAGCTGGCGCTCGAAGCTCTTTCGATTCCCGATGAGGCCGAACGCTCGGCCACCTGGTTCGCGTCCTTTTCCCGCCAGGAACGCGAGGCGTTGTTCTCACCGGATTTTCTGGCCAGAGTGGATGTCTCGCATCCGGCGCGCGTGTTCGCGAAGTATCTCGAGCAGGTTCGTGACCGGCCTCCGCTCAAACGCATGCTTTACGCCGACCTCAAAATCTGGCTGCCGGACAATCTGCTGCTGCGCGGCGATCAGATGACCATGGCGGCCTCGATCGAAGAGCGCGTTCCGTTTCTCGATCACAAACTGGTGGAACTTGCTGCGCGTATTCCGGTGCGCCTGCTGACGCAGGGATTCCGCACCAAGGTCCTGTTGCGCCAGGCGCTCAGCCCTTATCTGCCCGAGGAAACCCTGCGGCGGCGCAAGGTAGGCTTCACTGTGCCGGTTGGTCTCTGGTTCAGAAAAACGCTCAATTCCTTTGTGGCGGACCTCCTTCTTTCGCCTGACGCGCGCTCGCGCGAGTATTTCAACGTCGCCAATATGGAAAACTTTGTGCGCGAACATTTCGACGGCGTGCGCGATCGCCAGAAGCAGATCTGGGCGCTGATCAATTTCGAGCTTTGGCGCCGCAGCCGCAACTCATAGGATCCCGGCATCGAATGAAGAAAAAACAAGCGGGCGTCTGCATCATCGTTGAAAATCTCACGGTGCCGACTGACCGGCGCATTTGGCAGATGGCGCGCACGCTCACGGAGGGGGGCTATCATGTTTCCGTCGTGTGCCCCACCGGGCCTGGATTCGACAGACGCTATGAAGTCCGCGAATGTATTGACATCTACCGACATAGGCTGTGGGAGGCATCCGGCCCGTTCGGCTACCTCATCGAGTACGCCTGGGCGCTCGCGGCGGAATTCCGGCTGGCGCTCCGGGCTTACCAAAGGACGCATTTCCGAATCATCCACGCCGCCAACCCGCCGGACACTATCTTTCTGGTCGCTCTTTTCTTCAGGCTGTTTGGAGTGCGGTTCATCTTCGATCACCACGACCTGAACCCGGAACTCTTTGAGGCCAAGTTCGGCAAACGCGGAATTTTCTACCGCCTCGTGTGCCTGGCGGAACGTTTGACGTACCGCACTGCGACCGTTTCGATTGCCACGAACGAATCGTATCGCGAAGTCGCCATCGGACGCGGCGGCATGAAGCCGGAGCGCGCATTCGTCGTGCGAAGCTGCCCCGACCTGACGAAAATTCGCATCGGGCCGCCGAAGCCGGAACTCAAAAACGGAAAGCCGCTGCTGGTTGCTTATGTCGGCGTCATGGGACCGCAAGATGGCCTTGATCTTCTGCTCGAATCAATTCATTACATCGTACGGCGCGCCGGGCGCAAGGACGTCGCCTTTGCATTGATCGGCGCGGGAACCGAACTGCCCGTCCTGAAAGCCCTGGCCGCAGAGAAAGGGATCGATTCGGTGGTCACATTCCCTGGGCGCATCCCAGATGCTGAAATGTGGGATTACCTTTCCACTGCCGATGTGTGTGTCGCACCCGACCCGAAAAACCCGATGAATGACAAATCCACGATGAACAAGATCCTGGAATACATGGCATTCGGACGGCCGGTCGTGCTTTATGATCTGACTGAAGGGCGCAGATCGGCGGGCGATGCGGCACTCTACGCCCGGCCCAATGATCCCGAAGACTTCGCTCGGCAGGTGCTCACCCTTCTTGATTCTGAAGAGTTGCGCCGGACGCTCGGCGGCCGCGGTCGCAAAAGGATCGAAGAAAGCCTGAACTGGGAGATCGAAAAACGCGAACTGCTGAAGGCTTATGACACGGCGCTGAGGGACCAAAGGTAAAACAGCCACGTTCCCGGTTCCGTGAAAAGGTTCTGCAACCTGCCGCGTGAACTGGCAAGCGGCCCGCGGCTCAGCTCGCGCCGCGGCCCAGGAGGACCACAGGGATGGTTTTCAGCAGGATTTTCAGGTCCAGGGCGGGCGACCAGTTGTCGATATACTCCATATCGAGCTCCATCCAGCGGCGGAAGTTCAACTGATTTCGCCCTTCGAGCGCCCACAGGCAGGTGAGGCCGGGCTGCATGCGCAGGCGGCGGCGCTGCCATCCGGCGTATTTTTCGACTTCTTCAGGCAGCGGCGGGCGCGGCCCCACAAACGACATATCGCCCTTTAAGATATTGATAAGCTGCGGAAGTTCGTCCAGCGAGAACTTGCGCATGAATCGCCCGACCTTCGTGCAGCGCGGATCGTTCTTGATTTTGAACACCGGGCCGTCGAGTTCATTCAGCGCGGCGAGTTCTTCACGGCGCAGATCGGCATCGGCGTGCATTGACCGGAATTTATAAACCGTGAATTTCCTTCCGCCCAGTCCACAGCGCACCTGGCGGTAAAGGACCGGTCCCTTGGACGTCAGCTTAATGAGTACCGCAAGCAACAAGAGAAGCGGTGAAAGAAAAACCAGCAGCGCAAGGGCCATCGTGAAATCAAGCGCGCGCTTCAGCAGCAGAAGATACTCATTTTCCGGTGTGTTGGTAAAGGTCAGCAGCGGCATCTCCTTCAGCCGGTCGAGATAGACTTTGGAAGCAACGTGAGGAAAAAAGTTGAGCAGAACACGCGTCTTCACACCTTCTTCTTCGCAAAGCAGGAAAGCGTCTTCGATCTTTTCCATGTCGCCTTTGTCAGCGGCAAAGATGACCTCGTCGATCACGTGCCGCCGGACAAGCTGGGGCAGTTCTTTGAGCGAATAAACCGGATACTCGCGCCGGAGACCTGTGCAATTCTGCGAATTTTCAAGGTGCTGGCGGATCCGGGCAAATCCGAAGATTCGCATGCCTCGCTTTTCATTGGCTTCAATAGCTTTGGCGATTTCCGCCACTGCCGGTGAATCACCCACCAGCAGGAACTCACGATAGCCGCCAAAAGTTCGCCTGAGCGGATCGCCCAGCCGGCGCGCTACGAGGCGGAAAGCAATCATACCCACAAGGGTGATTACTGCGTAGAGAGCAAGCAGCAAGCGGCTGATAAATGCCAGCTTGAAGGCGAAAATGCCGGCGAAGAGCAGCACAGTCCCGAAAAACGCCGCTTTAAGCGGGTCCCAAAAAGCGCGCAGAAGGTTCTCTTCCTGAATATCGCGATAGGAACCGGTTACAAGTCCCACAGCGATCCACAGGAAGATGGCGGAGGGAATAATCCAGAGGTAATTGGGATCCGGATAAAGCGGATGAGCGTTAATAAATCGCGCGCGGACCCAGTACGCCAAGGCGAAGCCGGCCACAGCAAGCACGGCATCGGCCAGCAGATAAAGGACCCCCATCATCTGTCTATGGCGGGAGAACATGAACGTCGATCCAGCCCGATGGGCTTTCCTATCTTAGCAGAACATAAGTTTGGAAGGGTGGCAGGGGTTCGGCGCATAAGCCGCTTCCGGACCCCCGTCACGCAACTCCTTACCACAATTGTCATACGGCCGGCGGCTGATAGCGGCGGCCTTTCCAACTGAGTCCGGGCCCTGTCAGGCTGTTGAGGGCAGATACGATCGAGACAGCGGAATAGAAAAGTGCAGCCAGCGGGAGTGTGAAGATGAAGAACGGAGAAAGGCCCGCTAAAACGACGACAGGGCCATAAACAAGGGTAGTGGCGGCGCACGCAGCGGCCGCTGCCAGAAGGGTCGGTCCCTGCGCAAAATGCGTTCCCCAAAACCAACGCGCAGCGAGGACCACGAGCGAAATCCACGGAAATACTGCCAGCCCATTGCCCACGACCACTCCGGCCAGGACCTTCCAGAGTGAGCAGCCGGCCCCTTCCCAGGCGCTGCGTGCGAGTCCTTCGAAGACCTCGCGCCAGTTCTTATACATGCGAGTGTGGAAGACGCCCCGCGTCAGGCCGAGATAAATTCGTCGGCCGTTGCGTTTGAAAAGTTCAGCCATACGCAGGTCTTCAATCAACGTATTGCGCAGCCGCGAATACCCGCCCAGAGCGATCAGGTCATTACGCCGCATCAGGAGAAATGCGCCTGCCGCCATCGCGCGCGACGATCCGGGATTGTTCACCATGCGCAGCGGAAAAAGCATGGAAAGAAGAAAGCCAAACGCAGGCATAACAACTTTTTCCGCGAAGGACTGCATTTCAAGCTCGGGGATCAGTGAGAGCAATTGCACGTCTTTCTGGATTGCTGTGGCCACAGCCTGGCGCAGCGGGGTCGGGTGGAATACAACATCGGCATCCGTAGCAAGGATCCACTCGCCGGTGGCTGCTTCCACGGCAAGGTTCATGGCATGGACTTTGCCGCGCCAGCCGGGTGGCAGCACACGGTTGTGAATGACGCGTAATTTGCCATTTGAGCCATGGCGCTGCGCCCACTCGTCGGCTAGCGCCCCCGTACTGTCATCAGAATCGTCATCCACCAGAATGATTTCAAAGTCGGGGTAGTCCAGCTTAAGCAATGAATCAAGGGTTGCAGGGAGCGTTTCCTGCTCATTTCGCGCAGCCAGCAGAATGGACACTCGCGGAAGCTGGAATGCCGGGCCCAAGGAAGAGTCCGGGCGAAGCACGAGGGCGCCTGTGATGTTCCAGAGGGAAAACAGGCCCGCAGCAGTCCATGCGACGAATACGACCCAAAGGCTAAACTCCCAGAGATGCAATTGTGGCTCCTCAATGACTATACGGAATCCCGCACAACCGGAGCAAGCATCTCAGCGTGAGGACAAGAGTAAAACATGTGCTAGACTCGAACCTCCTGCATGGGCGACGCGTTCCTCATCTTTATTATTCTGGCAATCATGCTGCTGGCGCAAAGCGTGAAGTCGCTTTGTGATGGCTTCCGGTTTCTCGAATACGTACGGCGCCGGCGTTCCGAACCGGTTGGTGATTATGCTCCGCCCGCGGCGGTTATCATTCCGGTCACAGGCACAAGCCCCGCGCTTGAGGCGAATATTACTGCCTTCCTGGCGCAGAATTATCCGTTCTACGATCTCGTGCTGGTGGTCGAAGATGAAAAGGACGCTGCCTGGGAGCCGTTGAGGACGGTGGTCAACAAGGCCGCAACCCAAAGCGCGTCAGGACCTCGAAATGTCTCGCTTGTAATTGCAGGTCCTTCGCACGGCAAAGGGCAAAAAGTTCACAACCTGTTGCGCGGGCTTGATCGGGTCAATGCGGATATCGAAGTCCTCGTCTTTGCCGACGCGGACGTGCGCCCGGCCGCAGACTGGCTGCGGGCGCTGGTCGCTCCGCTCGCAAACCAGGAGGTCACGGTCAGCACCGGGTTTCGCTGGTATCTGCCTGGAAAGAGCTTGGTCTCTCAACTCCGCGCTGCGTGGGACACATCCATCGCAACGCTGATGGGCGAGCATGACAGCAGCTTCCCGTGGGGAGGCTCGATGGCCATTCGCACCGAAGACTTCAGGCGCCTCAAGGTCCGCGAGCGCTATTGGGATTCGACTGTCAGCGATGATTATTGTCTAGGCAAGGCGGTCCGCGAAAATGGCGGCAGGATCCGCTTTGAGCCGCGCTGCCTGCTCGCTTCGCATGAGGACTCCTCGTTTGCTGAATTCATGCGCTGGACAAACCGCCAGATCATCATCACCCGTGTGTATGCTCCGCACTTGTGGCGATTGGGTCTTGCGGCACACCTCCTCTATTCGCTTACGTTTGTCTTCGGGCTTATCACTGTTTTCAGTCCATCCATCCCGATCTGGCAGAAACTGGGCTCGGCAACAGCCCTGGCCGCTATTCTCGGACTGGGAGTGGCGAAGGGAAGAATTCGGACCGTTGTCGCTCGCGAGATTTTTCCGGAAGAGCGGGAGGCATTGTACAGATTCGGGAACCGATACTGGCAACTTGCGCCTTTGGTTCCCTGGATAATGCTGTGCAATTTTCTAATTGCGGGTTTTGCGCGCACAATCGAGTGGGGGCATGTCCGATATCGTTTAAAGTCTGACCGCGAAGTGGATATTCTATTCAGGCAGTCTCACTGATCCTTCTCCTTGGAAGGTGCCTTCGCCTTGTGGCGATAAAGAGGGCGGCTCCCGGCGCGAGACTTGGTCTTCCTGGGTGTTGAAGGCGGCGGGGATTCCGCCTGAGGAGCAATCTTGGCTAATACCTGGTCAAAAGCTGTGGAAGCAGACTTCGGTGTCTTCTTGCGTTCCTTCCCTTCGAAATAAGGGTGTTCGGAATAACAAGTCTGGCAGATAACCTTGACCACCTTTTCGCCCACAAAACTCGCGATGGCGTGATTCATCAGACGTTTGCAACGCGGACAATAATCATCGATCAGGTCCCCAAGGCGCGGCGGGCGGCTATCAAGCCATGAGTTATCGCTTTCCATCGTTCCGCCCATTATAACCGCACGTCCATCAAATGCAAAATTCATCGACTTTTGAGAAATTCCCCGTCGGCCCACTTCGCGCGGGGGCGAAAAACGAAAGCCTGGAAAAGGAAGGAGCACGAGCGGCATCTCAATCCGTCTGATCCCTGAACGGCATTCTGGATCTTAGCCTAAGGTTCGGTGCCTGTTAAACCGGGATTCCCTTTGTGGAATTTTCCATGTTGCCAAGCTAGAATCAAGTTCGCGAGTTCAGCCGATGCCTGAGACAAGGTCCGAGATCCTCCCAACCACCAGGATTGCCACAGCAAGCGGTCGCATCATTGCAGTGGCCATTGTGATTGCGTGCATCAACTTTGCCAGTTCAATCATCATCACGCTGATTTGCGCAATCCTGATCGCCTTCGTGCTGGAGCCGGCGGTCGGTTTTCTCGAGCGGATCCACATTCCGCGCTGGCTTGGAGCATTGTTAATGCTGGTCGCCTCGATTGCCCTGCTTTACCTCATGGTGTACGGAATTTACGACCGCGTGATTGCGTTTATCCAGCAATTTCCAACATACGGCCAGCCGCTCAAGCACCTCTTCGCCAATCTCGAGGCAATGGTTGAGAACATCAAGAAGCTGGCATCGGGAGTTGTGCCGGCGTCCTCCACGCCGCAAACAAGCCTGCCAACTATCCGGCTGCAACAGGAGTCCCACTGGGGCCAGTATCTGGTGCGAGGCATCGGGTCGGTTTACACCTTTATCGTCACGGTGATGTTCATTCCCTTCCTTGTTTTCTTCATGCTCACCGGGAAAAACCACATCTGGAGGAAAACGCTGGACCTGTTCTCCGAAAACCATAGAGAACAGGCGGAGACCGTCATCCTCAGGATTGGTCACATGGTTCGGCGCTATATTTTCGGAAACCTCATGGTTGCTCTGATCGCCACCGGATTGATCACTCCCGTCTTTGCATTGATGAAGCTGCACTTTGCGCTTCTGATCGGGCCGCTGTCCGCCATTCTCAGCATGATCCCTTATCTGGGTGTCGCGGTGGCAATGGCGCCGCCCATGATGATGGCGCTGGGACAATACGCGTCGGCTACGCCGTTCATCGTGATCGCCGTGACGATTCTGGCAGTCCATTTCCTAGCCATCAACGTGTTTACACCCAAATTCGTTGGGCATCAGGTCAGCTTGAACGCCTTGACTGTAACGATAGCAATGATGTTCTGGGGATGGTTGTGGGGTGCCGCAGGTCTGATTCTGGCAGTCCCCATTACTGCCGCACTCAAGGCGGTGTGCGACAACGTCGAAAAGCTGAAACCCTGGGGAGCGTGGATGGGAGAACATTGATCTGTCTCTTCCGCCGCTGGGAAAATGGTCATTGAATAGAACCCAAAGGACGTGGGGAACAGGGCGGGTTCAAGGTCCGCCGGCACGTTGCGGCAAGCCCTTTACGTAGCTTCCCGATCAGGTTGTCGATTATTAATGAAGGACCCCATGGATAAGCAGGACTTCTCAATTGTAATTCTTGCCGCGGGCAAATCGACGCGTTTCAAGTCAAAGCGCTCGAAGCTGCTGCACGCTCTCGCAGGCCGTCCACTGGGCGACTATGTTGTGCGGACATCGCTGGCTGCAGGGGCTGAAAAGGTCCTGATGATCGTAGGACACGACGCAGCCGCCGTCCGGAAAACCCTCGGCCGGCCTGGAGTTGAATTTGTCGAGCAGAAGGAGCAACTCGGAACCGGCCATGCGCTGATGATAGCGCGTCCGCAACTGGAGAAATGCTCAGGGTCCACGGTTGTCGTCGTTGTGGGGGACGCTCCTCTCCTGCGGGCTGAAACTTTACTTAAGCTTGTCGCCGCACACCAAAAAGCCCGTGCTGCCGCTTCTGTGCTGACCATGCAGCTTGACGACCCTCGGGGTTACGGCAGGATTGTGCGTTCCAGCGGCAAACGCGTGCGGGCCATCGTCGAAGAAAAGCTTTGCACCCCAGCGCAGCGGAAAATCAAAGAAGTCAGTTCAGGGACACTCTGCTTCTCAAGAAAAGAACTCCTGAAGGACCTGGACAAGTTGTCCGACAAGAACATCCAGAAAGAATATCTGCTGACCGACCTCGTTAAGATTTTTAATCAGCGACGCAAAAAGGTCATCGCATTTCCGGTTGAGGACGCGCGTGAGGTCCTCGGAGTCAATGACCGGGTTGAACTCGCCCACGTTGAACACATCCTTCGAATCCGTAAAGCCGAATCGCTGATGCGCGACGGCGTCACTATTGTTGATCCCCAAACCACTTATATCGATGCGAATGTAGAAGTCGGGCAAGATACCCTCATCGAACCGGGAGTATGCCTTCTCGGCAACACACGCATCGGGAGAGACTGCACGATCCGGGCACATTCAATGCTTACTGATTCAACGCTGGGAGACGAAGTACTGGTGCAACCTTGCACAGTGGTTACGGGCTGTCAAGTTGGCCCTGGCGTGGTTCTCGGTCCGTTCGCTCACCTGCGCGAGGGAGCGAGGATAGATCGCGAAGCACAGATTGGAAACTTTGTAGAAGTTAAAAAGTCAAAGGTAGGATCAGGAACAAAAGCCCGGCACCTGACCTACCTGGGCGATGCCACTCTGGGCGAACACGTAAATATAGGCGCTGGAACGGTCACCTGCAATTACGACGGCGAGAAGAAGAACCCAACCAACATCGAGGACGGCGTTTTTATTGGAAGCGGCAGCATGCTCGTTGCGCCTGTCCGGATCGGCAAGGGAGCGTACGTTGCGGCCGGCTCAGTGATCACAGAAGATGTTCCCCCGGAAGCACTGGCTGTGGGGCGCGCCCGTCAGGTCAATAAAGAAGGATGGGTTCGCAAACACAAAGAGCGCAGATCACAGTCTGTTTCTGAACAACCTCGCGAGAATTCAGATTCAAACCCCAATCGCCCGGCTGAACGTTAAAATAACTGAAATTTTCAAAGTGGTTCCATAGCCGGGAACCGCGCAATAAATTTCACACTCCGTTTTCTCACTGGATATTGCAGTTTTTACATCCGTCAAGTAAGAAATTCTCTCCTGCCACTGGGCACGCTTTCCGGGTCCGCCTCGAAGGCGACTGTTTCCGCATCCTTAGATTCAGGCCAAGGCTGGAATTCCAATTGCCTGCACGATCATGAGATCGCTTCCCCGGTTTATTTGCGGATGCTCAACAACTAAGGAGGCAAGAAGATGGCGAACGAAGCAATGCCTGTCCAGCGCGACCTGCGAGGGGACTCTGCCGCAAGTCCGGGTTTGGGCAGCAAAACCAAGATGATTCTAATAGCCTTGGCCGTACTGATGGTTGCGGAGATTTATTCCATCAGCAGGATTGCTGCAGTTGGAAAGACAATCCAGGCCCAGGACGCAAAAACGCGCAAGGACCTTACGGCCCAGTTCAATGACCAGCTTTCGGCCAAACTCCTTTCCCTCGAGCGTGAAAACCAGGAGCAGCTTGAGGCGTTGAAGTCTGAACTGGATGAAGCATCCCGCCATCTGGGGGCTCAGCGGGGCGAATTGCGTCGCGCTCGCGCCATGGTGGCCGAACTCCAGTCCGAGCACGCTCGGCAGATGGACGACTTGAAGCATGAGATCGCATTGAAGGCGGACCAGCAGCAACTCGGTGCCTTAACAGCGGATGTTTCGGATACGAAGACTGATCTCAATAAAACCAAGAAAAGCGTAGAAGACCTGGTCAACAGTTTTGGCATGACCCGCACGCGCTTCGGGACCCTGATTGCGCGCAATCATGATGAGATCGAAGCGCTGCGAAAACTGGGCGAGCGCGACTACTATGAATTCACCCTCGTCCGCCATCATCCCATCCGCCTGGCCAACCTTGGGCTGGACCTGAAGAAGACCAATGCAAAACATCACACCTTCACAGTGGACCTTCTGGTCGATGATGTCTGGGTGAAGAAAAGCAACCGCACAATCAACGAGCCCATCTTCTTCACCACTCAAGGCTCGCGCAGTTTCTCCGAACTTGTTGTCAACAAGGTGGACAAAGGTGTGATCTCGGGATATATTAGTACCCCGAAGAACCCCACTCAGATGGCCTCGCGGTCGGAGGGAACGCAATAAGCCATTTGGGGAGGGCAGTTAAAGCGGGATTTGATTTGAAGTCAGGAATCAGCAGCTTGGACTCACGGCTGATTCCGGCAAGCCAGATCGTCGCCAAGAGTTCGTTAGCACAAGCTGGACAAAGCGCCAGGGTCCGGCCATGAAACCCGCTCCGGAGGTGAAATCATGGTCAAGCGCGTTGTCCTGATCGCTACCCTTCTTATTGTGAATGCATGGGCTGCATTGGGGGCGACGTACACGGTTCCGCCCGGCACCATCCTCAGTTGCCGCCTTTCTGAGACGTTGTCCACCGCGATGAACCAACAGGGGCAACTCTTTGCGGCTACTCTTGTTGAGCCTGTCGTCATCGATGAAAATCAGATCATCCCCGCCGGTTCCACAATCCACGGGCGGATTACCAGCCTGAGAAGGCCTGGCCACATCAAGGGCGTTGGAGAAATGTTGCTGGTCCCTGACACCCTTGCGTTGCCCAACGGTCAGACATTTACAGTGAGCGGTGTGCTGTTTGAAGCCTACGGCGCGCCCGGCGCGAGCATTGCAAATTCAGAGGGCGTGTTGCGGGGCCCGAACGCCCGCATGCGGGACATCAAGGAAGTTGGCATCGGCATCGGCGGTGGCAGCGTGATCGGGTCAATCTTCGGCGGCCTTCATGGGGCCTTTGTGGGTGGAGTGATTGGCGGGGCCGCCGGACTGGTGGACAGCCTGCGTCGGCGCGGACCTGACCTTACCCTGCCGGTTGGAACAGAACTCAAATTCCAGTTGAACCGCGAGTTGGTAGTCAATCATTCAGGCGTCGCAGAATACAACCTGAGTTCGCGGTAGGCTTTACGGATTCACCTTCGCCGGTTCGGGTCGGTCGAATTAGGTTACGCGCAGATCATGAACTGATGTACTTCGCATAGAGGCTGCGGGCCACGACAGGGTCCTGCGTGCCCTTGATCAGAGCACGCCCGTCCGGGAAAACAATCATCTCGTATCCGTCGAACGAGAACCTCAGCAGAAATCCATTCGTCCGCACGATTCCAAACGCTTCAAGGCGGGACTTGAGAAGCTCCAGATCCAGTGTGCGAGGTTCGCGCTGATGGATCTGGACTGCGTTCCTTCCGCAAAGCGTAACGTGTGCCGGGCCGACGTCGTCCAGATAGTCGAATTTTCTTCGTCCGCACGCGCGGCAATCTGGGTCACGGCCGGGTTTGACCTGCTGAACCCGGTTCTGCCAGATGTCAAATGCGAAGAGCGTTCCATGCAACTCCTGTTCACGGCCCAGTAAAATCTTCAGAGCCTCCGTCACCTGGATGGCTGCGGTCCAGCTTGCCGCCGGACCGATCACCCCAACGGTGTCGCAAGTCTCGTGCAGCCCCCTGGGTGCGTCGGGAAAAACGCAGACCAGGCATGGCCCTCTACCCGGCAGGATCGTCATGGTGACGGCGGAACTTGCCACTACGGCCCCGTAAATCCATGGAATTCCGAGCTTGACAGACGCATCGTTCAACAGATAGCGGGTCTCAAAGTTGTCGGCACCGTCCAGTATTACGTCGAACCCTCGAACCAGGTCCTCAATGTTGCGGCTGGTAACGTCCGCCACCACACCTTCAACCTGCACTTCGGAATTGATGGCTCTCAGCTTGCGTTCGGCGGCAACTGCCTTGGGAAGTCCCTCACGCGCATCGCACTCATCGAACAGCGATTGCCTCTGAAGATTGCTTTCTTCAACAAAATCCCGGTCCACAATGCGGAGCGCGCCCACTCCCGCCCGCGCCAGGGCGTTGGCCTGTGCTGTTCCCAGCGCGCCGCACCCGATGATGACGGCTTTCGAGGCCATCAACCTCTCCTGTCCATCCTTGCCGATGGGGTGAAAAAGGACCTGACGGGAATATTTCTCGCGGTTCATGGTTCGAGACCTTATTATAACCTTTGCGTCCGGCAGGGGCTGCCGGCTCACGAAACAGGCTCGACTCATGCGCCCGCGGGGTCCATGATAATAGTCGGATTTGAATTTACGAACCTGCCCTGCGGGCCCCTTATGAGCGAAATTCCGTTTGAATCCGAACGCCGCGCCATGGTTGACGCGCAACTGCGCCGCCGCGGAATTCGTGATGAGCGTGTTTTGCAGGCCATGTTTGAGGTCCCGCGCCATGAATTCGTGCCAGTCTCAGAACAAGGGGTGGCGTACGAGGACCGGCCGATCGTAATCGGAGACGGGCAGACCATCTCGCAGCCGTACATGGTCGCGGCCATGACGGAGGCCGCCGAAATTGCGCCTGGGGACAATGTTCTCGAAATCGGTACCGGCTCAGGCTATCAGTCGGCTGTGCTTGCGCACCTCGGCGCTAAAGTGATCACCATTGAACGCGTCAAGTGGCTGGCCGAGTCTGCGCGGGAGCGCCTTGCGCGCCTGGGTTACCGGAATGTTCGGGTAATCTTCGAAGACGGCAGCGAAGGCTACCCCGCAGAAGCTCCTTACACCGCCATCCTTGTGACCGCTGCCGCACCGGCGGTGCCACGGGCGCTTGTCAGCCAGATGGAGGAAGGCGGCAGGTTGGTCATTCCTGTCGGCTCTCTCCAGCTTCAAACTCTTCAGGTGATCTCGAAGCACGGCGAGGAAACTTCCGTTCGTGAACTCGATCCCTGCCAGTTTGTTCCGCTCGTCGGCAAACAAGCATGGCCGGAGACGGAAAGCTGATGGGGGTTACCTCTGGCATCCGGGCGTTCGAGCACCGCCGCCTGATCATCATGCCGGGCAATAATCCCCAGGGGCTGCCATCGCCGCGGAAGAACCCGCTTAGAATGATGATAGGAACCCGGAGGCCGGTCTGATTTCCATTGCAATTTGGCCGGCCCCCGGGCTATAGTCTCGCCCCATGGCTGAGCCTTATCTGAGCATCGTCATTCCCGCCTACAACGAATCTCTGCGGATTGGCAAGACGCTGGACGCAGTCCGCAATTACGCCGCATCGAGGCCGTTTGAAACGGAGATCGTGCTCGTGGACGATGGCTCCACCGACGGCACGCCAGAGTTGCTCAAGGAATTCCAATCCCTCTGGCCGCAAACACGTGTGCTGGTGAACGAGATCAACCGCGGGAAAGGATATAGCGTGCGGCGTGGCGTTCTGGAATCGCGGGGAGAATTGATACTCTTCACGGACGCCGATCTCTCCGCCCCCATCGAAGAAGCGGACAAACTGCTTGCTGCGCTTGATGCAACCGGCGCTGACGCCGCTATCGGATCGCGCGCGCTTGACCGCAAATTGATTGGGGTCCATCAACCCTGGCGGCGCGAGTTTGCAGGACGCTGCTTCAATTTGCTGGTACGGATATTTACCGGGCTGGCGCTTCATGATACTCAGTGCGGATTGAAGCTCTTCCGCCGCGGTTCCACGCGGCGGGCCTTTGAGTTGCAACGTGTCGAGCGCTTCGGCTTTGACCCGGAAGTGCTTTTCCTGATCGAGCGGTTCGGGGGCAAGATCGTTGAAGTTCCCGTCCGCTGGAACGACAACCCCGCCACGAAGGTCCATTTCCTGCGCGATTCCACGCGCATGCTCCTCGATTTAATTGCCCTCCGCTGGCGGGCGCTCACCGGGAAGTCCTCAGTTTGATTTTCCCCTCCGAAGTTGGCAGTGCGCGGCACTCCTGCCCGGGTCAGGCTTGCTCTTTTCGCCCTTCGCCACAGAAAGGAGGATTGCGGCCGGCGACGAGGGTGGATAATGTCTTGTTTTCCAGAAAGCAATGAGGATTGCAAACGCCACCGTCTTGTCTCTGAGCTGCGCCACGAAAACGTATCACAAACGGAGCATCGCCATCCGCAAACCGGTGTTGCCATTCTTTGCGGATGGATTTTTCTTTCACCCAAAGCGATTTTTCCTTGACTCTGCAATCGCAGGCTTATAGTATCGGAGTCACGCTAGAAAGGAGGTGATCCATGCAAATTGAAAGTAGCTGTAGCGAGGGTGCTGAGGCTTAGGCGCTCGCTAGTGCTTATTTGTAGGACCTCTCCCTAGCTAAGAGAGGAAGAAAGGCACGGCGCAAGGAGCGCCAGTTCCCAAGATCCTTGGGGATGCCAATTTCAATCAGTATCCGACCCCTGGTCTTGCCGGCGAAGCAAGGCCAGGGGTTTTTTCATTGCCAGATAAATATCTGATCGACGGACATTCAGTCCTTGTCTGTGAATTGGAGGTTGGATTCAAAACAGGCTAATGCCGCTTTCGTCCCCGGGAAGCGTTTTGATTCTCGAGCCAGGCGAAGGCGTCGGATATGATTGACGCCGCCTTCCGAGTAAGATGATAGCGGCGAAGGTCGCTGCGCTCGACCCAGCGAGCATCCAGCACATCACTTGCGGGCTTCAGGTGACCCCCTGCTGACCGGCAAACAAAATCGATGATCACATAGTGGTACTTCACGCGATCGCCGTTTTTCTGGATGCGGTCGAGAGGAGTGAGGGCTGCAAGGGGGCGAACCCTGAGCCCCGTTTCTTCCAGGACCTCCCTTTTCACCCCTTCTTCCAGGCTTTCGCCCAGCTCAAGCATTCCGCCCGGCAGAGACCATTCGCCTTTTAATGGTTCGCGACCTCTTCGAATCAAAAGGACATGGCTGCCCTTGATCACAACACCGCCGACTCCCACGATTGGATGTTTTGGGTATTCGCGTTTCATTGGGTGGCAAATAATACCAGAATCGCCGCCCCTCTTGACACTCTTCATCTTTAACATACTGATCCTACAACGGTTGACATATTAAAGTCTCGAAATCCAGGGTTGGAGTGGACTACCCGTAGAGTGACCCGAACCTCAAAATCCCACCTAGTGCCATTCCAGGGTGTTTACTTGGCGCCGCATGGAAACCATCAAGTCCTGCCTTATCTTAGCCTTACCGGAGAGCCCGGAGCTTCTAACTCCAGCCCCACCGGCATCACAATGGACGAATGACCTTGCCAGAAACGGGACAACCGCTTTACAATGAATTAGTTCTTCACTTGACAGGGCCGGGAGTCGCGGAAAAAGATTTGGCGAAATCTCCTTCTCCTCGCATTTTTGTGTCTTTGGCTCCACAGAGCCTCGATGCAGCCGAGGCCCACATCGAGGCGCTCGGGACTTCTGCACCGCTTGGATTTGAGCTACGCCTCGACTATCTTCGTGATCACGCCGGGCTCGAAGCGGAACTGCATCGAATCCTGTCTCGTCTGCGGTACCCGCAAACCATCGCGACATGCAGGCGAGTTGAGGCCGGAGGCCACTTCGAAGGCCCCGTCGAAAAGCAGGTTGAAATTCTTGCGGCCGCAGCCCGCGCCGGGTGCCAGTGGGTCGATATTGAGATTGAATCGGTGAACGCCCTGCGCAAGTTCTCATTCAAAGAGTTCGCACCGGCGAAGGTCATCGTTTCCTACCACAACTATGAGAACACACCTGCCCTGGGCGCTATTTACCGCCGCTTGTCTCGCCTTCCGGTTGAAGCCGTTAAAATCGCAAGCCGCGCCCGCGACCTTCAGGACAACTTGAAGATCCTCAACTTGTTGAAGGCCAACCGCCGGCGTCGCCCGATGCTCGTGGCGCTGGCGATGGGGAACTCCGGCATCTGTTCGCGCGTTCTCGCGTTCCAGTGGGGCAGTCCTTTCACTTACGCTTCGATTGCCAACCATAATGCCGTTGCGAGCGGCCAATTGGCGATCGAACATATGCGGTCGGTTTACCATGTCGAGCACCTTGATGACCGGACGCAACTATACGGCGTCGTAGGCACGCACTCATCCATGTCACTGTCGCCCGCCATGCAGAATACTGCCTTCCAGGCCAAACGCGTAAATGCGCTCTATCTTCCCTGTGAAACCAACCGCCTCAGCGATTTTCTCAAATTTGCCCGAACATTAAAATTCGCTGGATTCAGCATCACGATGCCCTTCAAGCAGGCCATCATGCGGGAACTTGACTGGATGGACCCACTGGCCGCCAGAATTGGTGCATGCAACACCGTCGCGATTCGCCATGGCAAATGGATGGGATGGAACACAGACTCCACAGCCGTCGTCGAGGTGCTGACCAAACGGCTGCGGCTTCCCGGAAGCAAGATTCTGATTCTGGGCGCCGGCGGCGCCGCCCGTGCTGCTGCTTACGCTCTTAAAGCAGAAGGCGCTCAAGTCCTTGTTACCGCCCGGCGTGAAGCGGCCGCGCGGAAGCTGGCTCGGAATGCCGGTGCGGACGTCGTTCCCTGGGAAAGGGCCGACAATCTGGATGTCGATGCAGTCATCAATGCAACGCCCGTTGGAATGGCGCCCCACACTGAGGCCCATCCTATTGATCTCGCCCGTTTGCGTACCCGCGTCGTGTTTGACATGGTCTATTACCCCCTCGAGACCCGTTTCCTTTCCGAGGCGCGCAGCCGCGGCCTGATTACGATTTCAGGCCTCGAAATGCTCGTGGCGCAAGGTGCTCGTCAGTTCGAAATCTGGACCGGGCAATCCGCACCTCGCGCGCTGATGGAGCAGGCGGTGCGCCAGGCGCTCGGCCACTCCGGATCGTGACAACAACCGATTGACTTCCCCATCGAACCCTGCCTAACATGCCATGAGAGGAAGAAATGGCCGGAAAGCGGAAGTGCGTAGTAACAGCGTGCGCGCTCGCCCTTGTTTTTTGCCTTTTGAGTCCGCCGCCTGCGCCTGGGGAGCAAAGCGAAGAGACCACGTCAATTCAGCAGATCGGCTGGGAAATTTCAACCGGAAATATCAAGACCGCACTGGCTGACGCTCGCCAGGCCGTCCAGCAGTTTCCGGACTCCGCGATTCTGATGCACCTGCTGGCGGTCGCCGAATCGAAAAACGGGCATGAAGACGAAGCCCGTGAATCCTTCCGCAAAGCAATTCGGCTGGACCCAACCATTCCACAGAACTATTACGACCTCGCCCTGCTGGACATGCGGGCCGAAGACTATACTGAAGCAACGAAAATGCTTCAGACGTACATCGGCGTAAGCCCTCAGAACGCCAAGGCGCACTTAATGCTGGGAATCGCCTACCGAAAGCAGAAACAGGACGTGCTTGCGATAGAACAACTGAAGCAGGCACTCGCTGTGTCTCCCGATCTGCCTCTCGTTCATTACAATCTGGGCAAAATCTACGCCAGTCAGGGCAACAACAACGCTGCGCTCGAAGAATACCGGAAGGAACTGGGCATCAATCCGGAATTTTATGATGTGTATTGCAGCGCCGGCTACGCCGAACTCGCAGAAAAGAACTATGACTCAGCCGAGGCGTTGTTCCAGCGTGGGGCCAAACTGAAGCCGCTTGCTTATGAGGCTTACTTCGGACTCGCCCGCGTTTATCTGGCGCAGAACCAATTGCCAAAAGCCGAATCCGAACTGAGCCTGGTCATCGCTCTGGCGCCCGATGACGTCGAAGCGCATTCACTCCTGGCCAGCGTCTATACCCAGCAGGGGAAGACGCTCGAGGCCAAACGAGAAGAACTGGTGGTGGAAACGCTCAGGAATCAGGCGAAGCCGGCGGACGAAACCCCGGCGTCACAACAATAACCCGCGCTCCGAAATAAGCGCAGCTAGTGACGGCCAGGCTGCAAATTGCAGATTCGCAGGCATGGAAGTGGTCCATTGGGAAAACATGGAAAATTCGAATCGAGGTGCACACGAGTGCTGCTGTTCGCGTGCCTTGCGGGGGTTTCCTTCCTCGGCCCGCCGCTCAGAGCAGATGAATTCAGCCAGACGTCCCATTACAGCGTGCGCCTGTTTTCATTCGGCACCTTCACCATGGACGTCCGCACGGGGGACATATACATCACCGGGTGGGACGATCCACACGTTGAAATCGAGGCGGAAAAAATCGTGCGCGCAGGATCGAAGAAGGCGGCCCAGTATCTCTACGAGCGGGTCAGAGTTCAGTTGGAAGGCCAGGATAAACTTGTCAGGCTTCGCACGATTTATCCCCCGCGCCGGCCATGGCGACCCTTTCGGGGAGAGTCCAGGCTCTCCGTCAACTTCCACATTCACATGCCATATGACAGCAATCTGGTCCTGAAGTGCGTGGATGGAGACGTCCGGGTTCAGGGCGTCGTGGGCCATGAACACATCCTGGTGAATTACGGCGACGTGGAAGTTGATGTCCCCTCGCTCTACCGCCTGCGATCAGTTCGCGCAAAAACCTGGCTGGGCAATGTTCAGAGCGATCTCCACGGCGAGGACGCAGCAGGGTTCAACAAAGGGGTGCTCTTCTGGAACCCAAACGGCTCCCAGGACATCCTGCTCAAAGTTCATATGGGCGGCATTTATATTTTCAGGGGCGAAGGCGAGTGAAAAGCCAGCTTCCTCACCGCACCCGGAAGACCAGCACCGCGCCGGCCAGCATGGCGACGGCGGCATAACCAAAGGCCGCAGTGGGCGAGAACATGGTCCATAGAGCGCCCACTACAATGCTGGCTGCAACGTCGCCAACCCCATTGACAGCGCCCAGCAGCCCGTAAGCTGTTCCGCGGACCTCGGGGGCAACCAAGTCCGCAGTGATTGTTCCTTCGAGAGCTTCTTCGAACGCCAGGTAAAGACCTCCGACGGCAAACAGGACCAGCAAATAGGGAACCGTCGCCAGTCGCCACATAAATGTTGCGATAAGCCCCGCGGCCGTCAATACGCCAATCAGATATCCAAACGCCAGCAGCCCCCGGCGGCCGATCCGGTCTGATAGCGCACCAACCGGATAAGAAGCGGCGGCATAGACCACGTTATGTCCGATATAAAGAAGCGCGGCAATCTCGGCCGCATTCGCCAGGCCATGCACCGGCATAAGCACTCGAGTGGCCGCCAGGATCATCAGCGTGTGAGCAAAGTCTCCCATTCCGAAGACGCCCACGCCCACCAGGAAACGCCGATAGCTTCCCGGCAGCTGCCTGAGGGCTGCAAAGAATCTCGCTTGTGAAGGCCGGAAGGTTTTCTCCTTGACGAGGAGCGCGAACACCAGCCCGCAAGCGAGCCCGGGGATTAGCGTTAAAAGAAAGATAATCCGAAAAGGCGTAGTGGGGCCGGATGCGTGGTAATGCAGGTGCGTCAGCAGCGCCACAGCGATCGACGGGCCCAGGATGGCCCCCAGCGTATCGCCAGCGCGCTCAAACCCGAACGCCTTGCCGAGCGATTCCGCAGGAACGGAACTCGCGAGGATGGCATTCCGGGCCGGCGCGCGAATGCCGCGTCCAAACCACCCCACCGCGCGCCCCACCAGCACAAGTGGCCAGCCGGAAGCAATTGCGAAGATCGATCCGGTGCTTCCCGTGAGGAAATACCCCGCGACAGCAATAGGCTTGCGACGGCCTGCACGATCCGAGACCCATCCAGATACCAGCTTGGCCAGCGTTGCCATGCCATCGGCCAGCCCCTCAACCAGGCCCAGCGCGGCGGCAGAAACGCCCAGGGCTGTGAGAAAGCCCGGCAGAACAGTGGTGACCATCTCGTGCCCGACGTCCGAAAGGAGGCTGGTCAGCCCCATGCCGAAAACATTCCGGTTAAGCCATGCCGAAGGTTGTTTGGCGGCAATGCCCTCGCTCGTTGTTGTCGACACCGGATTGGCGTTCGCTTTGCTCATGCATAAAGCTCTTGATTAACTGCCCGCGGTTGCTGGCGGTCATTCAAGACATTTCAATCTTATCGACAAAGCATTCGGCGAAAAACCGTTATGAATCTTCCTTGAGGGCGCTGTTCAGATTTTCGAGGGTCTCGGAAAACTCCTGCAGACACTCCTTCAAGTAACGGCCGACGGGTTCGGGAATGGAACCGTATCCTTTCAGATAACGGGGATGCAACTCTTCGACGTACGTCATCATTGTCGCAACCAGGGCGGCAGCCTCGCGCTTCGAATTCCGATGCGAACGCTCAAGGCCCAGTTCTTCCTTCATACCCCGGATTTTCGCGTGCAGCCTGGCAATTTCACTTTCAACCTTAACTGCCGTTTTCTTTGGCAAGGGTACTCTTGATGTAAGGACCGATTCATAGGGGCGGAAGAGTTCCAGCAACCGGAGCGCGTATTCCTCCAGAAGACGCATTCGGACAGAGAGCACCCTCCGATGGTTGGCGCCGATCAGTGTGTGCAATGGATGGCCCGGCATGTCTGGTTATCCTGAGCCAAGCCGCAGTGGCGTTTCACTTGGCCGAGCGATAGAGAATAACGTGCACCTTCTCGAGCGTAATCAGCCCTCCCCCGACCATTTCGTCCAGCCGGGGAAGCACCTTTTCGATGCGCTCCGGGCTCTCGACGGTCTCAATAACAATCGGCAGGTCTTGCGAAAGGCGCAGGATATTCGTCGTATGATAAAGGCCGCGGCCGCGGCTGCCGGACCCATACCCTCCTACTCCACGCAGGACGGTAACGCCCGAAAATCCTTCGCGACGGAACAGCTCAACGATCGCCTGATAGAGCGGCTTGTTTTCCCATCGGTCCGACTCGCCGATGTGGATCCTCATGAAAGTCTGTTCGCCCTCGAATCGCTCGTGCTCCACAGTGTTCTCCTATGAAATAAGGTCCGCCAGATGGATACCGAACAGCGTCAGCATCAGACCGCCTGTCACGCTGACACTCACATAGATGGCCATCTTTATCCAGTCGCCATCTTCAATCATCCGCGAGCTTTCATAAGCAAAGGTCGAAAATGTGGTGAAAGCTCCAAAAAAACCTACCGTGATCCCGATGCGCCAGTCGGGAGGAATCGACAGATGCTGAAGCGCGAATTCACCGATTCCGCCCAGCAGGAAGCACCCAATCAGATTCACTGTCAGCGTACCCGCTGGAAATGAAGAGCCGGTTCTGTACTGGATCAAACCTCCGAGTGCGTAACGCGCAAGAGTACCCGCAGAGCCAAATAATATCAGCAGCAGAATTCGCAAATCTCTTCACCTTTCTATACACCAACAAGCTCCATAAAAAAACTCCTGGGCGCCCGTTGGCAGCCAGGAGTCATTAGTCCCCACAAGGACAATTTCGGCGAACCCCATCGCCGTGGACTATATTTTTCAATATACAGCACCGAGCCCGAAATGCGAAATCTCGTCCAAATTTCTAACGCCATGGCGCCCCATCCGGCGCACGATCCAGCGGCTTATCGTTCCGGCGAATTTTGGAGAAAGGCCGGAGTTCAGCGTGAAAACGCGCAATCTCCCCGCGCCGCCTTTTCTAACTGCAGAACAGCGAGCACTTGCCGGAAACAGGTCTCATGGTGAAAATGACAGGACACGTGTAACCCGTTGAAGGCGAAGGCCAGCCCTGAGAAACTTTATCAGAAATTTTCAAAGATACTCCGAAAAATATCTTGACATTTGAAACTGGCGTTGATATACGTCGGAGACAGTTCTGCTTTTCGTGCGTCGGGCGTTGGAATTCTAATCCACATTACCCCAGGGGGTGCTGGAAGCGGGCATTTGTGGCATCGTCGTGCCGTTTTGCTTTGGATCGTCCTTAATAACTACCTCGGCTACATATATTTTTAAAGTAGTGACCCTACCGACGGTCGGTTAAGGAGGAAAGACGTATGAGCGGGAACGACTCCAAAGGCGGCATGAAAGCCTCCTCTCTGTTTCGCGGCGCACTCTGGACGGTAATGACTCTTGTGTTAGTGCTGGCCTACCCTAAGGCTGGTTCCGCACAGGTCCTTTATGGCACGCTCGTCGGCCATGTCACGGACCCGAGCGGCGCCGCAGTGCCTGGGGCCAAGGTCCGCATCACCAATCAAGGCACGAATATTTCCACCGAAACAACCACAAATGCTTCCGGTGATTACACGTTTACTAACATCGTTGCCGGAACCTACACTCTCCAGATTACGCAACAAGGGTTTCGGACGTATCAGCGCCGGGACATCCCGGTCACGATCAACGCAGTGGCCCGCGTGGACGTGGCCCTCACGCTGGGCGCCGTTACTCAGACGGTCGAAGTGACCGGCGCACGGCCGCTGCTTCAAACTGATACTTCTGAGGTCCATGCCAATATTGATACTCCAACGCTTGCCAATCTGCCTGTTCCGCTCGGAAGAAACTACCAGCAGCTTTACCGCGCACAGCCAGGCTTCAGTCCGCCTTCCAACTCCCATTCGGTTCCCACCAATCCTGCCCGCGCGCTATCGTTCAATGTCAACGGGACAAGCAACAATCAGAACAACACGCGGATTGACGGTGTGAGCACTTATAACGTCCAGTTGCCGCATGTCAATTCATACGTCCCTACGCTCGATTCCATTCAGCAGGTTAACGTCGTGACCGACAGTTTCGACGCGGAAGAAGGATTTGCCGGCGGCGCGGCTATCAACGTGGAAACCAAGAGCGGGACCAACCAGATTCACGGCGACATCTTCGAGTACCACAGCAACAATCACACGAAGGCCTGGCCGGACCTTTTTGACGCCGCATGCACCAACTGCGGTAACAAGCCGAAGTATATCTACAACGACTTCGGAGGCTCTGTCGGCGGGCCCATCAAGAAGGACAAGGCATTCTTCTTCGCAAGCTACGAAGGTCTGTTCAACAACTTCACCGCGCAGACGTTCGCCACGGTTCCCACTCAGGCTATCCGCAATGGTGACTTGTCCGCTTCAGGAACCGACATCTATGATCCCATGACGGGAGACCCTGTTACAGGAGCGGGACGCCAACAGTTCATGGCATCGGTTGATCCCTCCAGCCCGCTCTTTAATCCTGCCTGCACCGCTGCGGTGGCAAACTCCAGCGGCTTGTGCGCAAACATGATTCCTACCGCCCGGCTTGATCCTATTGCGCAGAAAATCCTTACGTATATTCCGCTCCCGAACCGTCCAGGCGTTAACCGCGACTACTTTATTTCAGGCAGCCGTGCATTCCATCGCAATCAGGTGGACACGAAAATCAATTACAACGTTAATTCCCGCTTCAACCTCATCGGAACTTTTGGAATGCTGCACTATATCAACGACACCCCGACCGTGTTCCAGGCCACCAATGCCGGGGGTCCCCATTTTGGCGCCGGTGGAAACTCCGGCCACGGGTTTGGAAACACCTACCGGACGACCATCATGGGAACCTACACATTCACTCCAAACTTCCTGATGGACGCGCACTTTGGGTGGGCAAAGCAGGGAACCAGCTCCGTTCCAAACGACATCGGGACCAACTTCGGCAGCGACGTGCTGGGCATCCCGGGGACAAATGGTACACGCCGGTTTGAAAGCGGCTGGCCGGAATTCGATATCTCCGGGTTCTCGACGATAGGTCAAGTCGATAATTTTATGCCGTATTACCGGCACGACCCACAAAAGCAATATGTGGTCAATTTCAACTGGATTAAAGGTCCGCACAACATCCGCTTTGGATTTGAGTGGTACTCCCAGGCGCTCAATCAAACACAGGCTGAAGACCTCACGGGCGGCTATGGGGCGCAGGGAGGATTCGATTTCGGCGAGGGTGTGACTGCAAATTGCACGGATCCCGTTGCCGGCTCACCGGGCAGTTGCGACGCTACGACCGACACTTCGCGCTTCAACGGGATTGCGTCGTTCCTGCTCGGTCTGCCCGACGCAATGGGAAGAAACTACCAGATTCCGGACGTTTATCACGTCCATGCAAACCTCTTTTCGCTCTACACTCGCGATCGGTGGAACGTCACGAAGAAGCTTACTTTGAACTATGGGCTGCGCTGGGAATACTATCCCATGCCTGCTCGACCGGACCGCGGGATTGAGGTTTACAACCCGACGAACAACACCATCCAGCTCTGCGGGTTCGGAAGCGTTCCCAGCAACTGCGGCGTGGAAATCAGCAAAAGGCTGTTTTCGCCGCGCGTGGGCTTTGCTTATCGGTTCACGGACACCTTCGTCATGCGGGCCGGATATGGTATCACGACCGATCCCTATGAAGCCCTCGAACCTCTGCGCAACAACTACCCGATTTCAGTTCCTACTCACGTAACAAACACTTTGCCGGCAGGCGGGCAAGGCGGACTGCTCCCGGCGGGATCGCTCGCTACGGGCATTCCTCCGATTTCAGCTCCAAGCCTGGGCAACGGCATCATCCCATTGCCGCTCGACGTCGCCTATGCCGGATATCCACCGAAAAAGTTCGACCGTGGCTATGTCCAATCGTGGAACCTCACTCTTCAGAAGGAACTGAAGTGGGGGTTCACGGGGCAAGTCGGCTATGTTGCCACGCGGCAGACGCGGCTGCTGGGTTTCCTCGACACCAACGCGGGACAGATCATTGGCGCCGGCTCCGCCGGACAGCCTCTCTTCGCAGCTTATGGCCGGACCGCACCAACCATCAACATCGTCCCAGTTGGCACCGGCCATTATGACTCCCTCCAAGCTGTTCTCCAGCGCCGCTTCACGGGCGGGCTGATGTTACAGGTGAATTACACCTATAGCAAGGCCATTTCCAATATTGACAACAGCGATGCGAGCCCCGGCGACGAAAAGCTCCAGGTGTTCAACCTCATGTACCTTAACCAGACAGTGACCGATTACGACCGCACGCACAACCTCGAGATCATGCACATCTGGGAACTGCCATTCGGCAAGGGCAGGAAGTGGCTTGCCAGTGGCGGCCCACTAAGCTTTTTGGCCGGCGGCTGGCAATTGAGCGGCCTGGCGAGCTTTCTGTCAGGACCTCCCTTCAGCGTGTATTCGAACGGTGCCAGCTTCAGCACACCGGGCAGCAACCAGACCGCAGACCAAGTCAAATCCAGCATCCAGCGCATCGGGTCGATCGGAACCGGCGAATACTTCTATGATCCCTTTGCTTTCGCGAATCCCAATGCTCCACGCCTCGGCACGATGGGCTTTAACGCCCTTCGCGCGCCGGGAGCGGCAAACTACGATTTCTCGGTGCAGCGCGAGTTCTCATTGACAGAGCGCTTTAAACTTCTGTTCAGGATGGATGCGTTCAACTTTACCAACACACCGCACTTCAGCGCTCCAGACAATTCGCTGGGCGATGCCAATGCCTTCGATCCCGTCACCCATGTCGTCACCGACCCGGGCGACTTCATGACCGTTACAGGCGTGCAGGACTTCGCCAGGGAAGGCATCGACGAAAGACAGTTCGAGTTCAGCCTGAAGCTGAGCTTCTAGACACCTTCGGTCATAGGGGCGCGCACTCCGCGCGCCCCTTCACCCCTCAGCCGCCAGAACAAACACCCCTTAAGATGAGATTACTGTCCGGCTATGCTTCTCAGTAAAACGGCTTCGGTAATGTCGTGCCCTCTCCAGCTTCCTTGACAATTACAGCCACAGTTCCTAAAGTAATCTCCACCTTTTATGAAAAGAAGGAACCTCCATCCACTTCTTTTTGCATTCTTTTCCTTCTTGTTGCTCCTGCATGCCTTGCTCTTCTTGCGCGCCAAAGACGATGCGCTAAAAGGGCTCGCCGACTTTTCATCCTTCTACGGCGCAGCCTGGATGGTGCGACACGGACTGGGGCGTGAACTTTATGATCCCTTAACACAATCACGCGTCCAGAGCACGCTGTTCCCTGAGGCAAGCTCGAGAAACGGCCTGCTGCCATACATCCACCCCCCGTTCGAGGTGTTACTCTTTCTGCCTTTGACTTACTTTTCATATCGCGCGGCGTATGCTTTCTGGATGGTCATTAACATATTTCTTCTGCTGGCGACAGCCAAGGTTATGGCTCCGCACATGACAGACCTGCGCTCACTCTGGACCCCGCTCCCGCTCCTGCTATATTTGGGATTTTTTCCCGCATTTATCGCTGCGCTCCAAGGTCAGGATTCTATTGTTCTGCTTCTGGTTTTTGCGCTTGTATTGGTCAACCTCAAGGAGAAGCATGATTTCAAGGCAGGATTCATTCTGGCCTTGGGCCTTTTCAAGTTTCAATACACTTTGCCTTTTATGGTCCCTTTTTTCCTGCGGCGACGTTGGAAGGTCCTGGAAGGTGCAGCATCCTCGACAGTGGTCCTTTTTCTGCTCGCATTGCCAGTCGCGGGGCTTCATGGGAGCCTGTCGTATCCTTCGTTTCTCTGGAATCTCCTAAGTGGATCGACCTCACACGAGGTCCAGAATGCTCTCGGGATCGCATCGAACACGATGCCGAATATCCGCGGTACTATTGAAATGCTTGGCTCGGGTCTGCTGCAACCGAATTTTCGGAAAATGGTGATCATTCTGCTTTCGGGCGCAGCTATTATCTGGGCCGCCATGAAATGGAGGATCAGTCCCGTGCAGCCAGGGACGTTTGATCCGGGCTTTGCGTTGTTGATTGTTGTATCTGTTCTCGTGAGTTACCACCTCCAATTTCACGACCTGACGATATTGCTGATACCCTTCAGCCTGATGCTGAACCACTCCTTGAAGAGTCGATGTGATTCAGCACGCTGGCGGTTCCCGACTTTCGGAATTGTCGCGCTCTTTTTTTTCAGTCCGCTCTATCTGTGGTTGATCCAACGAAGGATGCTGTTTTCGCTTTTCATTCCGATCCTGTTTCTCGCAGCGATGCTGAACCGCGAGATCGACTTCCCAGCCGTCGATGAAAAAGGTTCCGCTGGCGTGAACCAGCAGGCCTAAATCACCAGGCCAACTTGACGGCACAGCCAACTGATCCGCGCAGACGCTATCTCCAGGGGAAAGTGAGTCAAACGTTACACTGCCAAATTCCCTTGGCAGCGTTTCGTTTATATGGTTTAGGATAAGCACAGGAGGCACTCTAAACAGGGTGCTTCTTGATCTGCTGAACGCAGGGTTCGCTGTGCTTACGGGTGCGTTCTGCGAGCTTCATTTTGATGGTGTCCTTTCCGGCTGTGGGCGGCTGGGAAGTTTTCTAATTGATTATCGGCGTCGGGGTAAGCTTCCGGGTCTTAAGCGATGACAGATGGCTTCTACTCAGGCTGAATTTCCATCGCGAACCGTAATTCTATCCGCGGACGGAATGCGCCCGGACTTTTACCGGCATCCGAAAAAGTTTGGACTGAAAATCCCCAACATTCTGGAACTGGTCGAATCCGGCGCAAGCGCCGACTCGGCTGAAGGCATCTATCCATCAACAACCTATCCTTCGCACGCTACGCTCGTGACGGGAGTTCGCCCGCGCCAGCACGGAATTTACAGTCACCTTGCTTCGCTCGACCCCACGGAAAAGGCCCGCCCCTGGACCTGGTTCGCGCGCGCCATCAGCGTTCCCACTCTCTGGGACGCCGCGTGCTCGTCAGGACGCAAGACCGCTGCCATCGCCTGGCCCGTCACTGCCGGGGCCCGGATCAATTACAACATTCCGGAAATCTGGGACCCGGCTGCGCCAGACCCTTATCACGATTTTGAAACGGCGGCCCGGCATTCCACGCCGAGGCTTTTTGATGAGGTCTTCAGTTGCATCATGACCTCCGCAGCGTGCGCGGCAAAGGACCGGCGGCCGCCGGATGTCCAGGAACTGTCGCCCGACTACCTTCGCGCTGAGGCGGCTGTTCACATCTGGAGGCGCTACAAGCCTGATCTTCTTCTGGTCCATTTTGCCCTCTATGACCAGCTTGCGCACCGCCACGGGCCGTTTGCCAGGGAGGCCCTCCAGGCCATAGAGGAGATGGACCGCGAGATCGGGAAAATCCGGGATGCAGTTGATGGTGAGGAAGCTGTCACGGTAGTAGTCCTTTCCGACCACGGTTTCGTTTCCGTGGAAAAGGACGCTGCGCCGCTTGTGGCGCTCGCGGAGCATGGTTTGTTCGGCCGGAATCCTCGCGGTGAGCCTGAACTGAAGCGGCTTGGCGCCATCCACTGCGGCGGCTCCTTCGCGATTTACTGGCTGGAAGAACCAACGACCGAAGATAAGCGCTCGCTTGAAAAGGCCATTGCAAGGCTGGCCGAAACGGGCGCCGTCCGCGAAGTCGTTGATCGCTCCAAGTTGCAGACTCTTGGTGCCGATCCCGACGCGGAACTGATGCTCGACGCGGCCCCCGGCTTCTGTTTTTCCGGGCGGCATGCAGGCGACCTGATAGAGAGCGCGAAAGACCGCGGGACGCACGGTCATCTGCCTTCCGTTCAGGGAATGGAGGCCGGCTTTATTGCAGCAGGGCCTGGAATCAAGCCCCGGAAAAACCTTGGACGGATCGCCCTCACGCGCATTGCGCCAACTTTGATGAAGCAGATGGGACTGGCGAGAAGTATTCTGGCTTCGGAGGCCGACCCGGTTGACCTGGGTTGAGCATCTAATTTGTTGTGCAGGTGCCTGGCTCGAGTGGGGGCGTCCTGGGTGACAAGCCTGCTTCGGAAACGCGAAAATCCGCGCCGGCCGAAAGGCGCGGAGGTCAGGTATGCATCCTGAGAAATCCAATCTGCAAACCGCCATTTGGAATTACCTCGAATCACGTCCGCGGATAATTCGCTGGCGCGAATGGCTTTCGGGACGCCGATATCGCCTGGCGCCGCTGCGCGACCGTACGCGGCCGCTTTACGTCATTGCTTACAACGTGCGCGACGATGGGCGCTCCGGAGAAATGGCCCGCGCGCTGGAGCGCGACTGGATCGAAACGCCCGCCCATTCGCGCGAGAAGTATGATGAGATTCTGTTCCGCGCACCGCAACTGGTCATCATTCAACTCGACCGCACGAATCTCTGCGGCTGCCTTGGGCACCGCCACGTTTCCGTCCGCGAAGTTCCCTTCGCAATGCCCCATGACGTCTTCGGCGGCGAGCACGCCGGGGAAATGGACATCGCTTTCGAGCGCGTCCGCGCCTGGCAGGCGCTGCCGCTGAGCGATACGGCCCTGGACGCGAAGTTTCTGCACGGAAGCCGCCTCAATGACTTCCACGCGAAGCAATTTCGTTTACGGCTGCTCAGTGTCGTCCTGCATGAGACAAACCACCTGGTTTCACCCAACGAGCCTGAGACATCCGTCCGCGAACGCAGCCTTAACTTTTACCGCGATGCCCTTACCCACTACACGGAAAATGCTATCGCTACGCTTTCACTGACGATCGACCGCTCTTTTTCGCGATTGGAGTAATTCCGCAGATGACTTGTATTCAGCCAATCCAACTTGAATTTTCACGACTCTGCAAATTTGCCCTCGACGCGCTCGGAACCAGGTATTAGAATCGCTGTTTGAGCGCGCGAAAGAGAAAACTCGTCATTGCAGCCTCGGTTCTTGCGCTGGCGGCGGTCCTGATCATTGCCTGGATTCACGCTCACAGGCATAAGGCGACTCTTCCAGTCACAAACCAAATCGTGGTACTCGGCTTTGACGGCATGTCTCCGGACCTCGCTTCCAAATGGATGCAGGAAGGCAAACTGCCGAATTTCGCCCGCCTAGCGCAAACCGGAACGTTCACAAAACTTGGCACAACGAATCCTCCGGAATCGCCGGTGGCGTGGGCCTCTTTTGCCACCGGACTTAATCCCGGCGGAACAGGAATTTATGATTTCCTTGCTCGCGATCCCCAGACTTATCTTCCCCGCATCAGTCTGGTCGCACATCAGAAGCCGAAATTCCTTTTTGGCTTGATCCCCATCAGGCCTCCAAAAGTCACCAACGAACGACATGGAACCCCTTTTTATGAAGCGGCTGCGGATGCTGGAATCAAGACCACCGTGCTGCGGATGCCGCTTGAATTCCCACCCAGCCCGGTGCCCGGCGGCAAGCTCCTGGCCGGCCTGGGCGTTCCTGACATTCGCGGAACCTGGGGGACATTCTTCTATTTCGCTTCCAACCTTCCGGCCGACGAAGCCGGCGACACCGAATTCGGAGGGAAACTCGTGCGGCTGGAGTTTGACGGCCGCACAGCCAGGACGGAAATCTCCGGCCCCGTTGATCCTACAACGGACACCTACCGCCGCATTTCAATTCCGGTTCAATTTGACGTTTCGCCGGATGGGAACTCGATCACAATACACCTCGACGGCCAGACGGAAACCGTTGCCAACCACCAATGGAGTAAATGGTTCGACGAGAAATTCCCCATCAATCCATTCATTTCCGTTCACGCGATCAGCCGGTTCTTTGTGCTTGAAACTTCGCCGGATGTTCAGATTTACATGTGCCCGCTGAACATCGACCCCAAAGACCCCGCCTTCCCTGTCACATATCCCGCGGGATGGAGTAAACGGCTCGCGGAAAAGTGGGGCGATTTTAAGACGCTCGGGTGGTGGCATGACACCTGGGCGCTCAACGAAGAGCGGATCGACGAGGGCGTGTTTCTCCAGGATTCGTACCGCACCATGGATTCCCTTACTCGTATGGTGCTGGATCAGCTTCAGCACGACCCGCCCAGCCTGATGGTTGCCGTCTATACCTGCACGGACAGCGTGCAGCACATGTTCTGGCGATTGACTGATCCCACAAGTCCACGCTATGACCCCGTGCTCGCCAGGAAATATGGGGACGCCATTCAGCAAGTGTACGAACGTGCGGACCAGGTTGTGGGTGAAGTTGAAAAGGCCATGAAACCCGGCGGAACACTGATCATCGTCTCCGACCACGGCTTCCATGCCTTCAACTACGGCTTTAACACCAACACGTGGCTGGTAAAAAACGGATACATGGTCCTCAAGAACCCGAACGCCCAGGAGCAGCAGTACACCTTGCAGAACCTCTATACCCAGCAGAATTTCTTCCCCAATGTTGACTGGGCGCGAACGCGCGCCTATGCGCTTGGGCTGGGCCAGATCTATCTGAACGAATACGGGCGCGAACGCTACGGCATCGTTGCGCCCGGCGCGCAAGCCCGGGAGCTTGAAGAGGAAATCCGCAGCAAGCTGCTCGCTTACCGCGACCCCAGAACCAACAAGCCCGTGCTTGAAGATGTTGCGCTGGGCCATGAAATCGACCACGGGGCGTACGTCAGCAGCGCTCCTGATCTGCAACTGAACTTCTACCCCGGCTACCGCACTTCCTGGGAAACATCGCTGGGTGCAATTCCACCCGGCATTGTGGTCCCCAACACACGCAAGTGGAGCGGCGATCATTGTGCCTCCGACCCGAAAGACACACCAGCGATATTGTTCATCAACCGCAAACTCGATTCGTCCGACCCGAGCATCATGGACGTGGCGCCCACGGTGCTTAAGCTGCTCGGAGTGACGCCACCCGACAAACTGGATGGCAGGCCGTGGACCCTCTCTCCCGTTAATCAGACCCAGGCCGAACGCTGAGGGGCAGTCGTTTCTCGCACGGAGCACGGTCCCGCACAACGAACAACGTCGCCTTGGAGACCTCTTGCCGGGCCGGCCCTCGCGGAATAAACTGTCTTTGGGGAGTTATCGGGCTATCGCATGAGGATCGGGGAAATTCGAACGAAAACCGTGAGCCGGAGTGCCCGGCCTCATCGCACGCGGGCATCGAAGCTTCGGTTTAAATTCGCAGCCATTGCAGGCGTGATCGCTGCGCTGGGAATATGCAGCGTTCTGTCCGGGCAATCTTCCAGCGGGGTCAGTGACATCACAGGCGATTATGAATTCCTCCATCCTTACAACACGCTGGCCCTCCTTCAGGAGGACACAATACTGAAGGGTTACATTGATGTCCTCCAGGGGCAGTCGGAATCCGATGCCATCCTTAGCTATCCCATCGATAACGGCGATCGCAAAGGCGACCAGGTGGAATTCACTACCCGCAAGATCCACGAAATGTATTACCACTTTTCGGGCATTGTCCGGCGCGGCAACGGAAAGAAGCCGGGCGATCCAGACTATCTGGAGCTTGCGGGCGAACTCCAGACAGTTCAGAACAATTCAGTAACCAACCAGCAAACCGTTGACCGTCGCCAGGTAGTTTTCAAATCCAAGGGGAAAAACGAAACCGAGCCCTGAGAATTTCGAACCGGCAGGACCATACCCATCACGGGACTGAGCCGGTTGCAATGCCTACTTATGTCATCAAACAATAATTTTATGGGGTGCGTGGCCGTCGTAACGGGAGCCGGCTCCGGAATCGGCAAAGCCATTGCCCTTGATTTTTTGAAATCCGGCGCGCAGGTGGCGGGATTCGGGCGGCGCCCCGCCTATGCCACAGAACTCCGCGATCTGCGGCAATTCGGCAACGAATTTCTCTGGGTCCCGGCGGACGTTTCGCGCGAGGAGGACGTCCGGCGTGGGATGAAGCGCGTCCTTCGCAAATTCGGCAAAGTGGATTTCCTGATCAACAACGCCGGAGTGCGCGGGCCAACGGCGCCGGTGGTGGAACTGAGTGCAAACGATTGGCGCAACGTGCTTGAGATAAATCTCACGGGTGCGTTTCTTTGTGCGCGCGAATGCGTCAGGGAGATGACAAAACAAGGGCATGGCCGAATCATCAATATCTCCTCCACAGCGGGGCGAATGGCATATCCGATGCGGGCGTCTTACGCTGCATCCAAATGGGGCCTCATTGGCTTCACGCTCACGCTGGCGCAGGAAGTGGGCCGGTACAACATTCTCGTCAACGCTGTGTGTCCGGGGCCTGTAGAAGGCGCAGCTATCGACGAGGTCATTGCAGCACGAGCTAAAGTGCTGGGGATTCCGCCGGCGAAAGTCCGCGAGCAGTTCGAGCGCGCGGCGGCGCTGGGTCGCATGGCAACATCTCGAGATGTCAGCGACATGGTCTTATTTTTGTGTTCGGACCGCGCGCGAAACATCACCGGTCAGGTGATTGACGTCAGTGCGGGATTCGGGCTTGCACAAAAACTGCATCGGTAAGCCCTAGGGGAAGAATATCCGCTTCAAGATGATCGTATAGAAGGAGGGGCACATGAGCGACAAAGGTTTCGAGATGATGCGACGGATGATGGGTAGCACGAGGGCCGAGGAGGCCCGCGCAGCATGGTCAAAGCTCTCGCCGGACTTCGCGAGGATGATTGAGGATTTTGTCGCCGGAGAGGTCTGGACCAGGTCCGGCTTGGAGCTCAAAATTCGCAGTCTGGTTACGATTGGAGCGCTTGCGGCGCTGGGCAGGGCCAACGCGCTTCGATTGAACATCGAAATGGGGCTGAACAACGGCGCGACTCGTACCGAAATTACCGAAGCTATCCTCCAGCTTGTACCCTACGCAGGATTTCCGGCCGTCTGGGATGCGCTGATTGTTGCCGACGATGTGTTCCGCGGAAAACGTGGAGACGAATTTGCATCGCCACAAAGAGGCTCATCACTGTAGTTCTGAAATACTATGGGCTGTTGTTCACGCTGCAACCCAAAAGGCACGACGCTTCCTTGACCGGCAACGAACCTCACGATTTGATCGGTCACCATGTCGCGCGCCTCGCGGGCGGCCCACAGAACTTCAATCAAAATCGACGCCTTCGCAAGTTGGAGCAGCAAGCTGCGGTCGTTGAAAGTGAAGACTTCGGGATTTGGCTCCGCTATGGCGGTCCCCTCCTTCTCGATGGCCGCCTGCCGCCTCCGCTCGGTCAGGTTGGGAAAATCATCGATCCGTGAGAACTATGTTTTCAATGGTTTCAATACCCACTCCTTTGGTCTCCCATACGTACACCGCCAACCACGACTGAACAAACAGCCCAAGACAATCCAGGGGAACGACTCTACCGCGCCGTCACCCACATCTTCCCGCCATCGTCACGCATGTTGTGGAGAGGATAAAGCTGAATTACGCAAGCGATACGCCTGACACTCCATTACTATGGGACTGCCTCCAGCATCAGTACCGTAACTGAATGCGGCGGAAACCTGTAGTCGATCTCCGATCCCGAAACTTTCAAATGTGATTCGACCGGATGGACAAGGGCCGGATGGTCAACATCATTCATGGACGTGAGAGAGTCGGCCGCCAGCGTCTCGACCGTGGTAACCGGCCCGGGCGAGAAATGCTCGAGCTTGATTTGCGAAGCGATGGAATCCTTCCAGTTGCGGTTCACGACAAAAATCGCGAGCTTGCCGCTTTTTGAATGGCGCGTCGCGAGAACATCAAGATAAGGAACGTTCTCGACTTCCGGTACTCGAGTCAGACCCCGATGCACATCATATTCCCTGACCTGCGTCTGGCTTGCCACCAATTGGTCGCCGGCATAATTCGAATACAGGCTGAAAGCCCAGAACTGGGGGGCTGAATAGACCCTTCCTTTTTCTTTATGGATGCCCGCGAATTCCAACAGCCCTGTCATATCTGAGACAGGCACGAAGTCCGAGTGAGCGAGGATCATATTCATCCACGCTGCCCCCAGAACGGCTCCACCCTGATTGTCCCAGCGAGGAAGTCCAGCCCCTTCTGGCGCAGCAAACAACCATTCTGTAAATGCAATCTTCACTCGGCCACGGGTGACGGGATAGGAATCAATCTGTGCACGCATTTGATCAAGCCCTGCTGCCACTCCCCGCGGCGCCGCAAAATCCGCAGCAAGCACCTCATAACGGTCGGCGTTCTTATTGACCATCTCATCCATCCCAACAACAAAGTGGGTCGTCAGGTAGCTGACGTCAGCGCCGTCTTGCCCGAGAAGCCTTCCATTCCAATCCTTGAAAGTATCAACGTCGGCGCCGTTGGCGAAAATCATGGTCGGCGAAGGGACAAGATCACGGATGGTGTTGAAGAAGGTTTTGTAGCGCGCGGCGTAACCTTCTGGCGTTTGCCAGCCGATCTGAAAATGGCCCCAAAGTTCGTTGCCGAGTTCCCAGGCTGCGACATCGTAAGGGTCCCGGTGTCCATTGGCGGCTCGGCGTGCCCCTTCGGGAGTGTGGCTCCCGCCCTGGCAATACTCGACCCAGCGGCGTGCTTCTTCTGGAGTGCCGCTTCCGAGATTCAGGCAGATTTGCGCCCGCGCGCCGATCAGATGGCAAAAATCCATAAGTTCGTCAGTGCCAAACTCGTTGTAGTTCGGAATTCCCCATGGCTGATTCAGCATGGTGGGGCGCTTGTCGATGGGGCCCACTCCGTCTTCCCAGTGGTAACCGCTTGTGAAGTTCCCGCCATAGCGTAGAAGCGGTGAATGGAGTTGCTTTGCCAACCGGATGACATCGGGATCGAGGCCGTCAACCGCATCGTCAGGGTAAAGCCGAATTTCATCCAGGGAGACTCGATGATCACCTTTCAAAGAAACGGCGAAGTCCACGGGGTGGAGAGGCTGGACTGCTCCGGCAGGCAATACGAGATGGAACCTCAGTTTATTCCAATCTGCGCCCTTCGGCACAGTGACGGAAGTTGAAACAAGCACATTGCCGGGATCGTCATGAGTTCGGAAGCTGACCTCAAGACCTACAGGTTCCTTTCGCGAAATCGCAAAGAGCACGCCGTGATAACTGAGTTCCCGTTCGATCGGCAAATAAATGCCTTGCCGGATACCCACTTCGCTTTCCGGCATTCCCATCAGATAAAGATATTGTTCAGAATTTGCGGCGTTTCCCAAACGAGGCTCATACCGCATCCCATCGTCCGCGTGTAATGGAAGCCAGGGCAAAGGAAGGCCCATGCTCGAAGCGCGCATAAACTCTTTGCCTGAGAAGCGCCGCTCTAATGTGTTCAGGCTGGCGGGATAGATTTCAAGGCTGGGGTTGTCGAGCAATTCCGCCGACACCCCGCCGAATATCGAGCGGCCTATGTCTTCAAGGAACGTTCCGTACACAGTGCGCGGGATTTGAAAGGGCGCCACCTTCGCGGCATCGATCGTGATATTCGCGGTTCGAGCGTTGGTTCGAATGTAAGAAGAAACAGTTTGAGAAGAAAAAACACTGGGGACTCCGAAGCAAATGAACAGGCTTGTGCAGATCAGGATCGCAGTTCTGACTGCCTGATTAGATCGACCCATTTTTCTATCCTCCTCCGGAGCGAGTCGCCATTGTTGGTTAACGCATTGCAGCGAACGCATTGATTGGAAAACAAAGTCTAGGGCAGGAGTATAGGCAGGTCAATAATATGTGATGCTTTCGCGGGACGAGAGCCGGAATCTCAATGAGGGGCTGCGACGGATTTCCAGCAAAATCCCGCTGGTGGAACGCGAAGTAATGTTGCAGGTACAAAACACTACAAGGCAGACCAGAACATCCCGCACCGGGTCGTCCCTGGCAACAAGGGCAGTTCTTCTCGGCAGCGAAATCTCTGCTCTCGAATATTCTGACCGGAAAACAGTGCGTTGGCTGTTGAGGACTGTTTACAGACCTCCCTGTCTCAAGCGCAAAACGTGAGGTCGGTGGTGGGGGACGACTTGCGCAACAGGCGCTGGCGGCGGTGCGAGAACCGTTTCATCCAGGATCGCGGGCAGGCATTTTGATCAAGTAGCCTCAGGGCAGTTTCAGTAAATTCGAGGGCCCTGGCAATATCGCGCACGCGGTGCTCATAGTATATCGCCAGTTCCTCACACGCGCCGATAGCAAAGCGTGATTCAAGGCCGGCAATTTTCATCCACAGATCAACCGCCTCCTTGTAACGGTGCGCACGCTTGTGCTGCGCCGCAAGCTGCCACAGCGCCTGCGGTTCAACTGATGCCGGCAAGCCGCGGACGAGCGCTTCGAGGCACGCGGCGTGGGCAAGTTCCGCTGCTCCGGCGCTTTCGAGAATACGGCTCAGGCTGAAGAGATCGCGCCCATCGGATTGGGCGCCGTCGCCTGCCGCCGCAACAACTCGTCCAACTTCAACCGTAAGCCCGGCGAGCGTCACAATGTCTAATGCATTGTGGAAGAAGACCGGCTGCAGGCATTTGGCGCTGCCGGTACGCAAGTAATCGAAATAAATCTGCGGAATTTCTGACCCGGGAACGTCCCCGTCACGCGCGATGCCAAGAAGTTCGCGCTCGAGGTTCTTGAGCTGACAGCTTTCAAGGCGCAGCTTCCACAATCGGCGCGCGGGGTGCAGCAGGTCAAGATGGACAAGCCGTGAAAACGGCGAGCGAATGCGCGCCAGCGTGTAGCGCGTTTCAAGCAGCGGAATGTCAAAAGTTTTGCCGTTGAAAGTGACAAGCAGTTGGTAGGGTTCGAGCGCCTCTGCCAGCGCCGCGAGCGCAGCCTTCTCTTCCGTGAAATCGCGCAGGAAGAATTGCCGCACGCGAAAGCCCGGCCCGTCTGCCGCGCCGATGCCGATCAGAAAGGCGCACGTCCCCGTACCGCCGGCAAGCCCGGTCGTCTCCGTATCGAGATAGACAACAGACGAAGGCGGTGGAATGTTTGCGCCCTTCAGGAACAGTTCGAGCGGCGAGAGATCTGCATGCGCGACATCGCCAATGCAGAACTTGCCGTAGGGCCGACCGAAAGGGAGAAGCTGGTTCGCGAGGAAATATTCGCCCCGGTCATTTCTGCGGACTTCGCCCTCGATGTAATGCTCGACGCTTCCGGGCGCGCGCTGCGCCGCAACTCGCCTGGGCTGCCGCTCAAGCCGACGAATATATTCAAGCTGGCGCTCAAGCGCGTCCTCGCGCAATGTCTTGCCCGCCGCCCGCTTCAGTTCGCGAAGTTTCTCCTCAAGATTCATGGGACACGCAGAGCTGTGCTTGTCATCGCGAGCGCATCAAAGAGTCCCTGCCTCTTGAACCTGAAGAAAGGCAGAGGCTCCAAGTTTCGCTCACAATGACACTCAGCGAATCGTTTTTTGGCGGTATCCACGCCGATCTCTGGCGCACCTCGCCAAATTTAATTCAGTATCTTACTCAGAATCGACAGCGCCACTTCCTTGCCCTTCGCCCCCACTTCGCCAGCGGGACCAACACAAGACGGGCAACCCGATTCGCAAGGGCAATTCATGATCAGCCGCTGCGTGTTTTCGAGCAGTTCCGGACTCAGCCGGAACAGCGGCTCGCTGAATCCAATGCCACCGGGATACTTGTCGTAAAGGTAGATATTTGGCTCAAAGACCTTGGTGTATGCCGAGGGGCGGCCCGCCATCACAGGCGAAGTGTCAATGTCCTCCGCGATTTCGAGATTTTCGCCGACTGCTACGCCCAGGTCGCGCGCGTCGCACATCATCAGCAGTGTGCTGATCGCCTGCAGCGCATGAGCGAGGCCCTGCACACCGTTCAGGCGGTCATCGCGCGTGTAAGGCATGGCATCGAGCAGCGCCTGCGGCAGCGTCAGCCAGAAGGCCGTAGTGTGCATTTCCTGTTCCGGCAGCGACAATTCCCCGGAGCCCACGTTCTGCATCGTGTGAAATTTGATCTTCTTGAAGCCAACCACCTGCGTGTTGACCTGCACCTCACCGTGGTTCTTGAAGGCTGGGCCTGCCGCCGCTGAATCGAACTTCTCCAGGATTTTAATCTTGGTGTAGGAAATGGCATCGGTATAGTATTCGGAGTCACACTGGCGCACGTAGGCCTTGCGCTCATCGTAATCGAGTCGCTCGACGTGATACTGCTGGCCGTCCTGGAGATAAATGGCTTTTTCGTGCACTGTCGTCAGCGCGCTTGAGAAATCTACTTCTCCGATGATGCGCGGCTCGCCTGTGATATCGACGATAACGAAATTATCTGAAGAGACCGACCGCAAGCTGATGGCGTCCGCAGGGTAACTTTCAGAGACCCAGTGCCATCCGTCACTGGTTTTGTGAAGGAAACCGACTTCTTCAAGGTGCCCGCAAAGCAGCTTCAGATCGAGGCCGCCGAACTTCTCATTTTCTTTGAGCGGCAACTCGAACGCCGCGCACTTCAAATGGTTCAGCAGGATTTGAAGGTTGTCCGGATTCACGTATCCGTGCTCCGGCGAGCGGTCGAAAAAGTAATCCGGGTTCTGCGCGATGAACTGATCGAGCGGTGCACTGGAAGCCACCATCAAGGCAGCGGAACTTCCCTCGCGGCGGCCTGCTCTGCCAGCACGCTGCCAGGTCGAAGCAATCGTGCCCGGGTAGCCCGCCATAACCGCAACATCGAGGCTGCCGATGTCAATGCCCAGTTCGAGCGCGTTGGTGGCCACGACGCCGAGCAGCCGGCCTTCGCGCAGATCGCGCTCGATTTCGCGCCGCTCGATCGGCAAATAGCCTCCGCGATAGCCGCGCACTACGTCCGGTCCGACGGGCCGACGGGCGAAATCTTCTTTCAGATAAGTCACAAGAATTTCTGTCGCCAGGCGCGAATTGGCGAACACAATGGTCTCGAATCCCCGCATCATGAAGACTTTCGCCAGTCGTCGCGTTTCGTTCAAGTAAGACCGGCGGATGCCGAGTTGCGGGTTGACTACCGGCGGATTGTAAAGCACAAAGAACTTTTCAGAAGCGGGTGCACCGTTCTCATCCACAAGAGCCACGTCCTGCTCGATGATGCGCGCGGCAAGCTCAGCCGGATTGGCGATGGTGGCCGATGTGCATATGAACTGGGGACGACTGCCGTAAAATGCCGCGATGCGCTTCAGCCGCCGGATGACGTTGGCCAGATGGCTTCCAAAGACACCCCGGTAGTAATGCAATTCATCGATGACAACATAACGAAGGTTCTCAAAAAGTCGCTCCCAGCGGGTGTGGTGAGGAAGAATGCCCGTATGGAGCATGTCGGGGTTCGTGATCACCAGGTTCGCGCGTGCCCGAATTGCCTTGCGCGCATCCTGCGGCGTGTCACCATCGTAAGTGAAAGTCCGCAGGTCATCGCCCAGTTTTTCCGTCCAGCGGTTCAGTTCGACCAACTGGTCCTGAGAGAGCGCCTTCGTCGGAAAAAGATACAGCGCTCGTGCTTCAGGATTTTCAGCCAGAGTTGTCAGGATCGGCAGGTTGTAGCAGAGCGTCTTGCCTGATGCCGTGGGCGTAACAACCACCACGTTCTTGCCTTCTTGCGCAAGGGTCGCAGCCACAGCCTGGTGCGAGTAGAGCTTCTCAACGCCCCTCGATCGCAGGACATCCGCAACGCGGGTAGGAATGAAATCAGGAAAAGGAACCAGACACGCTTGGCGGGCGGGATAATGCCGCACGGCCGTCACACCGCCCTCACGGCGGGACCCCTTAAAACCGTTCTGGATTTCCTTCACGACAGCCTCGATAGAAGCGGCATCACGGAGCCGCCCTTGAAGCTCACGGGGCTGAGGAACGAGGTCCGTCTGTGATGAGGCTTTCATGCTAGCTCTCCGACCTATCCTATGGCGGATTCGCCTTTTATTCGCTCATCCTATCATAGTCCCGCCCGGGACCCTAACACGAAAATCAGCGCAAAGCCCGGCGCAGACGACGACCGTAGCCCTTTGCTTTCCACAGCATTCCAAGCCAAGCAAGCAACTGCCTATCTAAGCGCCAATAATAAGGCCGAACTTGATTTTTCGCCTTCCGGCGGAAAAGCCTTTCGCCGACCTTGATTGACTTTGCCTCCTTGAATTCTAAATAATAACTGACGGGATTCGGGCGGAAAAAAGATGTAATCTTAAGAAGAGATTCCTTTTCCAGAGGAGCGGAATGGCCACAGTCACTTCGACGTACAAGCCCCCCAAGCTGTCGAAAGAAGTGCTTCTCCATGCTTACCGCGTGATGTACCTGGCAAGAAAGGTCGACGATAAGGAAATCCAGCTTAAGCGTCAGAACCGCTGCTACTTTCAGATCAACGGTGTCGGACACGAAGCCATCCAGGTAGCCGTGGCGATGCATCTTCAGCCGGGGGTTGACTGGTTCTACCCCTATTACCGCGACCGGGCGTTCTGCCTCCAACTTGGGATGTCGCCGCTCGACATCTTCCTGGGGTCAGTGGGCGCCAAAGAGGACCCAAACTCGGGCGGGCGGCAGATGCCTTCACACTGGAGTTCGAAAGCGCTCCACATCGTTTCAACCTCGAGCGCCACGGGCACGCAGGTACTCCAAGCTGTCGGCTGCGCGGAGGCCACGACATACTTCTCGCGCATCCCCGAAGCGGCCGAACTGGCATCCAGTTTTCACGCCGAAGAAATCGCCTTCACATCGCTAGGCGACGGGGCGACCAGCGAGGGCGAGTTTTGGGAGTCCATGAATTACGCCTGCCTGCGTCAGTTACCGGTGCTTTATCTGATCGAAGATAACGGCTATGCCATCTCCGTGCCAACTGACGACCAGACGGCCGGCGGCAAAATCTCGCACCTCGTGAAGGACTTTCCCGGCCTTCTGACTGTGGAATGCGATGGCACAGATTTTGTTGAAAGTTATGAGGCGGCAAGGAAGACGGTTGAGTATGTGCGGAAGCAAAGGAAGCCGGCGTTGCTCCACGCCCATGTGATTCGGCCTTATTCTCACTCGATGTCGGACGATGAGAAGGCCTACAAGCCGGAAGAAGTGCGGCAAAAAGAGGCCGCGATGGATCCGCTGCCGAGACTCGCGCAACGTCTGATCAATGAAGGTATTGCAACCGAAAAAGAACTGAAGGCGTTGGAAGCAGAAGTGGAGCATGAAGTCCGCCAGGCCGTTGATAAGGCCCTCGCCGCGGAGCCTCCGGATCCCGCGAGCCTGATGGATTTCCTCTATTCGCCGACGGTCGATCCCACTTCCGAGCGGTTCGATCATCCGGGCAAAGCGCATGGCGAGCCTAAAACCATGGTGGAACTTCTCAATGCCTGCCTGCGGGATGAGATGGCGCGCGATCCGCGCATCGTCGTTTTCGGCGAAGACGTCGCCGACTTGAGCCATGAAAAGGACCTTGCACGACTGAAGGGCAAGGGCGGCGTCTTCAAGGTGACGCACGGTTTGCAGCGCCACTTCGGCAGCGCCCGCTGCCACAATGCACCGATCGCCGAAGCCAGCATCGTGGGCCGTGCCGTAGGCATGGCCACGCGAGGGCTCAAGCCGGTCGTGGAAGTACAGTTTTTCGATTACATCTGGCCGGCGTTCATGCAGCTTCGGAATGAAGTTCCGACGATGCGCTGGCGCTCCGTGAATGAATTCAGTTGTCCGCTGGTGCTGCGCGCACCGATCGGCGGTTACCTGACGGGCGGTGCGATTTTCCATAGCCAGTCCGGCGAATCGATCTTTACACACCTTCCCGGCTGGCGCGTCGTGATGCCTTCGAATGCCCTTGACGCTAACGGCCTGCTGCGGACGGCAATCCGCTGCGATGACCCGGTGCTTTTTCTCGAACCCAAGCACCTCTACCGGCAGACCTACAACCGCGCACCCTATCCCGGCCCTGATTACATGATTCCTTTCGGCAAGGCCAGGCTCGTGCGTGAAGGCAGAGACCTGACGATCGTTACCTATGGTTCGCTGGTGCAGCGGTCCCTTCTGGCGTCGAAAGAATTGGAAAAGGAAGGCATCAGCGCGGAGATTCTGGATTTGCGCTCCCTCCAGCCGTATGACTGGGAGTTCATCAGCGCCTCCGTCAGGAAAACGAACCGGGCGTTGGTCATCCACGAAGATTGCATCTCCTGGGGTTACGGTGCGGAGATCGCCGCGCGCATTGCAGATGAGCTATTCGAGTTTCTGGATGCGCCGGTACGCCGCGTCGCAGGCAAGGACGTGTATGTACCCTACCATCCTGTTCTGGAAGATGCTGCCTTACCTCAGGTGGCGGATGTCGTGAAGGCAGCAAGGGAACTCGTGGCGTTTTGAGCCAGGTGAACGCGCATAATCCGCCCCCGTTACCAGAAGAAGGTAACGGAAGGCTTTGTCGGCAGAACTGTTGCCCCGGCGGGACTTCACGAATCAGCCGACTCCCAACTCATCGATCTTTTCCAGCGGAGTGCCGCATCGCCGGCAAATCACCGCGGCGCAATCCCCGCATACCAGCGGGTCTTCAACTTCAATCTTGCAGTTCGGGCAATAGAACGACTCGGTCTCGGCATCATCGTCAAAGTCTTCCATCGATTCACTCCGCAAATTGATCTGTTCAGGAACTCCGCCGACTATACGAATATTGTAATGGGTTCAGAATGCCTCGGAGAAATTCCTGAATCGCTGTTTGCAGTTCGTGCAGCCTGCCTGTCAGAAAATGGTCCGCTCCTTCCACAAAGCGAAGACGCTTCGGCTCGCTCAGGGATGCAAACAATTTTTCGATTCTCTGCCGAGAACCGAACTGGTCTTCCGTTCCCTGCACCAGCAATTTGGGCTTCAGAACGGAGCGAAGGAAGCTGAAATCCGTGGAATCGACCGGCAGGCCGATTCCAACCAGCGAATTTACCCGCTCGTCCTCCGAACCGACGGCCAGGGCCACAACAGAACCGAAAGAGAAGCCCATCATCGTGACCGGGATGTTCGGAAACCTTTCTGACAGATAGTCCAGCGCAGCGCGGGCATCGTCGCGCTCGCCGATCCCGTCAGCATACTTGCCTGCGCTCCGGCCCACACCGCGAAAATTGAAGCGCAGGGCCGGAACGTCAAGGTGCGCGGCGGCCTTGGCGGCCCGGAAGACAACCTTGTTGTGCATCGTGCCGCCATAAAGAGGATGAGGATGGCACACCAGGGCAACCTCGCGCGGCTGCCATTCGGGGTCCCATTCGAGAAGAGCTTCGATGTCCCCTTCGGGTCCGGTTATGGTGAGATGTTCGATTTTCGTGGCAGCCTCCGCTTTCCAGTCTAACTTAAGACGGCCCCTGCCCGGAACTCTTACGGAAGTCTCGAATGGGACTGGCGGGGCGCCTGTTTTACGCGTAGTGACGGCGGACGGTGAAAACACATTCATTTCGCCGTCGCCGGTTGTAAACTACAAGATGAGTTTGCACGGGGCCGGCGGCAATAGTGGTTGGGATTTCACGGCCAGCGGTCAATCACTTTCTGCTCTGAGACAGGGAGGGAGCCATCCGAACGAAGCGGATCATCATTACTGTGGTTGTTCTGGCCACGGGGGCAGTGGTTTATTTTCGCTGGATTCACAAAGGCAACCGCGAGGCACCCATCGAGGTGGCGTACGTCATCTCACCGTCGCTTGATTTGCTCGATACTCCTGCGGTCGTCCACACAACGCTTGCAGTGATGAAGTACGGCGACCGCGTCGATGTTTTGAAAAAATCGGGTCAATGGGCAAAGGTCCGAACCAACGATGGCGTGGAAGGATGGGTGATTACTAAAGAACTCCTGCCTTCAAGAATCTACGAAGCTGGACAAAAACTGCTCGCCAGGGTCGCTGCGGAGCAGGTCCAGGCTTCCGGCCATGCGGAACTGGCCGCGAATCTTCATCTCGAGCCGGGCCGCGACGCGCCGGAACTGGGTCTCCTGACGGAGGGCCAGTCACTTGAAGTTTTTGATCGCCTCCTCGTCCCGAGGAAAACAGAAGCCGGCGAAATCAAGCCCGCTGCATCTGCTCCAGTCATGGATGCCTGGTATCTGGTGCGGGCAGGACCAATTGCCGGGTGGGTGCTGGGCCGCATGGTTTCCCTGGATCCTCCACAGGCGCTTTCGCAGTACACGGTGGATTACAACACGGTTGCGTGGCTCGTGCTGAACACGGTGAAAGACGCAAACAACGAAGTGCCGCAATATGTGGTTGCCGACCGCGAGGGAACAGTCGATTTCGATTTCACTCACATTCGCGTCTTCACCTGGTGGGTGAAAAGGCACCGATACGTCACTTCATTCGTCAAAAGTGGCCTGCAGGGACATTTCCCGATTACGGTCCAGCACATCGACAATGTTCCTTATTTCCGTTTGCGGCTGATGGACGAAAGGGGCCATAAGTTCCAGGCCGTTTATGGGCTTTTCGACACTATCGTGCGACCGGTCGGCACAGTGGATGGGTGGGAAAGCAACGCTATGCCTCCGCGGACGGGTCGGCACCGGGGTTGAGTTCACCAGGCCGCCGCAGGCAGTTAATCGAAAGGAAAGACTGTGGACCTGCAAAGATCAACTCTTGTAAGTTCCGGCAACGTTCCATTCGTTTACCGCCTGATGCGGGCTGTGATCCGCTTTGGAACTCTGCTGCTGGCTCCCCGGCTGCGCATGTTGAAGCGGGAAAGTCTTGAAGAGGCCGGCCCGGCCATCCTGCTGAACACTCATCCCAAGAGCTTCGCTGTTGCAATTCTTCTTATCGCCGCGCTCGACAGGCAGGTGCATTGCCTTGTTCCATCAGCAGAGTTCCAGGGAGTCTTTCGGCGCCTCGCCTGCTGGGCGCTGGGGATTCAACCTTTCGATTGCACGCCTGAAGAGCAGGAAGCTCTGCTCAACCCGTGCCTGAATGCCCTGGCTGACCAGGACCTGATTGCAATCTTTGCGGGCGAAAACTCACAAAGCGGTTTTCGGAACTCACCCGTCGCCGAATTTGCCTCAAAGCTTGCAGTGGTAACTGTTCTGAAAGGGCAGGGCCGCATCCAGGCAGCAATCTTTCCGGTCCACTGGCTCTTCCACGCAAGAATAGGCGGCCCTGCCCCACTCGCATACGTTGACAATCCAATTCGCGCCAATCAATTTCTGCCGAAGGTCGGCGAAGATGCCGCGGAAGCATCACTCCGCCTGGTAGAAGTTGTGCAGTCGGCATGCAGTACAAACGTCTTCAGCCTCGCAGAAGCGGAGATCGAGCATTTAGCCCGCGAACTCGAAAGCCTCTCGCGCGAGTACCTGCAGGCGCAATGGTCCGAACGGCCCGACTGGAAGCAGCGGCCGGAAGAGTTACAGCTCAGCGGGTTCGCGCGGCGGTGGTTTGATCAGCAGAACCGAACAAATCCCGCACGATTGATCGAGCTTGGCGAGTCGCTCGCTGCTTACCGCGAAGCCAAGCGGCGACACTCACTCGAACACCTCATTGTGGAGACCTCTGGGGAGTGGCAATCTTCCAGGGTCCGCGTGGCAATCGCGTGGCTTGAGACCGTCCTTGGTTTCCCTGCCGCGCTTTACGGCTTGATCAATCACCTTCCCGCGGGGATCGTGCTTTACGCAAACAAACTGTTCAAACACGTTCCGAAAAGAGATCCTAAGGCCGAGTGGCTGGCGAGAATTTTCATCGTCCTCGGCTTTTATACCATTCAGGTTTTCGTGGTCGACTTCTGGTGGGGACGGGCGGTGGCAGGATATTACACCCTGACGCTGCCTCTCTCCGGCGCGTATCTCTGGCGATATCGATGGCATGCCCGGCATCGGGGACGTGCGTTGGTCCTCCGCGCCCTCCGCCCCTTCCGGTCGGCCGGTCTTGTGCGGAGGCGCGAACGCCTGCTCGCCGGAATCGACCGCGAACTCGAACGATCAGCGCCCGTTGCAGCCATGGCCGGCGGGCATTCAACCGATCCTGTGCATTAGCGTCCTCCTGAAATGTCTGAGGTTGCTCCACCCATCGGCGGCCAGCAGCACAAACCCGGGGCCGGAGGCATCTATCGTCTCGAAGAACTTCCCTTCACTCAACTTGAAGCGCTCGACCGCAACCGCGTCGTCGTCTTGTTCACGGTAAGCCCGCTTGAAGAGCACGGTCCGCATCTTCCTGTCGGAACCGATCTCTTTACGGCGGACTCAATCTCCCAGCAGGTAGCGAAACGGATTATCGAAGCAAAACCCGATTGGACGGTGTTGATCGGCCCTGACCTGCCTCTCGGCGCTTCGGCGTTTGACCGCGCTGGAACGCTGCTGGCGCGTATGCGCACGGTGCGAAACTCCGTGCGCGACTATGGCGCGGCCCTGGCCCGGCACGGGTTCCGCTACATCCTGGTGATGAATGGGCACGGAGGGCCTCGCCATATCGTGGCGCTTGAAGAAGCCTCTGCCGCGGTCTCAAGGCGCTACCGAGTGAGAATGTTTTCTGTGAGCGGCATCGTGCTGTGGAGGTTCATGCGCGGGCAGTACTCGAACCGGCTGGAAACCATCCTCGGGCGCTCATTCACGCCGGAAGAGAGAGAAGCGCTCCGTGGAGACACGCACGCCGGGATGTGGGAAACTTCGCTGGTCCTTCTGTTTCGCCCCGATCTCGTGGACCCCGCTTACACGGGCTTGCAGCCCGCAAAATTCAGGCTGGTTGATGCGCTCCGCAGGAACTACCCGCTGCGCCTCGGAAATTGCATGGGCTATATCGGCACGCCTTCGCTCGCCCGTGCGGAACTGGGCAACGCCGCCCAGAGGCTGTTCGTTGATGCCGTGTGGGAACTCGCCTTGCCGGTCCTCGATCCTCAAAATAAACACTGGCGGCAGACCTCTTTCTTGTACAAAATTCCATTCTTGCGCTCGGCGTTTCCATACACCGCTCTGGCTGTTGCGCTCGCAGCGGTGGCGTGGGCGATTATTCACTGGTTCCATTAACGTAACGGGAGATGTGATGGCTCTTTTTCTGACTGAAGAAGACGTTCAGACGCTCTTTCCCATGCGGAAGGCGCTTGAATGCATCGAGGCCAGCTTCGTGGCCCAGCATGACGGCAGGGCTGTGAATCAATCGCGCCAACGGCTCTTCCAACCCGGATTTTCGCTCCACTATATGGCGGCGGCTATGGCGGACCAGCACTTCGCCGGAATGAAGATTTATACGATTACTTCCGGAGCAGCGCGGTTCCTTGTCCTGCTCTTCGACGCGAAGACAGGTGAGATGCTCGCGGTGATCGAAGCCGATCATCTCGGCCGCATTCGTACCGGAGCAGCAAGCGGGGTGGCGACCAAATATCTGGCCCGTCTCGACGCCTCAAAAGCGGGAATGATCGGCGCGGGGCGGCAGGCAAAGACGCAGCTAGAGGCTGTCGCCGGGGTCCGCCCCATCAAGGCCGCCATGGTTTACGCACGCCATCAGGAGCGCCTGGCGGAGTTCTGCAAAGAAATGACCGCACTCCTCAAATTTCCCGTCGAGCCTGCCGCAAGCGCTGAGGAAGCAGTGCGATTCGGCGATATTGTCATCACGGCTACAACTTCCCGCGCACCGGTCGTACGTGGCGAATGGCTGCGCCCGGGAACCCATGTAAACGCTATCGGCGCCAACACGGCGAACCGCCGCGAACTCGACGATACTGCGCTCCGCGCGGCTGCCATCATCGCCGTGGACTCCCGCGAACAGGCGCGCGCAGAGGCCGGCGACTTGATTCACGGATTGGAGGAAATCGGCCGCAGCTGGGATGACGTCGTGGAATTAAAGGACATTGTGAAAGGAAACAAACCTTCGCGCAAATCAAATGATGAAACCACAATCTTCAAGTCGTGCGGGATCGCGATATGGGACGTGGCTGCCGCAGGGGTGATTTACAATGAAGCGCGCCAAAGGAAAATGGGAGTACCACTCAAAATCTGGGAAAACCTGCCGCGGTAGGATGGCCCTCGGGTGGTTTTGAACGGCCCTTGGACTTCGCTTCGATCGTAATCGTCCTCGCGATCACGTCGCCGGCCTCCGTCAGAACGCCCTTCGCCAGGATTTTCACGCCGATGCGAAGTTCGGAAGCCCGGGCAGCGCTTCCGTCGTCGTGCTGAATTTGAGTGTTGGAATCGTATTTGACGGTAAATAGGAGGTTCTGCCCGCTGTCCACCGTCAGCTTGCCGGCAGACTTTTCTGAAATCGTTCCTTCCACTGAGAACGAGACATCCTGCTGCGGCGGATTTTGTCCTTGAGAAGCCAGAAAGATGCGGGAGAGGCCGGAGAGGCAGGCTAAGATCAGAACTGCGAAAACGGTTTCACGGATCCGGGGCGCCATTTGCGGGGGTATGGTCACAAAGGCAATTCTAATGCGGAATTGTGAAATTTGCCAGCGAACTGCCGATGACTTCTGAATACCGGGAGGCCGCGGCCGGGCTTCCAAATTTTTATGACAGCGGTTTGAAAATCAGTCGGGAAAGGCCACGCCGAAGAGGTTCGAGGGTTTGACATACTGGATGCCGGCCTCGCCCGGGTTCAACGCCCCTCCGCCCACCCACACGACCTGGAACAGGCCCTCTGTATCAGCGGCATTGGGTTTGACGCGAATGTGCATGCCCGGGCTTAGCGGATGGCTGCACTTCAGCCGCGCGCCAAACTTGCTGACGGTTATCACATACGTCTGCTCGGTAAAAGGTTTCCCGTCGGGAAGCGTTCCAGTGACGGCCACGGGAATGCGCACCCGAACACGCGCGCTGCGTCGCATTGAAGGTCTGAATTCCATGCTGTGCCGCATCCTCCAAAAGGACGTAACAACCGAAACGTCATCTCCGCCGGCCGGATGCAGAGCTTCCTTTGCAACCAGGCAAACCGGCGACTTCTTCGTACTACTTTCATCTTCGTCAAATCAATCGAAATCTTGAGCCCGCCTCCAGGCACGGCAACGATCTCTTCACATCCAGTGCTTCCGCCGAATATAGATCCATACAATAACCGTTGACACGACCATAATCAGCCCAATTGGAATCAGTGCATAAGGGCTGTTCTGCAGTGGCAGCCTGATGTTCATTCCATAGAAGCTGGTAAGAACAAGCAGCGGCATGGCGATCGTTCCCCACAGCGTGAGGATCTTCATCACCTCATTCGTCCGGTTCGCCACGGCGGATAGATATATGTCCAGCGAACCCGTAAGAAGATCACGGTAAGTTTCAATGAAGTCGATCACTCGCACAACATGCTCGTACACATCGCGGTAGTAGATGCGCAGGTCCCGGTCAGTCCCTTTGCGTTCCGTCGCGCGCGGAATATCGTAGCGGCGGACCAGGGCGTTCACGGTCTCCCGCATGGCAGTGGCGACCCGTCGGAAATCCAGCAGCATGCGTTTCAGGCGGAAAATTTCGCGCAGTGTGGCCGGCGCAGGGTTGTGAATAACGCGGTCCTCAAGCCGGTTGATAAAATCGCCGAGATGATCAAGCGCCGGCAGATATTGGTCCACCGCGGCATCAACAAGTGCGTGAGTGATGATGTCAGGATTGTGAAGTGCCGGCTCCATCCGGACACGCGCGGCAACTTCAGCTACCAGACGCGATTCTCCACTGCTCACGCTGAAGACATAATCAGGGCCGAGAAAAATATCGAAGTCCTCGAACTTTAAATGCCCGGCGCTGGATGGGGGCGGCTCCTGCGGAACGGGTCTTACAGAAGCTTCGGAACCTGCTCCCCTCTCATGGCTGGCTGCGGCGCTCCCAGAAGCATCGGCGGTGCGGCCCGACCGCTTCTCACCGGGAACATGAGCCAGGGCCTTGATCACAATGAAGGTGTATTTATCGTGCTCTTCAACGCGCGGGGTCTGGCGTCGGTGCCGGCAATCTTCAACCTGAAGAGGGTGGATGCTGAACTGCTCTGCGATATGATCCAGAGCCGGAGACGACGGGTCTGAAAGATGAAACCAGCGCACTCCCGGAATCACGGCCAGCGACTCCAGCAGGGCCTCGTTTGATGTTGGCGGCTCGTGCGGCATGGCTCCAGACGAACTGAAGCCAATATATCACGGAGGTTTCGCCGCAGCGAAGGCCCTTCAGCAATTCAACCGCTGGCAACGTTTGCCATCATGCGCGCGATCATCATTTCGCCACCCAGGCGCCGTTTTCGCACACGTAAAGCGTTGAACCGCTGCCCCCATCAGTCCTCAGGAACAATGATGGTGTGACGCAGCCCCCACTGGGTGCACCGACGCCATACCTGATCTGTGCCGTGCTGTTAGGGAAATGCATCAAGGTACCGAAAGCTGCGGTTGTAAACACCGGAAGCGCATTGCCGGCACTCCCGCTGTAATGCACATCCATCAGATAACCGCCGATGGGGATGTGCGCGCAATTCGGCTCAATCCCGCAGGAAAATGAGACAGTATCCAAGGCATAAACTCCATTCGGGGATGTCGCCGTTGCATCATAGAAAAAGTTCGAAGAAAATCCCGCATAGCCGTCGTTTATGCGAAACACGTCATTGGCGATCACCGAGGTATTGTCAGTAAATTCGACGGCATGGAGCGGAGGGCTTGGAGACGGAACTGAACTACCCTCGATTGTCGAGGTTACTAAATTTTGTTTGGTAATAAGGAAGCCCGGATAACCCTCCTGCCGCCATTTAACATACATACTGGCGTTGTTCCCCTCGAAATCCAATGCATACTGGAAAAGCGAAGAACTGTAGGTCGAACTCTGGTTAAGGTTCCAGCTATGCCCCGTGAGGGTCATGTCGGAAGTACCGTCGAAATAAACAGCCGGACCCAGTCCGGAGGATTGGAGTTCCATGTCGGTAAAACTGTCCTGTGTTTCTGATTGAGCGCCGCTCGTCCAGGCATCCAACGCGCTGTTCAATCCGAAATGGTTCGTAGCCGTCACCACAAGCGGATAATCCGCCTGCACCCAGTCACGTGCGTAATACTGGATTTCAACCCCGTACAGGTAGATTCCGTAAGAAACCACGCTTCCACTCGCATGCGTGGGAAGCCTGAACGTGCAATCCTGGATCCTGTTTCCCTGCCCTGAGACCCCCGAAGCGGAGCGCCCGGACAAATAACCTATTTCGCTGGGATTGCTCAGGCCGGGCATCGTCGCGTCAAAAACCAGGTCACGGAAACTGACTCCTCCCATCGCCGTGGTGTCAATGATGGGAGAGTTTCCTGTGTTTCCACAAATCTTGGAACCCTGAGGGAAATTTCCCGTGGCACCCTGGAAAATGATCTGATAAGCAAGGCCCGATGTTCCGCCGGTGAGATTCAACGTTGAATTGAAGAGATAACAGGAAGTCGTTGGAGGAACGTAGATCGTCCCGCCGCCCGCAGCAACCGCAGCATTGAAAGCCGTCAGAAAAGCGGAGGTATCATCTGTAACTCCGTCCCCCTTCGCCCCGTAGGCTTTGACATTAAACACCTGGCCGCCCTTGTCCGCCAAGTTTGAAACAATCGTGAGGCCATTCCCGCTTGGCGTAAGCGCGATGTTCTGGTTCGATCCCAGGGAAGAGCAATTGACAGCGCCGGTCGAGTTCGTCGCGCATGGCTCGGGAGTGAACCAGGTGCGGGCGTCGGTAATGGAGCTAATAGATGTCGCGCTCGTCAGGACCACGGCGATGGGAATTTTCCCCGGCGTGAAAGCGGAGGTGCTGGAGGCGGGCGAGCAACTGTTGGCGGGGTCCAGATAGACGTAATTCGTCGCGCTCGCTGTCAGCGCCAAAGAACCGCCTGGATAGCTGACAGGGACTGGAGGATTGCCACAGTAGGCTGTGCCTGCGCTCAGTTGCAGGGTCAGTCCGCTGCCCGCCGTCGCCCAGTAGCCCGGCGCCATTCCGTTCACGTACTTCGCGTTTACCGAGTAGATCGGTGTTCCCGCCGGCGCCTGAGGCTGCTGGCCGGAAACAAATCTTGGACTGTGAATTATGAATGATAAGGCGGCTAATAAAAGGATTGCCCAAACCGCCCTTGTCCAATTCACAATTTTGAATTTGCAATTCATCGTTTTCACCATATTTGCACCTTCGCGGTCGCCGTCGGATCGGAGGCAACCAGATAGAGATTCATGTTGTCGTACATGGTCGGCGACTGGAACCAGATGGCTCCGCTCGACGTCATCTGGATCAGCACGCCCGCCGGCGTCCGGCCCAGCAAATGAGGCAGGGTAAAATTCCCCACCGCACCGGGCTCAGCGTCCAGTTGTCCCCAGAGCCGGGTGGCCTGGATGACGGAGGTGATCGCGGTGGCGTTGGCCACCACGATCCCAATAAAAGCATCGCCCGCTGTGCCGGCCACTCCAGTCTGGTTGTAATAGAACCCGTTGATGGAGTTATAAAAGAGATAACTGGTTGAACTCGCAGGGGCAGCGGGCAGAGTTGGGGCTGAACTGGGAGCATAACGAAAACCTTGCGCGTAAAGTGCGCCCGCCGTAAGCCCCGGCACGAGCGTAGAAGAAGTTGAGACCGTAAAACCCGAGACCACGCCGGATATTCCACGGTCTGACACCCAGGCCGTTACAGTAGGAGCGGCCTGGATGGCCGTCTGCACGTCATTGGCGTCCTGCATCAGGCTGTCGATGATCTGCCAGTTCGTGTCCAGGTCGGTTTCATAATTGGCCCCGTGCTGGGGCTCGATAATTCCCTTGCGCGGAAGAACTGTCCTGACGACTGCCATTTTGGGGTTTCCTCATTCTTTGATTTGGTGATTGAGAGAATTAAGAATCGGCTGATTGGCTGACCGGCCCACCGGCGTATCCAGCGAATCGCGCAATCCCTGGGTCAATTACTCAATCGAGTTGCGATGGTCCGTACTTTCACGAACCCGCCATTCGTCGGATACTCAGTGCCGTTGTCCCAATAGTGGACTTCGCAATGGACAAGCCCGGGGCTGGCCTCATTCTTCTCTTCCACCCAGAAGTCCATCAAGAAGAGGGTGCCCGGCGCGTCATTGGTGTTCGCGCGGGCAGGCTTGACGAGCGCTCCGTTCGTCGCCGCCCCGCCGGCCGGCGAACGCGAACACCAGGCGGCAACTTCATATTCCAACTCCTGCCTCGCGTACACATAGCCGTCCACGGGGCTCGTGGGGATAATTACCGTCTCTCCGTTCTTGTACCATCCGTAGAAGACTTCGGGGCGAACTGCGGCGAATTTCGCGTTGTTGTTGATCTTTGTCAGATCGTAGTCCGTCAGCGGCTGGTCCGCCTGCAAAACTGAGTCAGGCAGATCCACAAAGCCCGGGACCGTCGCAAAAGTCATTTGACCCATGTCGTAAGTCCTCCCTGCGGGCGGGTTTCAAACCAGCACCTGCCACGCCAATCACCTTCGTCGTTCAAAAAACTGTTTTGCCCGCCGTGCCGTCGGAGTATGTTTGCGAGGCTTCCTGCGAAAGGAACATATAGCGCTCACGCTGTGCA
>Ga0209581_1000697_pt1 | contig 55277 bp, 42 predicted proteins | sample Coa_R2_FD_187160 | JGI IMG/M metagenome (GOLD analysis project Ga0209581, IMG submission 187160) | Surface soil microbial communities from Centralia Pennsylvania, which are recovering from an underground coalmine fire - Coalmine... | ecosystem: Environmental > Terrestrial > Soil > Unclassified ...
CTAAGTCAAGCCCCTCTTCAGGAATGCGAAAATAGGAAGGGATCAAAAGAAAGGAATGCTCGCGGTCGCCAAAGCTTAATTCCTAGCTTCTTCCCACACCGCCCCATCGCTCATTCCGAAACGGCTGCTATTTTACGGCCTGTTCCTGCCCTTGAGTGGCGTGCGGTGGCGGGCCGTCGCAAACGTGTGCCGACGTGGTCCTGCAAATCCTCTCGCCGATTCCGCCCAGTGCGGTGTACCCTTCAATAGAATGCGAATTCGATCCCGGCATCCTCGTCGTAATTGTGGGAAGCCGGAAGCCTGTGCACGATGGGGGCATGGTCCGCCTCAAGCTCCGGAGGATTGATCCAGGTTCGTGGCCTCTTCGCGCGGCCTGTTCTCCGTGGGCAGTCGTTCCGCACGATTAACGCAGGATCTTTCAGGCCGGCTGGAGTGGAGAATCAGACAAAAATCCCGGGGAGGTAGATGACGATGATTTCACGTTTACACACGCAGACATTGGCAGTTGTTATTTTGACCGGCATGTTTACAGCGAAGCCGGCCTCCGCCCAGACTCACGCGACTTCCACCGGAACTGACCAGCAGGCGCTGAGCCTGACGGTTTACAACTCCAATGTGGCGCTGGTCCGCGATGTCCGCAGTCTCCGGCTTCCCGCAGGCAGCGTGGAACTCCGCTTTGAAGATGTTCCTTCCCAGATCGACCCCGCAACAGTGCGAATCGCCTCGCTCACAAGCCCCGGCCGTTTGACCGTGCTCGAGCAGGATTACCGCTACGATCTCCTCAGCCCGCAGAAGCTGTTACACGATTTCGTAGGGAAGCAGATCACGCTGGTCCGCGAGATCATGGATAACAATTCAACGCGGGAGGTGCAGATCAGGGCCACGCTGATCTCCGACAACAACGGCCTGATCTGGCAGGTGGGCGATCAAATCATGACCGGCATCCCCACGGACCATTACATCTTCCCCGACCTGCCGCCCGGCCTTTACAACAAGCCCACGCTGGTGTGGCTGCTCGACAATCGGCAAGCGGGAGAGCAGAAACTTGAAACCGATTACATAACGAAGTCCGTCAACTGGACCGCCGATTACGTCCTGACGCTTCCGGCCGATGGTATGCCTGCTGATCTAAGGTCATGGGTTTCAGTCACAAACAACGGCGGCGTCGGGTTCCGCAACGCACAACTTCAACTGGTCGCCGGCCAGTTGCACCAGGCGATGCAAGCGCCGCACCCATTGGTCCGTATGGAGATGGGGGCGGCAAAAGCCATGGTCACAGGAATTTCAGAAGAAGGACTTTCTGAATATCACCTGTACACGATTGAGCGGCGAGTGACCCTGCCGGACAACAGCAGCAAGCAGATTGCATTGATCAGCGCGCAAGGCATCAAAGTGGACAGGACATACGAAATCAACGGCCAGCCGTCCTATTATTTCAGCCCGTATCAAGGCGGAGAAACCGCGAAGGAGCCTGTCGAGGCACACCTCAAGTTCAAGAACTCAGAATCAAATTCGCTTGGCACGCCTCTGCCAGCGGGAATCGTTCGAGTCTATCAGGCCGACTCAGAAGGCCGGATACAGTTTGTGGGCGAGGATCGGATCAATCACACGCCGAAGGACGAAACGGTGAATCTCAACATTGGGAACGCGTTTGACGTAACAGCGGAAAGAAAACAAACCGACTTTCAAACCCTCGGTCAGAACTTTTATGAATCAGCGTTTCAGATCACCATCCGCAACCACAAGGGACAGCCAATAACCGTGGAGGTCAACGAACCTTTCAGCGGCGACTGGAACATTCTGAACTCGACCTTCAAGTATGATAAGACCTCGGCCTTTTCCGCACGGTTCACTGTGGCTGTTCCGGCAGACGGCCAATCGATACTGAATTATCGCGTGCGTGTCCGGCGGTAAGATGATGAAGGCGATCGCCGTCAATTTATTGCGCCCCGAGGCCAACGCATGTCATCCACAGGCTCTCGCGTGTGGCCTTGAACGCATCACGCCTGTCAAGCTGAACGCAGCCAAGGACCTTTGCATTTCATTCGTCCATTTTTTCGGTGCGTGCTCCGTGCCGGATGGGACGGGACGCGGCGGGGAAAGCGGGGCCCCAATCACAATTGAATGGGAAATCCGTACACAAAGCGTGGAACCATGTTAAAAATCCGCATTCGCCCTGCGAGAATTTCCGATGCCGTTCAACTCGCTGACCTTTCAGGCCAGTTGGGCTATCCATCGTCAGCCGAAGACATCCGGCGCCGCCTTCGCGCGATCCTTCGCGATCCTGAGCACGCCGTCTGGGTGGCGGAAATTGATGGTGCGACCATCGCCGGCTGGACGCATGTCTTCGTCAAACGCTTGCTTGAGAGCGACCGCGACGTGGAAATCGGGGGCCTTGTGGTCAATGAGAGGTTCCGCGGCCGCGGAATCGGAAAGACTCTGGTGAAGCGTGCTGAGCAATGGGCCAAATCAAAGCGCCTGAAGTCCGTTTATGTGCGTTCGAACGTTATTCGCGAAAGCGCCCACGCTTTTTATCAGGGCCTCGGATACAAAATCATCAAGACGCAGTATGCTTTTCGCAAGTCTCTCGTTTAATCCGCCTGCACCGGAGATTCATAGCTGCGGGAAAGGCGGCATACCTGTTACAGAATCAGCATGCAGTCGCCGTAGCTGTAGAAACGATACCGTTCTTCGATGGCATGACGGTAGGCACGGAATATCAGGTCGCGCCCGGCAAACGCCGAGACGAGCATCAGCAGGGTGGATTTCGGCAAGTGGAAATTGGTCAGCAGGCCGCGTACGACCTGGAATCGATATCCCGGAACGATAAACAGGTCCGTCTCACCGCGCGCGGGAACAATCTTTCCATGATTTGCAATGGCCACCGCTTCGAGCGTTCGCACGCTTGTCGTTCCCACGGCGATCACGCGGCGGCCTTCTTCCATCGCCTTGCTGATGATTGCAGCCGCGGCTTCTGAAATTTCATATTGCTCGGACCCCATTTTGTGGTTTTCAATACGCTCGGTCAGCACGGGCCGAAACGTTCCAGGGCCCACGTGCAGGGTGATTTCGCAGGTTTGGATTTTTCTCTCGTTTAATGCGTCGAAGATGCGGGGAGTAAAATGAAACCCCGCCGTGGGCGCTGCAACCGCGCCGCGAACTTTGGCATAGACCGTCTGGTAAGCATCACGGTCGTTCGCTTCGTCCGGACGCTCGACGTAGGGCGGCAGCGGCACATGTCCCAGACGGTCGATGGCGCTGGCGACGCTTCCGTCGCGAGCACGCAACAGGACCCTGCGCACTCCCAGTTCGCCGCGCCCCAGCACTTCCGCCTCAAGTTCACCCTCGCCGAACACGAGGACCTCGCCCGTGCGTATCTTCCTCCCGGGATGGACCAGTCCCTGCCAGATATCGCCCGATTCATTTCGCGTCAGCAGCAGTTCGACCTCACCGGTCAGAAATTGGCGTGCCGCGGGATTGTGCCTGCCGATGGCCTGGGCCTTCACGCCGCGCCGCCGCCCCAGCAGACGCGCCGGGAAAACCATCGTATTGTTGAGCACGAGGAGATCGCCCGGCTGGAGAATCTCCGGCAGGCGGCGAAACGTGCAGTCCGTGAAGGATTGTGCAGCACGGTCGAGCACCATCATTCGCGAGGCGTCGCGCTCTTTCAAAGGCCGCTGCGCGATCAATTCCTTCGGCAATTCGTAGTTGAATTCTTCAAGCAGCATCCCAGAGTTATTTTACGCTAACGCACAAAGGACGTTTTTCGGCCACGCATCGCGTGGGAGAGGCGGCTTTACATGACACAATGGCGAGGGAAACCCGCCGTCGCACACGGTTGGCGGGTTGGTGATAACGAATTTTATGTTTGTCATCCTGGGCGCAGCGAACAGCCCCAGTATTCACTTTCCGCGAAATTCGAAGATACTTCGCTTTGCTCAACATGATAGTTTGGCTTCTTTCAACAACCTGATAAAAGCATGATGTCTGCGACCAGGGCTGGCCGATCGAGGAAGCGGGGCACATCCTGCGCCGCCCCTTTGATCCGACGGCGCGATTTGATGCGGTGTGATAAATTCACTTCATGTCTTCAGTAAGCATTACGGTTTCCCCGCGCGGAGTTGAAAGAATTTTCTCCGGCCACCCGTGGGTTTACCGGAGTGACATCACAGTTCCCGCAGAGGTCGAAGCGGGAAGCATCGTAAGTCTTGAAGACCGGCGGAAGCGTTTCCTGGGCCAGGCGCTTTACAGCAGCCAATCGCAAATCGCGCTGCGCCTTCTGACGCGCGAGAAGCGCCCGTTTGACCGCACGTTTCTGGCGGAGCGTATCCAGGCTGCCGAAGCGTATCGGCGCGTCGTTGTGCAGGATTCTGAGGCCTATCGCCTGGTCGCCGCCGAGGGCGACCTGCTGCCGTCGCTGGTGATCGACCGCTATGGCGAATACTTCGTTGTCCAGACCCTGAGCCAGGGCATGGAGAAGCTCAAGCCGGTTATTGTGGAAATACTTCAGGAACAGTTTGCCCCTCGGGCCATCATCGAGCGAAATGACGCTGCCGTGCGCGCACTCGAGGGGCTCGAACAGGTAAAGGGCATGCTGGCGGGCGAGCCCGTAAAGGAAGCCATCGTGACGATGAACGGACTCCGCTTTTCTTTCGATCTTATCGAAGGCCAAAAAACAGGCGGCTTCCTCGACCAGCGCGAAAATCAGAGGGCTGCACGGGAATATGCATTTGGACGGGCGCTCGATTGCTTCACTTACGCTGGCGGGTTCGCGCTGACCCTCAGCGCCCGGTGCGAATCCGTTCTCGCCATCGATTCTTCAGCAGACGCGCTGCGCATGGCCCGCCGCAATGCAGAGCTGAACAATGCCGTCAATATCGAATGGAAAGAAGCCAATTGTTTTGATTTTCTCAAGGCCGCAGACCAGTCCGGGGAGCGTTTTGACATGGTAGTGCTTGACCCGCCGGCTTTCGCCCGGCAGCGATCAAGCCTCGAATCCGCCCTGCGCGGCTACAAGGAACTCAACCTGCGCGCGCTGAAAATTCTGAATCCCGGCGGGTATCTTATCACGTGCAGTTGCTCGTATCATGTGGCGGAATCGGAATTTCTTCAGGCGGTCGCGGCCGCGGCAGTGGACGCCCACCGCACCGTTACGGTAGTCGAGCGCCGCACCCAGTCGCGCGACCATCCCATCCTGCTGACGGTCCCCGAAACGCATTACCTGAAGTGCATGGTCCTGCGTGCAATGTAAGGAAGGCCCATGAATCGCTCCTGCCCGTTGAGTTCGAGTAGAATACATGCTGTGAATCGACTTCCAGCGCACGCTGCATTCCTGCTTTTCATGCTGCTTTGCGCGCTTCCCTGCCGCGCGCAGGACCTTAAACTCCTGATTTCGGTTGAGCAGCAGAACATCGTTGCTCCAGGTCCGGTTCGCGCCACACTTCACTTCCACAATTCCGGCAAGCAGACCTTGTGGCTCTACCAGCCCATCCGCAACGGCACCGCAGAGGCACAAGACCTGCCTTACGGAATGCCGGCAGGCGCACAAGGCGCACGGAACCCCTATGGCGGATCGGCGATCGAAGTCCATCTCGAGCCGTCGAGCACGCGGGAACCAACTGCGGAGAGTGTCGCAGGCGAAGGTTCCGTTATCCTTCCTGACGGTCTGCCGTTCCCAAGGCTGGTGCGGCTGGCACCGAATCAGGATTTTGAGCAGAAAGTCAGGCTCCGAGCGGAGCCCGCCCAAACAAAATCCAACGGCGGCAAACAGCCCGTGTGGGGGCCATACAGCTTTTCCGTGACTTATTCGGCGGATTATTCGAATGCAGAGGCGCTGGCGCGCGACATCAACGCGCAGTTGTGGCACGGCAACGTCAGCAGCAACACCATTACGCTCAATCTCCAGCCACCCGTTGCGCAGGGCTCGATCGAAGGCTCTGTAATTGACGCCGGAGGACGCCCCTTCAGCGACCTCCTGGTCACGCTCAGCGACGAAAACCAGGACGCCCTCAACCAGACCTATACGGACGACAACGGCAGGTTTTCTTTTACGCATGTTGCGCCGGGACGCTTTTGGCTGACGGTGCGGCAGCCCGGCTCAGAGTACGATACATCGGTCTTCCGGCAGGTCGAAATCGGTGGGAACGGTCAGCCGACGAATGTGCAGATCATGATGCTCCCGGTCGAGCCGGACAAGCCGGACCGCGTATTGCACAAGCCTGTTCTGTTCAATATTGTGGATGAACAGGGCCGACCGCTTGCAAACGCTCGCCTGATTATCCTGCATTCCTCCGGAAGCGTGCTGGAAAACCGAAAGGCCCAGACGGGCGAGGATGGCTTCGCGGCGATCAGTTTGATTCCCGGTTCAAATATCCTGACAATTCGGATGGAAGGGTGCAAGGACGTTGAACGCCCGATCGACGTGGCACGAGGTCCCGGCGTGGACGGGTTTAAATTCGATTTTGAGTGCGCGAAGAAGTAAGGGCCTTACTTCCGAAGAGATTCATACGCCCGAGGCATCAACCAACGGTGGGTCTCGTCCGTGAAATGCAGCGTTATCATTCCAACAAGGCGGCGCGCCGGCCCACTGCGAGAGACTCTGGACTCGCTGGCCGGGCAGACGGAACACGACTTTGAGGTTATCGTGGTCGTGGACGGCGAGGACCCGGATACCCGCGCGCTCGCAGACGCGTACAACGCCGCCTATGCCCTGCGCTGGATTTTTCAGCCGGATCACAAGGGCCAGGCTTCGGCGCGCAACACCGGAGCAACGGCGGCGGAGTCGGAAATACTGGTTTTCCTTGACGACGACACACGACCCGTCCCGGAGTGGCTCTACCATCATCTCAAGCATCACCGCGCGAATGGTGGAGCGTACGAAATTGGTGTACTGGGAAAAATCGTTGACCAGTATGCTGGTCCGCCCCGCTCGCGAACGGAGCAGTACCTTCGCGAGATGCGCGGACCCGCGCTCGCCCATTTCGAATCGTGCCTCAGAAATCAGTCTATTGAGTTCGGTAAGGTCGCGGCCTTCGGGCTGAACACCTCTATTCTCCGCAAGACGTTCTTCGCAGTGGGCGGATTCGATCCCAAACTGAATTTTCTGGATGAAGATACCGACCTCGGCGCGCGGCTTTACGATTACGGCATAAAGTTCGTGCCGGAGCCGGAGGCCGTCGTTTATCACCACGACACGAAAGATACCGTGGCGCACCATTACGCCATCGCGCGCTCCGCCGGCGTGGTGGATCTCTACCGGCGCCGCGAAAAGAAACAGTACAACTGGCGGCTCCAGTTGCTCGCTCAGATGCACGGCCCGGGCATTCTGAGGAAGCTGACACATCGCGTGGCATGGTACGCTCCGTGGACTTTTCAACGGGCTGGAGCGCTGGCAAGGAAGGTGACCGACCTGACCGGCTCGCGGCTGAGCTTTCGATTGTGGTATCGCTCAGCCGCAGCGGATTACTGGAAAGGCATACGTGAAGCGGGCGAAACAATCGAATCGCTGCGCCAACTCTATCCCTCGCACACCCCGGTCCTGATGTTCCACAGCGTTTCTGCGCCTGAAGAGATACGACTCAGGTCGCATATCATTTCGCCGGAGAAATTCCGGCGGTTCATCGAACGGATGAAAACGACGGGTTATGAATCAGCCGGTTTGACAGAGTGGAATGAGCGCGCGGCAGCGGGCCGCCGCGTCATCCTGACTTTTGATGATGCCTACAAGGACTTCCTTCAGAACGCCTTCCCCGTTCTGGACCGTTTGGGGTTCAAGGCCATCGTGTTTGTTGTGGTTGACCGCATCGGCAAGACGAATGATTGGGACGAAGCGAGAGGCTTCCCGAAAAGGCACCTGCTTTCAGCCGCCGAAATCCGCGAACTACACCGTTGCGGAATTCAATTCGGGTCGCACACGCTCACGCACGCGTGGCTCACAAATCTTCCAGACCGGGAACTCGACCGTGAAGTGCGCGATTCCAGGAGCAAGCTCGAAGACCTGCTGGGCGCCGAGGTGAGTTGCTTTGCGTACCCTTGGGGAATTGCAGACATGCGCGTGCGCGCCGCCGTGGCCAGGGCCGGTTATAAAGCCGCAGTCACGGCCGAGGAAGGCCTGAACTGGTCGGATGATCCGCTCTGCCTCAAAAGGATAAACGTCGCCGAGGTTGACACGCTGCCGGAATTCGCGCTCAAGCTCGCAACCGGCAAAGACTTTCGCCAGCGGCTCAAGCGCAAACTGATTTCCAGGAACCTTTATCAGGATGGCGGACTCCGGGCCGGGCCGGAACGGCAAGCTCTGGCAGCACATCAGCTTTCAGATGCAGAGCGTTAAAGATTGCTGAAAAAGCCCAATGGTCATGCTGAGTCAGGCGGACCATCCCCGTATTGCTCCGAAAATAAATACCGGGATCGTTCGCTGCGCTCGCGTTGACAAGTGTAAAATCCGTTTTTCTGCAATTTGCTGACCAGCATTAAGGCGTATTTTCGGCGCCATGGCGCATCAGGATACGAGTTTGAACACACCGGTGCAGGAAGCGACATTCACGGTCGCCTTGACCACTTACAATTACGCTCGCCTGCTTCCCGACGCACTGAAAACGCTCGCGGCACAAACGTTCAAGGATTTCGAACTGCTCGTGGTTGATGACGGGTCAACCGACAACACGGAAGAAGTCGTGGAACGTTTTCGCCCGCAATTCTGCAATTTCCGCTATCTGAAAAAGCCCCACGCCGGCCCTGCCGACACCAGAAATGTCGCCGTCCAAAACGCCCGCGGCACCCACATCGCCTTTCTCGACGCCGATGATCTGTGGTCCCCGCGCTATCTTCAGACCGTTCGCGACAGGTTCGCCAGAAGCCCGCAAGCCGACCTGGCGCTTTCGAACGGCCTGCGCATTCGCGACGACGGCACCGTTCTCCACGCCGTTTTCCCGCAGGAAATCGAGGTTTGCGAGGGCACGGTGAATTCTGCGAAGGACCTTTTCTCCCTCTGCACTCACTTCCTTCCATCGGGAATGGTCATTCGAAAATCGCTCTACGACCGCGTTGGAGCGTTCGACACCCGCTTCGATCAGGGGCGTCGGCTGGGAGACGACGTTGACTGGTTTATCCGCGCTGTCACGAACGGCGCTTATTTCCTCCCCATCAACCGGAAACTTTTTCTTTATCGGTTCCACGGAGCGAACCTGACGACCCGCCCGGCGGATTTTCTTGAACCATGGCTGAAGATTTATTCCGAGCAATTAAAATGCGGCAATCCCGACCCGGCGTATGAAGCTGCAGCCAGAAGCTTCACACGCAACTACGTCCTGCGGCTTGTTGCGCATTGCCCGCCTGCGGAAGGTCGCTCAATGATTGCGCGCACTCTTCAAACTCTCGATGGCGACCTGGTTCTCCGCTGCGTTTATTTCTCCACCTATTTCGGACTGAACTGGGCGCTAAGGCCGCTGAAATATGCCAAACGCATGATGCGGGAACGCCGTGTCGCACAGCGGATTGATCTGGCCGCGCCGCCTGAAATCATCTTTCAGGGCCTCTGAGACGCGGCAGGGTCTCCTCTGACGCATGTGGCCCGGGCAATGCACACGGGTCCGGATCGTTCGGCTCGGCTCTGATGACACAACTTGTATGAAGATTTCCGTTGTCGTATGCACTTACAACTACGGGCACCTGTTGCCCGACGCTTTACGGTCCGTTGCCGCCCAGACCTGCGACGACTTCGAACTCCTTGTCGTCGATGATGGCTCAACCGACAACACCCGCGAAGTTGTGGAAAGCTTTCGCCCGCATTTCCACCATTTCCGCTATCTTCAAAGACGGCACGCTGGTCCAGCCGATGCCAGAAACGCCGGTGTCCAGGCCGCGACGGGGACGCACATCGCTTTCCTGGATGCAGACGACCTCTGGTCTCCCGATTACCTCCGCTCAATTCAGGAAGCCTTTGGTTCCTGCCCACAGGCCGACCTCGCATTCTGTGAAGGAATCGTCATTCGCAGCGACAGCGGCGTCATCAATGAGGCAAGATTCCACCGGGAACTTCCCTCCCTCTGCGGGCCGGTGCATTCGCCGCGCGAACTGTTCGCGCTCATTCAGTCTTTTTCGCCTTCCGGCATGATTTTCTCCAAGGGGCTTTACGACCGCATCGGCCCGTTTGACGTGCGGTCCTTTGGGTGGTTCAGCGAAGACATCGACTGGACGTTTCGTGCCTTGCTGTCCGGCGCATTCTGCGCTTGCGTCAAGCGCCGGCTTTATCTTTACCGCCGGCACCGGGACAATCTGACCAACGAGGCTGCCAGGGCATTCCGTGCATGGCTCGACATCTACTCGGAGACGCTGGCTGAAGGCCGTCGGGACCCGCAGATCGAAACTCTGGCGCGGAGCACTATTCGCTCACATTCAGTGCGGTTTCTTCCAACGTGCTCAACTGCTGAAGGAAGAGAATTGCTCCGGCGTGGCGTCACGGTTCTGGGCGGAGACCCCTTTCTGAGGGCTGTCTGGTGCGGCACGTTCCTGGGGCTGGCTGACTGTCTGAAGGTCCTTAAAGGAATAAAGCAGGTTTTGCATCGATGGTTCCGAAGGAAACCGGCGATCAAGCTGAGTTTACAACCACGAGACCTTTTTGAAGCGCTCGAATCACATCTGCGGCGTTCACAGCGATAGGGAAACCCCCGGCGGTCTGAAAGGGCGCGCTTTCAAGCTTGATCGTTTACGCCCGAGTCAATTAGAATCGCGTAATCTGCAAAGCGCCTGGTCGGGAACTGCGGTATTCCCCGGCAGGCGGGAACAGCCCCTTTGCAGAGCAACCCGATGGACCTGTTGGATCAAGAGCGGAGTTTCTACTTCCCGGCAGCCTTCCTGGTTGCAGGTCTCATTTTCCTTTATGTGAGCCTGTTTTATCCCGGTCTCATTCCCGCTTACTTTACCGGAGGTGACTCGCCCACCTACCTTCTCAATGCCGCCCGCATGCTGCAGGGCGAAGTCATTTACCGCGACTTTTTCCAGTTCACGCCGCCTGCCACGGAAACGTTCTTCTTTGTCCTGTTCAAAATATTCGGCGTGCATGCATGGATTCCCAACCTCGTCCTGATTGTGATCGGGCTTTCCATTGCGTGGCTGATGATCGTGATCTCCAGGACCGTCATTTCCGGCAAGGCGGCCTATCTTCCGGCCGCGCTTTTTCTTGTGGTTCCTTTCCGCAGCCGCCTTGACGCCTCGCACCACTGGTTCAGCATGCTGTTTGCGATGGCGGCCCTCGCCGTGCTGGTTAAAGAAATCTCCGCGTTGCGCCTCGTGGGCGCGGGCGCTCTTTGCGGAATTGCCCTGTGCTTTACGCAGTCCACCGGATTGCCGGCCATCATCGCCCTGGCGCTGTTTATTCTGTGGGCCGCGGTCACGGGCGAGTTGAGCTGGCTCAATTTCCGCCGCGCCCAGCTCTACATCTGGTCTTCATTTCTTATTGTGGTACTGCTCTTCAATGCCTACTTCGTCATCCGCGCGGGCATTGGAACCTTCTTTCATGACACGGTGGTGTTCGGCATCCGATACTGGCATTACGACTTCTGGAATACTTTTGGCGTTTACGCAACTGACATGCCGTCTTACCACCCGTGGTACCGGCTGCCCGCACTCGCCATATGGTTTTCCGTCTATCTGCTGACGCCGCTGATTTATATCCTTTTCTTCGTTCGCTACTGGGATGAAAAAGACGAGCGCACTTTGGAGCCTTGGGACCGCCTGGTCCTGATCGCCATCTTTGGCACTATGCTGTTTCTCGGGATCGCGCCGGCTCCCTCCTGGCTCCGGCTGTGTGTCGTTGCGCCACCGGGAATCATCCTTTTTGTCTGGTTCCTCAGTTCTCCCGGGCGCACTCTGAAGCTTCGAACGACGGCAGCGTGGATTATCGTCGTTGTTCTGGCCATTGGCGAATGCGCAGACCGCTGGACAGGATGGCGCCAGCAGATGGACCTGCCAGCCGGCCGCGTGGTGGTGTTCAACCGCACTTTGGCGGATGAGCTCAAATTTCTGCGAGACCACACCCGGCCCGGCGACTACTTCTTCGGAGATCCACAATTCAATTATCTGCTCGAACTGCGCAATCCTTCGCCTGTTGCTTACGTAACCCCGTCTGACTACACGCGCCCGGAGCAGGTACAGCAGATTATTCAGTCCCTTGAGAAATACCCTGTGAAATATGTTTACTGGTCCTCCGTTTTCGACATGCCGCCCCCGGTTGCGCACACCCGAAATAACCTGACTCCGCTGCGGGACTATCTGCTGGCCGGCTATCATATTGCCAGGGATTTTGAAGGCGATGATTGCGACCGCAGTTTCTGGGTAAAAGGCAGCGCCCCGATCGAATTGCCTCCGCTGACGCCGTCTCCTGGCGAGTCCGGAGAACCGCCCAATGCCGGAAATCCTCAAGGTCCGCAATCGGCTCCTCTTGACACGCCCGCCAGGCTTCCATAGACTCGCTGCGTCTTTGTTGCCTGGACCTTATTGCCGCTTTCTGTTTCGATGTCAGGCGCAAATGTGGACTCCGCGCGTCTGACCGTGCGGCCGATCAATCGTCGGCGAGGCATATTTGGCTTTCAGTTGGCTGGACCTGATCGTCGTCATCATTTACCTCGTTGCCGTCACGTTGCTGGGGGCGCGGTTCGGCAAGCGCCAGCGGACGCTGCACGATTATTTCCTCGGCGGGCGGCAGCTTCCGTGGTGGGCCATCGCGCTTTCCGTCGTCTCTGCTGAAACCAGCATCCTTACCATCATCAGCACGCCAGGAATCGCCTACGCCTCGGATATGGCGTTTCTTCAGCTTGTCTTTGGCTACCTTGTGGCGAGAGTCGTTGTGGCTTTTGCCCTGATCCCGAAGTATTTTGCCGGCGAACTCTACACGGCCTACCAGTTAATCGAGCGCCGCTTTGGCCGCGAGTTGAAGGTCTTCACAGCCGGGTTGTTCCTCGGCAGCCGGGCGCTCGCGGAAGGCGTGCGTGTCTTCGCCATCTCGATCATGATTGAAGTGATTTTCAGGACCGGTGTGCTGACTGCGGTGCTGGTTATTACCGCGCTCACGCTATTCTACACTTTCGAAGGCGGTCTGACCGCCGTGATCTGGACCGACGTCACGCAGCTTTCAATTTACATCGCCGGGACCGTGATCGCGCTCCTGCTGGCCGTTCACAAAGTTCCGGGCGGCTGGCCGGAGGTGGCGCATCTGGCAGAAATCTCAGGCCACAAATTCACTGTCTTCAACTTCCACTTCAACTGGCATCAGCCGTATCTCTTCTGGTCCGGCGTGATCGGCGGAACCTTTCTCACCAGCGCCAGCCACGGCACGGACCAGCTGATTGTGCAGCGGCTGCTCGCCGCAAAAAACAAGCGTCAGAGCCAGTCGGCGCTTCTCGCCAGCGGCCTCGTGATCCTTTTCCAGTTCGCGTTGTTTCTCGTGGTGGGGATCGTTCTGTTCGCGTTTTATCATTTTCACCCGCCTGCGCAACCCTTCAGCCGCCCGGACAAAATCTATCCAACGTTTGTCGTCACCCAACTGCCCGCAGGCCTTGCCGGCCTGCTCGCCGCCGCGATCATTGCAGCGGCTATGGCAAACCTGAGCGCTGCCTTCAATTCTCTGGCTTCGAGTTCCGTGGTGGATTTTTACAGGCCTTTTTTCCGTCCCGATGCGGACCAGAAGCATTACCTCCGCGTCTCGCGCGGGATGACGCTCCTCTGGGGAGCCGTGCTGATGATCATCGCGGTTATTTCGCAATATTTACACGAGAGCGTCCTGGTGCTCGCGCTGACCATCGCCTCGATCCCTTACGGAGCGATGCTCGGTATCTTCCTGCTTGGCGTTCTGACGAGACGCGCAACCTCCCGGGGCGCGCTCACCGGCGCCGTGCTGGGTCTGGCCGCTCTCATCTTCATTGTTGTTGGCAACTCGCTCGGGTTCGTCCAAATCGCGTGGACCTGGTACGTCGTGATTGGAACACTCGTCACGTTCTCTTGCGGGTGGATTGCCAGCATCGCCATGCCCGGTTACCAAAATCCGCAGCAGCGCGCCTGATGCGCCGCTGACTTTCGCACCTTGACGAAGGGCGAGCGCACCCGTTACGCTCATCGAGACAGGAAGAAATGACTCGACTGCTGACGCACTATTCGAACCGAATGATCCCCGCACCAGGAAAATCATGGACGTGCCATGCGCTACCGTCATCGACGTTCGTCATTTTTGGCCGTCATTCTGACGGCTGTTATCGGGTACGCCTATTACGCTTTCTCGGACCGGAAAAACCCTGCGCCTGCCACCGCTGGCCCGCCGGTTGCAGTTTCTTCGGGGTCGTCCATCCAGGGACCTTATTTTTCCGATCGCGACCGCGTGGCGGACCGCATCATGGCTGCCATCAATCAGACTCGCCGCTCGCTGGACATCGCCGTTTACAGCCTGACGGAACCGGATATTGCGGCAACTATCCAGGCAGCCTGGCGGCGCGGAGTGAAGGTACGGATGGTTACGGATGAGGGCCAATCATTCGACCGGCATTCGGAAATCCGCTACCTCAGGCGGCTGGGCGTGCCGGTACGGCTCAGCGGCGGATTCAGAGGACAACGCTCGCTGATGCACGACAAGTTCGCGATTTTCGATGGAATTCTGGTTGAAACCGGAAGCTTCAACTGGACGACAAGTGCGGCGAATTACAACTTCGAAAACGCCATCCTGATTCGCGATCCCGAAGTCGCCGCGCGCTACGAACGGGAATTTGAACACATCTGGGCGCAGGCCCGGTAACCGTGTGGCACCGGCTCTATGTAATCGCCTGTGCCGGGCTATATCGACGAACTCCGATCGTCATGGCGCCGTGGTGAGCGACGATCTGCAATCGCCACACGCCGTGACGGCCCACGGCCGCCGGAACTGCGGAAATCGAAGGATCGCTTACTTCTTCTTCAGCGCCGGAAGGATGTATTTGGTAATCAGGTCGTTGTATTGCTGGCCGATCTGGTCCGTAATCGGTGACGGGGCCAGCGGCCCGCCGTCGGTTGACTTCAGGAAGAGATCTCCTGTGCCGCCCAGCGGTCCCGGGTCAATCTTTTCAAACTCCTTAATGTCGGCTTCGCCGAAATCGTAAATCTGCTTCGCATCATAGGTTTTCAACTGGTCTGGTGTCAGCTTGCTTACGCCGCGCACATAAATCTGAAGCCGCCCAAAGAAACGGTTCTTATCATAATCGACGCGCACCACGCGCTGGATCTGGCTCGAAGGGTCCTGCGGGTCCGGGTAAACACCCGCCAGCAGGTAGAAGTCGGTCAGCTTCCCACCGTAGGAATCATCCAGCAACTGGTACAGTTGGTAAGTGGGATCATCCGGGCTGACGGCCTTCTGTTTGCGCTTCGCCCACGCCGATGGATTGGCCAGGGTGACCAGTCCCGCGGCTGCCAGTATGACGGCCAGGCACTTTCGTTTTCTCACTTTTCCCTCCCCCGTCCGACAGTTGAACCGGTGAAGTCCCGCGCGGACGACTTCCAAACTGGGAAAAGCATACCACGGTTTGCTGTGCGGTCAAGCGCGACACCGCGCACCCGGCGCCGTCTGTAATGGTCCGCCGAATGATGCAGGAGCGAAACGAACAGACCCAAGCTCCAGACCCCAAAGGCAAAGATTTTTCTTGACAGCACGATACTAGTATGCTAGGCTAGGCTGTGAGGGGGAGGCCGGCTTGCGGCGGGTGCCAGGGGAAAAGGGAGTCCATGTTGCCGGAACAAGGCGGTCTGGGCCGCGGCACATCAACCTGCAAGATGTGTAGCCATTCGTGCCCCGAAGAAAAGAGTAAATGGGACAGAAAAATGCAATTTTACAAAAACGAACCGGAGAAGTTGTTGAAAACAAAGGGTCGGCTCTCCAAAATGGGACAAAACGAACCGGGGAACGAACCGAACAAGTGCTTTGGAATCAGTGGCTGTGGAAAAACGAACCGGAGAAGGAAACTGGTTATCTTATTGAAAATAAATAATGCCTTGGAAAGAATGAAGCACAGGAAATACCTGAGAATACCCGGTCCTTTTTCTGTCCTGAATGGCTACACAGGTTGCCACGCGAACGGCCCGAGGCCCTTCCATTACGGGTAGATCAGATACTTCGCGCGCATCTTTTCAAATTGGATGAGCGGTTCCTGCCACAGGTATTCAATCCTTTCGGGATCGAGGTTGTTCCGAATGTCATCCACCACCCATCGCGCTCCGATCAGGGGCAGCGTCTTGTCCAGTTCGAAGTCTTTGGGGAAAAGTTGGTGCAGCGCCGACGCCAGTTCCACGCCCAACTCCGCGGGATCAAGCGCCTGTCGGTCCACGAGGAAAATCTGAACACCATGACAAACTTTGCCGGCGTACTTGCTGCTTTGCGGCGTAAAATCCACGGGCATGAAGCGGACCCCCTGAATGTCGCGCGAGTTCAGGTAAACCGCCAGCCATTTGCCGTTGATCCACGGCGCGCCCAGCAATTCGAACGGTGTATCGGTCCCCCGCCCGACGCTGACATTCGATCCCTCAACCATGGCAACGCCCGGATAGAGCACCGCTTCGGTCAGCGAGCGCAGGTTGGGCGAAGGGTTGCGCCACTGGAGCCCGGTCTCGTCATACCAGTCGGTGCGCTGCCAGCCCTGCATCTGGATGACATGCAGATCGACGCCCAGATGCTCCTCGGCGTTGTACATCCGGGCCAGTTCGCCGACCGTCATCCCATAGCGGATGGGCAACGGGAAATAGCCGACGAAAGATCTCAAGTCCGAATCCAGAATCGGGCCCTGCACGATCGAGCCGCCGAGCGGGTCCGGGCGGTCGAGCACGTAGAAGGCAAGATGGTGTTTCGCCGCTTCTTCCATGCAGTAACCAAGCGTCGTGATGAACGTGTAGAAGCGCACGCCGGCCGCCTGAATGTCATAAACCATTGCGTCGAGACCTTCGAGCATCTCAGGCGTTGGCCGGCGCGTTTCACCATAAAGACTGTAAACGGGCAGGCCGGTGGCGGGGTCTTTTGTGGAAGCTACCTCGGTGTCCGCTGTGCCCCACAGCCCGTGCTCGGGGCTGAAGATCGCCTTAAGCTGCACGCCCGGGGCTTGATGAAGCAGATCAATGGTGCGCCGGCCATCGGAATCAACACCCGTCTCATTGGTAATCAGCCCCACGCGCAGGCCCTTCAGCGGCGCGAAGTTTTCCTTCTCCAGAACGTCAATGCCTGTCCGCACATCGCCGTTGCGCAGTCCGCTGACGCGGTAACTTCGCATCAACTCGTAGTAGCCCGTCAGGGATTTGCGCGAATTCAGCACCTCGCTCTCGGAGGCAGGGCCAAGGGCCGCCGCTATGGCCGTATCCACCTGCGACCGCAATGCCACCACGTCGCCCGTACCGTTCGGGTGGACGCGGTTGGTCAGAAAGACGACGTAAGTGCGCGTCACCGGATCGATCCAGATCGACGGGCCGGTAAAACCGGTGTGGCCAAAGGAGCCGACCGGGAAAAGTTCGCCGCGGTTCGACGCAAAAGGCGAATCGATGTCCCAGCCGAGCCCGCGGACGGCCATTTTGTCAGGAGGAGACTGCGGGGTGGTCATTTTCTCGACGGCGAGTTGGCTCAGAATCCTTACCCCGTGATACGTGCCGCCGTTCAGCAGCATCTGGCAGAAAATCGAAAGGTCGCGTGCGTCGGAAAACAAGCCGGCGTGCCCCGCCACTCCACCCATCCTTTGGGCCGTGGGGTCGTGGACGGTACCCCAGAGGATCGGGCCGGTAGTGCCATTGATGTGCTGGGTGGGCGCAATTCGGTAGCGCAACGATTGTGGAGGAACGAACATCGTGCTGCTCATCCCGAGCGGCTTGAAAATGTGCCGCTCGCAATAAACGTTGAGCGGCTCACCGCTGATGCGGCGGACGAGTTCCCCGAGCGTTTCGAAATTGATGTCGCTGTAAATGAATCGTGTTCCGGGCGGCACGATTGGAGTAGTATCAACGATCATCTGCATCGCCGTGTCATAGCCCGTCCAGTCGTAGCTCAGGTCAAGGTCGGGCGGCAGTCCGGAATAGTGCGTCATCAACTCCCGCACGGTAATGTCCTGCTTGCCGTTGGCCGCAAACTCCGGCCAGTATTCAGCGACGGGATCGTCAAGGCGAATCTTCCCTTCCTCGAAAAGTTGCATGATGGCCGTGGTGGTCGCGACAATCTTGGTGCACGAGGCCATATCGAAGATGGTGTCCATGCGCATCGGAAGCCTGCTCGGGACCAGTCGCCGATAGCCGATGGCGCGGCGATAGACGATTGTGCCGTTATGCCCCACTTCAATCACCGCGCCGGGCAGTTTGCCCTGCTTCATGGCTTTTTCAATCTCCTGTGGCAGTTGGCGAAGCCGCCCGGCGATAGGATTAATATTGCCAGCAGGAGTGTGGCGCCGCGCCGGGGCGGCATGGGCTCCGGCGGCTGCCAAAACAAAAACGGCGGGAAGAATCCAAGTTCTCAGTGGTCGGATCATCAGTGCGTTTTCCTTTCGCGGATTTATTTATAAGAGCAGGCCATTTTGCTATAGACTCATGGGTTTGTGTCAAACAAAGTTTGGATGCATGAACGTGGCGCATCGTAGAATAAACAATCTGCCACCAGAGCGTGTTACGGAAAGGACGAACCCCGCAGCAAACTCCCTGGACACCCGAACAGCGCGGGAGATTCTCGTTCTTATGAACCGCGAGGACCGGAAGGTCCCCGCTGCAGTGGCCAAGGCCATTCCACAGATTGCCCGCGCGGTTGATCTGGCGGTGGCGGCGATCACCAAAGGAGGGCGGCTGATTTATCTGGGAGCAGGGACGAGCGGCCGGCTCGGAGTACTTGACGCTTCGGAATGCCGGCCGACATTCGGCACGGATCGAATCCTGGCCGTGCTGGCCGGCGGCCCGAAGGCCATGTTCAAGTCTGTGGAAGGCGCGGAAGACGATCGCGCCGCTGCTCGAAAGGACCTTCGTCGCATCAGGCTGAATGACAAAGACGTTCTGGTGGGAATTGCTGCAAGCGGCCGCACGCCTTACACGCTGGAAGGGCTGCGTTACGCCAGGCAAAAGGGTGCGGCAACCGTTGCCGTCACCGCGAATCCCGGTTCGCCCATGCGCGAATTTGCGGACGTCGAAATCGCCGTCAACGTGGGGCCGGAAATTATTGCGGGTTCAACCCGCCTGAAAGCAGGCACAGCGCAGAAACTTATTCTCAACATGCTTTCGACCGCCACGATGGTCCGGCTGGGAAGAGTTTTTTCCGGATTGATGGTCCACATGGAAATGACGAATGAGAAGCTGCGAGAACGCGGCCGCTCGATCATTGTCAAGGCGACGGGAGCGGACCCTGCGACGGCCGCGCGTGCGCTTGCCGCTTCCAAATGGAACCTGCCCGCAGCGATCCTGTTGATCTTGAAAAATATCTCGAAAGCGCAAGCGCTTCGGATTCTCAAACAGCGTCCGAACACGGCACAAGTGCTGCGGCAGGCGCAGTTAGAATATCTGAAGGGAAATTCTGGAGGAATTCGAAGGCACGTATTCAGAGGAACGCGATGAAAGACGTCAAGGCCATTTTCGCCGGGACGATATACACACCATCGGAGGAAATCCGCGATGGTGTCATCCTGGTGGAGGGACACCGCATCGCCAGGGTGGGCCCCCGGGACCAGGTAAAGGTCCCTGCGGGTGCGACTGCAATCGATTATCAGGACCGCACGGTCGTTCCCGGGTTTATCGACATTCACATCCATGGCGCCGTCGGGCATGATCTGATGGAGGCCACGCCTGAAGCGGTTTCAGCCATAGGGAAGTACCTGGCGCGACACGGAACAACTTCCTACGCGGCGACCACAGTGGCCGCCAGTCTTGAAAGGACATTGAACGCCGCGAAAAGCCTCGGTGAAATCATCAAGACCTCCAACGTTGCTCGCGTCGGCTCCGACAAGGTCACCGGCGCACAGCCTGTGGGCATCCATCTCGAAGGCCCTTTTCTGAACGTTAAGCGGCGCGGCGCGCACCCGGCGTCGCAGATCCAAAAGCCTTCCACCCAATTGCTGGAGAAAATGCTGGAGGCCGCAGGCGGCACAGCCTGCATTCTGACGCTTGCCCCGGAACTCGAAGGGGCCCTCGAGGTTCTGGAGTTCGCGCGCAGCCGCGGATTGCAGGTCGGCATCGGGCACTCGAACGCAACGTACGAGGAGGCAAAAAGCGCCATCGACGCGGGCGCCACTCATGCCGTGCATTGCTTCAACGCCATGCGCCCGTTTATGCATCGTGACGCGGGAATCATTGGGGCGGTCCTGACAGATGACCGCGTGAGCGCGGAACTGATCTGTGACGGCATCCATGTTGAGCCGGCTGCGATCCGCCTGCTGGTAAGGGCCAAAGGCATTGGGCGGGTTATTCTGGTAAGCGACAGCCTGAGCGGAGCAGGAATGCCCGATGGAAACTACCGCCTGGGCAATTTTACCGTGCACGTCGCCGGCGGCGTGTGCCGCACGGTGGAGGGAAATCTCGCGGGAAGCACGATCATGCTGGATGCCGCACTTCGCAATCTCTCAGCCTACACAGGGCTCAGCTACAGGGAGTGCCTGCCGTGTGTGACCACAAATCCCGCCAGGACCCTGGGCCTTGAGAATCAGAAAGGCATGATCGCTCCTCGCGCAGATGCCGATCTGGCCGTGCTGGACCAGCAGTTTTATGTCACGCAGACTTATGTCCGGGGCCGGCCCGTGCTGTAGGTCATCGGCACCGCCGGGCACCGAAAGGAAACATGGATAAATTCCTGATTACCGGAGGCCGTCCGCTCGAAGGCCGCGTGCTTATCAGCGGCGCGAAGAATGCCGCGCTCCCCGCCATGGCCGCGGCTCTTCTCACGCCGGAGCGCGTCGTTCTGCGGAATGTGCCGCGCGTCCGCGATATCGGCACCATGCGCAGCCTGCTCGACGAACTGGGCGTCGATTCGTCCGTGACGCACGAGGACCACGGCAACAGGGTCGAAATTGAATCGCGCAGGCTGCTGAACCCCATGGCACCTTACGAGCTTGTCAAGCAGATGCGGGCCTCGATCCTTGTTCTCGGGCCGCTTGTGGCGCGTTTTGGACATGCACGCGTTTCCCTGCCCGGCGGTTGTGCCATCGGAGCGCGCCCTGTCAATCTTCACATCAAAGGGCTTGAGAAACTTGGCGCATCGATTCAGATTGAGCATGGATACATCGAAGCCCGCGCCGAGAGGCTCGCCGGCACTGTCTTCACCTTTGACGTGGTTTCCGTGACGGGAACCGAAAACCTGATGATGGCGGCCGCTCTTGCAGAAGGCGAAACGGTGCTGGAGAACGCGGCAAGGGAGCCGGAAGTGGTCAATCTGGCCGAATTATTGGTCAAGATGGGCGCGCAAATCACCGGCGCCGGCGGCGATACGATTCGCATCCGCGGAGTCAGCAAACTCCACGGCGCGGAACATACGATCATTCCCGACCGCATCGAGGCCGGCACGTTCCTCGTTGCCGCCCTTATCACCGGCGGTCATCTCATACTCGATCAAGCCAACCCTTCACACCTGACGGCCGTCATTAACAAACTTACTGAAGCGGGGGCGCAGATCCGCGAGCCGGCTCCCGACCAACTGGAGGTTACGGCAGGACCGTCCATCCGCTCCGTTGATGTGACAACAAAAGAATATCCCGGCTTCGCCACGGACATGCAGGCGCAGTATATGGCATTGATGACTCAGGCCGAAGGTTCTGCCGTCATTACCGAAACGATCTTCGAAAACCGTTTCCTGCACGCGCTGGAACTGATGCGCATGGGCGCAGATATTTCAGTCAATGGCAGGCGCGCCGTGGTTCGCGGCAAGACCCCACTCAGCGGGGCCAAGGTGCAGGCTTCCGATTTGCGCGCCAGCGCTTCACTGGTGCTTGCCGGGCTGGCCGCACAGGGTGAGACCTTCATCGATCGCGTGTATCACATCGACCGCGGCTACGAGCGGATCGAAGAGAAACTTTGTTCTGTGGGAGCAAAGATCCAGCGTGTCTTCGACTGATCCCCACTCCAAACTTCCGGGGAAACCCTTCCTTGCCGACAAAATCACTCAGGCAAAGGGTGTAATCCGCGCGCGCCATCGGCTGAGCGGAAATCTGCTAACGCGCCTTTGCCAGGCCCAGATCGTGTTTCAGCCGCGCGAGCCGTCGATCAGCGCTCGCAAGCTGCCTGGCTACCTGGACGGGTGCCGTCCCGCCAATTACATTCTTCTTTTGAACGGACAATTCCGGAGACACAGCAACCATGGCAATCGACTTGTTCCATGCCGGGATAAAGCGGCGGGCTTCTTCCTCGGTCACATCCGCAAAGCTCTTGTTCCGGTCCACGCAGTATTTCACGAGCTTACCGACCTGTTCATGCGCCTGGGCGAAAGGGATTCCCTGGTGAACCAGCGCATCGGCTACCTCCGTAGCGGTAAGAAAACCCTGGGCCGTCGCAGCCTTCATTCTGTCGGGATGAACTCGCAGGCTCTCCACCACGCGGCCGGCAAGGACCAGGCAGTCGGATGCCGTATCCACAGCGTCGAAAAGCGTCTTCTTGTCTTCCTGCAGATCGCGGTCATAGGCAAGCGGCAGGCCCTTCAGCAGCATCAGCATGCTCGCGAGCCCACCCGCCACCCGCGCCGCCTTCCCGCGGACCAATTCCAGAGCGTCCGCGTTCTTTTTCTGCGGCATCAGGCTGCTGCCGGTTGCGTAAGCATCATCAAGTTCAACAAAGCCAAACGGCGGCGTCGAATAGATAATCAGGTCCTCGGCGAGGCGGCTGAGATGAACCAGAACGAGCGAGCATGCAAACAGCACGTCGCAGACAAAATCGCGGTCGGAAGTGACGTCCAGACTGTTGCGGGCCGCGCGAGCGAACCCAAGCTCGCGCGCCAGGCGGAGGCGGTCAATGGGATAGGCCGTCCCGGCAAGCGCGCCCGCACCCATCGGGAGTTCATCGGCGCGCCGGTAACATTCCTGAAGGCGGGAGACGTCGCGCATCAGCATCTCAAAGTAGGCAAGAAGATAGTGAGCAAACAGCACCGGCTGCGCGGGCTGCAGGTGAGTGTATCCGGGCAAGATCGCCGACTTGTGCAAGCGCGCCTGACGCAGAAGCGAATCGAGCAGCGTGGCTGCGTCGTTTTGAAGTTTGCGAACCGCGTCCTTCACGTACAACCGGGTTTCCGTTGCAACAAGATCGTTCCGGCTGCGCCCGGTGCGCAACTTGCCGGCGATCGCGCCGATTTCTTTCTCGAGACGCGCTTCGACCCAGCTATGAACATCTTCGCTTTCTTCGTTCACCGCCCAGTGCGGATTGCGTTTGACGTATCGGCCTATGGCTTCCAGTCCCCGGGTGAGCGCGGAAACTTCGCTGCGAGTCAGGACGCGGACCCGCCCGAGTTCGCGCACATAGGCCAGGTTCACACGCAGGTCGTACCCGATCAGGCGCTGATCAACCGAAAACGACTCCGAGAATTTCTCGAAAAGCGGATCGCGCCGTCCCTCGAAGCGCCCGCCCCAGAGCTTCATTTGCTGCTCCCGGACCGGCGTTGCGAGGCGCCCTTCCCGGCCTGTACCGTCAGCGCTGCCAGCTTGATGGGAAGCCCCAGGATATTGATGAATCCCTCGGCGTCCTTCTGATTGTAATCGGCGCCCATCGTGAAGGCCGCGATGCTGGGGTTGTAAAGCGAGTAGGGCGAACGACGGTCAAGGACGCGCACGTTCCCCTTGTAGAGCCCCAGAGTAACCTCGCCGGTAACGTTCTTCTGAGTGGCATCGACAAAGCTCTGAAGCGCCTCGCGCAGCGGCGTGAACCACTGTCCGTAATAGACGAGTTCAGCGTAGCGGAGCGCAACTCCCTGTTTGTAATGGAACGTCTCGCGGTCAAGGCAGAGCGCTTCAAGCTCATGATGCGCGGCATGCAGCACTTCACCGGCGGGCGTCTCGTATGCGCCATGAGACTTGATTCCAACCAGCCTGTTTTCCACCAGGTCAGTGCGTCCGACGCCGTTTTGCCCAGCAATCCTGTTGAGCTTTTCAAGCAGTTGGACGGGCCCCAGCTTCCTGCCATTCAGCGAAACTGGCACTCCCGATTCAAAGCCGATCGTGACCTTCTCCTCCCGGTTCGGAGCGCGCTTCGGGCTGACCGTCAGTTTCCACGCGTCCTCCGGAGGTTCGCCCAGCACGGTTTCGAGCGGGCCGCCCTCATGGCTCAGGTGCCACAGGTTCTGGTCGCGGCTGTAAAGGTCTTTCTTCGTGACGGGCACCGGCACATTGTGGCGCTTTGCGTATTCCAGAGCGTCTTCGCGCGAAACAATCGACCACTCACGCCAGGGCGCAATCACGCGAAGATGCGGCGCCAGCGCTTTAAACGTCAGCTCAAATCGCACCTGATCATTGCCTTTCCCCGTGCAGCCGTGCGCGAGTGCGTCGGCCCCTGTCTGAAGCGCGATCTCCACCTGCCGCTTGGCCAGAATCGGGCGGGCGAGCGAAGTTCCCAGAAGATATTTGCCCTCATAAATTGCGCCTGCCTGAAGGGCCTTCCAGAGATACTCCGTGATGAATTCTTCCTTCAGGTCTTCGACGAAAACACGTGAGGCGCCGCTCTTGAGCGCTTTGGCCCGCAGCGCCTTGTAATCATCGCCCTGTCCCACGTCTCCGACCATGGCGATGACTTCGCAGCCATAGTTCTCCCGCAGCCACGGAATGATGATCGAAGTATCAAGTCCTCCCGAATATGCAAGAACAACCTTCTTCACTTTCTGTGACGAGTCTCCAGGCAAAGTCATTTTTTCCTTTCTATAAGGTCATGCCGGACGCGGCACAACGGGACCGCGCGGTCCCGTTTGACGGAGATAACAACTTTTCTCAGGTCTCAACCAGTTCAAGGATTTTCTTTCGAATGTGTGAGGCCTGCTGCGGGCTGCCCGTCGCAATGAATATCGTGTCGTCGCCCGCCACAGTTCCCACAACCTCAGGCCACTGCTCGGCATCCAGTGCCACTGCGACCGAGTGGGCATTCCCCGGGTGGGTCTTGATCACCACCAGGCTCGATGCCTTGCGAACGTCCCGCAGAAATTCCTTCAGGATGATCGGCAGCGCCGGCTGTGGCGGATTTATCGCATCAGAGGCTCCGGGCATCCGGTAGCCTTCCCGTGTCTTGATCAACCCCAACTCTTCGATGTCGCGCGAAACGGTGGCCTGCGTCACCTGAATGCCGCGGCGCGCAAGCTTCTCGCACAACTCTGCCTGGGTAGCCACCGGCTCCCGCTTCAGCAAATCCAGGATCTGAGTGCGGCGGTAGAGCTTGTCCATGCAAATTTATGCAATCGATTTATAAATACTCTAGATGGCGGATTTTCGCAAGCAAAACAAACACGTTGTCAATCAGGCAAGCGTTCAGCTATCATATTTGTGCGGGGTGGAGCAGTCTGGTAGCTCGTTGGGCTCATAACCCAAAGGTCGCTGGTTCAAATCCAGCCCCCGCAACCAAAAACCTTCCTTTTCTTACTCGACTTCTCGTTCAAATCAAAGCAGAAGATCATTCTCCGTCTCGGCGCGGCTGCTGAAGGCGCGAGTGTTCAGCACCAGCAATCGCAATCTCCCGCTTAATGTGCCCTGCTTTTGCGGATGTAATGGAGTGAACGAAATGCCGCTCCAGCGATCGCGGCGGCCAACACTATGGCCATTCTTGCCGCCAGGCATTCCAGTTCACGCGCCGTTGGAATTGCCTGGCCAGCAACCCTCGATTATTCAGGTTTCTTGGATGTAAAGGAAAGATGCGCCTGTTATTTCAGTGCGCGAAAAAGCGGGGCGAAGGCGGGAAAGCTGAGGAATTAAAAAGCGGGGGAAACACCAATACCGGCATACACGGGTGCTGATTGATCGGAAAACCGGATGATCGTGCGGTTACATTTTTGAGTTGCTGTGGGCACGCGCCGTTCCAGTCACGCGGGAAACTTCGACTTTGCCGTGCGCTGTTGTCTCGGCTGCCGCGCGTCCGGAATCAGCCATCGGAAAGAACGCTGATGTTCAGGGACCCGGCTGCACGGGGGAAACGGGGACCGGACCGCCGCCGGACGTGCCTTCCACGATGGCCCAGGCCACAAAGCCCACCTCCGCAGCGATTCCCAGCGCCAGAAGAACTGCCGGACTGATTTTAATAATGCGCTTGATGTGGCGTCTGCCTTGTCCCTGCGGATCAGGCGCCGGAGCGCGCGGGTCAGCAGTGGTGATCACGATCGTCTTACCCTTGGCGACTTCCTGCGTGGTTCCGGCCTTCTCCACCTGGAGAGTTCCGTCCCGTGCCGTCACTCCAAGCAGTCCATCAACCAGCGAGAGCTGCGCCAAAGTATTTGAGCCCGCGGCCGGAGACACGGTCACGACTCCTGCTTTGACGCGGAATGTCCCGCCGGCTTGCGGGTGATAAAGCGACAAATTTCCCTGTTCGAGGGAGACGGTCACGGCGTCCTCTTCGCGCTGGAATGAGGCCTGTGTCTCGCGCCCGAGGACCATGCGATTACCTTCATTCAGGGCCACCACGGCAAGCCCATCCTTGACTTCCAGGCTGTCGCCGCTGAGGAGTGCCGTGTGAGGCAGCGGCGTCTGGCCGTCCAGGATTGCATCCTTGCTCCCCAAAAGCGCGCCGACGGGCAGTGAACCGGCGACCGCCATGTCCAGGGCCATTCCCACAGTCAAGAAAAGGAAAAACGCTGAACTCAGTTCTCTTCTGCTCATCATGATTTTCCTCCATAAGAGGGAGATAACTGATGTACACATATTACATTTATCTCTAGTAACCGCTGTAATAATACTTTATGACAACACAGCATCATCCGGCTTCAAAGAACCGTTTGAAGCAGAGCTTTAAGGCTCGAGTTTTATAATGTCCGCTGCTCCAAGCGGAAGAGAGAAGCTTACGAGGTCTCCCTGCGTGTGGAAAGGAATCGTTCCGCGCGTTACGCTTTCGACCTTACGGATTTTGAACGCCGGGTGGGCCGTCACTTGTATTGAACGCAAATCGGCGCCCGTCCAATTGAGGAGCGTAATCGCAGCTCCGGTTGAGGACACCAGCATGGGGGTCTCAACATACGAAGCATTAACCTCAACCGGCGGTCTGACTTCCGCGATACGCACCGGTGTCAGTACAAGATTGCGGAGAAAATCTTCCTGGGAGCTGATTTGCAGATTCAAATGGGGGCCAATGGCAAGCCGCCCGTACGAAAGGCCGGGGTAAAACGAGAAGTATATGATCTTCCCTTTCCCTGCCCGGCTTTGCATCACAGCAGGCACGTTATCGGTAAAGAAGGTAACCGTCCTGCCTTTGGACGGCTGGCCAGCCCGTTTGCCAAAAACAGGTGCGTTTCCAATCATGCCTGTTTCATTGAGCACAAGCGCATTCGGAATATAGGTCCGCTCGACCGGTGTGCAACCCGCCAGCGAAGCAAGAATGTTCGCGGGTTCGTCGTAGCGGTCGCCCTGCCCTGCGCCGGGAACCATTGCCAGCGTACCTCCGTTTTCTACCCATTGTGCAATCGCCTGCTGGCCTTTAGCCGGGATGTCAGGTTCTGTGATGTAAAGGACCTTGTACTTGTTCAGGGTCCCATCCGTCAGGCCGTCTTCGCTGACGAAGTCCACGGGAACATTGCTCATCTGGAGCGCAAGGTATTCATCAAATTCCTCGGCCATGTAATCCAGATTGGAGCTGTTCAGGTTGTTGCCCGTAGCACCAAGCACTCTGCTGCTATGAGGAATGTGACTCCCATCCCAGACTTCAGCGCTGCGTGGCGCCGCATTGAATGACCCGCGCCCGGAGTTGGAAGAGAGGGACATCTCCCAGTGTGAGCGCCTGCGGGCGCTGGGCACGCACGGGTGCCCCGCAGCACAAGACCGCAGGAATCGCTGCGAGTAGAACAAGTTCGAAGCGTCTGCCCATATCGTCCGTTGCCCGCAGTTTGCGGTGAAGTGGATTTAGAAAGCCTCGCAGGTTTCTGAAAATGCCAAATTGTCGTGCTGAGCGAAACGAAGCACCTCTTTATTTCTCTGAAAACAACTGCTGAGGTCGTTCGCTGCGGTGGTCGCTCCGCGCAGAGGACGGTGACATGCGCGGCGTGCTGAAACGGCAGCGCCGCCTCATATCCGGCGGACGGCAAGCCCAAGCGCCCGCGCCCGCTCCTCCGGGATCTTGGGGCTGGACACCAGTACTTCGCTCACCGTGTACTTGCCCATGACTCGTGCAAGATCGCTGGGCCGGTAGATTGAAATTCCGTGAAGCCGCCTTCCGATCTTGGTCCCGTCATCGTCCAGGAACCCCACTGGAAAATACCGGCCGTTGCCGAGCATCTCCCGCACCAGAAGATCGCCCCGCGCACCGGCGCCGTAAATCAGCACGGGAGTCGCCGCCTCATTCCGCCGCGCATGGGTGCGAAGCCACGTTGCGAACAGCCGCAGTGCGATGCGGCTGCCGGCAACCAGCAGCAGAAGCAACATTGTGTTCAGGATCAGCAAAGCGATCGAAAGCCGCGGATTGGACTGCATCAGCAGGACGGCCGAAGCCGCGCCGGCGCCCGCGAGCACCACGCAGCGGACAATGACGATCACGTCTTCAATCCCAACGTAGCGCCACAAGCCGCGATAGAGCCCGCCGCCGAGAAAAAGCGTGGTTTCAACGCCGAGCACGACCGGCGCGAAACGCTCGAAGAAATACATCTGGTCTGGAGGAATAGCTCCTCCGAAACGCAGCAGGAACGCTCCGTAATACGCCAGCGTCATCAGCACGAGGTCAAAGAGCATCTCCATGATTCTCCGTTTGTAGGAGAACTCCACGAGAAACGTAAGCAGGTTGCCCTGCGGCTTATCGCTCTCGTCATAGACGCGGACCATCCCCAGATGAAGGACGAAGAAGAGCACCGCCAGGGCGAAACACGGAACCACAAAATAGAGTACTTCTTCGTGCAAATAGCGGAGTTCGAAAGCGATCCCTCCCGACAATGCGGTAAGGCCATACAGCAGCAGCACCGCGCGCCGCTCGGAAAGTCCGACGGCGACAAGCCGGTGCGAAACGTGGTCCTTGCCGCCCTGCGAAACCGGCCGGCCGCGAAGGATGCGCGTAATGGTCACGAGCGTCGTGTCAGCAATCGGCACCAGCATGATCAGCACGGGGGTCATCAGAACAGCCGCCAATCCGCGCGATCTTCCCCAGTTGTTCAGCAGCGCCATCCCGCCCAGCATGAATCCCAGAAAAAGTGACCCGCAGTCTCCCATAAAAATCGAGGCGGGATGAAAGTTGAAGACCAGGAATCCTGCAATCGCCGCCGCCAGCAGGAGCGGGACCATCGCTGCGGCCGTCTGCATGTTCACCAGAAAATACAACGCCTGGAAGATGCACGCCAACGCCGCCACGCCTCCCGCCAGCCCGTCCATGTTGTCCAGCAGATTGACGGCGTTCGTAATGCCCACCATCCAGAACAGCGTGATCACATCGTTCAGGATTCTGTACGGCGTCCAGGGCAGCACCAGCCCCGCTATCGGCAACACGGAAGCCGCCGCCACCTGGAGCACCAGCTTGACATGCGGCCTCAGCGTGCGCAGATCATCCACGAGCCCGACCGCAAACAGAAACGCCGCCGCTCCCACAAGCGGCCACAGGCCGTCAACGCGCGGACGGAGCGCCAGCAGCCCGGCACCAAACGCCACAAAGATTCCCACGCCTCCGAGCAGCGCCGTGGGTTTGCGGTTCCAACGATCGGTGCGCGGCATTGCAACAATGCCTCGTCGCCGGGCGAACGCCCGCACTGAACCGGTGGCGGAAACAGACGCCGCCATCACAGCGGTAGTTATCTCAATCGTCGATTTCAGCGTCTCAATGCTGACCAAAGGAAAGGGCCTGCACCGTTTTGAGGGTGAGCGCTGGCATCGTACGCCGGCGGCTTCCTACAGCACGCCAGGCGTTTGGAAAGCCATTTTTCGGGCTGCCTGTTCCGCAGGAGCCGAAAATGCCGTGGCCGTCTGGCGTTCGCTTGCGAGCCGGAATTGCATATAGGCGATGACGTCCTTCAGGATCTGGTCCAGGTTGTACTTGGGAGCAAAGCCGGTAATCGCGCGCAGCTTCGATATATCGGGAACACGGCGAAACATGTCCTCAAAGCCCTCCTCGTAAGCCTCGTTGTAGGGAATAAATACAATCTTCGACTGCGAACCCGTAGCCGCCTTAACCTTTTCCGCGAGGCCAAGGATGGAAATTTCTTCCGGGCTGCCGATGTTGTAAACTTCGCCCACTGAATCGGTGATGGGCATCAGGGCCATCAGTGCATCGACGGCGTCAGACACATGCAGGAAGCAGCGGCTCTGGGTCCCGTCTCCAAAGATCGTGATGTCTTCATTCAGGAGCGCCTGCCGCACAAAATTCGGTACCACCATGCCGTAGCGGCCCGTCTGTCGCGGCCCCACCGTATTGAACAGCCGGACCACCGTGGTCGGCACGTGTTTTTCCTTCCAGTAGGCCAGCGCCAGAAATTCATCCAGCGCCTTCGAGCAGGCATAGCTCCAGCGGCCCTTGCTTGACGGGCCCATCAGCAGGTCATCATCTTCGCGGAATGGCACTCGCGTGCGCTTGCCGTACACTTCCGACGTCGAAGTGATCAGCACGCGCTTCTTCTTTTTTGCGGCCAAACTCAGGACAAGTTCGGTCGTGCGGACGTTGGTTTCAATCGTGCGCACGGGACTTTCCACAATCAGCCGCACGCCGACGGCCGCCGCCAGATGGAAGATCACGTCGCATTCGTCCACCAGTTCCGCAGTCAACTGACGGTTCTCGACGCTGTCCAGGAAATACTCGAACCGTTCGTGCGCCTTCAGATGGCGGATGTTGTCGATGGACCCGGTTGAAAGATCATCTATCACAAAAACATAATCGTCACGTGCCAGATATCGCTCAGCAAGATGCGAGCCGATAAATCCTGCCCCGCCTGTTATCAGAACTTTCATTGGATTTCTCCTTTCGCCCTGACGTGATGTCCATTTCCGTTTCCGAGCACGGACAGATAAACTTTCTCGATTTCATCCACCAGCCGTTCCTTGGAAAAGTTCGCGCGCGCAAAGTCGGACGCTGCACGGCCCATTCGCTCTCGGCGCAGCGGATCAGCGGCCAGCCATTCGAGTGACTTCGCGAAAGTCTCCGGCGTGCGGCGAGTCACCAGGATGCCGTTTTCAAAGATGGAGTATCCATCGCAGCGTTCGGGATTGCCCGCCATAAGGTCGGCAACGCCCCCAACGTCCGGCAGGACCACCGGGCATCCCGCAGCCATGGCCTCGATGGCTGCAACAGGCGTGCCTTCGTTTTTCGAAGTCAGCACCAGGATGTCCGTCTCACGGTAAACGGAGCGCATGTCCCGCTGCCAGCCGGCCAGACGCAGCCGTTCGCCGAGATTCAATCGGTTTCTTTCAGCTTCAACCTGCGCTCGGAGTTCCCCGTCGCCAACCATCACGAATGAACCCATCGGGTTCCTTCCGGCACAGAGCGCGGCAATCTTCGGAAACATCAACGGGTCCTTCACGGCCGTCAAACGCCCGACCCAGGTGACCACGACGCCGCGGACCCTGCCGTTTCCGTTCAGGCGCGTTCGGGCGACTTCCAGAAATCCGCTCAGATCAAAGCCCAGCCGCACAGTAGCAATCCTGGCCTCAGGCGCAACCTTGAAGCGGCAAGCGAGGTCCTGCCGCTGCCGGGGACTGATGGCGATAATCCGCCGGGTGCCACGCGCCAGCAGGCGTTCAATCAGAAGATACGCAGCCGTTTTCCGGCGTGAGAAATAGCCCTCAAAAACATTTCCGTGGTACGTGTGCACGCAGGGAATGCCTGAAGCCATCGCGGCCAGCCGGCCCAGTGCGCCGGCCTTCGCCGTGTGCGTGTGAAGGATGTCCGGCCGCTCGCGTTTGAGCCAGCGGTAGAGGCTCCAGAACGCCTTGAGATCGGAAACAATCGAGACCTCGCGCGAGAGCGAGGGCACGCGAATCGGCTTCACGCCCAGTTCTTCGGCAAGATACTCCATGCTGCCTTCCGACTCCGGCACGCTGCCCACTAAGAGGCTCGTCGTATGGCCGGCCTCGGCCAGTTCACGCGTCAAAAGGATGGCCTGGATCGCCGGCCCGCCAATGTTGAGCCGCGCAATCACCCGGGCGATCTTCATGCTGTCGCAATGAATTCAGAAACGCGAGGGGCGGAATTCGTGCACCGTGTGATGAGATTGATGTTTACTTCCGCCAAGGGCCCTTGAGCACGGCGGCTTGCCGTCGCCTCTCCTCGAGCCAAGTCCGGCCGCCGCATGTTTCGGTCACTACTTACAATCATGCTTGCACCCGCAAAGCAGAATGTTCACGCACTCCAAGGCCACGGAATTCATAATTCAGCGAACTCAGGATGCACGGCATTGGTAACTGAAGCGAAGATCCCGTAAACGCGCGGCGCCTGGACTTCTGCGGAATACCAGGCCTCCACGGTTCTGCGGCCGGCAATTCCCAGCCGCCGACGGAGTTCTTCGGAATTGATCAGCATCGTCAGCTTTTCAACCCAATCCTCCTCCGTCGAGGCCAGCAATCCGTTTTCGCCATCGCGAATAAGCTGCGCGTTCATGCCCACGGGTGAACACACGGCCGGGACTCCTACCGCCATATACTGGAGCGCCTTGCAGCCACACTTACCACGCGCCCAGGCGTCGTCGGGAGCGGGCATGAGGCCTGCCCACGCTCCATGGAGGTCCAGGGCCTCCGTGTCTGCACTCCACGGCAAATTTTCGACATCGATTCCGGGCAGAGAGATGCCCTGCGCCCCAATGACGCGGAGCGTGAAGTCGTGCCGCTTGCGGAGCCGGACCAGCGCACCCATCACATTTTCGAGATAACGGAGGGTGGTCGTGCTCCCTGTCCACACCAGCCGCGGCCGGGGCGTTTCCCATCGCGGCTGCGGCGGCCTGTATTTTTCCGTATCAATCGTCGTGGGTACGACGGTCACGCGGGGATTAAAGCGCCGGGCGTAATCGGCCAGATATTCGTTGCCCGCCATCACGTGCGCCGCCATCCTGCATGCCGTCGCGGCCTTGCCCGGGAATTTGAGGAAGGCGAAGGCCCGGTTGGCGTCGCTCGCGTTGGGGAGAAAGATGGCGTCATCGAAATCGAAAACGTAGGGGACGTTCTCGATCTTCAGCCAGCGCTCGAACAGGGCCGGCCCGAGCAGCGCCGTCTCCCGCAGAACGTATACGAGGTCAAATTCCCTTACATGCCGGAGGCACCGCGCCCGCTTGATGAACGCTTCAAAGATCAGGCCCGCCTTCGTCCCTGCTTTTCCAGGCTGGTAGAGAATCGCTGCCAGTTCCGGCGATATAAACGGCTCAAATTCAATCTGCACCCCCATCGCCTTCAGCTTCGGCGCCCACTGCTCAATCCGAAACCGCTGAGCCGGACTCATGTTGAGAGGTTTCGTAACAAGCGCCAGGACGCGGACGGAGCGTTCCAACCTTCTTTTGTAGGACTTATTCTCTCCTGCAATTGCGGAATCGGCACCCACAGGCTCAGCGGAAACATCCTGTTGGCTGTTCATTTCGTTCCAGTCAGATTAAGAATGGCTCGTCCTCTCCGGGTTCCGAACAGCAGCGCCAGCAGGACGATGATGGGCAACACTTCGAGCCGCTCGCGCACGGCCATGCCAAGGTTGGAATAAGCGCCGAACCCATAGAGCGAAGCCCAACAAAACAGGTACACCAGCGCCCACGAAACCACAGGGTCCCGCAGGCTGCGGAAACTCCAATGGCGAACCGCAGAAATGACCAGGACCAGCAGCACGGAACCTTCGAGCGCCGCCGCCGCTGCAAAGGGATTACGAGCGTCCCAGGGCAAGGGCCTGAAAAGCGCGGTGAAAACACCCCACGGCCAGAAGAGAATCATGGACCCAAAGGAATGAAACCCCTGGAACTGCTGGCCGCTGCCTCCATAGGCCAGGCCACCCAAAATGGTGTTGGCTTCCGGAAGAGCACTCGAAAGGCCCTCGGCCAGGAACTGCTGCTGAAACAGCGAATAGGCATAAACCATGCCCGCGGCGCCACCGGCAAAGCTCAGGATTCGCTGGAGCGGATGGCGCAGGCGGGGCGCAACCACAAACAGGAGCGGAGCAACCATGATTACGCCGTACCATTCCCGAATGAACATGGCGATCAAGACGCCGGCAGCAAGCGCAAACCCGTAGCGCATCCGCGAGGTACGAAGCCAGCCGACAGCGCCAAGAGTGTAAAGGCCGGCGCCCAGGAAAATCACCGGGTCTTTCCCCAGGATCGATGACCAGAACAGCACGGAAGGCGTGAACCCCACAATATAGAGCAGCCACGGTTGCCGCCGGCCCAGGAAGTGGCAGGCGGCGCGGTAGAAGCAGAAGCATCCCCAAAACCCGATGAATGAGCAGACGACCTTCATCGCGTGGTAGCTTGGACCGGTGATATAGGCAAGCAGCGCGGAGAAATGCAGCATCGTTTCCGACCCGTTTCCCAGAACGGGAAGAAGCGAGCCGTGGGTTCCCCAGACGCCCCACCAGAAATACCAGTATGCGTCCAGTCCGTAATGCCATTCGTAAATCAGCATCACGCCGAGATCGACGGCTGTTTTCGCAAGCCACACATGAAGCAGGGGCCCATGCTCCTCCACAGGCAGGACGCAGACCAGGGCGCCAAGCCCCAGCGCCCAGATCCACCCGCGCACGTAATCGCCGATGATGTCCGGCTGGGGAATGTTCCGCCCAAAAATCTCCATGTGGGCCACCAGCCAGACGACCGCAAGGCTCGTAACAATCCCCGCCAGGAGGAGTGCTCCAGCATGTAATTCATTTTTTAATGTTTCTGTCCGGATATTATCCACTTGAGGAATTACTTTTATGCAGAGTGCGCGGATGGCTGCACGCAAGACTGTTGGCCAATGAATTGCGGAGCGCGGCGGCGATCCTGCAGCCATGCCTGAAACATCAGCAGCGCCCACACCCGATAGTGGTTCGATTGTTTTCGCACGAGGAAATCCGACCAGCCCTGCTGGACGGCGGCGGCATCGAGCAGGTCCTGCCGGCGCACCGCGTCAACACCCAGCAGGCTTTCAGCCCAATCCCGGAGGGGCCCGCGCAGCCACGCTGAGAGCGGAATGGCAAAGCCGGCTTTCGGCCTTTCAACGAGCGCTCGAGGAACGTGCTTATAGAGCACCTGGCGGAGCAGCCACTTCGTCCTTTGGCCGCGGATTTTCATCTCAAGCGGCAGGGCCGCAGCCAAGTGGACGACATTGTCATCGAGAAGCGGCACGCGGGCTTCGAGGCTCACGGCCATGCTGGCGCGATCGACTTTGGTGAGAATGTCGTCAGGAAGATAGGTGAGAATATCGAGGTACATCAGATTGCTGACGGGACTGCCGTTTCGCGGTATGGTGCAGCCGGCCGCGAGCGGATGGGGTAGTCCGTTGCCCCGAAATTGCGTATGGCACAGGCGCCAGTAGATCTCCTCGAGCGAAGATGTCCCGAGCGCCTTTGCGGCCTTTAAAGCCTTGTCGGCGGCAAGACCGTCCCATCCGGACCGCCGCATTGCCATCACTGACGACGTCAACACCCCGGCCAGAGCGCCCCTGGCCACCCGGGGCACAAGCCTGACGGCATGCCAGATCTTCGGCGCATAAAGATAGCGGTTATAGCCACCGAAAAGTTCATCTCCGCCGTCTCCGGATAACGCCACGGTCACCTTCGAGCGGGCGAGCCGGGAGACGAGGAACGTCGGAATCTGTGAAGAGTCCGCAAAAGGTTCGTCGTAAATGTCCGGCAACTTCGGAATCACGTCGAGAGCATCCTGCGGACTCACGATCATTTCGGTATGGTCTGTTCCCAGGTGCAAGGCAACGGCCCGTGCGTGCGGCGATTCGTCAAATTTCTTTTCGGCGAAACCGATCGAGAAGGTTTTGACGCGCCCGCGCGCCTTTGCGCACATCAGCGCCACGACAACTGAGGAATCGATCCCGCCGGAAAGCAGCGCGCCGAGCGGCACGTCGGAAATCATGTGGCGATCCACGGCCGCACCGAGCACATTTTCCAGTGTTTCCACCGCTTCCCGCTCGCTTCCTTTCCACGGGCGGGGCTGGAAAGCGGCAGCGAGGTCCCAATATTTCGTCGGCTCGGCCGTGTTCATCCCGCACTGCACCTGCAGCCTCGTTCCCGGGGGCAGTTTCCGTATCCCTTCATAAATGCTCAGCGGCGTCGGCACGTAGCCAAAGTCCAGGTAGAGTTGCAGTGCTTCACGGCTGACCTTTCGCTCAAAGTCAGGGTATTGCTCCAGAGCCCGCAGTTCCGACGCAAAGAGGAATGTTCCGCCGCTCCATCCGTAGTAGAGAGGCTTGATTCCAATCCGGTCCCGGGCCAGATGGAGCACGCGCTCATCGCGGTCCCAAAGCGCGTAAGCGAACATTCCCTGAAGATGTGTGGGAACGTTCCACGCGCCCCATTGCACCGCGGCTGCGAGGATTACCTCGGTGTCGGTGCCGGAGGAAAATCCGTGCCCAAGCCCTTCAAGCCGCGCTCGAAGCTCGCGAAAGTTGTAAATTTCGCCGTTGAAGACAATCACATAGCGCCCATCGCGCGAAAACATCGGCTGGCGGCCGCGCAGCGACACGTCCAGGATGGCAAGCCGCCGAAAGCCCAGCGCGATGCCGGCATTACGGTCCACCCAGACGCTGCCGTCATCCGGCCCGCGATGGCGCAGAGTCAGCGCCATCTGCCGCACAGTTTCTTCTGCGCTCAGCGGACCGGGTTCAAATCGCGTTGTGAGAAAGCCGGTTATTCCGCACATGGAATGAAGTCCTTGGCCGCGCGCAGGCTCGATGCACCCTCTCGCCCGATGAGCGCAGCATAGTACTCAAGATTGCCTGCGAAAAATGGCCGCTGGATAAAACACGGATGAATATCACTATTGACGGCAGCGGCTATCGATGGGAATACTGCCGTTCATACTCGAGGCGTGCTTCGGGCACGCTGGGACCGCTTGCCGCAGGTTCGCCTGCCTTTCCCACGAGTATCCCGCGGTAGATTTTCCGATAGGCGGCTACGCCATGCTGGAGCGAAAAGTGCCTGCGTGCCGCATCGACGCATCGAGCCGATGTTCCCTCTTCTGCGCAGAGGGCGAGCAACTCCCGCACGGCGCCGCGTCGCGCTTCAGGTGAGAACTTCCTCATCACAACGCCCACGCGTTCGCTTGAAACGATGGCGTCCATATCTCCGACGCCGGCATTCACAAGGCACGGGACCCCGCAGGCCAGAAATTCTCCCAGGCGTGTCGGCGCCGAACTCTTTTTGGAAAACGTCGGCTTGATGAAGAACGCTCCCGCGTCCACCTGTGCGATGAATCCGGGGGCTTCGCGATATTCCGCGGCGCGCAGTTCCACGCTCTCAGGCGGAACACCGAGCGCCCTGATTCTCGACTGAATAAGTTCGTGCGCGCCCCGGTTCACGACAAGCAGCCGCCCGTCCGGACGCTCGTTGAGCAGTTCCTTGAAGCATTCGAGAACTTCGTCGAACAGATAGAAGGTCCCCACCGATCCCACGTATCCCAGGGTGAAGCCGGATTGTCTGTGGCCGTTCGGGTGGGCCCCTGGTCGGAACAATTCCAGGTCGGTGCAGGTGGGAATCACTTCAAATCGGACCTTGTGCCCGTGCAGACAGGGAAATTTCCGCATTTCGTCCACGCCCGCCCGCGTGAGCGAAACCACCACATCGGCCCGCAGCAGCAATGTCTTCTCAAACCATTTCGCCGCGCGATACACGGCCGAGCCCTGCCGCCAGGTTCCCGCGTCCACTTTCTCATCCGGCCAGAAGCCGCGCATGTCGAAGATCAGCCGGACGCCCGTCAACTTTTTCAGCGCCAGCCCGATCACGCCCGGCACGTATCCCCGCACGTGCACGATGCGCAGGTTGCTGCGGACGGCGGACCACAGTCCCCGCATCACTCCGTGAGCAACATCAAACGCCGTGGCCGGCACGCTCGGGCGTTTGTGGTAGCGCAATGGAATCCATTCCAATCCCGCGCTGTCCAGTTGCAAGCGCACTTGCCGGCGCCGTTCGAGGTCTCGCCAGTCCCGCCGCTTCTCAAAGCTCATCACGGTGATGGCAAAATCGTCCGCCAGCCCGCGCAAATACGGCAGCACCTGCGACTGCCCCAGCGGCTCCATCAGGCCGTCGTAGCTGATATAGAGGACGCGCGGCCGCTGCCCGTTCTCTCCCGCCGACCGTTCCCTGCGCCGGATTCGCCAATCGTTCATCCGCAACGCCGCTCCCGCCGGCAGCGCCGCCAGCCACAGCGCCCGCGCCCGCATCGAGCCCAACTCTGCAAGCTGAGCGCGCATCGGAATCCCCTGCATCCAGGAAAACCGGATGTAGTTCGCCGCCACCTTGTAGAATTGCTTCGGCGCGTAAGGAAACCACCGCATCTGGTACTTCATCAGGCTCAGATGAGAAACCCGGTACCCCGGTGCGTGTTTCAGGCTTGCTCTGGCGGCAATTCCGCTCGACAAGTGCTCGCCGCCAGAGGAATTCTCCGTGTGATAAATCCGCAGCCTTTGGTTGACGTGCCTTTGGATATATGCGGCTGCTACGCGGTTGATCACAGTTCCCTCGGGCAGGTAATTCCGATAGCCCGGAATCAGCTCGAACGGGAATTGCCGGATCACTTCTGTTCGATAGCACTGCCACGAGTCTCGGAAGAACTTGAGTCGATATGCCAGTTCCGAATGGCTGCAATCGAGAGGTGATTGCGGCAGGTCCGGCCCGTAGGGTGCGCCGTTCTCGTCCAGGCAGAACGCCGTCACGCCCGAAAACCGGCCCCGTTTTTCCCCTGGGATGCTTTCCCAGATTTCCCGGAATTTCTCCAGCGCCTCGGGAACGCACTCGTCATCCGAATCGAGGCAGACGAAGAACTCGCCCTGCGCAAGTTCCAGCGCGCGGTTCCAGGCCGCCGCCTTGCTGGCATTCTCCTGCCAGACGTAGCGGATGGGGAAATCCGCCTCCTGCTGCCAGCCTTCGACCAGTTCCCGCGTGTTGTCGGTCGAGCCGTCATCGATCACCAGCCACTCAAAGTCCTTGAGCGTCTGCCGCCGCAGGCTCTCATAAGGCCGGTGCAGCGTCGCCGCCCGGTTGTACGTCGGAGTGAACACCGTAAACAGCGGGGGCTTATCTTTCATCGGTTTCATTTTGTAAGGGTAGCCACGCCAGCGGCTTTCTGCCGCGGGCTTTTGCGGGTATGGAAACCCCGCGACAAAGAGCCGTCACCCGGCCTGCCCCCGGCGCCTGAAATCTGTCGCATCAGTGAGTAATGCGCAGCGCACATCCGTTCGAGCGAGTATTCGTTTTCCACCCGTGCCCGCGCCGCCCGGGCGATTTTGCGGTACCGCGCGGGATCGTGCAGCAGGGCCAAGGTTTCGTCGGCCAGTTTTGCTGCATTCCCCGGCGGGACCAGCACGCCGCAGCCACCCTTCAGCAGATCGCTAACGCCGGGCACGTCAAAGCCAATCACCGGCACACCCGTAGCCATCGCCTCGATGCAGGCGACGGGTAACCCTTCGCCCTCGCTGGGCAGCCAAAGGACCGTTGCCTCGCGCAGGAGTATTTTGAAAGTTGTGTCTATATGACAGCCGTCGCCGGCGCTGTGGGAATGTGGAAATCCAGCGCTTTTGGCTGGATTTCCAAGCACGGTGGGAAGAGGGGGCAACTCGCTTGTTGAGTTTTCCACGCTTTCCACCGGGCGCCATTTCCACAGCGGGAGAGATCCCGAGCGCGCCTTGACCGCTTGGCTTCGTTCCCGCCTGCGGCTAAAAATAAAAATGCCTCGGGGAGGCTCATCCCCGAGGCGGGACCTGCTTCACCGTCCTAACCTGACCCAAGGAGAGAACCGATGCCGACACGTGGGCATTTTGTTTGTCGAACCACCCACGGCACGACGACGGTGCCGTGGTTACCTGACCGTCGATTTCGCGTAGCCACGGCAGCGCCTTTTATGCCGTGGGTCTTTTGTTTGTCGAACCGCCCACGGCACGACGACGGTGCCGTGGCTACTCCTCCTACCTCGCCCATGGCGCAAACCTGTTGCTGTGAGCCACCGAATCGCAGGTTTTGGTGTATAAAATCGACTCATGTCGCGCATTCACCGTCTTCTGCTTTCGGACCGAGTCTTTTTTGTCACAGCGAATCTTCACCGCACGCGCGAACACCTGAAACCGGACGAGTACCGGCATGTAGCGGCGGCCATGAACGAATCCCGGCGACGGCTTGGGTTTCTCCTCTGTGGCTACGTGCTGATGCCGGACCACTGGCACGCGCTGATCTCAACCCATTACCCGCTGACGATCTCACGGGCGGTCCAAAGCATCAAATGGCTTTCGGCGCGTGCACTCAATGCCGCCAGGGGCGCCTCGGGGCCCGTTTGGCAGCACCAGTTCTGGGACCGTTTCGTCCGCCACCAGAAGGAATTCATCGCCCGGCTCGATTATATGCACCTGAACCCGGTGCGGAAGGGCCTTGCGACGAGGCCCGAAGAATGGAGATGGTCCAGCCATAACAACTTTTCGCTCGACAAAGATCAGGCCGCTCGCTGCCCTATCCAGATCGACGTTGTCCGCTTGCCGGAATCTTGAAAATTCCCAACCGCGTATCCTGTAGCCACGGCAGCGCCTTTTATGCCGTGGGTCTTTTATTTGTCGAACCACCCACGGCACAACGACGGTGCCGTGGTTACCTGACCGTCGATTTCGCGTACCCACGGCAGCGCCTTTCCTGCCGTGGGTATTTCGTTTGTCGAACCACCCACGGCACAACGACGGTGCCGCGGCTACCCTGCTCTCTGCCGAACAGCTTCGTAATTTTCAGTCCGCAAAGCCGGGTCGAGAAATAGAAAAGTAACGAGGCGTCCAGCACGTTTCTGACGGCAGCCGACAAGGCGGCACCCGTTATGCCCCATCGGCTGACGCATGCCCATACCACCAGGGTGTTGACCGGCAGATGAAACATATATATTTTGCTCACGATGTCCGGCCGCCCATGACCCTGAAGCAGCGCATTTGCCAGCGGGCCGAACAGGGCCGCCATTGCTCCCATTGCCAGCATCTGAAAGGGTGCCGTCACGTGGGCTGCGAAATCCTCTCCGATCCAGAACGCGAAGATATTTCCCGCGAACATTATCATTGCCAGGAGCACAGGAACGATGGCGAGGAACGTGTACTTGTAGCTTTTGAGAAACAGCGAGGCTGATCGCGAAGTGTCGGCAGCGCCCTTCAGCGAACTGAAGGCTGGAAGCAACGGGCCCCCTAGCGCGGAGGGGATATAGGTGAGATAAAGGGTCACTCTGTACGCAACCGAATAGTAGCCGAGAGCAGCAATGGAATCGAGCGCACCTATAAGCAGACGGTCAGTGTAAAACAACACAGGTCCTATGGCAGTCGTGGCCGTGACCCAGCCGCCGAAGCTGAGCAGCGAGCGCACGAGTCGGAAGTCAAACCGGATGTGGCGCAGATCGGGGTAGAGGCGCAGGCAGAGCACGGTGACGACAGCGGTTGAGGCGACGCGCGCGAGGCCCAGAATCAGCACGATGGCCGGCAGTCCGAAGCCGAGTGCCAGCGCGCCGACGGGCAGCAGATAGCTGAGCGTGCTGGCGGGAATGCTGACAGCGTTCAGCAGGTCGAACCGCTGCGAGGCCCCGAGCACGCCCTGCATCGAGCCGATGGCAAAATCGAAAGGCAGCAGCGCGGCCATGATCAGGAAAATCACGTGCGCCTGAGAATGGAGTTCGGCCGGAATCCGGAGCACGCGGTGCACAAGCCAGGGAGAAGCGGCGGCCAGAACGATGCCTCCCGCAAGGCCCAGCGCCGCCTGGCTGGCTGTGGCCGTCCAGACCAGTTCCGGGAGTTTCGCCGTTTCCCCCTTGCCCAGAAACTCCGCTACAAACTTGGTGGTGGCCGGACCGATGCCCAGATTGAACAACGCAAAGTAACCCACAACAATCCAGGCCAGCGAGTAGAGTCCGTAACGGTCCGGCCCCAAATGATGGATCACGTAAGGAACCGTGAGAATCGCGACCAGCAGCGGCACAACCCGGCCCACAAGGTTCAGAGCGGTGTTGCGCGCAAGACGGCGCCCGCTGATGTCAACGTGTATGGCTGGCGTGGCTTCCGCTGACTTCATGGGAGAAGCAGTTCCAGGGCGGAAATAGAATCCTTGGGCGAAAAAGGCGCTTCGGCAAACGGGAGGAACCCGCCCGTACAGGCGCGATCGGGCCGTGCGAGGCGCAGCCACGGAAGAAGAGAAGTCCACGGCGGGGATGCCTGGCGGCGCAGTGCGGGCCCGCCCGCCGACTGGGTGGGCCTTTCTATGTAGGCTACATAGCGCCCGGACCCCTCCCGGTGAGACAGATGGGATTTTCTCATTCTCAATTTTACAATTTCATAACTCATTGAATTAAAAGCATTTATAAAAAGCGCAAGACCCGGCGATCCGATATTTCGCGCAAGATCGCACCATTCACCCACAGCGTGTAATTTTTGCCCTCATGCGCCACTCCCGCCCCTACGGCCGGATGATGTAATATCCCAGGCCCCACATCGCCGCGCCTCCGATGCCCTTGATCGCTGCAAGTCCAACCTCTTTCTCGGTGCTGTTCGGCACATAGAGAAGATCGTTCGCCTGAAGCGCTACATCGCTTTGCTTTCGGGCCATGATCTTTGGCAGGTTTAGTGGAATGGTCCGCCGCTGCCCGTTCGGCCCTTCGCGAACGATGACGGCGCGGGTGGGTTTCGCGTCCTGCTTCCACCCGCCGGTGAGTGCCATCAATTTTGACACTGTAAGCTTCTGCCCGCGGCCCATCGGGAACGCTCCGGGGTTCTTGACGTCGCCGGCAACGAAAACCTTCTGATCAGGAAGGACCTGAATGGTGTCGCCGGGCTGAACCGGGATGTTCGATTTTGGGTCGGTACCTGAGAGGACTTTGGCGAGATCGATATCGTAGGCAACCATGCCACCGCTGCCATCTGACCGAGTCACAAGCACGCTGTTTCCGGCTTCGCTTTGCGGACCGCCCGCCAGCATCAGGGCCTCCTGCAAAGTGAGTGGCCGAACCTCTTGCAGGACCTGCGGATTTCGAACATTGCCCCCCACTACGACGGGTTTGCTTTCCACTCTCACAACGGCCACACTCACCTGCGGATCAATGAGGACCTGAAGCTGTTTTAGCTCTACGGCGATGGCCTCCCCAATTTCTTGCGTTGTCTTGCCATCTACATCGAGAGGCCGAGGAAGATAAGAGAACACGAGTGTGCCTTTTGACCCGACCACCGCCACGCGATTGAGTTCAGGCATGTTGAAGACCGTAATCCCGAGAACATCTCCTGCTCCAACCCGGTACTCAGGAGGCGCCGTTGTAGGTGAAGGAACGGCAAGAGCGTCGGCTGATTGCCCATCCGGCGATGGTTGCGTCTGGAAAGATGGTGAGGGGTTCAACATCTGAAAGGCCGGAGCCGATTGAGCGCGCACCGAGGCGGCCAGCAATGAGACAACCAAGACCCAAACAGCCACGATAGCAGCATCATTGACAGGGCAACTCAGGAGCAGCCATTGAAGGACAGACTTTGCGTCCTTTAACCACACAGAGCGTCGTTGTCCGAGAAATTTATCAGTCATCGCGTTCTCCGTTTCTCTGAGCACTGTAGGAATAATAACCTTCGCGATAATAGTAGTAGTGATGACTCATGTCAGGCGTGACACTATTGAGCACGACCCCAGCCAGCGGAGCGCGTACATGTCGCAATTGATCTATCACGGTTTGTACATACTCCCGGGGTGTACGCCCGGCTTTTACTACCAGCAAGGATGTATCAACCACGGTGGCCACGCTCAATCCGTCGGCAAAACCGAGCATCGGAGGAGTATCCATCACGACCATATCGAACTGGGATTTGAGCTCTTCAACGACTATCCCGATGCGGCTGCCAATTTGTTCGCGAGCGCTTGCAGAAGGCGGGCCGGCCGGCAGGACCGTGAGCCGTCCGGGTAATACGGTTTGCAAGGTCTCACTCAAACTCGCCCGGTCCTGCAACACGGAGCTCAAACCAAGACGATTGGAGACATTCAGAACTCTGTGCAATTGAGGACGGCGAAGGTCGCAATCCACAATGACCGTCCGCTTGCCAAGCGCAGCCAGGGACGCAGCCAGATTCAGCGCAAGTGTCGTCTTCCCTTCTTCAGGCCGCGCGCTGACGATGGCAACTGCGCGCAGTGGACCATCGGAAGCACCGAGCAGCAAATTGGAACGTATTCCAAAAACGGACTCAATAAAAGGTGTGTGCTCTACTTCCTGATCATCAACCGCCGTCAGCACCGAGGGTCTCAGTCCACTCTCCTCGCGCATTTCCGGCAGAGACCCCAGAAGTTCGGTTCCGAGTGTCGATTGCACAGCTTTGGGGTCGCGCAGCGTCCGATCCATGCCGCTGGCCGCAACGGCACCCATGATGCCCAACACCGTTGACAGCAGCAGCGCAAGAAGTAGGGTCATTTTGACGCGCGGATAAACGGGCACAGGGTTGGGCTGCGCAGGATCGATAATCCGTAAAGCGGTTGAATGATATCCAGCTGAAACATCTGCCGCATCCAGGCGTTCCAACAGATCGTCGTAGAGGGTCTTGTCGGTATCCGACTTGTGTTTAAGAATTGCGAACTCCACGCTCTTGCGGTTAAAGTCCTCCAACTGTGTTTTTACGTCGGCCAGTTTCCTTGCCGTCAATTCGACCCGGACAGCTTCAGCCCTGGCCTGCGCTTCAATCTGGGCAGTGACATGTTCTTCTTCTTTGCGGACTGCCTCATTGATTTGCGCCAATTTCCTCTGTGCTTCCTGATAAAGGTAGTTCCCGGGGCCATACTTCGAAGACAGCGAAGCGAACTCGATTTCCGCCTGTTGACGAGCCTGCAGCAACGGGATGAGCGCGCTTCCGCGATCAGAAACAAGCAGGGCGTCCAGATTTCCCTCTTTTGCAAGTGCAAGGTCTGCTTCAAGCGCGCGTTGTTTGGACTCTTCCATTCCCAGTTCTTGCTGGAGTGACGAAAGCTGTTGAGTAAGCATGCTCGAAATGTTATCGGGATTGACAATATTGTTCGCCCGCTCGAAATCATTCAGGGCCAGTTGGCTCTCTTTCATGCGTTCGCCGAGTTCCTGGATCTGTTCCCGCATGTACTGCGAAAGATTCACAAGGGCGCTGTTTCTGGTTTCGTATTCATGCTCAATGAATTGTTCAGCGAGCGCGTTGGCCACTGCCGCGGCCTGTCCGGGAGAGTTACAACGGTAGGAGACCTTAAGGAGATATGTACCCTTCACCGGAGTGACTCGAATCCCACTAATCGTACTGGCAACAACGGAAGGGGGTACGGCTGTTGATGAACCATTGTCAGGCGGATGCCACAATCCAAGCTTCAGGATTGTCGGCATCACAACGGCGGGCGTGAGGATTTCCTGCTGGTCAGTAGCAATCAAAGCGTCCATGTTTGACCCGCCATTGTTGCCTCCTTGACTACCCACTACATCAATCTGCGCCGAAGGGTCGATGCGCACCACTGCTGTCCCTTCATACTTTTTAGGAAGTCGCAGCAGGACGATCGTGGTGCACAAGAGCGTCACTGCCACGAAGATTCCAATTTTCCACGCATGACGCCGGATAGCAGCCCAGTAGCTGAGAAGCGTCAGGCCGATCGCGGGCCCTGCCGAAAGGCTGGACGACCAGGTTTGACCGACCGAACCAGCGTTCATCGATCCATGGTGCCCATTCGAGTTCGTAGATAAATCAGACTTCTGCGAAACAGAAAAACTCATTTCACCTTCGATAACCAGGAATTTTCAGGAGTGTCGCCTGATTGACGTGGATGACTAAACCCATGTAGGTTTCAGGCCGCTCTGGACCGTTGATCTTTGCAAACAACCCAGAGCTGCAGGAAGGTTCAAGGAGCACGACTTCCCGGAGCGTCTTCTGTGACGTTCGCTGAGCATCTACCGCGGCCTTTGGCCCCAATCGTAATTGATGTCCGGATCGTCAAACGGTATGCGGCCCTCATCCGTTGGATCGTAAAAATGGTTGGTGGCATAGAGCAACTGGGCAGGCTCAGTCCCGATAACTTTGTAACCGTGGGCGACACCCGGAGGGATTCTCAATTTCCAGGAACGCTGTGTTCCAACGAACAGCGTATTCGTGCAACCCCAACTGCGGGAGCCCTCTCGAAGGTCGCACAGAAAGACCTGGAACATCCCCGCAAGGGGCGCCCACAGGTCAGTCTGCTCAAAATGGTAGTGGATGGCCTTGATCACGCCGGGGTATGAAACCGTGTATGACACCTGGATCTGGCGGGAATCGTTGCAGGAAAAATCCCGCGCAATGCCGGGCGCGCCGAAACGGAAAATTTCGCTGAAGCACCCGCGGTCGTCCGGCCAAAGGACGGCGGGCTCAATTTCAACTCCATCGATCAGCCGTGAAGATTGCGGACTCGTGATCACATCGCCTACACCGGCCTGTTCCCGACGCGAAATCACAAGCCGGAGTCCCGCGCGTTCGCCGATCAACCTCCGGCCAGGGGCCCTTTGAAGACGTTGATCTTTCTCCGAAAGGTTTGTCAACATAGTTCCCCCTGTTTGCAAATTTCAGCAAGATAACTCGTAAGGCCTTTTTCCCAACGCGGTAAAGGGCCGATGCCCACCTTTCGAAGACGATTATTCGCAAGGACGGAGTATGCCGGTCTGGGTGCCGGGCGGCCGCATTCTTCCGAGGAGATGGGCACGAATTGGACTCCCTCCAGTCCCGAGAGATCGACGATCTTCCGGGCAAATTCAAACCAGGTGCAATTTCCGCCCCCGGTCACGTGATAGGTTCCATACTCGTGCGTTCGGATGATTTCCACCAGTTTTTGCGCCAGGTGCCGAGTATAGGTCGGTGATCCCCGTTGGTCATTCACAATCCGAAGTTCCTTTTGTTCGTTGGCAAGCCGGAGGATCGTGGACACGAAGTTCCTTCCTCCTGGTCCGAACAGCCATGAAGTTCTCACGATAAAGTACCGGTCGCAGGTCCCCTGCACATACCTTTCTCCCATGAGCTTTGTCTTCCCATAAACGCTGAGGGGATTCGGCAGGGATTCTTCAGAATAGGGCTCCGTCGTCCGTCCATCGAACACGTAATCCGTACTCACATACAGCAGCCTCGCCCCTAAGCGCCTTGCCGCCTCAGCAACATTGAAGGTTGCAAGCTCGTTCGAGGCTTTCGCCTTTTCCGGCTCAAGCTCACAGCCATCCACATTTGTGAACGCGGCGAGGTGAGCGATTGCGTCCGGCTTCAGGCGCTGGAAGGTCTCTTCGACTTCGTCCTCGTCACAAAGGTCACAATTTTCTCTCGTTAGCCCGATGACCGTATGCTCCTGCTTGAGAACAGGCAGGAGAGCATGCCCAAGCATCCCGGAGGCCCCGGTTACGAGGATGCGCACGGAGGGTCTCCTGACGGATACCGAAGTCTTTTCAAAGTTTCATCGCGCAACTCGTACTGCGTCTCGCAGTACGAACGATAGGCCTGGGTCTCGATTCGTTCTTTCCACACAGAGTTGGAAGAGTACCAGTCAATGGTCCTGGCCAGGCCCTGCTCAAAATTCGTCTCCGCTTTCCACCCCAACTCGGCTTGAGCCTTACTTGAGTCCAGCGAATATCGTCGGTCATGGCCCGGCCGATCCTGGACATGCTCCAACAGGGAATGCGGCTTGCCAAGCAGGTCCAATACCCGCCGGGCGATTTCCAGATTGGGGTATTCATTCCCTGCACCGATGTTATAAATCTCGCCCTCGCGCCCGCGGTGCAGCACAACATCGAGTGCGCGGCAATGGTCCTCGACGTAGATCCAGTCGCGGACCTGCAATCCGTCGCCATAGATGGGAATGCTTTGATTTTCAAGCGCCCGGCTGATCACCAGGGGAATGAACTTTTCCGGAAACTGGTAAGGCCCGAAGTTGTTGGAGCAGCGCGTGACGATCACCGGGAAGCGATAAGTTTGGAAATATGCGCGAGCCAGCAGATCGGCGGCGGCTTTGCTTGCCGCATACGGGCTGTTTGGCAGCAACGGCGAGTCTTCCCTGAACCGCTCACCCGCGGGCGCGCTTCCATAGACCTCATCAGTGCTGACGTAAACAAAACGCTGAACGCGTGTCTCCCGCGCTGCCGCCAGCAGGCACTGGGTCCCGAGCACGTTGGTTCGCACAAACATTGAGCCGTCCAGAATGCTTCGGTCAACGTGCGTTTCGGCTGCAAAATGAATGACGGCGTCCACTCCCCGGGAAAGCGCACGGGACACTTCGCCGTAGTCGCAGATATCCACCTTCACGAATTGGTGCCGCGGATTATCCAAAACGTCAGAAAGGTTTTCAAGGCTTCCGGAATAGGTGAGATTGTCCAGGTTCAAGATGGAATACGCAGGATGGTTCCGCAGCATGTAGCGGACGAAGTTCGAACCGATAAAACCTGCTCCACCTGTGATGGCCAGTCTCATGATGAATTCCTTTACTCTTTTGCCTCCACCGCAACGGCTGCGGCAGCACGTGCTTCCAGATTCAGCTTATTGGCACCTGTTTCCGCGACAAGGTTTGTGGCGCTTCGAAGAGACTCAAACGTTCCGGCGTCGGTCCACCAGCCTTCGAGAAAACTGTAAGTCAGCGTCCCTTCCCTCAGATATGAATTATTGACGTCGGTGATTTCCAGTTCGCCGCGCCCGGAGGGTTTCAGCTTCCTGATCTTTTGGAATACGGTTGAGTCGTAAAAATAAATGCCGGTGACGGCATAAGGGCTCGGTGGGTTTTCCGGCTTCTCCTCGATGCGGATGATCCGGTCGCCGTCAAAGACCGGGACCCCAAACCGCTGGGGATAGGGGACCTCCTTGAGAATGATGTGTGCTCCACAAGGTTGGTGTTCAAAACTCTCGGCAGCGTGCGCGATGTTGCCTTCAATGATGTTGTCGCCGAGAATGACGCAAATCTTGTCCCCGCCGGCGAAATATTCCGCGAGCTTCAGGGCATCGGCAATCCCGCCCTCGCCTTCCTGGTAGGTGTAGTTCAGATGGCGAAGGCCAAACTCCCTGCCGTTGCTCAGCAGCCGAAGAAAATCGCCGGAGTTGCGGCCGCCGGTCACTATCAGGATCTCTGTAATCCCGGCGTTGATGAGCGCTCGAAGGGGATAGAAGATCATTGGCTCGTTATACACGGGGAGCAGGTGCTTGTTGGTAATTTTGGTCAGCGGAAAAAGACGCGATCCCGTCCCTCCAGCAAGTATGACTCCTTTCAAGCTACGCCTCCTCCCTGCAGCGGATTGATTCGCTGGTCCAAGCCCATGCTCGGCGCGACTGCGTTTTCGGAAGCCCGTGTCGTTCTTCGTAGTTGCGGAACCCGGGATATTGCCCGCTCGTGAGAGACCGCGCTGAGCTCGCAAACAGGAGCACATCGGACATCGACAAGATTCTGCTCATTTTGAAAGGTACGCTTCCTGAAGCAATTTGTCGTGGCGGGCCGTGGGCAACCGACTTACTTTTCTGATTCCACGACTTCTGTGGCGTTCTTGATTCTCCGCCGATCAGAATTTTCATGGCCTCGACCGGAGCGCTGCATCCGGGACCGATTGAGATGAAGGGTTGGAGCTTCTCCCGTGCGTGGAACCATTACAGGTACGGTCGATAGCGCGACACAGACAGCAAACCATGCCGCATTGGCGGGAATGCGCAAGTTGAAGTCGGCGAAACTATGGACCAGCAAACCGCAGCAGCCAAGCGCCGCGCCCAGTTGAATCCAGCCCCGTGTGGTTTTAATTCTGTCAGACAGACCGCGGAAGGCAAGCCACGCAAACAGCAGAAGCGCCGACAGAATGATCAGACCGCCTGTGATGCCTGTTTCGGTCAAGACTTCCACGTAATCATTGTGGGCGTGCGTCCAACCCAGATCTGTCGGGAAGGTCTGGTACTGAGGAAAAACCGAGGTGAAACTTCCCAATCCTGTGCCGAGCCATGGGTAATCTCTGACTTCCACTAAAGCGTCACGGCTGACCGCCAATCTGTTCTCAAGCGTTACGTCGGGTTTCTCAACGAGGCCCGCGATCGACGCGAGGCGCTGCCAGCCGCTCGCCGGCGTGACCGCCAGAATGAGAGCAGCGGTCCCTGTAGCCCCGACCAACGCGGCAACGCTCCATTGGCGAACGCTGCCGCTTGCCGGGCCCTCTTTCCATCGCCAGATGATAAGGCCAAGAATGATCATCTCAACGGCCACTGAAATCATTCCGCCTCGCGAACCCGAAAGTAATACGGATGCTATCGCTCCGCACACGCCGAAAATGAGCAGGACCTGGTTGCTGTCCCTCAAGCACCGGAACATCGCATAGCACACGCCGATGGGAACCAGCATCTCCATAAGGCCCGCGTAGTCGTTATGATTGACATAGGGTCCGAACGCATAACCCTGCGAGTGGACCTTCCAGTAGAGCAGGCCATGGCTCGTGAAAAACTGCACAATCGCGAATAAAGAGAGGGCAAACGCATAAATGACCACGGCAAGCCCCAATCGCTTCCACGCCCGCGCTGGAGCACCGGCCCAAAGTTGCGCGGCAAGGAAAAACAGAATCAAGTCCGTGGTCAGCTTGATCAGAGCTTCCCGCGTCCCGAACGGGTCAAGCGTCAGCTTGCCGATGAACTGGATTGTTCCCAGCAGAAGAAAGAGTGCCGCCGGGACATACAGAGGGGACCAGTGAATGGTCAATTTCTGCTGGCGGGCGGCTCCAATTGCCCACAAGAGCAGGAGGACGGAAGCCATCACAGCCAGGCTCGCCCACGCCCAGGTCTGGACGGAGCCGAAGGCGAACGGCGCAGCCATGAGCGTCGCGATCAGGGAAAAACGCGCGACGGTACCGAGGTGGGGACAATTTTCGCTCTCAGGGTGGCGCTCCACCGTTTCTGATAGCGAAGGAAGTTTAGCAAGCGCGGAGTTTAATGCCATCAGAACGACCTCCGCTCCCCAGCCGCAGCAGAAAAAGCAGTAGCGGTGGGCTTGAGCGTCACCTGGTCAAGCCAGAGCGTTCCCAGGATTTCCGTTGGATAGCCCAGGCTGCGAGCGCGCCAGACCGAAATCCGCACAGCAGTGGTGTGCGGACCTGTCCTGAAAGTCAACCGAACCTCGTGCCACGGCGTCGTCCCGACAATTTCTCCGCTGGATGCATTCAGGCATTCGCGGCACTCGGGATCGATGACACGAATCTGCGGCCCGCTGCCCGATACGATATTGTTTGAACGGACTTCCGCCGTGAGCACATAAGTCTGTTCCGGATTGACAGGAACAATTTCATAGACCGGTTCCTCCTGGTGGTTCTCGACATCGCTGAAGCTAAGTTGGAGGCAATGCTTGCCTTCGAAGGGTTCATGACCCTGGAAGTTGATCGCGACATAGGGCGCCTGCTGGTATCGCCAGTCAAAACCCGCGTTCATGGGGGGGTACTCAAATCCTCCGTTAAAGACGAGCCCGTAACTCTGATCTGATTGGCGAATGAGACCCAGCGATTCCATGTCGTTCCACACACTCAATGCTTTGTCGTAATTGCGGCCCGCAATCAGGTGTTCAAGGTAAACGTCTGCGGCGGAGAAGCTCAGTCTGGGTTTCCCTGCAACCAATTCTTTCCAGAATTGAAGCGCAACGTCTTCGCGACCCTGGGATGCAAGGAAGTTGACATAAGCGAGCTTCAATTGCGGCCTGGAATCAGTTTTCAGCAAAGCGCGATACACAACCTTTGGATCCCCAGCCGCTCCAAGAGCAGATCGGAAAGCGGCCGCGGCATATCCAGGATCAAGTTCCAATAGCCGTCGGAACTCTCCGAAGGCCTGCTCCTGCTGATTTGCCCACAGATAATAGTTCGCCGCTTCCCAGTGAATGCGCGGGGCCATCGGACTTAAGGCCAGAGACTTCTCGATTGCCCGGCCGGCGCATTTCTGGTCACCTTCAAATTCGCACGCGGAGGCAAGAGCTTCCCAATACCGGGTCTCACGAGGGCTTAACTGACTGGCAAGCAGCAATTGCTGAATCCCCTGGGGTAAGCCGGGATTCTCAAGGTCGTACACCTCGGCCGTCCCCAGCCGAAAGTGCAGGTCCGGGTTCACCGGATCCAGACTAACTGCACGCTTCATCTCAGCGATTTGGGATGACTTGCCAAGGTGTGCAGCCCAGGCAATGCGTGCACTCTCGGCGGCGAGGAGCAAACAAGGAAGGCTGATCACTATCAGGAATGTAATTAACTTGAAACGGCTCCGCAAAGAAACGCTGATGATGTTGGGCATCTATTGATGACGGAAATTTGCCTGGGCGAATGGAAGCGGCCAGGCCAAACTCATGATGTGGTTTCACTCATCCTGTTATCGCCTTTCTAAACTCGAATGTTTACAACGGACGAGCGAGGCTCGAGAATAACGCCGGCCGGCGCCCTCTCGATTCGCTCCACGTCTGCGACATCAACTTCTACAGCGATTGATTTTGCCAGCAACTCAACCGAAAGGACCAGCCGATAAAAATTCTTTTTACGAACCAGGATCCCTTCCAGCCCTTCAAGAGGACCCGATTTCACGCGCACCCGGTCGCCGGCTCTGAGGAAAGGATGGGGTTCGGCACTCAGACCTTGTTCAACCACCCGCCGGACCGCCTTGATCTCATCTTCGTGGACGGGAGCCGGGACGCCGCACAGGCGAACAAAGTCGTAAACTCCAGTCGTAGAAAGCACCGTTCCGCGCTGTTCGAGATTCATCCGCACAAAAACGTAATTGGGAAACAAAGGTAACACCAGTTGTTTTACGCGGTCTTTCCACCGATGCGCCGCAGTGTAAAGGGGTAGAAAGGCTTCAAAGCCTTTTTCCGATATCTGCCGGTAAACGGCTTTTTCGTGACGAAAACGCGTGTAGAGGGCAAACAATGCTAGCGCTTGCTTTGACAATTGTGTCGAATCTCGGATTTTGACCATAGCTCCGCACTGTAAGTTACAGGACCCGGTATCTCCCACGTCCATGTCCCTTACTCTTCGCAGACTACCAGCTTCCCGGCTCCGCGAAATCAGTTAATCCAGTAACTCCCCTTCGTGAATCGGCCCCGCGGGGAGTTTGCGCTCTTGCCCTTTAGGCCCTTGCTTCGGAAAAACGATCCGCCTTTCAAAAAAGAAACGGCAATCTCATATGATTCGCCGGACTGAACTCGATTGACTATTCCAGGAAAACGGATCGTGGTAATTTCACCGTCAGGATGCTGGAAATCAACTTCGAGCGAGATGCGATTTCCAGCATCGAGAGGATGGTCTAGAAAAAACCTTGCACCCTTGTCACTGATGTCATACAGCCAACCTTGCCCAATCATTCGTTTTCTTCCCCGCCCGGGAGTAAGCACTGTAATCGGGCAATCAATCTTGTAACGCAGGCATCGCCTTCTCTCATCAGGCATTGTCAATTCTTGCGCATTGTTCAAGAATTTCGCCGCAGGAACGGCCTTCTGCCCCGCAATCGCGACTCTATCACTTGGAGTACTGGGCAAATCAATCCCCTCATGTGGTGAATTTTGTGGGAGATATTTCGTGGCAAGGGTTAACCTGTGAATTGTTGAAAACCATGCTGCACTGCATTCTCGTTCGGGATTCAGTCGCCTGTCAGGAAGTCAATTGACGCAATTCAAATTACGGCGAGCCTCATCCTCAAAGGCGACAAATACCCTCGCAAACCAAATTGGCAAGCCGATTCATTGCATTCCGCACAAACTGTCATCTTCCGGCCTGAGCACAAGATGGCCGCCCCGGGGAAAGACCGTGACGCACGGGTTGTTCGATGGGGGAGAAGAAGAAGCAAAAAGTGGGGTAACTATTGGAGATTACAAATTACGCTGGCTTCCCTTATTGTAGCGCTGGTGTCCCCCCCGGCAGAATCCCGCGCGGACAGTACAGCTCCACAAGAGGTCATCACTGAAATTTGTAAAACTCAGTACTGTCTCAGGCCCGAAACCTGCTCACTTGTCGCGTCCTGGAACGGGCCACACAAAGCAGCAATTCCCAGAGTTTCGTCGATTTCAAAGCGCAGCCAATTAAGCCCACAGATGAAGGCTCATTGAAAGCTAAACCGCGCCGGGAGATGGGATGCCTCCGGGCTCTCCACTCTGGTGATTAGCTCTACCACGAATATGCTTGAAATAACAGACAGCGGCCTCGCGGCGTGTGCTGACCTGAAGTTTCCTGTAAATGGATTTCACGTGAGACTGTTCCGTTTCCCTGCTGATGAAAAGGCTGCTGGCCACTTCCTTGTCAGTGTGACCCTCAGCAATCAGGGCAAGGACTTCCCATTCTCGAGGCGTAAGACTCTCAACAACAGTTGACGTTGCGCCTCGCTCCGCCAGCAGCCTGTCATGGACAGCATTGGTCACGCGGTGGTCAAACCAGCGCTCGCCTTCCGCAACTTTTCTGACTGCCTTGATCAGGTTCTGAGGAGCCTCCGCCGTGGAAAGGCATCCCCACGCCCCTGCCTCGAGGGCCCGAATCGGAAACTCTTCATCTGGATCATCGACAAGAAAGAGGGAGCGTGCTTGCGGGAACAGATGACGGAGTTGCCGGAACGAATCAAGTTCACCAGAAGGATTTCCAGCAAGAATAACCAGGACCAAAGGCTCACGCTGATTACTGCCTATAAAATCCAGAATGCTGTCAAATTCCGTGACGCCGCCAAACGACCCCGCTCCGGCAAGGTATGCGCACAGAGTCTTACGAAGCAATGACCGAGAGCTCACGACACACAACTTCATGGGTGCCCCCCAATGCCGTGCACCCCCTCCCCTGCTGAAAGAAGAACCGTTCGGATTCGATCCAGCGACTACAGGCAGACCTTCTGCCTGTATAGCGAAGCTACGGTCTTTACCTTCTGGTTATCAGTTGCTCCCCAACTCAGTCACATCATATTCGCGTGTCGAACGGTCGTCAAGAACTTTCTTAGAACTCTGTCATTAGCACATCAAATGTCCGGTTGAGTTAGCACGTGATCTGTCCGCTGAAGGCGGGGAGAGGATCGGGCATTCTGTCGGAAAGGAGGCAGAATGCGACGATACTCGGAAGCCGCCTGGGGGCGGGCGATGAAAGTACAGGAAGTGCTTTTGCG
>Ga0209581_1000699_pt1 | contig 55248 bp, 49 predicted proteins | sample Coa_R2_FD_187160 | JGI IMG/M metagenome (GOLD analysis project Ga0209581, IMG submission 187160) | Surface soil microbial communities from Centralia Pennsylvania, which are recovering from an underground coalmine fire - Coalmine... | ecosystem: Environmental > Terrestrial > Soil > Unclassified ...
TTTCGCGCCCGATTCATCTGTTTTCCCGGTGCGGCGGAACAGAGTGGATGGCGGAATGGAAGCGGGGATGAGGGAGGACTCATGCTATCCCATTCCGGAGCCGATATGCTCAATGTGAACTTTTGATGAAGAAAATATCTTGGGATATTGATGTCGGCGCAGGATGAGACTTCATAGAACGTCTCAACCCCGATTGAACCCCTATCCAGAATGGTTACTCTGTCATTTGAGCCGGGGATTACTGCCCAAAGTTGCTGTCTTAGGGGAACTCAAGATGGATCCTTGGCATGTGGGAGTTCACAGTGCCGGATGGCTCTGATATAGGCACTGTGCTTTTTGATGGCTGACTCGAAAAAGCCGCCACACGCGTCCCTTAAGGCACACGAGCGGCATTCTTCGAGATAAACATTCTTCCAGTCTGAAATGGACTTGCACGCAAAGGGCCACAGTCGCCGGTCGAGCACGCAAAGTTGGTGATTGTAGATTCTCACATTAAGACCCGAGCGAAATAGTGTCCACGTAGCATCTGCCAGTTCACCCTGGTAATCGTGAGGGTCAATCCATAAAGCCGCCATGTTCTTGTGAACGAAACCAACGGTTTCCATGCCCATAAGGACCACCTGGGCCGCGAAAGGAAAATTGCGCACAATAAACTCCGCGAGCTTTGGAAGCCGTCGATAGGTTAACGCGTGTACGACAACACGAATCTCGACGGGTACGCTGTACTGAGCAAGGTGGTGAAGTCCTATGATCGTTTCTTCAAACGCTCCCCTTGCTTGCACAACATAGTCATGCTCAGAATCAACGTCTGAGTAGAGCGGTATACCTAGCATAATGTCGGGATGCCTGAGCTCCGCGAGCCTTTCTGCGAATCGCCGGTAATAAAAAAGGCGACCATTTGAGAGGACGTGTACGGCTGTTCGGGGCAGTTTTTCCTTGCAAGCTTGAATTAACCGTAGGAAATCGTCCTTTAGGAGGGTGGGCTCCCCTCCGGTAATCACTAACTCTTTGGTCTCAGGGTCTATGAGGTCAATTAGCAGAAGATGCTCTGCGATGCGGTCAGAATCATTGATCTGCCTCGGCGGCTGCGAACACATGAGGCAATAGCTATTGCATCGATCAGTGGTTAGTATGAAATTGTTGGCTGAGGTTTTCCGATATAACGTCCTAACGTAGCCAGTCGGATCGATCCGGACCACGTCGCCATCCGCCAAGTAGTCTGCCCCCCTCAGGGAGTGTACAAGGGGTACGGAAGGAGGAACGTCCCACCAACACCCGTTATACGGAGTCAATATAGCACCATAACTGTGATAATCGAGGGGCGGGCATTCGTGTTTCCAAAGGAGTACACAATTCTTACCTGTTTCTGCTCCACAACTGGTGGCCGTTGTTATACGCCCGATAATTGCGTGTTGAACGGCGACTGCCGTTCCAACTGAGTAAAGCCTCATTGCGAAGTCTCTTGGGATCCATAGAGCGGAGCGTTTCTCACCCAAGACCAAAATATTTCTTTGGCAATAGGATCTGAATGATAGATAGTTAACAGATGTTTGATGATCGCAAAATTCCTTTTATGAAACTCGCTAGTGGGACGGTGACCCATAATGTCGCCCTGAGTTGCGTAGTTGTGAACAGGATCAGCACCGCAAAAGCTTTGGAAGGCACAGTCAGCACAGCCTGGCATGGATTCGACGCATGAGGAAGCCGTGACGGTGCGAAGAAACTCACCACCAAAAACTTGCTCATACGAATCGGCGTGGACGTTTCCAAGCCGGAATTTTTTGTCACCCATCTCTGCTAGCATTCTCGACTCATCCGTCGCATACACATCTCCATCGTAATTATAAACGGCCACTCCAATACCCGCCCCCGCCGGTGACTGAAGATCGACGTAACCCGTAGGGAAAGGGGTAAGAATTCGCGTAAGCAGTAGACGCGCATAGAGTTCTACGAAGAATATTCCGGAGCGGTTTAACTCTAGAATGTAATCCAGCGCTTGTTTATAGAAGTCGAGAAATTGCTCAATCGTGTATCCGGTCGCTCGCCTAGTTCTCGCGGCAAATCCGTAGGGGCTGATGGGCCGCAGAAAGATCGAGCAGAAGCCATTTGCAACGTATTCGTTCACGATCTCACGAGGGTATCGCAGGCTATGTCGCGTCGTTGTCATGAGGGCGCTGACTCTCTCCTTTCCAAGCACCTCTTGGACGCGATGGATGCCCTTTATAGCTAACTCGTAACTATTGCCCCCAGGTCTTGGCCGATTGATGTTATGGACGGAGGCAGGACCGTCGAGCGATGTCGACACGAGAACGTGGTGTTTGCGAAAAAACTCCAACATTTCGTCAGTGAGCAAGGCTAGGTTTGAGCACACCACGAACTCAAGTTGCTTCCTCGCAGACGTGTTCAGCACCTCGGCCTCTTCGACAATTTGTCTAATACGCTCGAAATTTAACAGCGGTTCCCCGCCCTGAAATTCGATCTTGATTTCATGCGCTCGAGAGCGAAACACGAATTCGAGTGCACGAGAAGCCGTTTCAGGCGCCATGTCGTAACGGGACTTGTCTATACTTACCCGAGATACTTGGCAGTAAGGGCAGGAATGCTCACACCGCAGAGTCACTACGAAGATGTGCAGCTTCGTAAATCCAGCAAGGAAACTTTTCTTGGTTCTATATTTGATTGCAAGCAGGTGGATGGGAACCGGCGAGCCGGAGTCAAACAAGAAATGCTTAGCTTTTAGGTCGAAGTATAAATTCGATCCCTGGTCAAGTTGATGCGTTATGAAGGTGTCAAAGTCACTGTTGCTCAATAGAAGGTGCTCGCCCACTTCATTGACCACCAGTTTGGTATCAGGAGTGAATTGCATAAAGTGGAATGGAAGTAGACCGTATTTCCCGCCCGGCCTATAGAAATCTGGTGCTTCAAATCTCGCCTGCCCCATCGAGCCTACCCCCCTTGCAATTCCTTCAGGCGAGCCTCCAGCGAGGCGTCAAGAAGATAGTTCAGGAATTCACGGACAGCGCGTGCTTCATTGTCGATTCCTGGCTCCGCAGTGATTCTCACCTCATTCCCCGCGGGCGTAGCTTGAAGCAATTCCACCCTACAAATTCCGGAATAGGCACTGATCGCGTCCATCAAGGAATTTCCGTCGTAAATTAGTGGTGAGAGGCAAACACGAAAACTCATTTAGCAATTCCTTTAGGGTCTGCATGATAGTCCGACTCCATCATGGATCCACTGCGGAAGTCTGCTTCTGCAAATGCCTGCGCTACAATAAGCTCTCGGATAGATCTCGTCTCTTTTGCGATATCATGTCTCACTCGCTGGTTGATTAGTTCGTTACAAAATTCCCCCGCAATCGCCTGAAGGTTAGCGTTGCCTTCCTTTCCCGCAAGCTTCACACGTATACACTCTCCCGACTCGTCAGAATCAAGAAATAAATAGCAGCGGTCGGTAAAGAGATAGCAGGCGCGGAATATTGCGGTGAGCGGATAAACTCTAGTGTGAACCTCGATCTCCAGCGTACCATCAGACAGCTCGTTCCATGGCATGTTGTGAGCCGAGGCGCCCATCGGAGTGATGTGTGTGGGAATTATGCGAACATGCCTCCCGACGAATGGGAGCTATGCGACGCATGGGAACTATGCGACGCGTGGGAACTATGTGAACTGTGGGACGAATGTTGCGCAAGCTGGGTATGGGAAGTCAGCCCAGGCGGTGTCTTAAGGACATATTGCGACCCTAGGGAAGTCAGTGTCTGGATCCTGTTGATGGTAGGCTGCGGTACGGATTGTGGCGAGAGTGCTTGGGCGGAGGGCACTGCGAGCAGCCCAATACCCAGTAACAAACTGGCCGATCCCATTACAACACGATCCGCCGCCGTCGTGACAATCTCTAATGTCTTTTTGCGTTTTGGGTAATCCATCGGGTTCCCCCCTACAGCTGAGAATCTGAACTGCCTGCCGTTGCCTTTTAGCATGACATGTCAGAAAAGTCAAGAAAATTTTTGAACCAAGCTTTCTTTTTCAAAGCCGGGTCTTGCGAAATTAAAATTGATTTTTTCGTGATGCCTCAGCGCAGTCGAGGCCAATGAACCATCTACCAGCTTTAAAAATCGGCAGCGTATCTCCGTAAGGTCTGCGGGAGCTGGGTCGTGAAAGGAAACGCAGCAATGTACTCAAATAACGTCAACAGTCTCCGCATGCGAGTACAGAAAAGAGTAGCCGTAGTGCCTCGCTTGACGCGCGCTTGAGAAAATTGTAACCTTGTAGTAAATAAGGGTGCTTTGTCCTTTCCCCGCGACGCACACCCAGACGTAACTTCCCCTCGATCAAAGATGAGATACGTATTCTAATGGAGGAAGAACATGTCCGTAACTGAACTGCAAGATATTCCGAGGGAGTCAGCGCCTTCGCAGAAACGACGCGGCCCTCGCACGGTGAGCGGCAAAGCGCGTGTGGCGCTGAATGCCCTCAAGCACGGCCGCCGGTCGCGGCCCGGGAGGCACTTGGAAATGCTCAGCGCCAGCATGGCGGAACTCGGTGAAGACCCTCAGGAATTTCGGCTCCTGCGACAGAAGCTGTTGGAATCGTTCCAGCCCTCCACTGAGGCGGCCCGAATGCTTGTGGAAGACCTCACTTCACTGCGTTGGCAGCGCCGCCGCTTGGAGCGCGCCCAGGCGGCGCTCATTGCCCGTCGTGTTCAGAAGCTCGAAATCAAGCGTCAGCGTCACAGCCTGCAAGTCAGCCAGGAGACTACCGAACCCATTCCTCTTGCACAGCTTGATATCGGTCTGATCCATGACGCGGACTCGCCCACCAAGTTCCAGAAGCTGCTCGAATGGTTGGAGGCGCTCAAGAGCATGGCCGAAGACGGCCGCTTCGCCGACTGGGAAATTCTTCTAAAGTGTGTTTACGGGCCCACCCCGACATTGCGGGGGGGCATCGTCCGGGGCCTGTTTAAGACCTTGATGAGCACATCTGAGGGGGCTGAGCCAGATCGCGCCAGCCTGACGGCCTTGCGCCGCGAGCTCGAGGCGGAAATCGCCAATGTCACGCAACAGTATCACCTTTACATCCGCAAGCACGTGGAGCTAACGCCGGTGATGCGGGATGAATGCCTGGCCCCCACTGAGGCGCAGCGCTGGTTGATGCGCGAAATGAATTTGATTGATCGCCAGATCGCTCAGAAAACAAGGCTGCTGCTGGAGATGGAACGGGCACATCGAGAAGCTGAGAAGGAATTGGCCGCGGCGGAAAATGCGGGAGTTCGTAGCCACAAAGAGCATAACCGCTTCTCCTCGGAACCACAGGAACGGTCGCAGGTTTGGCCCACGGGAGTACGAGGAAAAAGAGAATGTTTAGATGTGACAGGCCCAAAATGAAGCTACCTCATTGAAAATAGGGATATTATTGATTTGCTTCCCCTCGGATATTTACCAACAAATCCCAGAATTTCTTGTATCTTATAGAATTTGAATGGCTTATCAATTGAATTTGTTCGTGCTCTATTAATGAAAAGAAAAGAGACTACTTAGCAGAAGGACGGGGAAATTGTTCGTCATTGAGTGAACGTCTTGTCATCGAATTGGGCAATTACTATTACTTCGTTAAGTTAGCCGCAAGACTTAGTAAAAATGCGCTTTCGTTCGATGCGGTCAGAAACAGCTAATGGAGAAAGCAAAAGTTCACAACAAGGTAATACTAGAAGCTACGTAATATGGCGCGGGCCGGTCAGAATGAGGAAGCGACAAAAGCCTTTGCGGAGATGCTGCGGATTGATCCGGAGAATCGGGCAGGGCAATTAGCCTTGGCTCGTTCTCTGGCCGCCGAAGGCCACTATTCCGAGGCTTTGCGGCTTTACGACCAAATTCTTCAAAAGACGCCTTCCAGTTATGAAGCCCTTCAGGGGAAAGCATTCGCCCTCTACTGGGCGCGGCATTTTGCGGAGGCGCGAGCGATTTTTACGAGACTCGCAACCCGGAATCCCGAGGATCCCGAAAATCGCAGAGCGCTCCAGGTCATCACTCGGGCTCAGGACGAGAAGCGATGGAAAGCATTGCGGCCGGCGTCAGGGTCTCCAGCCCAGGCTTACGTGGGCTATTACCTCAGCTATCTGGCGGATCACCCTCACGACGAAAACGCTCTGAAAAATCTGGCAGAGTGGCAAGCCCGCTGGGGGAATTTTTCAGCCGCGATTGACGACTACCGGCAAGCGCTGCGGCTGAACCCAGATGATCGCGCCGCGAAGATAGAACTCGCACGCATCCTGAGTTGGGATCACCAATTTGATGCTTCGATCACGATTTATCGCGGCCTGCTCAGGCAGACTCCTCGGGATGTCCAACTGCTGGAAGCTCTTTCCCGGGTCTATCTCTGGTCTGCCAATCTGGGAGAGACTCTGAGCATTGAACAGCAGCTTTGCGCTGTTGATCCGCAGAATATTGAACATCCGCTTGCAGTCGCCCGCCTGGAGCTGCAACTGAAAAAATATGGCGAGGCCGGGAAGTCGCTGGTTGGCTTTTTAAAAGCTCATCCTCAGAATCGCGAGGCTCGCCTGGAGCTTGCCCAGCTTGAATTGCGTCAAGGGCATTTACGCGAAGCTCTTCGCGATTATGATTGGCTCCTGGGAAACGATTTTACCGATGCCGACGCTCTCGAAGGCGAGGCCCGAATCTACTATTACCTGGGTGACCCTGACCGCGCTTATCCTTTTGCTGCCCGCCTGGTGAACGAGCGCCCGAAGGATTTTGATGCGCTCCTCTTGATGGCGCGTATCGAGCGCGCCCGGGATCATGCCAGGACGATGCGAGTTTACCTTAAGCGGGCTTCGCAGTTGAGTCCGAACAATCCTGAGGTGGTGGAGCTGAAACGGCAACTCCAGCAGGAACGCGCTCTCACTTTCCATACCTCCGCCTCTTATGCGCGTGAAGTGTCCTTCCAGAATCCTTTTGTGACCCTGCCGGGTCTAGTCATGCCAGGTGAAACCGTGGAGGATCTGAACTCGTACCGTGGCGGCATCCGGATGGGATTTGTCTTTCTTCCTCGCAGCACTTCTTACATTTCCATCGACTCTTTGCCTTCAAATAGCCCCTCCGGGGGCATTCAAGGCGCGGCGGCGCCCACCCAAATGCTCTATGGACAGACAACAGAACTTTCCAGAGGCTTTACCCTTCGTGGCGGGTTCGGATTAATCCGGATGGGGCCGGGAGCGCTTTTCAGCGTGGCTAGGCAGAACGGGCCGGTTAGAAGTCTTGCGGTTTCGCCGATTGGGTACGCGGGCTACTCCTTGAGGCCCAACCCAAAGCTCTCACTCGATTTTGCAGTTTCCCGCCTGGGGATCACTTACACGCCGGCATCGGTGCGATTTGGCGTGATGAACACGCGAATCGAGTTGGCCGCAGGCTATGCATTGACTCCTCGCACGCACTTGCAGATGTCGTATTATCACGATCGGGTTTCGTCTTCTGTTTACGACCAGGTCCGCAATGAGTTGGGCGGTGCGGTCTTGCTGGAAGCGAATGGCCGCGATCACGGTAACGGAGGAACCGTCAGTTTGAATCGCACCATAATTCGCTCCGAGCGGATTTCCTGGGATGCGGGCTATTCCGGCGCGGCATTCGGCTATGCAGGGAAACGACGCGGCATTTTCATGGGATTCTTTAATCCCACCCTTTACCAGCAACATCTCGTCACATCTCGCATTTATGGACGATTAGGGGGTCCGGTCGGCTACACTCTTACGTCTGATATGGGAGTGCAGCAGGCAGAGGAAGGCGAGCCATTCACGCGCGCCTTCCGACTTGGTCCGGGACTGACTTTTCACCTCAGCCCGCGATCTGTGGTGACCGTAGGCTACCTGCATTATGACTTTGCGCAAGCGCTTGGGGCTGTCAGAGGCGATGCCATTCAGCTTTCCACGGATTGGAATTTCTAAAATCTACCTACCAAGGGTCCAGAAAACTTATGACGACTTCAGACCACAGGATTACAGCCTGAAGCTGGCCTCACGCTCTCCCTCCGGTTCTGCGTTATGCTAACCTAGTGACCAGCAGGGCGGGAGTGGCATGAAGCGAAATCCTGAAGCTTTGTCGGAAAGGAGATTTGACCTCGTCATTATCGGTGGCGGGATCAATGGTTCGGCCATCGCGCGGGAAGCCTCGCTGCGCGGTCTGAAAACAGCGCTGATTGACGCGCGCGACTTCGCCAGCGGCACATCCAGCCGCTCCTCGAAATTGATTCACGGTGGCCTGCGATATCTTGCCCAGGGCGAGATCAAATTAGTCCGCGAGGCGCGGCGAGAACGAAAATTGCTAATGAAGCTCGCGCCTCATCTGGCGCGGCCGCTTCCGTTTCTGCTGCCTATTTATCGGTCAGATCCGTATTCACCCCTCAAAATACGGTTGGGTCTCTCGATCTATGACTGGCTGGGCAACCTCGGCCGGAATGACCGCCATCGCTTCTACAACCCTCCGGAAACATTGCGCCGTATTCCCAGCCTGCGCCCGGAGGGCTTGCGTGCGGGCGCTGTCTATCATGATTCGCTCACCGATGATGCGCGCCTGAGCTTTGAGAACATTCTGGATGCCGCTGAGCATGGCGCAGTCGTTGTGAATTACGCGGAGGTGCGAAATTTCAGCAAAAATCCTGGCGATGACTGTCTGGCCAGCGCTGAAGTGGTTGATCGCCTGGCAGGGAAAAAATACGAAATTTCCGGCCGGTTCTGGGTGAACGCTGCCGGGCCGTGGGTGGATCAGGTGCGAATGCTCCTTCCGGGGTATGACGGGGGAAAGACGATCCGCATGACGAAAGGCACGCATGTGATCTTACCGTGCATTTCAGAACGCTATGCACTGTTTGCTGCCATCCTACCCGGCGAGCGTATCTTTCTGATGATGCCCTGGCATGGTCATTCACTGCTGGGAACGACGGATACCGAATATGAAGGTGATCCTGAAGCCGTGCAGCCCGAGCCCGTGGAAGTGGAATATCTTTTAAGCGCGCTCAACCGCGTGTTGCGCGAGCCTGTCAGAGCGGAGAGCGTTTTAGGGGCTTATGCAGGGCTGCGAGCCCTGGTGATTGAAGGAGGACGGCGGAGCCCCTCCGCCAACACGCGTGAATATCGATTTCACCGCGATCCTTGGATCAGGAATCTTATCTCGGTCTGCGGAGGCAAGCTCACGACGGCACGCGCACTGGCTGAAAAGTTGGTGGATGTCGTTCGAGCAGAGTTGCCTTCCAGCAGAGATGAGGGAGACCCCAGTCCTTCGCGCGATCTGCCTTTGCCGGGCGGACACATTCGCAAACCTTTCGAGGAATTTGTGAAATCCTCGTGCGAGGAAGCTGTCGGAAAATTTGGGGTCCCTCCCCGGGCGGCGGAGCGCATCGTCCGGACTTACGGAAGCCGGTGGCAACAGGTGCTCGAGCCCATCCGTGGGCAGAAAGCTCTCGCAGAAGCTTTGCCGGGTGCGCCCCAGGTGCTGGCGGCGGAAGTTCAATTTTCCATCCGCGCAGAGATGGCGTTGACTCCGGAAGATTTTCTCCTGCGCCGCTCCGGTTTGAGTTGGATGATGTGCGCCTATCCTGAAACGGCGAGCGCGGTGGTTGATCTTTTTGCCCATGAGAATGGCTGGGGAGCTGAAGAGCGAAGGGCAGCACTGAATCAATTTGAGCGCTCCATTCATCGCAGCACTCGGCTGGCGGCCCAGGCGTCCTGATCGGCCGTCGGTTATCGTGGTATCATGCTCCGGCTTTACTGGGAGTTTTCCCGCCCCTTCACGCTGGTTCCACCCATGGTGGGCATCCTTTCCGGTTCGCTGATTGGGTACGCTGCAACTCGCGCCCCGTTCCGTATTCTACCAGTGTCGCTTGCCATCGTTGCGGCAGCGGTCCTGAATGCCGCCTCCAACGGTCTGAATCAGATCTATGATCTCCCGAATGATCGGGTCAACAAGCCTCACCGGCCCCTAGCTTCGAAGCGGATGACGCTGCGGCAGGCCTGGTGGTTTGTTTGGGTTTCCTACGCGGTAGCACTCATCATGACGGCAGAGGTGAATGCACAAACCTTTTTCATCTATCTCATCGCCGCTCTGGCTACGGTGGCTTATTCTGCGCCTCCTTTACGACTGAAGCGCCGGCCTTGGGTTTCCAACCTCACCATTGCACTTACCCGTGGTGAATTGCTGAAAGTGGCGGGGTGGGCTGCGGTCGCCACGGTGCTGGATTCCTGGGAACCTTGGTATATCGGCCTGATCTACTTCCTCTTCCTGATGGGTGCTACCACGACGAAGGACTTTGCTGATCTGGAAGGCGATCGCATCGCGGGTTGCGTGACCCTGCCGCTGAAGTATGGAATCGAAAAGAGCGCGCGCATGATCGCTCCGGCGTTTCTTGCGCCGTGGCTCGTCATGGCGCTCGGGGTGTGGCTGAAGGTGTTGAGTGGGAATGCGCCCGCCATCCTGGCGCTCAGTGTGGTGATGCTGTCCTGGGGCGCTTACGTCAGTATCCTTCTGAACCGCAATTCGCGCAGCCTCGCGCGCGAGGGCGAAAACCATCCCAGTTGGCGGCACATGTACTGGATGATGATGGTCGGCCATCTCGGGCTGGCCGGAGCGTACTTGTTGGACCTGGTTCATTGAGTCGGTGAGTCTTCGATGGGCCGATCTTAAATCATGAGTCAAACGCTCAGTGGTTCCCCATCCCAACCTCTCAATCTCTCGGCGACGAAAACCGCTCATCCGTGGGCACCGCGTCGGGTTCTTCAAGCTTGGCTGATTCTGCCAGCCTTTTTACTCTTTTCGATTACGTGGTATGAGGCCGCTGGGCTTGCAATCCTGATCCTGCTGTTCGCTCTCTTTGTTGTACGGCGGGGGAGAATGGTTCTGGAGGAAAGTTCAACGGGATCGGATGAGCTTGGGTTAGGCGTGGCTTTCTTTCCGGTCTCGATACTGGCGCTTACCCTGATTTTCCGTCACAACCTTGCGGTTGTTGCCGCCGCATGGGCCCTGCTGGCAGTTGGAGATAGCGTGGCAGGGGCGATTGGAGAAGTGCGGGGAGCCTCCCCGCTGCCGTTCAATCCGCAAAAGACTTGGCAAGGCTTTGGAGCGTTCGTGATTTTCGGCTGGGCGGGAGCCTCTTTGCTGATGCTTTGGGTGAGCTCCACACAGCCGAATCGGAAGACGTTCCTTGTTTGCCTGTTTGGCGCTCTGGTGGGAGCGATCGTGGAAAGCCTTCCCATCCGGCTTGATGACAACATCACCGTCCCGCTTATCGGAGGAAGCTTCATTTTCTGCGCTCAGCTCATGAGTCGGGTTTTTCTGGGCTACAATCTGCCCTATTTAGGGGCTCGACTCGGGTGGGCGCTCACCCTGAATTTCATTTTCGCTGTCGCGGTATTTGGCCTGCGCCAGATCACGGTTTCCGGCGCCATAGCGGGATTTCTGCTGGGCGTCGCCGTTTACATGGGTTATGGTTATAAGAGTTTCTTGATCCTTTTCAGCTTCTTTGCATTGGGTGTTGTGGCTACACGGCTGGGCTACGCCCGGAAACTCGAACGAGGCATCGCTGAGCGACGGAAGGGCGCGCGAAGCTGGCAGGAAGCTGTGGCAAATATTTCTCCCGCTGCTTTCTTTTCGATTCTGGTGATCACTACGCCTTATCAAAAGGCGTTCTTGATGGCGCTGGTTGCCGCGCTGGCCGAGGCCGCAGGCGATACGGTCGCAAGCGAGATTGGGAAATGGCTCTCAGCCCGGGCCTTTCTGATTACAAACCTGAAACCTGTGCGGGCAGGGGAGGATGGTGGCGTCTCGCTTGCGGGAACGGCTGCGGGGTTTGGGGCTTCGGTGCTGGTGGTGATTCTGTCGTGGAAGCTCGGGATGTTGCAGGGTTGGAGCACTTTGGTGACGCTCGGAGCGGCGTGGGCTGGGAATGTGGCGGACAGCTTGCTTGGGGCTGCCTTGGAGCGACGGCGATTAGTGACCAACGGGTTCGTAAATTTTCTCGGAAGTGGTTTTGCGGGTGCCCTGGCCCTGGCCTGGGGGCTCCATCTCTAAAATCGCAAGGCAGCTTCGTTCAGTATTTAGAACCCTGACGCTACTTTGAGGATGGAGGGTGATGTTGCAGGTAGCGCTTTCGAGCTTCGCGAATGACCTGCCGCACTTCCTTAAGACCTAACCAGCCTTTGATTTCGGTCTTTTTGCCCTCAAGCTCCTTGTAGATGTCAAAGAAGTGTTCGATTTCGAGCCGCACGTGAGGGGGCACTTCATCGACCGTCTGCATTTCGTCAAATCGCGGGTTCCGCTCCGGAACCGCCAAAATCTTGTCATCTGCTCCTTTTTCATCCACCATCTTGAGCAAGCCTACAGGACGCGCCTCAAGCATGCATCCCGTAAAGGTGGGCACATCCGTGAGCACCAGGGCGTCCATCGGGTCGCCGTCAGCGGCGTAAGTGCCGGGAACAAATCCGTAATCGCCGGGATAATGCATGGGGGAATAGAGGGTGCGGTCGAGGCGGAAGATGCCCAGCTTGGTGTCGTACTCATACTTGTTGTTCGAGTTCTTTGGAATTTCGACAATCATCCTCACAATCGCCGGAAACTCCGGGCCTGGATCGATGTCATGCAGCATCATGTGCCCTCCGGGGTTCTCTCCAATGAATAGACGCGCGAGAGGCTCCAAGCCAAAATGTTCGATTGTTTGATCCGTAAATCGCCGGCAGTCAAACCGGTTTTCCCAAAACCGCAATGTCTGCTGGTCGGAGCAGTGCGCCTCTGGTATATTCAATAGTGACACTCACATTTCAACACGCGGCAGCACGTCTTTTCAACCCGAAGCGAAGACCGCGAGAGGAACTGCATTGACTCTGCCCCGTGGGGGGTGCACAATTCGGTTTTAAGGGAATATCCTCCAGCCGGGAAATAAAAGAGCATGGAAAGTCAGCGAAGGCGTTGGAAGTTTGGCATCGGCATCGCCATTATTCTTGTCGTGGCGCTTTGGGAAGCCATCTCCGGGTTTCAGCAAAGCAAGACTTACTACGTGACTGTGAGTGAATTGGTCAGCAGCAAGACGACTCGGCAGCATGTGCGTGTGGGCGGCACTGTTGAGCCGGGATCCATCACGCGGCACGGTGAAACGCTGTCATTTCGGCTTTCTCAGAATGCTGAGTCGATTCCAGTGGTTTATGTCGGCACGGATACGTTGCCTGATACTTTTAAAGACGGCTCCAAGGCGATCGTCCAGGGTGACTATATGGCCGACGGAACTTTTCGAGCTGACCAGATTCAGGCTAAATGCGCTTCTAAGTATCAAGCGGTTCCCTCCGGCGCCAAGCCCAAGGGTATGGCAAACGTGAATGAATGGGGAAAAGCATTGGCGAGTTCCCCTTCACGCTAAGGTCTTTTTCGGTGGCCCCTCACCCCTCGGTTCTCTCTTCCGGCGAGTGGGGGCAGTTTCCCGTGTCTTCTACGCTTTTCCGGAGGGGAGAGACCCCCGACTGGTCGGGGTAGGTGAGGGCAGCGGCATTTGCGAGTGAACTTTTGAAATGGAGCATTAAGGAGAAGTGATGAATCAATTCGGCAGCGTCGGGCTGATTGCCGCCATGGCTTTTGCGATCTATGCCGTGATTGCGGGCGTGGCAGGCGGGAAGCTTTCCAGCCTCAAGATCACCCGCAGCGCTGAACGTGCTGCGCTGGCCTTCTTCGTCATGATCACGCTGTCGGTGATCGCCTTGGAGTTTTTGATCTTTACCAATAATTTCCACAACGCCTACGTTGCCACGCACTCCAATCGAGACCTTCCTTTCTATTACAAGTTTGCCGTGCTTTGGGGAGGACAGGAGGGATCGCTTCTATTCTGGACCTGGCTGCTCTCCATTTATACTGCGCTCGTGGTGTTGCTCAACCGGCGCAAAAACCGGCAGTTAATGCCCTATATGATCGCCTTTATTATGGGCGTGGGCGTCTTCTTCTCTTTGATAACCTTTTTTGTCGCCAATCCCTTCCAGGGACTTGCGGTGGCTTCCGGCGGCAACCTAACGCCCTTTGCCCCCCCTGATGGCAACGGTTTGAATCCCTCCTTGCAATATCCTTCCATGCTGATCCATCCCATCATGCTTTACCTGGGGTATGTGGGGATGGCGATCCCATTCGCCTTTGGCATGGCGGCGCTGGTGACGAAGCAGCTGGGAGACAACTGGATTCGGATGACACGCCGGTGGACGATGGTGCCATGGATGTTTCTGGGTGCGGGAATTCTGCTGGGTGGCCACTGGGCGTACAACGTGCTGGGATGGGGTGGCTATTGGGCGTGGGACCCCGTCGAGAACGCCTCCCTTCTTCCATGGCTGGCAGGAACGGCTTTTTTGCATTCCGTCATGGTGCAGGAAAGGCGAGGAATGCTGAAGGTGTGGAATGTGGTTCTGGTCATTGTCACCTTCTGGTTGAGCATCTTCGGCACGTTCCTGACGCGCAGCGGCATCATTCAATCTGTGCATGCTTTCGCGCAGTCGGATATTGGCCCGTACTTTGCAGTATTTCTTGCCCTCATTGCGATTGTTTCGCTGACGCTCCTGTTCTTACGGCTGGACTTTCTGAAGAGCGAAAATACACTTGACTCGGTCGTTTCACGGGAGAGTGGCTTCCTGTTTAATAATTGGATTTTGCTGGCGCTGGTTTTTGCCGTGCTCTGGGGGACGATCTTTCCGGTTGTCTCCAAAGCCGTCGAAGGGCGAACGGTGACGGTGGGGCCGCCATTCTTCAATAAAGTTGCCGTCCCCATGGGGCTTCTGCTGCTTTTCCTGACTGGAGCAGGTCCGCTTCTTGCCTGGCGCAAGACTTCGTTCGAGAGTCTGAAGCGTAATTTCACTGTTCCGGTCATCATCGCCGTGGCGGTGGGCGTGATTTTATTCCTGGCGGGCTTGCGGAATCTTTACTCCTGGATGAGCATGTTTTTGGGGGCTTTTGTTGCGGCGTGCGTTCTCGGAGAATTTTATAAAGGCGCTCGCACCCGGCAACGAGGGACAGGGGAAAATTTTCTTCATGCGCTTTACAGTCTTTCGGCTCGGAATACACGACGCTATGGCGGATATATCGTTCACATCGGAATAGTCCTCATCTTTATTGGCTTGGCGGGGCTGGCATTCAAGACACATACCAAGACACTGATGCAAGACGGTGACTTGATGCGCGCGGGCGACTATCTGATCCGCTGCGACAGCCTAAACGCGGGCGATACGCCTAATTATACGTATCAGAGCGCCGTGCTGACGGTCATCAAAGATGGAAAGGCTTACGCAACCATGGAGCCGCAGCGCAGGTTTTACAAGGCCAGCCAGCAGCCGATCAGCCACGTGGCTCTCCGACGCTCGCTGGCAGAAGACCTTTATGTGGTGCTGGCTGGGCAGGACCCGGGCAGCGGGAAGGCTGTGATTGAAGTTTTTGTAAATCCGCTGGTGGTCTGGGTATGGATAGGCGGCATCGTGATGGTGTTGGGAACCCTGATTGCCTTGATCCCAAGCCGCGTGGAACGGGAGATGGCCCAGATTCGGCAGGCGCAGATGGAGGCTCTGGAAGAACGGAATGCCCTGTAGGAGGGTGCTGAAAAACTCGATCGATCTGTCATTTCGAGAAGCCGAAGGCGTTCCCGAGCCTGCGCAGGCTAGGTCTCAGTTTGTTTTCAGAACGAGGTGTCCAGCAAAGTTTACGCAGAGCACAACCGAAGGGCTGACAGGATTCCGAAAAGTTTTTCATAAGTCTGCTGGAAATACGCTCAGGAATAGCACGCGAATCATGCTTCTGGGTCTTGTCGCCTGCCTGCAAGCTGCGGCGCTGCCCATAGTGCAGACCACGCCCACGCTGGAAGAAGTAGGCAATCAGGTTTATTGTCTGTGTGGATGCGTAACCACGCTCAATCGCTGCCCGCATTTGCCGTCTGAATGCGCAAGCCGCGCGCAGATGCAGGACTTGATTCTGAAAGATATTGATCAGGGCAAGAGCGATGCTGCCATCCTCCGGGACCTCACCGATCGCTACGGCGTCCGTGTCCTGGCGTCGCCGCCCGCTCAGGGTTTTGATCTAACCGTCTGGGTGCTGCCGGGCATCGGCCTGATTATCGGATTAGTCATTGTGGTCCTGATCGTCCGTCGATGGTGGCGAAAATCGAAAGCTCCTCAATCTTCGTCTGCTGCGCTCGACCCCAAGATCATGGCGGAAGTGGAAGAAGAGATGAACCGGATGGAATCATGGAAGGATTAATCCATCGGGTTATTCAATCATGTTGCTTACTCTGGCAAATCCGCTGTGGGCTGGAGGGGCATGAAGGAGCCGGATGCGAGGGAGGGTGACTCAAAAAACGCAATGGCTCAATGAATAGGTTTTCATGCTTTTAGGCTTGATTTTTCTTATTGCAATTGGCTTAGCATTATTCGTGATTTATCCGGTGCTCTCAACCCGGGATGAGGAGAAGTCGGCTCTCCCCGTGGATGTAACTCCGGCAGCGGATCTGAAGCGGCGACGGATGGTGGTGTACGAGAATCTTCAGGACCTGGAGTTTGAGTATCAGGCCAAGAAGATTGCGCCCAAGGATTATGAAGCTCTGCGCGAAAACTATCGGGCTGAGGCCGCGCGGCTGATAGTAGCCTCGCGTGAACTTGAGCGAGGAACTGCCGAAGACCGGTTTATCGAGAAGGAAGTTGCGGCGCGCCGTGCAAGGCTGAGAGAGCGGGCGGCCGAAAGCTATGTGTGTAAAAAGTGCGGGTTTAACAATCCTGTGCCGGTAAAATTTTGCGGTAATTGCGGATCCCCCATCTCAAATCCCCGCGCCTGAATGAAGTTTCTGCTAAGATTCTCAATCGTGAAAGTCTCCTGCCTAAAGTTCGGTTGCGTGATGGGGGTGTTGGTCTCATGGGTGGTATTTCTTGCGCCCTTTCCGCTTGTGGCTCTCGGACGCATTGAGGGGCAGATTCTCAATGGCACAACGAACCAGCCGGTGGCCAACCAGGCAGTGGAGCTTCTTCAGCCCGGTAACGACGGGATGCGTCGCATTGCCAAAACTCGCTCCGATGCTGCTGGTCATTTCTTGTTTGCAGGCGACAATATCACTTCCAATACTTTCTATCTGCTCGAGGCCACCCATGAGGGGGTTGACTATCATGCTCCGGTGCGGCTGGGAGAAAACCCTTCAGCCAGGCTGAATTTCAAGGTTTACGATTCCACTCCGGCGCCCTGGCATTTTCATATCAGTTCAGCACGATTCCTGGTGCGCGCCCAGGGCGATAAAATCCGGGTGGAGGAGCTATTCGCGATCCGGAATGACAGCCGGCCTGCCGTCTCTTACGTGAATCCCAATGGCACATTCTTTTTCAATCTTGCCCCAGATGCGGGACAGCCTTCCGTGGCCGTAGCAGGCGAAATGAACATGCCGCTGCCGCAGGCGGCTCAGGCGGGGAAGTCCCCGGGCGAGTATTTCATTCAATATCCGCTTAAGCCCGGCCTCACAGTGGTGATGGTTGAATACGAGGCGGATTATTCTTCCGAAAGCTTTCGTCTTGCAGATAGCGTTCCTTACCCTATCGACCAGATTGAGTTGGATGTGGCGCCGGCGACGCTGGCGGTGAAATCCGCCATTTTCAAACCTGCGGGCGCGGATGCGGATACCGGCGGCCAGAAGCTGGTGGCGGAGAATTTGAAGCCGGATACGGCCATAGAAGCCAGCTTTCAGGGTGCGGCTCCCGGAGGAACGTCGTCTCAGAACAATGGCGACCAGGACGTGAAGGAACTTCCCAATGCCATGACGCGCCTGGGCGTTCCGTTGCTGGGCTGCTTCCTGCTGGTGCTGTTGTGGGCGATGGGAGTTCGGGTTTCCAAGGAATGGTCGAAACGCGATCTGGGTCGCGCGGGCAGCCCGGCGCAAAAAGAGCTGGAAGCGAAACTTGAAAAGCTTCTGGATTCGCTGGCCAATCTAGACGAGTTGTTTGACGCAGGAAAGATTCCGGAAAAGAAGTATTGGCGAGAGCGTCTGGACTTGAAGGCGAAACTGGTGGTTCTGCTCAAGAAAAGCCCTCCGGCATTTCTCGAATCCTATGCCACCCGACATAATCCGCACTGAGCCTGCTCTTGAACTCCGCGGCATATCCAAATATTTTGGGAGCTTGGCGGCGCTGAGAGGCGTCACATTGCGCATCGTGCGGGGCGAATCTGTACTGATTTACGGCGCCAATGGTGCCGGCAAAACAACGTTGTTACGGATGCTGGCTTCGCTGGCGCAGCCGACTGAAGGTGAAGTTTGGATGGACGGACTGCGGACGGATCATCATCCCGCAACCTGCAAAGCGAGAGTCGGGTTCGTTTCGCACTCCACGTTCCTTTACAACGATCTGACGGTTCGGGAGAATCTGGCGCTCGCAGGCAGGTTGTTCGGCTTCCGAGGCGTGGGGAAGAGAGTGGAGAAGGTGCTTGAGCTCTTGATGCTGCGCGACCGCGCCGATTTTCTTGTCCGCAATCTCTCGCGCGGATTGCAGCAACGAGTGACGCTGGCGCGAGCCTTGCTCCACGATCCGGAGTTTCTACTGCTGGATGAGCCTTTCACTGGGCTCGATGCCGAATCCACCGCCAACCTCGAAAACCTTCTGCGGAAATTGCCGGAGCAAGGGAAAGCGCTGGTCTTTTCGACGCATCGTTTTGCCCAGGGGGCTTCGATTGCGCAACGGCTGGTGGCGCTCGAAAAAGGCAAAATCAGCTATGATGGCCCTTTGACTCAGGCGCCCTTATCGTCACTTCACGTCGAGCTTGAGGCCGCGGCGATCGAGAGCAAGGTTCATTTGTGACGGGCATCTCTGGCTGCTTTCCGGGGACTCCCAAGGCCGCTGCGTTCAGGCGTGAACGTCGGGTTTTAAGGGCTTTTCAAAAGCTGCTCGCCAGGCTGCGAGTGGGCGTCTTTCTGTTCCTATGATGCGCAGTCTCGAAATCATCTGGGTTTTATTTCTGAAGGATCTGCGCCTGGAATGGCGCCGGCGCGAGACGATTGCCTCCATCTGCGTGTTCGGCATCCTGGTGGTGTTTCTGCTCGATTTTGCCTTCGCCCCGGCCGGTGAGGAATCGCTGCGACTTATGCCCGGCGTGCTGTGGATTGCCTTTGCGTTCGCAGGCATTCTGGGATTCAACCATTCCTTCGCTGCGGAGCGGGAGAATGCCTGCCTAGAAGGGTTGAGGCTGGCGCCCATTGATCCCGGACTGATTTACCTCGCCAAGCTGCTGGCCAATTTCCTCTTCCTCGCCGTCGCCGAAGCAGCGATCGTTTTTGCGGCCTCGCTCTGGTATAACTTCTCGTTTCTCCCTGCTTTCAAATGGTTTGTTGTGATCGTCGCCTTCGGGACGCTGGGCTATGTGGCGGTCGGCGTCATGTTCGGCGCCGTGGCCTCGAACACGCGCATGCGCGAAGTGATGCTTCCCGTCTTGCAGTTTCCCGTGATTGTCCCGATCTTCATCGGCGCCATTGAGGCCACCACAAGCGCGCTGAAAGGCGACGCGCCAGGTCAGTTTGCAAGCTGGGTAAGATTGCTGATCGCCTTCAGTGTGATCTTCGTCGTGCTTTCGTTTTTGCTTTTTGAATACGTTCTGGAAGAATAGCTTCACGATGAGAAGACACTCCTCCATGACGGCGCATGCCATCCTGACGCTGGCCTGGCTTCTGGTGGCGCTTTACATGATCTTTATTTACGCGCCGTCGGATGTGAACCAGGGGAACGTCTATCGCATCATGTATGTTCATGTTTCCTCAGGCTGGACGGCGATGATCGCCTATTTTCTGGTCTTTGTCGGGAGTGTCTGGTACGTCTGGAAACGTTCGCCGTCTGCGGATGACATGGCCTACGCCTCTGCGGAGGTGGGGTTCATTTTCTGTAGTTGCCTGTTAATTACCGGGCCACTGTGGGCGAAACCCATCTGGGGCATCTGGTGGACTTGGGATGCGCGCCTGACGCTCACCTTCGTCCTTTGGTTGCTTTTCGTGGCTTATTTGCTGGTGCGCAGTTTCTTTATCAATCCCGGCCGGGCGGCGTTGCTGAGCGCCGTGGTGGGAATCATCGGCTTTGTGGATGTCCCGATCGACTACATGGCCATTCGCTGGTGGCGGACGCAGCATCCGCAGCCCGTGATTATGGGCGGACCCAATTCCGGCCTTCCGCCTTCGATGGAGGCCACGCTCTTTATCAGTGCGGGAGCGTTTCTCTGCCTGTTCTTCTACCTGCTTCGTCAGGGATTGAGGCTTGCCGAAGCGCGACGGGAAATCGGGCAGCTTCGCCGGCAGCTCAGCGAATAGGCGTTCTGATTCCATGCAGGTGATTCAAAATGGCTGACCCCAACAACAAGTTCTTATTCATCGCTTACAGCCTGGTCTGGATTGTCTTCATGCTCTATGCCTGGGTTCTTGCCCGACGCCAGTCAAAGTTGAAGCGGGATTTGGAAGAGCTCAAAAGCAAAACCATGCTCAAAGACACTCCCCCTCCGCACGGATCCTGAACTCAAGAGATCAAATCAGCCTTGGCCGCCTTCGCCACCATGCAAGGGAAGGGATGGCTCCCTTCATTACTGTCATTCTGTGCGGAGCTCTTCGGCTTCGCTCAAGGTAAACTCCAGGAAGCTAAAGAATCCCTCTATTTCAGCGCTCATGCAGTCTCGTCGCGCTGAGATCCCCCCTCGGGATCAGTCCCGAAAAAGCCGGATCTTCCCGATTGCAAATCCTGCCATATATTTTATTTCATAGCGATCTAATCAGAATGTGCCTCTTGGATGGCGAGCGAGCGGCTCGCCCAAGCCAAAGGGGATTGGTAGGAGGAATCAAGGATTGGCTGCACAGGAGAGCCGCTCTGAACGGAAATAATATGGCACGGCGCCGTCGCGCGAGACATCAGGTACGCTACGGGTTTTGCGTTAAAAGTTACTGTAGATTCTGCCCTAACAAGAGATGGACTCCGAGCGCCGACCCTTTGGAGCAAACTCCCGTGCGCTGCCACTGGGCAACCCCATCAATCCGTAGGCGCCAGTTCGTGCTCTTCTTCCGCGTGTCCGCAGCGCGAACAGAAAGCCCTTAATTCAGATACGTCGCCTTCGAGAAACTCATCCGTCTGATCATAATTCCGCATCTCCATCACATACCCGGGGCAGCTACAGCCTGGGGCAAGACACCGGCGTTCCCTCGGCATGTTCACACTCCTTCCTGACGGCTTGTTCAGGTTTAAATAAGCGCATGTTAGCTTCAGAAGACCCTGTTGGTCCATCAGGGAAACACCCGATTTGAAAAGGGACTCGAGAGTAGTTGCGATTGCTCAACTGCGCTCCCATTCCAAACCGCTATCTCGAAGTGCACATTGCGCGGCGTAATAGCCGCACATTCCGTGGACGCCGCCTCCGGGCGGGGTCGAAGAGGAGCATAAATACAAACCTCTTGTCGGAGTTGAATAGTGGCGGAGAGTCGGCCGCAACAGCAATTGTCGGAAGTCATGAACGCCTCCGTTAATGGCCCCGCCGACGAGGTTGGCGTTATGCCGCTCGAAATCACCAGGGCTCATCGCGTGCCGGGCCAGTATCCGCTGCCGGAAACCCGGGGCAAACCGCTCAATCTGGGCCTCGATGGCCTCGATCATCGGTCCGGGAAAACCGTGAGGTACATGGCAATAAGCCCATGCGGTGTGCTTGCCTTCCGGCGCGCGAGTAGGGTCAAACAAACTCGGCTGCGCGAGGATTACAAACGGTCGGGTCTCCACTTCCCCGCGCCACACGGCGCTTTCTGATCGGGCAATCTCTTCCAGGTTTCCACCCAGGTGAACAGTTCCGGCGGTCGAGCACTCCAGGGCACGCCAAGGAATGGGGCCATCAAGGGCCCAATCCATTTTGTAGACTCCGGGGCCGTAGCGGTAGCGTTTCAGGCTGCGACGGAACGACTTCGGGAATCTCTGACCCGCGATGGCCAGGAGCTGCTGCGGAGCGACGTCTAGAAGCGCAAGCATGCTGCCCGATATCTGCTCGATTGAGTCCACACGCAAGCCCGTATGGATTCGACCACCCAGCGAACGGAGATAACCGGCGAGGGCGCTCGCAATTTTCCCGGAGCCGCCGCGTGGCATGGGCCAGCCCACCGCATGCGCCGCAGCGGCTAGAATCAGCGCGAAGGCAGCGCTGGGCTTTTGTTCGAGCGGCAGCACCGAATGAGCGGCAAGCCCGCCGAACAAAGCGCGAGCCCGCGCGCCGCGAAACAAGCTCTCCGCCACGCTGCGGGCATCGCGCCAGGCGGTCCATCCGAATCGAGCCAAGGCCAATGGATGGCGCGGAATTCGAGGCGGCGCCAGGAGATCGTGGATCAGAAGCGGCCATCGCTCAACCAACGGTTCGATCAACTTCCGATAGGCAGGCCCATCCTCGCCAAGCGAATCGCAGGTTGCCGGAAGCGACGGCTGCAAGAGCACGACGGCGCCGTCATCCAGGGGATGGGCCAGCGCCGTCGATGGAAAGATCCATTCCAGGCCGTACTCGTGCAAGGGAAGGCGGCTGAACAGGGGCGACGAGACAGCCAGCGGATGGACGGCGGAACAGACATCGTGAATGAAGCCCGGCAAGGTCAATTCCCGGCTCTGAGCGCCCCCGCCAATCACTTCCTGCGCTTCCATCACCAGGACAGAAAGGCCCGCACGCGCCAGTTCGATGGCCGCTGCAAGCCCGTTCGGCCCTGATCCGACGACTGTCGCTTCGTCACGTCTCATGGCCAAGCGCTCGATCATGCTGAACAATAATTCCGACAGGATGCGATCAGGGCTGGGCTTTGTCCTGATCGTTGAAAAGCCGCTTGCTGAAGGCTAAAACAATAGGGAGATTCTTTTGTTTGACTGTGTGTGCGTCAGAATGACAGGATGCATGGCTTTCGGACTGACCTGCATCGTGAGTTGCCAGTCTCCTATCCCAGCAAGCCTTGCCTACGAACCCTCCTTAACCAAAAAGGAAATGTCCCTCTTCTCCGAGAAGGGGGCAAAGGGTGGTGTGCACGGTGATAACGCGGCTTCTCTCTAAACGATTAAACGGAACAGGACACCAGATGCCTACCCGGAGCGCTGCGTCGCTCCTGTGAGGATAGGAGCAAGTGATCACGGTTCCACGATGCCTTGTCGGACGGCGTAGCGGACGAGTTCACTGAAGGTCTGGAGGTTCAGCCTTGACATAATCTGGGTACGATGCGCCTCGACCGTCTTCACTGAAATGCCCAGCGCAGCCGCCACTTCTTTATTGGTTTTGCCCAGAGCGAGAAGGCGAACTACGGTGCGCTGTCGCGCGGTGAGGGCTGGCCGGCCGTTCACGGGCCGCGAGGAGCTTTTGAGATATCCTTCGATGAGCATCTCCGCCAAACTCGAGCTGAGATACGTCTTGTGCTGTGTGAGTGATTCAATAGCGGCGAGCAGATTGCGATCGAGGTCGGATTTCAGGACAAAAGCTCGAGCGCCCGCTTGCATCACCTCCCGCGCCATTTCCTCGGATTCGTGCATGCTGAGAACGACCACCTCACATTCAGGCAAGGTGCCGCGAATATAGCGCGTGGCTTCAAGGCCGTTCAGCTCGGGCATGGAAATATCCATTACAATAGCGTCCGGCTTCAATCGTTTGGCTTGCTCGATGGCTTCTTTCCCATTCGCCGCTTCACCGCACACATGCCATCCTGGACGGCTTTCCAGAAGCGTCCGCACGCCTCTCCGCACAAGGCTGTGATCGTCTGCAATCAGAATGCGCAGTGGTTTCATAGTCAACTCCTGCCTGACTATTGGTGACCCACCGGTTATTGAATACCCCTTTTCCTTAGTGGGCGACCCCAACCCGACAACCACGCCCTTGCTGTGACTTTGCTGAAAGCCGCTTCCATTGCGGAGGGAGGCGACGAAGAATCCCGGCATTCAGTTCAGCCAAGCATCTCTCGTGTTTCGAGAAGCCAAGCCAACGCAGGACTCCTTCACCCCCCGCCGCGGCTCCGCTCAGAAATGACAAACCCACAGCCATAACCCAAGTATATTTTCCGTCAAAATTCAAGGAGAAGGAATCAGGCAAATCTGGGAGAAGATAGAAGAAATGCCCCGATGCGCGTGATGCATCCATGAGGGTGCCCCTTGATGCCGCCCTCTTTCAATTCCAGGCAGCCGAATGGGGTGGCACAAACCCTCGGATGCATCAGGGTGGGCTGGTCGGTCCTGCACGGAAACATTTGAAGAATCCCGGCAATTTGTTTGCTTGTTTGTGCGCCTCTTGCTAGGCTTGGTGTGCAAAATTATAATAATGAATGTTTATAAGGGAGTTATCGCGGCAGGGAGGAAACTGAACGCCTCACCCCCGAGGCGCGGGGATGTGAGGAGTCGTTGCCTGCGTAAATTGCTGGAAAATCCTTTAAGATATCCCATTATAAGCCTATCGCGTATCATTCTGAGCGTGGCTGACGAATCCCTGTATTTCTGCTCGGGTTACACTTCGCGAGGCATCTCGGCTTGCCTAGGAGTTTAAGAAGTAAACAGATGCGGAGATTCTTCCTTTGTTCCACTATGAGCTTGCTTTGAGCGAAGCGAAGAGCTGCCTTTGGCTGCGCAGGGCGGCAGTTTTTTCTCATTCTGAGCGTTCCAGAGCGAGACGAAGAATCCCTGCATGGTCTCCTTCAATTCTGGACTGACTTTTGATCGCCTGGAAAGTTGAGAAAAACCCATGAATGCCAGTCGCTCGCCACAGGCTGCCAGCTCTGTCGAGGATGTTCTGATCACACAGGAGCTTTTTACCCGCAAGCCCAGACTTCCTGATTTGGCTGGTGAAAACCAGGCTTTGGTAAAGCTTGCGCATGAAGCTGCCCAGAATCCCAGATCACTAATTCAAAAGCTGGTGGAGATCACCGCGGCGCTGTGCCATGCAGAAAGCGCTGGTATCAGTCTGTTAGAAAATTCTCCAAATGGCAAAATCTTCCGGTGGCGCGCTGTAGCCGGGGCGCTCGCTGTCTATCAGGGGACATCCACCCCACGCCACGCCTGTTCGTGTGGAGTCTGTCTTGATCGTCGATCGCCTCAGCTCTTTTATCGCCCGGAACGATTCTTCAGCTATTTTGAGGGCTTCGAACCCTCGATCGTTGAGATACTGGTTGTGCCCATCAGCAGCGGACGGAATTTTTTGGGCACGCTCTGGGCGGCGACTCATGACGAGAGTCGCAAATTTGATCCTGAGGATTTGCGCCTGATGAGCCACCTGGCGGAATTCGGTGGCGCCGCACTGCAACTTTTGCAGTCGATCCAAAGCGTGTCGCAGGCCAAACGGGAACTCGAAGGCCGCATCCGGCGAAGAACCCTGGCGTTGCACAACGAAAAAAACTTCAATGAGGATCTGATCAACTGCATCCTGGACGGTGTCTTCGCTTTCGACCGCGAGTGCCGCTACACGATATGGAATCCCGCCATGGAGAAAATCATGCGGATTTCCAGAGACGAAGCTCTTGGGAAAAACGCTTTTGAATTGTTTCCTTTCCTGAAGGAGACGGGCGAGGAGGAGTACTTTCTCAAGGCGCTTCGTGGCGAAGGAGCCATCGCCAAGAATCGCGTGTATGAGGTTCCCGAGACGGGTGAGCGCCGGTTCTTTGACGTGCACTATTGCCCCATCTGGCGGGAGACAGGATTGGAAAATGGGGAACGTCAGATCGTCGGGGGACTGGGGCTGGTTAAGGATATCACGGAACGGAAACTCGCGGAGGACTCATTGCGTGAGCTTTCAGGGCGTCTCTTAAAACTGCAGGACGAAGAGAGACGGCGAATCGCCCGCGACCTGCACGACAGCACATCGCAAACGGTGGCTGCCCTGCTGCTGCAACTGAAAGCCCTCCAGAATTCACTGCGCGTGCGTGACTCCAAAAAGCAGTCGGCTCTCGAGGAGTGCATGCGCCTGGCGGAGCAGTGCGGATCAGAAATCCGCACCGTTGCCTATCTTTTGCATCCGCCCATGCTCGACGAGGCGGGCCTCAATTCGGCCCTTCGCTGGTACGTGCGAGGCTTTGCGGAGAGAAGCGGCATCGACGTGAGTATCCACGTGGCGCCGGAACTCCAGCGGCTCCCCTCGGAAATTGAGATTGCGCTTTTCCGAATCATTCAGGAGGCCTTGGCCAATATTCACCGCCATTCCGGAAGCCCGACGGCGGATATCCGCATCGCGCTGACCTCTAAGGAACTAGTGCTTGAGGTCAAAGACCAGGGTTGTGGGATGCCTCCCGAGGTGGCGCAACAAAAAGGCGGCCGCCTGGGCGTGGGGATCCGGGGAATGCGGGAGCGAGTCCGCCAATTGGGCGGGGAACTTCATATCTTTTCGGGCAGAGAAGGGGCGACGGTGCGTGCGACTCTGCCGCTGGCTGGCGAGAAGGCACGCGCCGCTTCCCAGAGCGCATGAGAATTGAGCGGGCTGCCCCATCATCCTGAAGGAAACCTTCCTCCTCTGTTCTGCTGAGCGTGTCGATCTGAGTCGGGCGCGCCACAGAGGGTGATGACCAAAAGATTCATCCGAGATTCCGGTTACTTTTGCTGGTCAGTCATCCCTTTTCACTCCTCCCTGCCGTCGAGATCACTTGCGGAATTTGCCTGAGTTGAAAATAGGGGCTTCGCTCCGCTAGTGTCTTGTCCCAGCCAATCCTTTACAACAACCGTCCCCTACCCCTCCTGAACCAGAGTGGGGAATTCCCACCCCTGGGCAGGGGCAGGGGGGTGGTGAGTGCAGCGATGATGTGGCCTCAACCTTTGATGATTAAATGGGACAAAACACTACATTGGCAAGCCGAAGAGCGGATCATCTCCAGCGATAAACTGAGCTCACCTCTACGGTAACTTCATTCATGGGTTACGGATTTCACTGGATTCCCCTGGTTCAGACTCAACGCTAATCTGCGTTTGTACGATTTGGCAAGAGGATCAGTGTGAGTTCAAAAAGAGGTGAAGTGGATGGCAATTCATCTGGCAGATGAAACGGCGCTTTTGAATCAGGCACGAGTAGGTGATCGTGAGGCTTTTGGACTTCTGGTGCAGCAATACTATCAAAATATCTTCCAACTGGCTTTTAGAATCACGCGGAATCGGGAGGATGCGGAGGATGCGCTCCAGGAAGCCGTTCTGAAGGCTCAATGCAACCTGGGCAAGTTTCAGGGCAATTCACGCTTCTCCACGTGGCTTGCCCGAATCGCAATCAATGAGGCGCTCATCCGGTTGCGATCGCGGCGAACCCAGCGCGAAGTGTCATTGGACGAACTGTCCTGGTCTGACGGAGTGCGATGGGCTCCGTTGGAGGCTGGCGCCGAAATTTGCAATCCGGAAAGACGCTATGCCGAAGTGGAGCTTAATGAGCGGCTTGGAAAGGCGCTCGACGGTCTGGGTCCGCACTTAAGAACCGTTTTCATTCTCCGCAATGTCGATGGATTCTCAACGGCTGAATTGGCGCAAATGCTCGGACTTTCTCTGGCTGCCATCAAATCACGATTGCTGCGGGCAAGATTAAAACTGCGTGTGCGCTTCAGGAGGGTGCTTAAGCCCCAATCGGGTGAAAGCACCATGCTGACAAGGGAGGCCTCTGCCTGAACAAGTCATGAACCCCGAAAAATATCAGGGTTTACCAGGCAGGCCGGGCTTTGTAAGCCGTTCCGGAACCACTGTCCGGTCGTATAACTCCTCATCAATGCCGCTTCGAAGGGCAGCTTCCTTCAGCGTGAGGTCTTCCTGAACGGCCCGGTGGGCGATTTCAGCCGCCTTGTCATACCCAATAACCGGGCTGAGGGCAGTGACCATCATCAGAGAGCGGCTGACATTGTACTGAAGCTGTTTCTCATTGATTTCCACGCCCTCCACCAGAAACTGGCGAAAGTGATTGCATGCATCCTCGAGGAGTTGAATTGACCGCAGGACGTGATCGATAACAAGCGGTCGAAAAGTATTCAACTCAAAATTCCCCTCAGCGGCAGCCATCGCGACAGCGGCGTCGAGACCGATCACTTTGATGCAAATCATCAGCATGATCTCTGCCTGTGTGGGATTGACCTTGCCCGGCATAATCGAGGAGCCCGGTTCGTTGGCGGGCAGGATAAGCTCCTGAAGCCCGCAGCGCGGCCCTGAGCCGAGCCAGCGCATGTCGTTGGCGAATTTGAACAGCGCAACAGCCAGGCCGCGCAATGCGGCGGATGCGCGTGCCAAGGCGTCCAGCGAGGCCTGCGCTGCGAATTTGTTGGGCGCGGTCACAAAGGGATAGCCGGTGAGTTTGGCAATCATCTCCGCCGTTTCTTCGCTGAAACCCCGGGGGGCGTTGATCCCCGTACCCACTGCCGTTCCGCCTATCGCCAGGCGATACAGACCCGGTAGTGTACCTCGAATGTTCTCCATCGCCTCTTCCAACTGCGCTGCATAGCCTGACCACTCCTGGCCCACAGTGAGCGGCGTAGCATCCTGAAGATGGGTACGCCCGATTTTCACCACGCTGCTCCATTTCTTCGATTTGTCCGTCGCAGATTTCTGAAGCCTCTCAACGCTGGGCAGAAGATGTTCGCAAATACCTTTCACTGCCGCTATGTGCATGGCCGTCGGAAACGTATCGTTCGAGGACTGACTCATATTGACATGATCGTTGGGATGGATCGGCTGCTTGCTTCCAATCTTTCCACCGACAAGCTGAATGGCACGGTTCGAGATCACCTCGTTGACGTTCATGTTCGATTGAGTACCTGATCCGGCCTGCCAGAGACCCAGGGGGAACTCATCGTCAAGCTTGCCCGCAATAATCTCATCGGCCACCTTGGCAATCAGATCTGCCTTCCATTGCGGTAAACATCCCAAGCGAGCATTGACGATGGCGGCCGCTTTTTTGATGTACCCATAGGCGCGATAAATGGCCCCAGGCATCCGTTCACTGCCGATGTTGAAGTGAATCAGCGCCCGCTGTGTCTGGGCTCCCCAGTAATGCTCCGCTGGCACTTCCATGACGCCCATTGAGTCGGATTCTTTCCGCCAGCCGGTTTGTCCCGTGCCGATAGGCAGGTTGAGGATTTCGGGCTCCTGATTTGCGATGTCCATGAGGCCTCCTGACCCAGTTGGGAATTCGGTAGGTTTACACTCAACTAAGATGCTGGAATTCTTCTTTGCGCTCAGTCTCCCATCTCCCTTTGCGACACCTCCCGAAGCAGAGAATAAGCGGGGAAAGCTCCATTGAATTCAAAGGATTTATGGCTTATTTTCGAGGCAGAAGGGCAGGACAAAGACGAATGGCATCCGAATCAGGCGGGCAGCAAGGGGATTTTCCCGCGAAACCCGAGTTCGTCCAAGTGATGCATCAAATCGGCAGGGTCCTGATAGACGCGAAACGCTCCGGCGCGCTCAAGCTCCTCCTGCCCGTATCCGCCTGAGAGCAATCCCACGCCTAAAGTGGGGGCTCGCTTGGCGGCCAGCATATCCCAGACGCTATCGCCAATCACAATACAGTTCGTAATGGGCATTTTCAAACGATCAGCTGCTGCGAGGAAAAGGTCAGGGTTAGGCTTGGCGTATTGCACCTGATCTCGCGTCAGAATGGGAATTTCGGGACTGATGGAGAGGCCGACAAGCGATTCACGAGCCGTCTCCATGCGGCCGCTGGTTGCAATGGCATAGGGAACGCCGGAATCGGAAAGCAGTTTGAGAAGTTCGCGAGCCCCGGGCAGGGGACGGACATCCTTCAAACGCCGGATGTAAGCCTCGGCGTGCAGTTCTTGCAGGCGTTTGACAACTTGCGGGCTGATTTCCCGGCGCGTCTCCCGCAGGAGAGCGTTCACAAACAGTCCGCCGCTCATTCCGATGCGGCGGTGAATTCTCCAGACCGATAGCTCAATGCCGCTTTGTTCCAGCGCTTCACGCCAGGCCAGCACGTGTTGATAGACGCTGTCGATGAGGGTGCCGTCCAAATCAAAGAGAAAAGCTGGACATCCCTGCGGCGCGGGATTTTCAGTTCTTTTGACCGGAGGTTTCATGGATTGTTTACCGGGTTTTTTACGGATCGTAGGTTCAGGAGACGTGACCCGCACTGCCGCGATGAATCGCCCAGGCGAACCATAGCGTACAGGAAAAGATCAGCAACCCAAGAGCCGTCCCCAGGGAAAAGTGATGGAATCGACCACCCTTTGCGTCATGACGAAGATATCCGTCGCAATTCCCAAGCCCACCAGCGCCAGCGCTCCTAATATAATCCAACTGGCAAAGCGATAAAAAGCCTCCGTGTGTTCTTCCTTCTGGGCCAGAGGGTGATTAGCCGGTGGAACCATGAGCAAAATGGCCGCCATCGTGACCGAGGCGAGGCTGAGCAGGTGAAGTTGTCGGACGACAAGCGGTAATTTGCCAAAGTGCTCAAGCCATATCATGATGAATTGAAACCCCAACAACGCCTGAGCCCCTGGAAAACCATTCGAGCCTCGGTGAGGAGATGATGGATCTTTGCCTTTAATTCAAGTGTGGAATCAGACATGGAGGGGCCACAACGAAAACGTAAGGTTGCAGGCATGCTTTCCCAAGAGAGCACTAGGATGTTGCACGAAGCACAGTCCGGCGCGGGAAAGGGTTCGAATCCTCGGAAGCATGTGACGGTTGAACTTGAACCAACTCCGCGGATTCGGCCTGAGGAGGTGCGCATTTCCTCTCGTGATAACGTAATTGGATGATCGTTGTGAATGCTTTATGACAATGGTTGCACAAGTACCGGCCGGCTTTTCTCAAGTGGGCATTTTTCATGATCTGTACGACCTCCTTTCATCAGCTTCTCCGTGGAATGAGTGCTAGGGATTAAGTCAAAAGTGTACTTTCCTGTGAGTTAAAATGGCTATCGGGTAAAAACTGGATTAAATATGGGGAAACATCCCAGTCTTGTCGTCGGTTTTCATTCTGCTGATGGATGCTTCCGGGAGTGGAGCAGGCGCGTGGCGCCCGCTCCGCTTCGGGCTCATGAAGAGGCACCCGCATTGCCGGATAAAATGAGCCGGATTTTGGAGACGTGAATCGTATTGGTCGTTGTATCCAGCGTCCCGATCACCTTCACATGGTGACCGTTAAAGCGCTTGGCTTCCGGCTGGTCATCAAGCCGATACGTAACCTGAGCGGACGTGTCGCGCAGAACGTACTTCCCCTTCTGCTTTTCGATCTTGCCGGTAAACGTTCGCTCTACCTGTTCTGTCCCTGCTTCCGGCCCTGCGGGCTCGGCCGTCTGCTGGGCACTGATTAAGGGAGGAGATGCCCAGCGGGTGGCTCGGCTGACCGGCACCATCCATGCAAAAAGACCTGCGACAATCGTGAGGGTCAAAAGGTTGAGTTTTCTCATGTTGTGACCTCCATTGATGAGCGACTTCTTCCCGGGAACCGCACTGTTTTATTGTGTGATTCGTGGGGAGAAAACCGCCTCCATTTTGAGGAATCATGCAACTGAGGCTCCGAACGGTTGCCCTCCCATGATTTTTCAAGTCAGGATCAGGTGAATTGTGTAGCTCTGCGGCCTGCGAACCCTTTATGATGGTTCGGGATTCGAAAATGCAGGGTCTGCTCGCACGGCCTGAAGCATGAATTTGTGACACAGGCGCAGTAAATTTTCCCCAGAGGAAAAGGTGAGTATTTCTATGAAGTCGACGGAAGAATTCATGTTGATCGAGCCTGTCATTCTGCAGGGTCGCAGGGTGCGGCTCGAGCCGCTCACCCTGGAGCACGTGGATGCGCTTTGTGATTTCGGCCTCGATCAGGATATCTGGCGCTGGATGCCGTACGCGGTTCGAACGCCGCAGGAGATGCGCGATTACGTTCAATTCGTCCTGAATGCGCAGGCCGAAGGGACGTCGCTGCCCTTCGTCACCCTTGAGCAGGCTTCGAATTCGGTTGTGGGATCTACTCGTTTTATGAATATCGACCGGACAAACCGACGCGTGGAAATTGGAGGGACGTTTATTGCTCCCCGCTGGCAACGCACATTTGTCAATACCGAGGCTAAGTACCTGATGCTGCGGCACGCCTTTGAGAAATGGGGATGCATTCGTGTGGAGTTCAAGACAGACTCGCTCAATGAGCGCTCGCGCAAAGCGATCCTCCGCCTTGGTGCCAAAGAAGAGGGCACGTTCCGTAATCATATGATCATGCCGGATGGACGTTTCCGCCACAGCGTCTATTACAGCATCCTTGATTCTGAATGGCCGGACGTGAAAAGAAATTTGGAAGCTAAGCTCTCTCATGACTGATAAAGAGGCCGAATCGCCGTTTGAAAGCTGCTCCAAGATTAATTTGTCAGCTAGCATTTTTTCGTTCTGGTTATTCCGTGCCAGCGCGGGCGGATGCTGTGCCTTCCGCCTTCTCGCTTCTTATGACTCATCCCAACGGTCGGATTGAGATGCGACCTCTCTCTTGTGAAAGCTCCGCGTGCCCATTCCAGTCGCGCCTTAAAAATTAGGAAAAATTAATCAAAAAATTTCTTGACACTGTCATGCGGTCACGGTAGAGTTGGGGACGAAAGTGGCTAAAAGTAGTTAAAAGTGGATATAAAGGGTTGTCGAAAACAAGATTCAGAAGGTCTTTCAGGATTTGGAAATGTTAAGAGGCAGGCATGCGGCGAGTGTCGATGCAAAGGGACGCCTGAAGATTCCGACTGCCTTCAAGACAATCCTGGATGAAAAGTACGGTCCTGAATTTTACGTAACCAGCCTGGATGGACAGTACGTGCGCATTTATCCTTTCGCGGAGTGGCGAAGGATTGAGGAAAAACTGGCGGCGCTTCCTTCGATGAACAAAGCCAAAAAAAAATTTCTTGACCGCACCAATTATTGGGGGCAGATGGCGCGAATGGACGGGCAGGGCAGAATCCTGATTCCCTCTCAGTTGCGCGAATCGGCTGCGATGCGGGGGGAAGTGGCGGTGCTGGGTTACTTGGAATATCTGGACGTTTGGAATCCACAGCGATTTGATGAGCATTTGGAGCAGAATCCGATCACTGAAGAGGACGAAAAGGCTTTGAGCGACCTCAACATTTAGTCGTTTACCCGACGAATGAATGGCTCCATGGGACATATTCCGGTCTTGCTTCAAGAAACGCTCGAGTTCCTGGACATTCGGCCCGACGGTGTTTATATCGATGCCACCGTGGGCGGCGGCGGCCATGCAGAGGCTATTTTGAGAAAGCTCGAGGGCGGGAGACTACTCGGCATTGATCGTGATCCTGAGGCGTTGGCCCGAGCGAGCGCCCGCTTGCAGGCATTTGGGGAAAAAGTTGTGCTACAGCGAGGGAACTTTGCAGAAATCGATGCCCTGCATGCAGCCAGCGGCTTGCCTCCGGCCCACGGAATGCTGGCGGACCTGGGCATGAGTTCATGGCAACTCGAAGACGCCTCTCGTGGATTCAGCTTCGAGCGCTCCGGCCCTCTCGATATGCGCATGGACCCAGACAGTTCTTTGACGGCTGCGGACCTGGTCAATCGAAGCCGGGAGCGTGACCTCGCGGATTTGATTTTTCGTTTAGGAGAAGAGCGCCACTCGCGCCGTATTGCGCGAGCCATTGTGAAGGCCCGTCCGATTCAAACGACCACCTCCCTGGCGCTGGTGGTAATGCGAGCAATCCCTTCCCGGACGGGCCTTCATCAACTTCATCCTGCCACGCGGACGTTCATGGCACTGCGCATGGCGGTGAATCAGGAATTGGAAAATCTGGAGAAGTTCTTGAGCCGCGCGCTCTCCGTGCTTGCGCCGAGCGGGCGGCTGGTGATCCTCAGCTTTCATTCGTTGGAGGATCGAATCGTCAAGCAAACATTTTATGGCTGGCGCCGCGAGGGCAGAACAGAATTGCTCACTCGCAAGGTTGTGCGGCCCACGGAGGCGGAAGTCCGCAGTAATCCACGATCTCGAAGCGCCAGGTTGCGCGCAGTCGAGAAGCTGGCAGCTTAAGAATTTTGGGGGAAACGTTTTCGCGGCGGTGGGGGTCTGGTGGGCGTTGTTTCTATTGTTCTGATTCCTTCGACGCTCATGGATTGCGTCCGCTCAGGCGCCGAGTGCCGCGAGTAGTCGGTTTAGTTCTCGTCTCACGACAAGGAAGCATTATGGCTACTGCACCTCTCCTGGTTCCAGATGTTCAAAAACGTCCGCGCCGTTCAGCGCTCCATGTTGCGGGCCGATCCTATCGTCCCGATGTGTTTCCCCCCAAGCCGATCGACAATTCCCGTCTGGTCCGGGAAATTGATCCGGTCAAGCGGCGTCAATGCTATGCCTTGCTTCGCTTGGGGGCGGTGGTGTTTCTATTCATCTTTTGTTTCGCCTTGCAGCATTTTGAGTGCATGCGGTACGGTTATCAGATTGAGCAATTGAAATCTGAGCGGGCAGCCCTCCGCGTGGCTAACCAGAAGCTCCGTCTGGAACAGGCTCTGCTGGCTGACCCCCAGCGCATCGACAAGCTCGCACGCGCCGATTTGGGGTTGACCTCGCCCGAGCCGCAGCAGGTCGTTCGCCTCGATGGAGCGGACGCCCAACAATTGCAATCCCTCGCTCCTGTCTTTGCCCGGAATTTTGAGGCGCTCGCGCCCATGAATCGAGGAGTTCCGCGGGAGCCTTAGATGCCCCGGCCAGAGGTTCCTTACCCACCCACGAAGAAGCCAGAGAGATCGGTAATGCTCCGCCGTGGCCTGATGCTTGCGGCGGCCTTTACGCTCTGGATGTTCCTGATCCTCGGACGCCTTTACTACCTTCAAGTCATTGAATATGTGCACTGGTTCGAGCGCGCTCAGCGGCAGCAGCAACGAACCATTGAACTGGCCCCTCAGCGCGGCACAATTTACGACTGCCGCCTTCATCCATTGGCAATGAGCTTGCCAGTGGATTCCATATACGCCGTTCCCTCGCACCTCGCTGATCCGGCGAGGGCAGCCCGGCTGCTGGGCCCCATTTTGGGGCTCGATCCGCAGGAACTGGAAGCTCGCTTTGAGGCATCCCGGACTTTCTGCTGGGTCAAACGCAAGGTTTCAGCAACCGAATCCGAGCGGGTGAAAGCTTTAGGGTTGAAGGGAATCTATTTCCAGAAAGAAATGAAGCGCTTTTATCCTCTGGGCGATCTGGCCTCAGCGGTGCTCGGTTACGTGGGGATGGATGACCGCGGGCTGGCAGGCATCGAGTATTCACTGAACTCGGAGATTGAGGGGCAACCCGGGCACGCCCTGGTGATGGAGGATGCGCGGCGGCAAACGTTTGGCTCCAGAGATGACCCCGGCAAGCCCGGGATGAATGTGCAGTTAACCATAGACGCCGGGATTCAATATATCGCAGAAAGTGTTCTCGACGCGGATGTTGAGAAGTGGCATGCGCGGGGCGGGGTGGCGATTGTGCAGAATCCTTATACCGGGGCGATCCTGGCCATGGCGAGTTACCCCACTTTCAATCCCAACCACTATGCGGCAAGTCCTTCGCAAGACCGCATCAATCGAGGTGTCTCCTGGATTTTTGAGCCGGGATCAACATTCAAATCAATCACCATTTCATCCGCCATTGACGAGCATCTGGCGAAGCCCACGGACCTGATCGATTGCCAGATGGGAGCAATCGTTCTGGGCGGTCGGACGATTCATGACGACCGCGAAGTCATCCGGCATGAGCTTGCCGGCCCCCTGACGTTAAGCCAGGTGCTGGCTTACTCGAGCGACGTGGGAGCGGTCAAGATGGCGCTGCGGCTGGGCGAAGATCGCTTCTACGATCACATTGTCAACTTCGGCTTCGGTGCAAAGACAAATATTGGATTGCCGGGCGAGGAGTCTGGTTTGTTGATGCCGCCCAGCCGCTGGTCAGGAGTTTCCATCGGCGAAATTGCCATCGGGCAGGGAATTGGCGTCACTCCGCTTCAATTGGTGGAAGCGTATTCCGCGATTGCCAACGGTGGCACACTGATCCAGCCGCGCATTGTGCGGGATGTTTTCAGTGGAAAGACCCACAATCCGGTCCCGGCAGAGTCCAAGCGTCGGGTGCTGAGTGAGCAGACGGCTGCAACCATGCGCCGCATGCTGGAAGGCGTCGTGGCATTCGGCACGGGCACGGCGGCACAACTCGACGGCTACTCGGCGGGGGGCAAAACCGGCACAGCGCAGAAGGTGGAGAACGGCCATTATTCCCACGCCCATTACGTCGCTTCCTTCATCGGAATTGCTCCCATCCACCATCCTGCGCTTACGATCTTGGTTTCCATCGATACTCCTGTGGGCGGCATTTATGGGGCGGAAGTGGCTGCTCCGGCGTGGAAGCAACTGGCGCAGCAGACTTTGAGCTATCTGAATGTGCCACGCGACGAGCCGGTCAAATCTCCGCTTCAGATGGCCTCCAATGTAAAAGCGGATCGCAGGGTCCCCCTCCGGAAGGAGACCGCCAAGCCTGCCGATCCGCTGCCCCCACCTCATGCTGGTCTAAGACCGGTTTCCTACGAGCCGCCGAACGGCAGCGCTGGTCAGGGAACGATCATGCTCAATAATGGGCCGATGGTTACAGTTCCGGACTTTACTGGTTTGAATGAGAGGAAAGTGGCGGATGAATGTCAGGAACTGGACTTGGCCTTGAGCCTTACGGGGAGTGGCTTGGCTGTTCAACAGGACCCGGCGCCTGGCTCGAAGGTGCCGGAACGCTCGCTCGTTAAGGTGGTCTTTGCGCGTTGAAGGTGCGGGCTGACTGGGGGCCGCCGCTCAAATTGATGCGCGCTCTCGAATGCGCCGACGGAGGCGGTTAAGGGGTTAAGACACGCGCGCAAAAGGCGGTATACTGGTGTCAAAGATGATTTTGAGGGAGTTGTTGCGATCCGCGGCCGTGCTGGGTGTTCGAGGCGACCTGGGCCGTGATATTCGCTCGCTTGCCTACGATTCTCGTCAAACTCAACCCGATTGTCTTTTTTTTGCGATTCAAGGCGAACACGCGGACGGGCATCAGTTCATCCAGCAAGCCCTTGAAAAAGGCGCAGCCGGCATCGTCAGTGAACGCGCCGCGCCGGTTGATTTTGCCGCCATTTGGGTGCAAGTTCCGAATATCCGGAAGGCCCTTTCGGAAATCAGCCGAACCTTTTACGCCCACCCGGAATCGAAGCTGAAACTGGTGGGCATTACCGGAACGAACGGCAAAACCACCACCGCCTACCTCATTCGATCGATTCTTGAAGCTGCAGGAATAAAAACCGGCCTTTTGGGCACGATCGAATACTCCCTTGGGGATCGGACGATTCCAGCGCTGCATACCACGCCGGAATCTCTTGATCTGGCCGGGTACCTTGCCGAGTTGGTTCAGGCTGGAGGGCAGGCGGCTGTGATGGAAGTTTCCTCCCACGCGCTGGCGCAGGGGCGGACGTGCGGATTCCCTTTTCAGGCGGCGGTCTTCACCAATCTTACCGGTGATCACCTGGATTATCACAAGGACATGGAGAGTTACTTTGCCGCCAAGCGGCGGCTTTTCGAGGGTGATGGAACGCCGCCGCCGGAACTAGGGGTCATCAACCTGGATGATCCCTGGGGAAGACGCCTTCTGGAATTGAACCAGCCCCGCCAGATTACCTATGGGATTGCGTCTGATGCCCAGGTGAAAACTAAACATTCAAGCTTCGGGCCTGACGGAATTCGGGCGATCCTTTCGACGCCGGAAGGCAAGCTGGAGATTGAATCGCCGCTGTTGGGTCGGGCCAATCTTGAAAACATTCTTGCGGCGGTTGCTGCCGCGGAGGGAATGGGCGTTTCCAAAGAAGCCATTCAGAAGGGCATCGCTGCCGTGCGTCAGGTGCCGGGGCGTTTTGAGCGGGTTGATGAGGGACAGCCCTTCACGGTACTCGTGGATTACGCTCACACTCACGATGCCTTGCAAAACGCCTTGAAAACCGCCCGTGAACTGACCCGCAATCAATTGATCGTGCTTTTTGGCTGTGGAGGAGATCGGGACCGAACCAAGCGCCCGCTGATGGGTGAGGTGGCAGGTCATCTGAGTGATTCGGTGGTGTTGACTTCAGATAATCCGCGCAGTGAAGACCCCATCCTGATTATGAATGACGTGATGGTGGGACTTCAGAAGTCGGGGAAACCGTATATCGCGGAAGTAGACCGCGAGGTAGCGATCCGGAAAGCGCTGGCGCAGGCTCATGAGGGAGACTTGGTGCTGCTGGCAGGCAAAGGACATGAGACCTATCAGGTACTCAAGGACCGCTCCATTCCATTCGACGATCGTGAAATTGCCCGGAGGATTTTGCGCGAAATGGGCTTCCGGAGGGCTTAACACACTCCTGATCAGGGGGATGTCAGAAACTGCGAAAAGAAGGTTCTCTTAAGAAGGCCCCACGCTAAGGCGCGAAGGTGCGAAGCCTCACAAGGAAAACCGAAGAGTTTTTTGGCGTTGCTTCGTGCCTTGGCCATTGGGCGGAAGAGTTTAGACTCTTTCTGGCAATGATGTCGCAAAGACGCAATCCTGATGCAGTTTTCGCTGAATGAAATCGCGGCAATCCTTGGCTCGCAATGGCGTGGACCGGACGGGAGCGTCAGCAGTTATTCCATCGACTCGCGGTCGCTCGAAGCTGGAGACCTTTTCTTTGCCATCCGAGGTCCCCGTCACGACGGCCACGATTTCATAGAGCACGTTATGGGGAAAGGGGCGAAGGCGGCGGTCGTTTCAAACGATTACCGTCCACCGAGACCCGAGTGGGATGCTTTTTTGTTGCCCGTGCCGGATACCACGCGAGCCCTGCAGGAGCTTGCGCACGCGGCGCGGCGCAAGTGGTCGGGCCGGGTCATTGGCATCACCGGCAGCACCGGCAAGACCACCACAAAGGAAATGATTGCCGCGCTCCTGTCGCGCCGCTTCAGCGTGCTCAAAACCGCCGGGAACCTGAATAATCATTATGGAGTCCCTCTCACACTTCTTCGGCTTGAACCTCATCACCAGGTTGCCGTCATCGAGATGGCCATGTCCGGACCCGGGGAGATTGCTTTGCTGGCTTCTTTGGCGGAGCCGCAGGTGGGAGTGGTCACCAATGTGGCTCCCGTTCACCTCGAATTCTTCGATTCCATTGACTCGATTGCGCGCGCCAAGCGCGAGCTGATTGAGCATCTCAAAGCGCCAGCGGTTGCGGTTCTGAACTACGATGACGAGCGCGTCCGTAGTTTTTCAGCCGGTTTTCAGGGACGGGTGGTGACTTATGGCTTTACCGCAGGAGCGGATTACCAGGGGCTTAATCTCTGCCCTTTGGTGCAGAATGGGAATGGCCATTTCGGGGCGGAATTTGAAGTAAGGGCGGAAGCCGTGTCAGGGAAATTTTCCATCCCTCTCCCAGGCCAGCATAACGTTGAGAATGCCCTGGCTGCCATCGCGACGGCCAGCTTGTTTGGTTTATCCAAAGAGGAAGTGCGGACAGGGCTGGAATCTTTCAACCCCCCGGGACAGCGAAACGAGATCTTACCATTACCCGGGGGCGGTTGGATGATCAACGACGCTTACAACTCCAATCCTCATGCGATGCGGAAGATGCTTGAGACGCTCGCCTCCTGGCCGGGAGCCAGGAGGCGAATTGTGTTGGCAGGCGAAATGCTGGAGCTTGGACCTTCTTCGCCGGATTGGCATCGAAGGATTGGAGAAAAGTGTGCGGAAGTTGGGATTGACTGGTTGCTGGCCGTGCAGGGTGATGCGCAATTTTTTCTGGAAGGTGCAAAAAATGCTGGATTTCCGCCAGAGCGGGGCAGGCTCTTTCCCGACGCGGAGCAGGCCGGACGGTTTTATCTTGAGATGGCGCAGGCCGGAGACGTCGTCCTGGTCAAGGGTTCAAGAGGTGTGCGGCTTGAGAAAGCAATTGCGGTGATCCTGAACGGATTCCATACCCTCACGGTGAAAGATTCGGTTGCGAAAGATGCGGGAGCAGCCGCTGGGGATTCACAGGACGGCTTCAACTCAAGGGAGACTCGACAAAGAAATGAATTCGAAACTTAATGGAAAGGAAAGCCTCAACCTTGAGGACTGCGAAAGACTGAGCGCGAATGTTCTATTATCTTTATCTCAAGTTTTATAGTCATCTTCATGTTCTGAATCTTTTCCGCTATATTACTTTCCGCACGGCATATTCCAGCCTCACGGCGCTTTTGCTTTCCCTGCTTTTAGGTCCGTGGTTGATTGAGAAGCTCAAGCAATTTCAGATTGGACAATATATTCGTGAAGAAGGCCCATCGTCTCACAGGGCAAAGGCCGGCACGCCGACCATGGGCGGCGTGCTGATTGACCTCTGCATCATTGTGCCGACTCTGCTGTGGGCTGACCTCAGCAATATCTTTGTCTGGCTGGCCCTGGGAGTGACGGTAGCCTTTGGCGCTATCGGCTTCTGGGATGACTACCTGAAACTCCGGCGAAAGCATAATCTGGGACTCCGGGCGCGTTCCAAGCTGACCCTTCAGGTGTTGGTCGCCGTGCTACTGGCGGCGGCTTTAGGCGTGCTCTCCGAGCGCGGCCTTTATTCCACCAGGCTCACTTTCCCTTTTTTCAAAAATCTCCACCCGGACTTTCTGATCCATGCCTTTCTGCATCATGGCTGGGTGTATCCGCTGGCCTTTTTGCCATTTGTGGGCCTGGTCATTCTGGTGGTGGTGGGATCGTCGAATGCGGTGAATCTCACCGATGGGCTGGACGGGCTGGCCATCGGCTGCGTGATTATTGCTGCCTCGGCCCTGACCGTCCTCACCTATGTGGCTGGAAATCTGGTTTGGGCTACCTATCTGGACCTCGAGCATTTGCCGAAATCGGGGGAGCTGACGATCTTTTGCGGGGCCATGGTGGGTTCGAGCCTGGGTTTTCTCTGGTACAACGCCTATCCGGCGGAGATCTTCATGGGGGATGTCGGTTCGCTTTCACTCGGCGCGGCCATTGCTGCCGTGGCTGTCATCATCAAACAGGAACTCTTGCTGCCGTTTTTCGGGGGGATCTTCGTGGTGGAGGCCCTCTCGGTGATATTGCAGGTGGGGTCTTACAAACTCCGGCACAAGCGGGTGCTGCGCATGGCTCCCATTCACCATCATTTTGAGCTGTTGGGGTGGAAGGAATCGAAGATTATTGCCCGCTTTTGGATTGCAGCGCTGGTTTTTGCCCTTTTTGCCCTGACGACGCTGAAGTTGAGATGATCGGTGAGCGCCCTATGAAGAATACGTTGACGGATCGAAATTAGTGCGCATAAAATACGCACTAATGCTCGCTGAGCGTAGAGGTGGTCGAAACCGTTCCAAAGAGCTTTTACTCGGAATACAGCCCGAGGCGCGCGAGATGAAACGCAATGGCAAGGCCTAAATCCTTTCGCAATCCGACGCGGGTGAGCCTGACGTTGAACCGTGAGACGGTGGTGAGGGCCCGGCGGCTGGCGCGCGAAAATCGCCGCTCCCTCTCGGAATTGGTCTCTGAAATTCTGGACGGGTATTTCCGTAAGAATGGCCACCCGCGGAAGAGGAACACGGCATGATCGAACTGCGAAATAAGCGGGTTCTGGTGGTTGGCCTCGCCCGTACCGGCGAGGCCGTCGCCTTCCGCCTGGCCCGTGAGGGGGCAATCGTCACGGTCACTGACCTCCGCCCGCCCTCCTCCTTTGGCGACATGCTTCACAAGCTGATGGATCAGAAGATTGGCATGGAGCTTGGAGTCCACCGTGAGGAGACCTTCCTGAAGCAGGATCTGATTGTGGTCAGCCCCGGGGTTCCCTGGGATTTGCCCCAGCTTGAAGCGGCGCGGCGGCGAAAAATCCTGATTGTGCCGGAGGTGGAAGCCGCCAGTTGGTTTTTTCAGGGAACGCTCGTAGGGATTACAGGAACCAATGGGAAGACCACCACCACGACACTGCTGGGCAAGATGCTCGAAGCCTCCGGTTTTACAACCTTCGTCGTGGGGAACATTGGCATTCCACTGATTTCTGCCGTGGACCTGTTCTCTTCGGATTCCATAGTCGTGGCGGAGTTGAGCAGCTTTCAGCTTGAAGCTATCCAGAAATTCCGGCCTCATATCGCAGTGCTGCTGAACATTACGGAGAATCATCTGGACCGGCACGGCACCTTTGAGGCTTATGTCAGCGCCAAGGCCCAGATCTTCCGTAATCAGCAGGCCGACGACTACGCCATTCTGAACGCGGATGACCCGACGGTCGTGGGCCTTGCGCCCGCCATTGCCAGCCGCAAGGTCTTTTTCAGCACTAGCCAGGATTTGCCGGAAGGCATTCTGCTTTCGCGCGGACGCATTCTCTACCGCGTGGGACACCTGGAGCGCATGCTGATGGAGGAGCGGGAGATCCGATTGCGGGGAAAATTCAACGTGCAGAATGTCATGGCGGCTGCGGCTGTGGCCTGTGTTCTGGGCGCGGATTTCAAGTCTATCCGCAGCGCTGCGCGCGAATTCACCGGCGTCGAGCATCGGCTGGAATACGTTCAAACGCTGCGGGGCGTGGATTTCTACAACGACTCCAAGGCGACCAGTGTGGATGCCGCCGCGAAAGCACTTTCGACGTTCGAAGGCGGCGTCCATCTGATTCTGGGAGGAAAGGATAAAGGGGCGCCTTATACTCCGCTCAAGCCCCTGATCGAACAACGTGTGAAGTCCGTTTATCTGATCGGTGCCGCTGCAGAGAAGATCGCCGCCGATTTGCAGGGCGTGGATTTGCAGTATGCCGGCGATTTGGAGAAAGCGGTGAAGATGGCTTTTGCCCGGGCGGTTTCGGGCGACACCGTGCTTTTGTCTCCGGCTTGCGCCAGCTACGATCAGTTTCGGGACTTCGAGGAGCGCGGGCGAGCCTTTAAAGAGATTGTTCATCGTCTGGCTGCGGAATTGCAAGCACCGCAGGCGTGGGCGCCGCCTTCGGCTTCCCAGGCAGCTCCGCTGGAACCGCAGGCTGGAGAATCCGAACCTTCCTCCCGGAGCGGGCTTAACGCGGAGAGTTCTTCCGCCCTTCAACCGGTTCAGAACGAGCCTCAGGTGGCTGCCCTGAATGATGTCAGAAATGAACCTTTCGATCAGGCTTTCCAGGCTGCGCCGACAAGGTCATTCAAGGCGACAGTAGAATCAAGTCCTTCTGAAGTGCCGTCTGAGATACCCGCGCCCCATGAGCCGGCCTACATCTATGAAGTGGGCGGCGAGGAAATAGCCTCTGCGGGAGAAGACTACGTTCAATCGGAGTTCGGCGAATCCGCCGATTCCGGGAAGGAGCTTCTATTGCGGCCCCTGGAAACTGATTCGGAACCCATATCACCTTATGAAGTAACGGGCGGTTTGGAGGACGAAACCGAGAAGGCTCAGGGTGCAAGCGGGGGAAGCATTACCCGGGAGAAGGCTTCTTCAACGAAATTGTAAAACCCAACATGAGCAATTCAGCGTATTGGCGCGATGAGGGGGAAGATGGCCCGGAAACTTGAATCGGATCTGATATTGTTTGGCGCCATTCTGGTGCTGGTCTTATTCGGGCTCGTCATGGTCTTCAGCGCCTCGGCGGTGATGGCCTCCGAGCGTTATGGTTCCAGCTACTATTTCGTGTTTCGACAGGGGATCTGGGCTGCCCTGGGCATTCTGGTGATGGTCGCCGTCATGAACATTGATTATCGCCAGTGGCGCAATCCGCAGTTCATCTTCCCGGCCCTGGCGCTGCTCTGGATTTTGCTGGTGGCTGTCTATCTGACGCCGCGATGGCACGAAACGCATCGCTGGTTCCATGTGGGGCCGCTCAATTTTCAACCTTCGGAGTTGGCGAAGATTCTGATCGTCATCTTCTTCGCGTACTTTCTCGACCGGCGCCGGAATTCGGTGAATGATATCCGCCACACTTTGCTGCCCTTGGGGCTGGTGACTGGGCTCACCGTCATTCTGATCCTGAAGGAGCCGGACCTGGGTACTTCGCTCGCCATCTGTCTGATCTGTGCGGCCATGCTTTTTGCCGCCGGTCTTCACCTGCGTTATTTTGTGGGTGCGACGGCTGCCGCTGTGCCGCTGCTTTACGTCGTGATCTTTCACGTCGCTTACCGGCACAACCGCTTGCTTGGGTTCCTGCATCCGGAAAGCGACCCGCTGGGAAAAGGATTTCAGATGTTGCAATCGCTGATTGCTGTGGGTTCAGGCGGCATTCTGGGCGTAGGTCTGATGGAGGGGCGCCAGAAGCTTTTCTTCCTGCCGGAGCCGCAAACCGATTTCATTTATGCGGTGATCAGCGAGGAATGGGGATTCATTGGCGCGACCCTGGTGCTGGTGGTTTTTGCCGTCATTCTCTGGCGAGGCTTAAGGGCGGCGGTCTGTTGCAGTGATCACTTTGGGAAACTGCTGGCGGTCGGCATCACAGTGCTGCTGGTCGGGCAGGCGCTGGTGAATATGAGCGTGGTCATCGGGCTGCTTCCCACCAAAGGAATTCCGTTGCCGTTCATCAGCTATGGCGGTTCTTCGCTGCTGATGAATCTGATTGCTGCCGGGGTTCTGTTGAATATCTCCCAGCACGCAACCGGGGAAGTGTTTTAGCGAACGGCTGAAAGATCCTTGCGGTTGTCCTCTGAGGAGTCGAGAGCGGCAAAGGATTTCGGTATGAGCTTGCGAGTCCTCATGGCAGCAGGAGGAACGGGCGGTCATATATTCCCGGCTCTGGCAGTTGCCCGTGAATTGCAGGCGCGAGCAAACGAATGGAGCGACGACAATGAAGGATCGGGTTGCGTGATCGAGTTTGTGGGGTCGGGCCGCGAGCTCGAGAAGCGCATCATCTCTCATGCCGGCTTTCCATTGCATACGGTAGCGGCCGCAGGACTGAAAGGGATTGGCGGCTTGCGGAAGATGCGGAACTTTCTGGTTCTGCCGCGCAGCTTCTGGGAGACGGGGAAGCTTTTGCGGGAGTTCCGGCCCCATGTGGTCGCTGGCGTCGGTGGATACATCGCGGGGCCGGTAATGCTCGAAGCTGCACTTTGCCACATCCCCACTTTGTTGATCGAACCGAACGCGGTTCCTGGATTCACCAACCGTGTTCTGGCGCGCTTCATCGATCGAGCAGCGCTGGGTTTTGCGGAAGCACGGCCTTTCTATGGCGAGAAGGCGCGGCTCACCGGGCATCCGGTGCGGAATGACTTCTATCAAATTGCTTCGAGACACCCAGCCCCGCCTTTCTGCATTCTGATCTTGGGCGGAAGCCAGGGATCGCGAGCCCTGAATGATGCCATGATTTCCGCCATTCCGCGCTTCGCTCGTCAGGCGGAGCGCTTCAGAATGATTCATCAGACGGGTGAGCGGGATTTTGAGCGTGTGCGCCAGGCGTATGAGTGCCAGCCGATGGTGGCCGAAGTTTATGCTTTTATCGAGGATGTTCCGCATGCCCTGGAACAAGCTGACCTGGTCATCAGCCGCGCCGGTGCTTCCACCGTGGCGGAACTCACGGCGGCAGGAAAACCTGCCCTCCTGATTCCCTTTCCGCATGCCACGGATCAGCATCAACTGGCGAATGCGCGGGCCGTGGAGCGCGCCGGCGGGGCGAAAGTTCTGGAGCAGTGCGAACTCACTCCCGAAAGGCTCTATGAAGAGGTGACGACAGCGATGAATGATCCTGAGAAGCTGATCGAGATGGGTCGCCGCGCGCGTCGGCTGGCCCATCCTCAGGCTGCTGCGCAGATCGCCGATTTGATTGAAGAGTTAGCGCAGGGTGCGAAGCATCGTGGTTGAAAGCAGCAGAGGTTCTTTCGCTGGAATCGGCGAGGCGTGAGTTGCGGCGCGCGGCGCTGAGGGGATTGGATGCTGGGTAAAATTCGGAAAATCCATTTCGTGGGCATCGGCGGCATCGGCATGAGCGGCATCGCGGAGTTGCTGCTCAATCTGGGATTTACCGTCTCAGGATCAGACCTGAAACCGACTCCGGTCACGGAGCGGTTGGCGCGTCTGGGAGCTAAGGTTTATATCGGTCATGAGGCGGCGCATGTCCAGGGCGCGCAGGTGGTGGTGGTTTCCTCAGCCATTCCACCCCGGAATCCCGAGATTGTTGAAGCCGAGCGTTTGCAGATTCCCGTCATCCCGCGAGCGGAGATGCTTGCTGAGCTGATGCGACTGAAATTCAGCGTGGCGGTGGCGGGCGCACACGGGAAAACCACAACCACTTCCATGATCGCCATCATGCTGACCGAGGCGGGCCTGGACCCAACGGCAGTGATTGGCGGACGGCTGGATGTGTTCGGATCAAGTGCGCGCCTGGGTAAGGGAGAGTTGATGGTGGTGGAGGCGGATGAGAGCGATCGCTCCTTCCTCCTGCTGTTGCCCTCGATCGCGGTGGTCACCAACATCGATCGCGAGCATTTGGATCACTATCGGGATTTCGAGGAGATCGTCGAGGCCTTTGTTTCCTTTATGAATAAGACGCCATTCTATGGCGCGGTCATCGCCTGCGCCGATCTGCCCTGGCGCGAAACCCTTGAGCGGGTTCGGCCGCGGCTGCGGAGAAGGCTTCGAACGTATGGCCTCGAATCCGGATCGGAAATTACGGCGCAGGGCATTCAATGTCACCGAAGGGGCTCTTCCTTTCGAGTTTGCGATTCCGGCAAATACCTGCTCGATCTGAACCTCGCGGTTCCTGGTCGCCACAACGTGCAGAATGCCTTGGCGGCGGTGGGCGTGGGACTTGAGCTGGGTCTGAGCGCCAGTCAGATCCGGCAGGGGCTTGAGCGATTCCACGGCGCCGATCGGCGGTTTCAGGTTAAAGCTGAGGTCGATGGCATTACTGTTGTGGATGACTACGGCCATCACCCGGCGGAGATTCGCGCCACGCTGGAAGCGGCGCGCGCGCAGGGAGCGGGCCGTATCTGGGCCATCTTTCAACCGCATCGTTACACGCGCACCCGGTTTCTGATGGACGACTTCGCAGGGGCCTTCGACGGCTGCGAGCGTGTCTATGTGCTCGATATCTATCCTGCCGGCGAGGAACCGATCCCCGGCATCACTTCCGAGCGGCTGGTCGAGCGGATGCGTGCGCTGGGCTGCCGCGCAGCGCGCTATGCGGCCTCGGAGGCCGACTTGATTGCCGAAATTCTGGGAGAGGTAGAGTCAGGAGTGCTGATTTTGACCATTGGAGCCGGAAGTGTCTGGAAGGTTGGCGAGGCGTTGGTGGAAGGGCTCGGGAAAACGGTAACGAGCGACCAGTGACGAGCGGCAAGAAGCTTGAATCACCCTTCAGAGAGGGCTCGTCGTGAATTCCCCGGAGCAAATCCCGTTGCTGGACGAAGTCGTCGCGGAAGAGCTCTCGCCCGACCGTCAGAAGCGGAGAGTGGCAGGCGCGCGACGTGGCCGGACGGGAGTCGGCGCGCGTTTCCTGAAGGCGGCAACGTTTGGAATTCTGATTCCGTTGTTTCTGGCTTGGGGAGTTTATCGGATTGCGAGGTGGGCCGTCGCCTCCGAGCGGCTGGTCTTTCAGCCGGACCGTGATCTGGTGGTGACGGGGAATCATTATGTCACGCGCGACGATCTTCTTACGGCGCTGGGTTTCAGTGATTCCGCAGTCGAGCCGCCGTTCAGTATCTTCCGGCTGAACCTTGTGGCGGAGCAGAAACGCGTGCAATCCATCCCCTGGATCAAGTCGGCGACCATCGTGCGGATTTTCCCTGACCGGCTCATCGTGAACGTGAAAGAGCGCACGCCGCTCGCCTTCGCGCAGGTCAACGGTCGTCTGGAACTGGTGGATGAGGATGGGGTGTTTCTACCCGTGCCGGAAAAAGCGTCGTTCGATTTTCCGGTTCTCTCGGGCCTGGATTCTGTCACCAGTCCCGATCAGCGCAAAGCTCTGCTGATCCCTTACAGCGACTTCATGAATCAAACTCACGACGCAGTTGCGCGCTCAGGATGGCTGATTTCAGAGGCGAATCTGAGCGACCCGAATGATCTCCGGGTGCTCCTGGTCGAGGGCAGCGAAACTGTCCTGGTGCATTTTGGACATCAGGATTTCGAGCGGCGATTCAAGACCTTTGCCACACTTGCTCCGAAGGTGCTTGCAACCAATCCCAGGATCGATTCCATCGATCTGCGCTATCGCAACGAAGTGGTGGTGGATCCCTTCGAGGCGGCGACCGCTCCAGGCACTGGAGGACAGGTTTCCGGCAAGACGGCGGCGAAGCCTTAGCGCTCCGAGGTTAGCAGCAGTTCGCAGACCTCATCTTCCAGAGTCAGACCGAATGGCATTGAAGGATTCCTACATTGCGGCGTTGGACCTGGGCAGCGCGAAGACTTGTGCGCTGGTGTGTGAACCCGTGGAGAACGGCCGGCTGCGAATGGCAGGATTTGGAGTGGCCGAATCCCGGGGATGGCGGCGCGGCACCATCGTGAACCTGGACTCGGCATTGCTTTCGATCAGGAAGGCTGTGGAGACGGCTGAGGACGCTGCGGGTGTGCCCATTGATAATGCCTATCTCGGAGTCGGCGGGCCCCATATCCAGGGGGTCAACTCGCGGGGGGGGCTCACCTTGGGGAAGCTGCCCCACGCGGCACGCGAAGTGACGCACGAGGACGTGCGCAGGGTCTTTCAGGCAGCGCAGGCGGTAAGCTTGCCGCCCGACCGGAAGGTGATCTATGCCGAAAGGCAGGAATATCTGCTCGACTCGCAAAACGGCATCCGGAATCCGGTGGGCATGGTTGGCTCTCGGCTGGAAATCAGTGTTCATCTTGTGACGGCTTCCGCCGTCGCCCACGAGAACGCAGTGGCGGCGGTCAACCGCGTGGGTATTGTGGTGAATGAGACCATCTTTGAGGCTTTGGCCGCTGCCGACGCCTGCCTGACGCCCGATGAGCGTGAACTGGGTGTGGCACTGATCGATATCGGAGGCGGAAGCTCAAACCTGATTATCTATCACGAAGGGAGCGTCTGGCACAGTGCCGTCATTCCTATTGGCGGGGATCATTTCACCAATGATATTGCGGTGGGTCTGCGCACGCCGATTCCGGAAGCCGAGAGGATGAAAGTGGCCTGGGGACGGCGCGATCCCTCGGAATCGGACGAAGCGCCGCTTGAGGTGACCAGTGTGGGGGAGCGCCCGTCGCGCACGGTCAACTATGCGATGCTGCGGGAGATTATCGAACCGCGAATTCAGGAACTTCTGGAGTTGATTGCGAAGGAATTGGAAAATTCTGGTTTACAAAGACAGTTGGGTGGCGGTATTGTCCTGACAGGCGGTGGTGGAAAGCTGGGCGGACTGGTGAGCGCGGCGGAGCGAGCGTTGAATTTGCCGGTACGGCTGGGTCAGCCCTATGGCCTCGAAGCCATGGGCGATACGCTTCCCGACGCGGCGTACTCCACAGTGGTGGGCCTTGCGATTCACGGTTATCGCTTGCGCATGCTTCACGGCTCACGCGGCACCGGATTGACTGGCAAGCTCTGGGGCATCTTTCGTGGGAAGGGGTAGAAAGACATCCAAGTGGAGGACTCAGCATGGCGAATGAAAACGGCAGCGGGAATTTGAGAGTGGATTTCTCCGATGAGTTGCGTCGCGGCGCGAAGATCAAGGTGATTGGAGTGGGCGGGGGTGGCGGCAATGCGGTGAATCGCATGATCGATGCCAAGGTGGAAGGCGTTGAATTCTGTGTAGCCAATACCGACCTTCAGGCCCTGAGCATTTCCAAGGCCCCTATCAAGATTCAACTGGGCGCCAAGCTCACCAAGGGACTGGGGGCGGGGGCGAATCCTGAGATCGGGCGCCAGGCGGCCCTGGAAGATACCGACAAGATCCTCGACGTGCTGGACGGCGCCGATATGGTTTTCATCACCGCAGGGCTGGGCGGCGGCACAGGCACGGGCGGAGCGCCGATTGTCGCCGGCCTTGCCCGCGAATTGAACGCGCTGACGGTGGCAGTCGTGACCAAGCCCTTTGCCTTTGAAGGCAAGCGCCGCATGGCCCAGGCAGAGGCGGGACTCGCCGAATTAAGCGAAGCAGTGGATACGGTCATCTGCATTCCGAACGAGCGCCTGATGCAGTTTGTCGACAAGAACACCAGCTTCTTTGAGGCGTTTCGCATTGCGGATGATATTCTGCGCCAGGGCGTTCAGGGCATCTCGGACATCATCACCATCACCGGCATCATCAACCGCGACTTTGCTGACATCAAAACCATCATGCAGGGCATGGGATATGCGGTGATGGGCACGGCGTCGGCCAGCGGCGAAAACCGCGCGGTGGAGGCCACGAATCGCGCCATTTCAAGCCCCTTGCTCGAAGACGCTTCGATCAACGGCGCGCAGGGCATTCTGTTGAATATCACCGGCTCCAGCAAGCTGACACTGCACGAAGTCCATGCGGCTTCGACCATCGTTCAGCAGGCGGCGGCGGAGAATGCCAACATCATCTTCGGCGCGGTGCATGACGAAGCCATGGGGCATGAGGTGAAAGTGACGGTGATCGCCACCGGCATCAAGAGTGATCGCCTCGCCTCCTTGCCTCGGCCGGCAGTTTCAAGCGCCGCGAGCGCTGCGCAGCAGACCGTGAAGGCCGCGGCGACCCGGAGGGACAAGCTGCCGATTGAAGCCGATAGCCGGGAGATGACGCATGAATTGCCGGCGGATGATTACGAGGTGCCAGCCTTCATGCGTCGGAAGAAGATGGAAGCTTCCCAGTAATGGCCCGGCGGGTCAGGGTGCACACTGGCATCCTCGATGCCATGCTCGCGCAGGCACGTGCCGAGTGGCCCCGCGAGTGTTGTGGCCTGTTAGCCGGCGTCGAGGGCGTCATCTCGGAAATCTTTCCCACCTCCAATCAGCTTCAATCTGAGACCGAATACTTCATCTCCCCGCAGGAATTAATCGCGGCGTTGCGCTCCATCCGCGAGCGTGGCCTGGCTCATCTGGGGATTTATCACTCGCATCCCCATGGCAAGAACATCCCTTCTCGCCGCGATATTCAGGAATCCAACTATCCCTCCTGCGTCTATTTCATCCTTGCGCCTCATGCCGAAACGCGCGCCATCCGAGCCTTCGAGATTCGCAACGGTCGGGCGACTGAGGTTGAAATTGAGGCGGTGGAACATGCGGATGTCTTCTCCTCGCCTTCGGAGTGATGACAGGCTGAAGATTTTGCCATTTCAACAATTCCCCATGGCTTCCACCAGCATCGCGCTCATTTCCTCAGGTGTCAGTTCAATCGGATTCCCCCGCGTGCTGCTGGCGCGCGCGGCTTTCTCGACCAGTACGGGAACGTCCGTCAGGCTTACGCCGTAGGAGGCAAGCGACGGGGTCTGGAGTTCACAACACAGATCCCTCACCCACTCGACTCCATCCTCCGGGTGAGCATCCGGCTTGCCGGTCAGAATGCCTGCGATCACTCGATAACGACTGAGCGCTTCGCTCTGGGGATTCCGGGCGCGCAGCGCCCGGAGGTTGGCCTGCATTCCGAAAGGCAGTAGCGCGGCGCAGAGAGCGCCGTGCGGGGCGTCGAACATGCCGCCGATCGGACCGGCAAATCCATGCACAATGCCCAGGCCGGCGTTGGCGAGAGAAAGTCCGCCCAGCAGCGCGGCCAGCGACATGTCGGTTCTCGCCGGGGCATCGTCGCCGTGATGGTAGGCGCGGCGAAGCGAGCGGCCAACCCGGCGAAGTCCTTCCAGACAATACCCATCCGTCAGGGGATTGGCTCGCGAAGAGACATACGGCTCAATCAACTGGCTCAAGGCATCACAGCCGCTCCGGGCGGTCGCGGTGGGTGGCAAGCTGAAAGTCAGCTCGGGGTCGACAATGGCGAGCCTGGGCAACATCTGCGGACTTCGCAAGCTTACCTTCACCCGATGTTCGTGCGAGGCCAGAACGGCGTTGCGGGTGACCTCGGAACCCGTCCCTGCCGTCGTCGGAATGGCGATGAAAGGCGCAGACGCTGCCCGCAAAGGCTGGCCCCTGCCGATCACTTCAAGATAATCCATCAACTCGCCCGGATTGGTCAGCAGCGCGGCAATCGCCTTGCCCGCATCGATCACGCTTCCTCCACCGAAGCTCACAACGAAATCGCACTCCTCCCGTCGCGCCGCTTCCAGACCGCGGGCGATCATCTCCACCGTGGGTTCGGATTCAACAGGGAACAACGTGCAACTCACGCTTGCGTCATTGAGCGCCTTTGCCAGCGATTGCACTCGGTCGGGCGAACGCCCCGTCACCAGCAACGCTCGCCGTCCGAATTCTTTGGCCGCAGGCGCGGCCTGCCTCACGGTTCCTGCGCCGAACAGAATGCGTCCTGCCGTCGCGAATTCAAATTGCATCTCCCTACCAGCCTTCGTCTGCGGGGAAGATGTTCGTATACTGTACCCGCGTACGCTCTTCGGCCATCATCGGAGCGGCGCGATCTTTCCAGGCGTTATAGTGGGCGGTTTCTTTGTGCGCGGCCGGCGCCCGGCTGTTGCGGTAGACTTCGACCAATACAAAGCGGGTGGGATCGTCAGCCTGCTGCACCACGTCAAAGCGTGCGATTCCCGGCTCCTTCACGCTGTTGCGGGCATTCTCAATCGTTACCTGCTTGAACTCTTCCACGAATTCTGGTTTCACCCGGACATGGACATGAACGATATGCATGGTGCTCCCTCGTCTTCATGATGATGGGGCGCGCTTCGGACCCCCCTCGCCCGGCTCGCTCCGCTCGCCACCTTCTGCCCTGGGGAAGAGGATGTACCCTCATGAGGTTGGGTGAGCGAAGGCTCCGGCTGCCCGATCCGCGTTGGCATTGCCAACCCTCTGGGATTATGGCAGATTGCCTTGTGGCTGGAAAACAGCCGCACCCTGTCCTTTTGAGCGAGCGCAGCGAGCCAAGAATCTCAGTGACCGTCAGGAGTGAAGAGTGATGGAAGAAAAGAACCCGAAGCGCCTCAAGCGATCTTTGCTCACCACGGTCCTTCCGAGTCTTCGCAGCCTTCGGCTCCTCGAAGTGACAGGGTTTTGCAATAAGCGCACGAGTCCAAGCGATGTCTGCTGAGGAAGTCCGTAACCCGCCTGGGGTCCGCACTCGCTCCATCCGGCAAGCTGTCAGGCGCGGGGCGATGGCGATGATCTTCACCGTCATTCTGATGATTCCACGCCTTCGCCGCCTGCGGCGAAACGTTCGCGCCTGGACCGCCATTCGCCTTGGCCTGCTGGGGCTTGGGGCTTGGCTGACGGGGTACTTTATTCTGGCGCACCCTGATGTTGACATTCTGCTTCCAGGAATCCTTCTGCTCGCGTTCGCAGCGCTCGTTCGCGCGCGGCCGGAAAAGCCATCGGTGGACGCCGTCGCTCGTGAGTTTGGTGCTTGGGTGGTGCTGAATGGCGGAACGTTCATGAACCCTCCCGAAGGCAAGCCTCTTTCTCGCGTGAGCTTCGCCGTGAGCTCCGAGCGGCTGGTAATTCTTGGCCCGGGCGAAAGGCAGCTTCTGGAGATTCCCATCAGCAGCGTGCGTGAAATCACTGTGGCTCCGGCATCCTCCCAGCCGGCGGCGCAAGGGAACGCCTGGGAGTTCCGAATCCAATGGGATTCTCCCGAGAGCCATAGGGCGAGCTTCCGTTACGAGGGGTTCTTTGCTGAGCATCTGGCGCGAATTGCCGAAAGGACGCTGCGCAGCATATGGAAAAGGGAATTGCCCGTTCTGAAAGCCTGAAGCTTTCGTTCGTGGGACTCATGTTCTCTGATATTCGTGAGGATCACCATCTGGAATCGGGAATTTGGAATTGAGCTCGGGTTGCGGCTCTGCCTTGCCGCGCTCTCTGTCGTAAATTCCTCCTTGAGGTCAAATTTGCCGCCCTGAAGAGCGGCGTTCCTTTCCGCTAGTGAATGCTATCGCCGGCAAGTCCCCAGAAATCCTTGACGTAGTATGACGAAATCACGTTGCCGAAGAGGTAGCAGACGCCCTTACATTCCGGGATATCCCCATAAAGTTTCCGGCCTCGCGCAAAAACCTTCCTGAAGGAGCCTTCGCGCAGAAGGTTGCCGCCAATTTTCTTTAAGGGCTCGCAGGGATAGAACACGTCGCCGTTCGGATAAACGCGGGGGAACATCGTGGGGAAGCATTGGAAATCGCCGAATTCAAGTAAAGTTCGCAACAGCTTGGGCGTGCCGTTAATCGGCTGTGCCGAGGCGCGGCGCCGTTCGATGATCTTTTTCACAAGCGCCTGATACTCAGGATTCTGCCGCAGGCGCAGGTTCGGCATTTTTTCATGCAGAGCCGTCTGCGTGGAAAAGACGAAGCCTTGCTCGCGGCAATATTCCAGAATGCGATCAATCTCCCGAATGTTCCACTCTTCAATCACCGAGCTGATGGTGATGGATCGCGGGCTGGGCATCCGTGATTTCGCCAGCTCGAGATTTTCCAGCACGCGCGGAACCACGCCGGATTTTGACAGGGGAATCTCAGGTTCCGGCGTGAGCGAATCGAGACTCACAATCAGGCCGTCAAGAGCTTCAAACAATCGCTGCCGCTTGTGCAACAGTGTGCCATTGGTCACCAGCAGGACCGAGCGAAACCCAATATCGCGCTTGGCGGCTTCGACCAGTTCCTGAATATCCGCGCGCAACAGAGGCTCGCCGCCCGTGAAGAGAATGGAATCCGTTTCACGGCGGATGATCCTGAGCAGCCGGATGGTCTGATCCGTGGGCAGTTCCTGGCTGAAAACGTCCGGCTCTTTCTGGGTGCAATAAGTGCATTCCAGGTTGCACTTGTGCGTGGTGTAGAAGACCGCGGCATAAGGCGCCACAATATTGGTGCGTCGGACCTCGCGGCGATAAAGATTCTGGAAGTAGTGCCGGAAGTTTTTCCAGACAAACGGATATTGCCGCAGGAGGCCACGGAGAAGCTGGAGACCGGAAGGGGTGGAATTACTCATTGCCTTGATGCCCCATGTCGGTAGGTGGAGAATTCATCTGGTCTGGCATGCTGAGCCTTTCGCCCGCCCTTTTGATCGAGGGCGAAGAATCCCCGCATTTTGCATCCTTTCAAATCCAGAACTCTTCGTTCTGCCGAGTTTAACCGTGAACGAAGCCAGAGCACTTCGCTCAGGATACCAGCCTTCAAGCCTTCTTAGTCCCATCCCAGCAGCTAGAGTATCCGAGCAGAATCTCGGAAGCAAGATGTTCACGTCCATCGGGCAGCCTGAGGGGCGAAAGGCTTCGCTCACGTGTTGTGGCGTCGGGGGAAGCGGCCTCAGCTTCAGGGCTGGGGGTTGATTCTAAAGGCTCATTAGGGTTCGATCGGAAACTTTTTGCCCCTGCCCTGCGCGGGGAAGTTGTTGCCGAAGGGTGCGGGCTGTTGTTT
>Ga0209581_1000703_pt1 | contig 54987 bp, 53 predicted proteins | sample Coa_R2_FD_187160 | JGI IMG/M metagenome (GOLD analysis project Ga0209581, IMG submission 187160) | Surface soil microbial communities from Centralia Pennsylvania, which are recovering from an underground coalmine fire - Coalmine... | ecosystem: Environmental > Terrestrial > Soil > Unclassified ...
CCGCCCTTGCCGATCCGCGCCTCGCCGCCATCGTCATCTGCCCGTCCAACCCGTTCATCAGCATCGACCCGATCCTGTCGCTGCCCGGCTTCCGCGCCGCGCTGCGCGCCAGCCCGGCGCCGGTGGTCGCGGTCTCGCCGATCATCGCCGGCCGCGCGGTCAAGGGGCCGACCGCCAAGATGATGGAAGAACTCGGCCTGCCGGTCGACGCCGCCGCGGTGGCGCGGCATTACGCCGGGCTGATCGACCTGTTCGTCGCCGACGAGGCGGACGCCGCCGCGCTGGCGGAGCTGGCGGTGCCGGTGGTGGCGGCGCGGACGCTGATGACCAGCCTCGGCGACCGCGAGAACCTGGCCCGCGCCGTGCTCGGCGCGGCGGAGCGCCTCAAGCGATGAACGGCATCTGGGCGATCGTGCCGATCAAGGAGACCGCCGACGCCAAGCAGCGCCTCGCCGCGGCGCTGCCGCCGGCGCTGCGCCGCGAACTCGCCCTGGCGATGGCCGAGGATGTGCTCGCGGCGCTGGCGGACACCCGCGGCCTCGCCGGCATCGCCGTGGTGACGCTCGACCCCGGCGCCGCCGCGCTTGCCGGCCGCTACGGCGCCCGCGTGGTGGCCGACGGGGCGCGCGACGGGCATACCGGCGCGGTCACCGCCGCGGCCCGCCGCCTCGCCGGGGAGGGCGCGGCCGGCATCCTGACCGTGCCGGGCGACATCCCGCTGGTCACCGCCGACGAGATCGCGACGCTCCTCGCCGCGCACCGCCCGGCGCCGTCCTTTACCATCGCCCCGTCGCACGACGAGCGGGGCTCGAATGCGATCGCCATGTCGCCGCCCGGCGCGGTGCCGCTGCGCTTTGGCGACGATTCCTACTTTCCGCATCTCGCCGCGGCCGAGGCCTGCGGCATAACGCCGACCGTCCTGCGCCTGCCGGGCATTGCGTTCGATATCGACAATCCCGCCGACCTCGCTCATTTTGCGCGGCTCGGGTCGCGGACGCGGGCCGGAGCGCTGATGCGCTCGCGGGAGGGGGTGGGGTGACGGAGCTTCTTGCCAAGGCGGAATCGGGCGCGGCGCTGAGCGACGGCGAGGCGCTGGCGCTTGCCGATTGCAACGATCTCGGCGGGATGATGCGGGCCGCCGGGGCGCTGCGCGACCGCGGCCACGGCGCGCGCATCTCCTACTCGCGCAAGGTGTTCATCCCGCTGACCCGGCTGTGCCGCGACGTCTGCCACTACTGCACCTTCGCCCGCCCGCCGCGGCGCGGCGAAAAGGCCTATCTCGGCGCCGACGAGGTCCTGGCGATCGCCCGCGCCGGAGCGCGCGCCGGCTGCAAGGAGGCGCTGTTCACCCTCGGCGACAAGCCGGAACTGCGCTACCGCGCGGCGCGCGACGAACTGGCGGCGCTCGGCCATGCGACGACGCTCGACTACCTGGCGGCGATGGCCGAGCTGGTGTGGCGCGAAACCGGGCTGCTGCCGCACCTCAACCCGGGCGTGATGACGCCGGACGACCTGGCGCGGCTGCGCGCCGTCTCGGTGTCGCAGGGGATCATGCTGGAGAGCGCCGCGGAGCGCCTCGGCCGCCGCGGCGGGCCGCATTTCGGCTCGCCCGACAAGCTGCCGGCGGCCCGCCTGGCGACGATCGAGGCGGCCGGCGCGGCGGCGGTGCCGTTCACCTCCGGCATCTTGATCGGCATCGGCGAGACGCGGCGCGAGCGCATCGAGGCGCTGCTGGCGCTGCGCGCCGCGCACCGGCGCCACGGCCACATCCAGGAGATCATCGTCCAGAACTTCCGGGCCAAGCCCGGCACCCGCATGGCGCAGGCCCCGGAACCCGACGAGGCCGAGCACCTGTGGACGATCGCGGCGGCGCGGCTCGTCTTCGGCGCGGCGATGAACATCCAGGCGCCGCCCAACCTGATGCCGCTTGCGCTCGAAGCGATGATCGCGGCCGGGATCAACGACTGGGGCGGCGTGTCGCCGGTGACGCCCGACCACGTCAATCCGGAAGCGCCGTGGCCGGCGCTCGACCGCCTCGCCGAGCGCACCGCCGCCGCCGGCAAGGTGCTGGTCGAGCGGCTGGCGATCTATCCCGAATACGCGCTCGATCCCTCCCGCTGGCTCGACGCGCGGCTGCGCACGCCGGTGCTGCGGATGATCGACGGCGAGGGTCTCGCCCGGCCCGACGGCTGGACGGCCGGCGCCGGCACCCCGGTGCCCTATGCCATCCGGCCGCGCGCCGCCGCCGCCGTCGCCCCGATCCTCGCCCGCGCCGAGGCCGGCGAGACCCTGCAAGAGGGCGAGATCGTGCGGCTGTTCCAGGCCCGCGGCGACGAGTTCGACGCGGTCTGCGCCGCCGCCGACCGGCTGCGCCGGAGGGTCAACGGCGACACCGTCAGCTACGTCGTCACCCGCAACATCAACTACACCAATGTCTGCTATTTCCGCTGCCAGTTCTGCGCCTTCTCGAAAGGCAAGCTGAGCGAGAACCTGCGCGGCCGGCCCTACGATCTCGACCTCGGCGAAATCCAGCGGCGCTCGGTCGAGGCGTGGGAGCGCGGCGCCACCGAGGTGTGCCTGCAGGGCGGCATCCACCCCGACTATACCGGCGCGACCTATCTGTCGATCTGCCGGGCGATCAAGGAGGCGGTGCCGAACATCCACATCCATGCCTTCTCGCCGCTCGAAGTGTGGCAGGGCGCCAAGACGCTGGGCCGCCGCCTCGGCGATTTCCTCGCCGAGCTGCGCGATGCCGGGCTGAGCTCCCTGCCCGGCACCGCCGCCGAGATTCTCGACGACGAGGTGCGCGCGGTGATCTGCCCCGACAAGGTCAAGACCGCCGAGTGGCTCGAGGTGATGGAGGCGGCGCATCGGGTCGGGCTGCGCAGCACGGTCACCATCATGTTCGGCCATGTCGACGGCTACCGGCACTGGGCGCGGCACCTGCTGCGCGTGCGTGCGCTGCAGGCGCGGACCGGCGGGTTCACCGAGTTCGTGCCGCTGCCGTTTGTGCCGATGGAGGCGCCGATCTCGCTGAAGGGCCGCTCGCGCCTCGGCCCGACCTATCGCGAGGCGCTGCTGATCCATGCCGTCGCGCGCCTGGCGCTGCACCCGCTGATCCCCAACATCCAGACGAGCTGGGTCAAGATGGGCCCGGACGGCGCCGCCGCCTGCCTCGGCGCCGGCTGCAACGACCTCGGCGGCACGCTGATGAACGAAAGCATCTCGCGCGCCGCCGGCGCCAGCTTCGGCCAGGAGATGCCGCCCGAGGCGATGGAGGCGCTGATCCGCTCGCTCGGCCGCACCCCGCGCCAGCGCACGACGCTGTACGGCGACCCGCCGCCCGCCCGCATCGCCGCCTCGTTCGGCGCCGCACCGCTGAGCGAGCCAATCAACACCCCGGCGCGGAAGTACGAGCGCCCGGCGGCGGAGTAGCCGGCGCCGCCGCGGCGGGCCGGTCGGCCTCGATCGGGCGGCCGAACAGGTCGCGGAAGCGCTCGTTCAGCTCCCCGGTCAGCGCGACCGCCTTCGCCCATTGCGGATCGCGCCGGTTGGCCAGCGCCTGGAAATACACGGCCGGCACCTGGCGGAGATAATCGGCTTGGCGCAGATCGAGGCGCGCCGCATGCGGGTCGCAGGCGCGCTGCTCCTTTTCCGGGGCGGCCAGCTCGACCAGGAATTTGTAGGCGACCAGTTCGCTGAGCAGGATGGTGATCGTGTTCTGCACCCGCTCGGGATCGAACTCGATCAGCCGGCCGACCGCCTCGCGGCCGCTTTCCAGCATCAGGAACAGCATGTAGACGACGCGGTGCACGCCGTGCCGCCACGGCTCCGCCTGCTGATCCGGATGCTCGATCGTGCCAAGCAGCCGCAGCGAATCGCGCATCGCCTTCAGATAGGTGTAGAACGCGGTCACCGGCTCGACCGTGCGCGCTTCGAGCAGTTCCAGGTCCTTCGCGTTCTTGTCGAAGACCGGCGCGTAGTCCTCCGCCGAGGTAAAGGCGACCGGCCGCGCCGGCGGGTGGCGGTAGGCCTCGACGTAGCGGGAGGCGACGCCGGCGATCGTCACCACCCGGCAGATCGTCGCGATCTCGCAGGAGAACAGATCGACAATGCCGAGGCGGGCGCTGCCCGACTGGTAGGTCCACACCAGCACGCCGCAGCCGCCGGCGGCGATCGCGGCGACCAGGGCGGAAGCCGGGATCAGCTTGCTCTCGTCGAGCCACTGCTGCGTCGCGATCGCCAGCGCGATCCCGGCGATCATCAGCACGACGGTGGCGTGGAAGATCAGCCTGAGGTCGGCGACGTGCTGCGAGTTGTTGAGCCGGATCAGGGTCGAGGCGCCCTCGTCCCGGGTCAGGTCCCGCAAGATGCGCGGCCGGAAGGACCGACGCGTATGCCGCATATCCCCGCCTCCCAGGCTCGGCCTGCGCTATGCCGCCGGTGCGCTACGCCTCCGTTGCTGCGTCGTCCGGAGCGGGCGGCGGTCCCCGCCTACTCCAGCCAGACATCCTCCATGCGCCAGCCGTTGAAGATGCTGTTGACCATGATCGTGATCCCGTGCACCCGCGGATACCAGCAGGTTCCCAGGTTGTAGCGGTAGACGATCGGGCGGGCGCCGTCCTCGGTCAGCTTGCGGTCGATCTCCCAGACCAGCTTCTTGCGCTTCTCCTGGTCGGGCTCCTCGGACTGCTTGACGTACAGCTTCTCCAGCTCCGGGTTGCAGTAGTTGGTGTAGTTGCGCTCCGAGCCGCACGCATAGTGCTCGAAGAAATAGGCGTCCGGGTCGTCGACGCCGCTGCCCGAGAGATTGCCGGCCACGGTGTAGTCCTTGCGCGCGATGCGCGGGAACCAGTTTGCCGTCTCGACCACTTCGAGCTCGCCGTCGATGTAGATCTGCTTCATCTGGTCGATCAGGATGATCGCCGGGTCGCGGTACTGCGCGATGTTGCGGGTCTGAACCTTGACCGCGAGCCGGTGGTCGGGGCCGTAGCCGTGCTTCTGCATCAGCGCGCGGGCCTCTTCCCGGCTCTTTTCGACGTCGGGGCCGTAGCCGGGCAGGGTCGCGAGCTGGTCCGGCGGCAGGCCCCACAGCCCCGGCGGCGGCGACTGCATCGCCCCGCCGATCTGCCCCTGCCCTTCCGAGATCGTGTCGAGATAGGCCTTGCGGTCGATCGTCAGCATCATCGCGCGCCGGATGTCGGGGTTGTCGAACGGCGGATTGTCGCGATTGACCAGGAGGTTGAAGGCGATCATCGTGGGGTCGATCTCGCAGATCGCGGTCGGCGCCTGGTTCTTGATGTCCTTGACCATCTGGACGGTGACCTCGTAGGGGAAGGTCATGTCGAACTTGCCGGCGACGAAGGCGAGGCTTTGCGTGGCCCGGTTCGCCACGATCGTCCACTCGATGCCGTCGAGATAGGGCCGCCCCGGCTTCCAGTAGTCCGGGTTGCGGGCGAACTTGATGTATTCGTTGCGCTTGAACTCGACGAACTTGAACGGCCCGGTGCCGATCGGGTGCAGCCGCATCTCGGCCGGCGAGACGTGGCAGGGATAGACCGGCGAATCCCCCGAGGCGAGCAGCATCAGAAACGCCGGCTGCGGCCGCTTCATGACGAAAGTGACCGCGTCGTCGCCCTCGACGACGACCTCGTCGAGGTTCCGGTACCACGCCTTGCGCGGGTTGAGCCGCAGCTTGTCCTTGGCCTTGCCGGTCAGCAGGTCCCAGGTGCATTTGACGTCGGCGGCGGTGAACGGCTTGCCGTCATGCCACTTGACGCCGTGGCGCAGCTTGAAGCTGAGCCGGGTGTAATCGGCGTTCCACGACCAGCTCGTCGCCAGGTCCGGCTCGATGAATTCGGGCCGGTTCTGCTTTTCGCTCTGCTTGAAATAGACGAGGTTGTTGAACACCGCCTGGAACGGCGCGATCGCCGAGATCGTCGCCTCCTCGTGGATCGAGCCGCTGGCCGGGCTGTCGCGGTGATAGATGCGGAGGATGCCGCCGCTCTTCTGCGCCAGGGCGGGAGACAGCGACAGCAGCGCGAGGGCCGCGCCGGCAAGCGCCGGCGCCAAGGTGCGTCGGGGCATCGGACGGGCCCGGGCTAGGCGAGAACCGCGCGGGCGATCTCTTCCCACTCGCGCTCGAGCGGGGCGGTCGACGGCGTCTTGCCGGCCCGCTTGTACCAGCCGCCGGCGTTCATCTCGTCGCCTTCGACCCGGTGCAGATAGGCATGCGCCCAGGCGCCCTGCTCGTCGGCCTGCGCCTGTGCGCAGCGATGGCCGCGGTGCCAGTCGCCCTTGGCCTGCCACCACAGCGCCTGGGCGGCGCCGTTGACCCCGGCCGGCGGCGAGGCGCCGGCAAGCGAAGCCTTGAACGTCTCGTAGTCCATCGCGCTCCTCCGTTCAGCGTGATGTCAGCATAACCCGTCGCGGCGGTTCAGGCGAAGAGGCGATCGAGCCGGTCGCGCAGGCGGTAATAGCCGCCGACCGCGGGCAGGAACCACGGGTTTCCGGAATAGAGCGGATGGCCGGGAAACTCGGCCGCATCGAAGGCGCAGGGGGCGTTGGCCAGCCGGGCGATCTTGCGCGCGGTCTGCCAGCCGAGATAGGTCATCATCGCGATGCCGCTGCCGTTGCAGCCGAGGCAGTAGTGCAGGCCTTCGTCTTCGCCCATGTGCGGCAGCGCGTCGAGGGTGAAGGCGGTGTTGCCCATCCAGGCGTGGGTGATCCGGGTGCCGGCGAGCTGCGGGAAGCGCGCGGTCATGTAGCGGTAGAGGATCGCGGCGCTGAGCCGGGCATCGACCTGGGTAAAGCGGGCGCGGCCGCCGAAGACCATGCGCCGCCCGTCCGGCGACATCCGGTAGTAGCAGAGCACCCGTTTGGTGTCGCTGAGGGTGCGGCCTTTCGGGATCAGCGAGCGGGCCAGCGCCTCGGGCAGCTCCTCGGTGGCGATGATGTGGCTGGCGACCGGCACGACGCGGCGGCGCAGCGACGGCGTCACGGTTCCGGTATAGCCGTTGGTGGCGATGACCACGTCGCCGGCGGCGACCGGCCCGCGGCCGGTCTCGACCCGCCAGCCGGCGCCGTGCCGCGCGATGCCGCGGACTTCGGCGGCGGCGCAGACCGCGACGCCGCGGCGCCGGCAGGCGTCGAGCAGGCCGCGGTAATAGAGCGCCGGGTGCAGGCTGGCGGAGCGCTCGACCACCATGCCGCCGTAGTAGTAATCGCTGGCGATCTCCTCGCGCTGGCGCTCGCGCGGGACCATGAAGGCACCCGACTGCGCGGCGTCGTTGAGGCTTGCCAGCCGCCTTTCCTGATATGCGAAATGCGCCGGCGTCCAGGCCCCGACAAAGCGGCCGCGCTTCTGCCAGTGGCACTCGATGCGCTCCTCGGCGATCAGCCGCTCGACCAGCGAGAACGCATCGGCGGCGTCGGCGAGCAGCCGGCGGGCGCGCTCGGCATCGACCGCGGCGGGGCGGCCGCTGAAGCTCTTGCCGACATTGACCCCGCCGCTGACCGCGCCGCCGTTGCGGGTGCTGGCGCCGATGCCGAGTTCGCCGCGCTCCAGCACCACCGCGGCGATACCGTGCCGGGCCAGCTCCAGCGCACAGGACAGCCCGGCATAGCCGCCGCCGGCGATCGCCACCCGCGCCTCGGCCGGCACCGCGGCCGGCTCGTCGGCGCCCGGCCGGTAGGCCTCCCACCAATAGGGCGCCGGGGTGAATTCGGGGTGGAAGATGTCGTGCCGGGCCATCCCCGCGACTCTTAGGCCCACTCCCTTTCCAGGGCGAGCGGGTTTTGCGACAATCGGCAAAAAGGGAGGCCCGGATGCTGACACGGCGCAAGCTGCTGCGGCTCGCAGGCGGCATCGGTGCGGTGGCGGCGATCGGCTCGCGCCCCGGCCGCGCCGCCGATTTCGACGAGGTCAAGATCGGCAGCCCGCTGGTGATCAGCGACGCGCCGTTCTTCATCGGCAACCACAAAGGGTATTGGCAGGACCAGCGGCTCAAGGTCTCGCTGATCAACATGCAGACCGGGCCGCACATGGTCGCCCCGCTCGGCACCGGCCAGATCGACATTGCCGCCGCCGCCACCTCGGCCGGGCTCTACAATGCCGAGGCGCGCGGGATCGGCCTCAAGATCGTCGCCGACAAGGGCTCGAACCTGCCGGGCTACGCCTATGTCTCGCTGCTGGTGCGCAAGGAACTGGTCGATAGCGGCAAGTTCAAGACCCTCGCCGACCTCAAGGGCACCAAGATCGCCGAGCCGGGCAAAGGCGGATCGACCGGCTCGACGGTCAACCAGGCGCTGAAGAGCGCCGGGCTCAAATACGACGATGTCGAGCACGTCTACCTCGCCTTTCCGGAGATGCTGACCGGGCTGCAAAGCGGCGCGATCGACGCGGCGATCGTGCCCGAGCCGTTCCTCACCTTCGGCATCGAGAAGGGATTCGGCGTCAAGTATCCGAGCGACAAATTCTATCCGCGCCAGACGATCGCCATCGTGCTCTACGGCAACCAGTTCATGACCAAGCGCAAGGAGGTCGCCGAGCGCTTCATGGTCGCCTACCTGAAGGCGGCGCGCTTCTACAACGGCGCGATCAAGGACGGGCATTTCGCCGGGCCGAACGCGGCCGAGCTGATCGACATGCTGGTCAAGGACACGCGCTACAAGGACCCGGCGCTGTACCGGCAGGTGGTGCCCAACGGCTGCGACCCGGACGGTCACGTCTATCGCCCGAGCCTCGACACCGATCTGGCGTTCTGGCGCGAGCAGAATTTCATCCAGGGCCAGGCAACGGTGGACGACGTGCTCGACACCAGCTTCGTCGACGCGGCGCTGAAGACGCTCGGGCCGTACCGGCCGGCATGACCCCCAAAATCCGCATCGCCGGCCTCAGCAAGAGTTTCGCCACCGGGGCCGGCGAGTTCGTCGCGCTCGACCGCATCGGCCTCGACATCGCGCGCGGCAGCTTCTGCACCATCGTCGGGCCGTCGGGCTGCGGCAAGACCACGCTGCTGCGCATCCTCGCCGGGCTCGAACGGGCAACCGCCGGCGAGGCCTCGGTCGCCGCCGACGATCCGGGCAAGCCGGTCAACGCGATGGTGTTCCAGGGCGACTCGATCTTTCCGTGGATGACGGTGTGGGACAACGCCGCCTACGGCCTGGCGATGCGCGGCGCGCCCAAGGCGCGCATCCGCGAGGTCGTCGGCCACTATCTCGACCGCACCGGGCTCGCCCCGTTCGCCGACCGCTACCCGCACCAGCTTTCCGGCGGCATGAAACAGCGCGTCGCCATCGCCCGCGCCTTTGCCACCGACCCCGAAGTGCTGCTGATGGACGAGCCGTTCTCGGCCCTCGACGAGCAGAACCGCACCCTGCTCCAGGAAGAGCTGCTGCACATCTGGGAGGAGGACAAGAAGACCGTCGTGTTCATCACCCACAGCGTCGACGAGGCGGTGACCCTGGGCGACCGCATCGTCGTGATGACGGCGCATCCCGGCCGCATCAAATCGGTCGTCGAGGTGCCGTTCGCACGGCCGCGCGGCGTTCTCGCGCTGCGCAAGGACCCGGAATACGGCGCGCTGGTCTTCCGCATCTGGGGCGATCTGCGCGACGAGGTCGACCGCGCCCGCCGCCAGGAGGCCGGACATGGCTGACCAGCTCGCCGGCGCCGGCGCCGAGCCGATTGCCGCGCCGCCGCCGCGCCGGGGCGGGCTGTCGCCGCGGGCGCGCGACCGGCTGATCGGGCTGGTCTCGCCGGTGGTGCTGCTGGCGATCTGGGAGACGCTGGCGCGCACCGGTGTGATCGACCCGCGCTTCTTTCCGGCGCCGTCGAGCATCGCGGTCAGCTTTGTCCGGCTCTGCGGCTCGGGCGAATTGTGGACCAACCTGTCGGCGAGCCTGGCGCGGCTCGGCTGGGGCTATCTGCTCGGCGGCGTGCCGGCCCTGCTGCTCGGCCTGGCGATGGGGCTCTACCGCCCGGTGCGGGCGCTCGTCGACCCGCTCGTCGCGGCGACCTACCCGGTGCCGAAAAGCGCGATCCTGCCGCTGGTTCTGCTGATCTTCGGCCTCGGCGAGGCGTCGAAGATCGTCATGGTCGCGCTCGGCGTGTTCTACCCGGTGCTGATCAACACCACCGCCGGGGTATTGCAGATCGAGCCGATCTATCTCGATGTCGGCAAGAATTTCGGCGCCGGCCGCTGGCAGACCTTCCGCACCATCGCGCTGCCCGGCGCGGCGCCGCTGATCATGGCCGGGGTCAAGCTCGGCGTCGGCATGGGGCTCATCCTGATCGCTATCGCCGAGATGGTCGGCGCCCAGGACGGCATCGGCTACATGATCTGGAACGCCTGGCAGCTGATGACGGTGGACACGATGTTCGTCGGCCTCATCGTCATCGCCGTGCTGGGCTTCGCCTTCAACGTCGCGCTCGACGAGCTGGAGCGCTGGATCCTGCCGTGGAAGGTGCGCGGCTAGCTCAGTTGAACTTCGGCTTGACCTTCTCGCACAGCAGGCGCAGCGACTTCATCACCCGCGGATGGGGGATTTTGGTGCCGCAGTTCATCTCGGCGAGAATGCCGTCGAGCCCGAGCGTTTCCTTCAGGCCCATCAGCCGGTCGGCGACGCGCTCGGGCGAGCCGACGATGATCTTCTCGCGCAGCGCGTCCTCGTAGGTGATGGTCTGCAGCCGGCGCCCGCGCGCGGCGCGGTCCTCGACCGCGCGGACGCCGGCGCGGGTCGCCGAGTCCTCGAGCCGCTCGCCGAGATAGCGGTAGAAATACATGATGCTCTCTTCCGGCTCCTCGATCGCCTCCTTGTCGGTATCGGCGACGTAGACCGGCGCGCGCAGGAAGACCCGGCCCTCGCCCGGGTGCCCGGCCGCCTTCCACGCCTCGCGATAGGCGCGGATATTGGGCTCCAGCTCCTCCAGCGTGCCGAGGCGCACGGCGACGAACACGGCATGGCCGAGCTTGGCGATCTGCGGGAAGGTGTCGGCGCTGTTGGCGGCGATGCGGATTTCCGGCCAGGGCTGCTGATAGGGCTTCGGGGTCAGCGCCACGTTGTCGAAGCTGTAGTATTTGCCCTTGTAGGAGAAGCGCGGCTCGGTCCACGCCTTTTTCAGGATTTCCAGCGTCTCGGCAAAGCGTTCGCGGCTTTCGCCGTAGGGGATGCCATAGGCCTCGTAGGTGCGCGGAAAGCCGCTGCGCCCGACCCCGAAGATCAGCCGGCCGTGGCTGATCTGATCGACCGTCGCCGCCTCCTCGGCCAGCCGCAGCGGGTGGCACAGCGGCAGAACCTGGACGCCGGTGCCGATCTTCATGCGCTTGGTCCGCGCCGCGATCGCGCTCGCCAGGGTCAGCGGCGCCGAACACACCGAGCGCTCCGGCGCGACATGGATTTCCGCCAGCCACATCGCATCGAGCCCGAACCGCTCGGCGGCGTCGACCTGCTCGAACGAGACGGCGAACGCCTCCTCCTCGCTCATCCCGGCGGTGCGCTGGAACTCGTGGAACATGCCGAACTCGAAGCTCATGGTTTCCTCGCCTTGCGGGTCGCAACGCCCTTATGCATGCAGCTTAGGGGCGTTCGCGCGCCAAGGCGAGTCAAGAAGCGGGGAGCGGCCCGCCGGGTCCCGGCGCCGGCGGCGCGGGCGCCCGCGCGCCGCCGAATGAACTTTTCGTCTATAAGTTGATCAGGTGTTGCCTCAATGTTGAAATATGGTGCGACGGCACGCTACTCTTGCGGAAGTCCTTACCGGGCCCCCGGGTAAGAAGAATAAGTTGTATATGAATATTTCACTCCCTCAATGCGAGCGGCGCGAAGGCGCGGAACCGAGCGGGGTTGCGGCGTTGCCGCAGGCTGTCGCCCGGCTGCGGCGCGACGCGGAAACGCTCTATCACGAGGGCTGCCGCGACCGGGCATTGGCCTGCGGGCGCCGCGCCTTCGCCCTCGCCGGCGACCGCGACACCGCCGAGTTCTGCGCCTGGCTGTTCAGCAATTGCGGCTGCCATGACGAGGCCGCGGCGGCGTATCGCCGCCTGATCGCCTTCGATCCCGGGCGGGCCGAGACCTATCGGCACCTGAGCGGCGTGCTGGCGGAAGCGGGCCGCAGCGAGGACGCGGCGGCGGCAGCCTGCCGCGCCGCCGAGCTGGCGCCGGGCGACGCCGGCACCGCGATCCACGCCGCCGAGCTGCTGCTGCGCGCCGGCCGCGCCGACGACGCCGCGGCGCTGCTGCGGCGGCTGACCGAGGCGGTGGCGAGCGCGCCGGCCTGGCGCGTGCTGTCGGGGATCGAGATGCTGCGCGGCGAGCCCGCCGCCGCCCTGGCGGCGATCGACCGCGCCCTCGCGCTCGCCCCCGACACGGCCGAGTACCATCTCCACCGCGGCCACGCGCTGTACCATCTCGGCGCCGCCGACGCCGCGGCCGCCGCCTTTGCCGAGGCGGACCGGCTCGACGCCGCGGACAGCGCCGCCAAGCGGGCGCAGCTCGCCGCCTTCGTCGCCGGCGGCCGGCTCGGCGAGGCGACCGCGCTCGGCGGCGAGCTGCTGCGCCGCTTTCCCGACGACGACGGCGCCGCGGCGGCGGTCCTGGAGCTGCTGAACCGCCGACTCGACGCCGGCGCGGCCGAGCCGGCGGTTGCGGCGAGGCCGAAGCGGCCGGTTCCGGCCCGCCCGCCCCGGCTGGCCGAGGCGCTGCGCTGCCAGGCCCAGGTGCTCCACGCGCTGGTTCTGCGCGAGGCGCAAACCCGCTTCGGCGAAACCCGGCTCGGCTATGGCTGGGCGGTGCTGGAGCCGTTGCTGCATCTCGCCCTGCTGTTCGTCATGTTCGCGCTGGTCATGCGCGGCCGCCCGCCACTCGGCGACCAGTTCTTCGTGTTCTACTACACCGGCCTGCTGCCCTATCACGTGTTCACCCACGCTGCCGGGGCGATGACCCACGGCATCACCGGCAGCGGTGCGCTGCTCAATCTGCCGCGGGTGACGACCTGCGATGTCGTGTTCGCCCGGTTTCTCGTCGAGTTCGTCACCGACATCGTCGTCGCCGCCTTGCTGTTTGCCGGTTTTGCCGCGTGCGGCCTGGCGCGCTGGCCCGAGGACCCGGCCGCGCCCTGCCTCGCGGTGCTGGCCGCGGCGGCGCTGGGATGCGGGTCCGGCTTTCTCAATGCCGTGCTGCACGCGCTGTTCCCGGCCTGGGACAAGATCTGGGTGCAGGGGATGCGGGCGCTCTATTTCGCCTCCGGCATCTTCTATCTGCCGGAGACGATGCCCGGCTGGGCGCGCGAGGCGCTGGCCTGGAACCCGCTCGCCCAAGCGATCGGCTGGTTCCGCGCCGGCTATTTCGCCGTCTACCGCCCGCGCTGGCTCGACCCCGCCTATCTCGCCGCCGCCGCCGTTCTGGCGGTCGCCGCCGGGCTCGCCGCCGAGCGCGGCCTGCGCCGGCGCCTGGCGCGGCCGGCATGATCGCGCTCGACGGCGTCAGCAAATCCTACGCCACGGCGAGCGGCCGCCGCGTCGTGCTCGACAACGCGACGATGGCTTTCGCCGCCGGCCACAATTACGGCATCCTCGGCGCCAACGGCGCCGGCAAATCGACCCTGATCCGCCTGCTCGCCGGCAGCGAATTGCCCGATCGCGGCGCGATCATCCGCGACGTCAGGGTATCGTTTCCGCTCGGTTTCGGCGGCACCTTCCACGGCGCCCTGAGCGGGCGCGACAATGTCAGGTTTCTCGCCCGGCTCTACGGCGCCGGGGTGCGCGCGGCGACCCGCTTTGCCGAGGAGTTCGCCGAGCTCGGCGAGTATTTCGACATGAAGGTGGCGACCTACTCCGCCGGGATGCGGGCGCGGCTGGCCTTTGCCGCCTGCTTTGCCATCGAGTTCGACGTCTACCTGATCGACGAGGTCACCGAGGTCGGCGACGAGCGGTTTCAGCAGCGCTGCGCCGCCGCCTTTGCCGAGCGCATGACGCGCGCGGATATCATCATGGTCACCCACAACAGCCGGACGATCCGCCGCTATTGCGACCGCGCGGCGGTGCTGTCCCAGGGCAGGCTGATCCTGTGCGACGAGCTGGCCGGCGCCTTTGCCCGCTACCGCGCCATACCGGCCGAGGCGCAGCGATGCTGAGCCTGCGCCGCACCGGGGCGGGCGCCGAGATCATCCGCCTGCCCGGCACGGCGGCGCCCGCCCGGACCGCGCGGCGCGCCGGCTGGCGCCGGCTCGGCTTCGCCGTCGCCGTCGCCGTTCCCGTCATCGCCGCGGCGGTCTACGAGTTCGCCGTCGCCGCCGACCAGTATGTCGCCGAGTTCCGCTTCACCCTGCGGGGCGCCGAGACCGCCGCGCCCGAGGCCGCCTGGTTCGGCGGCGGCGCAGCCGGGATCGCCGCCGATTCCCGGGTCGTCGTCGCCTACCTGCACAGCCGCGCCGCGGTCGACGCGGTCGGCGCCTCGCTCGATCTGCGCCGCATCTTCTCGCCGCCATCGGCCGATTGGGCCTCGCGCCTCGCCTTGCCGGCGCCGATCGAGACGCTCGTCCGCTTCTGGCAGGGGCAGGTCGAGGCCTTTTACGATCCGGACGGGGCCAGCGTCGTCGTGCGGGTGCGCGCGTTCAGCCCGGAGGATGCGCTGCGCGTCGCCGAGGCGACCGCCAGGGCCTGCGAGGCGCTGGTCAACGATCTGTCGCTGCGGCTGCGCCGCGACGCCCAGCGGCACGCCGAGGACGAGGTTGCCGCGGCGCGGCGGCGGCTCGACGGCGCGCTGGAAGCGCTCCGCCGGTTCCGCGAAAGCGCCGGTCTCGCCGATCCGGAAAAGGCCGCCGCGGCCGATGCCGCGCTCGCCGCACGGCTGCGCGACGAACTGGCCCAGGCCAAGGCCGAGCTGGCGACGTTGCGCCGCTACATGCGCGCCGACGCGCCGCCGGTCAAAGTGCTCGATGCGCGGATCCGCTCGCTCGAAAGCGAGCGTTGGGCGGTGGCGGGCAATCTCGGCGACGCCGCGGCGCTTCCCGGCGAAGCGTCGGCGGCGGCGCTCGGCGTCTTCGGCCAGCTCGACAGCGACCGGAAATTCGCCGAGGATTCCTACCGCCACGCCCTCGAAAATCTCGACCGCGCGCGCGCCGAGGCCGACCGCCAGCAGGTCTATATCGCCAGCTTCGTGCCGCCGCGCCTGCCCGAGGCGCCGCTCTACCCGCACCGCTGGCGCGTCGTCGGCGGGGTCGCGCTGGTCGCCTTTGCGCTGTCGGCGATCGGCAGCCTGGCGCTGCGATCGATCCGCGATCACCTGTAGCGCCCCGCGATGGACGATCTCGGCCTCGACCTCGAACCGGCGCTGGCGGCGCCGCTACCGCGGCGGCGTCCGACCCTGGCGATCATCGCCACCGGCGACCGGCTATGCGGCGTCGCGGCCTATGCCGCCGCGCTCGAACGCCATCTCGCCGCCGCCTTCGAAATCACGCCGATCCGCCTCGACCAGTACCTGCTGCGCGGCAGGGGCCGCCGCCTGCGCCGTTTCGGCGACGCCCACATTGCCGCGATCTGCCGCGACCTGCCGCGCTTCGACGCGGTCAACCTGCAGCTCGAACACGGCACGCTGGGCGCCCGGCCGGAAGACATCTACCGCCGCTTCGGCGCGCTTCTCGCCGCCGCGCCGCGCCTGTCGGTCACCTTTCACACCCTGCCGCTGCCGCCGCCGTTCCCGCACGCGGAATTCGCCCGCGCGGCCGCGCGCCTGGCATGGCGGCACGCCGTCCGCCTGTGGCTCGAACACCGCCACGCGCGATTGCTGTCGGCCGCGCTGCCGCGCCGGTTGCGCCGGGCGCAGCGGCAGAAGCCGGTCAGCGCCATCGTCCACACCCCGCGCAACCGCCGCGATGCGCGGTATGTTTACGGGCTCGACCATGTCTTCGATCATCCCCTCGCCTTTCTGTCGGCGGAGGAGGCCGCGGCGGTGCGGCGCCGCGCCTCGCCCCGGAATTTTCCCCTTCTCGAAACCCTGCCGGAGCACGCCGTGCTCGTCGGAGTCTTCGGCTTCATCGGCCATTACAAAGGCTTCCACACCGTCATCCGGGCCTTGCGCCAGCTTCCGGACGACTACCACCTGCTGATCTTCGGCGGCGTCCACCCGAACGAGATCGGCCGCCACCCGCAGCGCCATGCCTATCTGACGACCCTGTTCGACGAGGCGGAAACAGGCACGACGCTCTACGACCGCCTGGCCGACAAGCCGCAGATCACGCTCGACGCGGCGCGAGGCCTCGGCGAGCTGTTTGCCGCCAGCCCGCGCGACCTGTCGGCGCGCATCCATTTCATGGGCGTGCTCGGCGACGACGAGTTCCTCGCCGGCATGGCGAGCTGCGACGCCGTCGTCTTTCCCTATCTCGAGGTCGGCCAGTCGGCCTCCGGGCCGCTGGCGCAGGCGGTCGAGCTCGGCTGCCGCGTCATCGCCTCGCGCTCCCACGCCTTTCTCGGCTTTGCCGAATATCACCGCGCGGCGGTCGAGTTCTTCGATATCGGCAACCACCTCGAACTGGCGACGCGGCTGCGCGCGCGCCGGCAATACCCGCCGCGCGACGGGCTTGCCGCGTACAACATCGAGACCAACCGGGCGGTCTACGCCGCCGCCAACGGCCCGCTCACGCCCGGCCCGGCGCCCAGGGTTCCGGCGCGCGCGGCTCCAGTGCGGTGACCACGTCGACGACGACGGTCTCGTCGGCGGCGAGGGCGCGGCTCAGCGCCGGCGCGATCTCGCCGGGCTGTTCGACGCGGATGCCGGGAAGGCCGAAGCTCCGCGCCACCGCGGTGAAATCGGTCGGGCCGAAGCGGATCAGCTCCTCGCCGCGCCCGGGCCGGTTGCCGGCGATGCGATGCACCCCGGTCAGGTTCTGGCCGAAGCCGGAATTGTTGTTGACGACGACGGTGACGGCGATGCCGTTGCGCCGCGCCGATTCCAGCTCGGCGAGGTGGTAGTAGAAGCCGCCGTCGCCGGTGAAACACACCACCTTGCGCGGCCCCGCGGCGCATTTGGCGCCGAGCGAAGCGGGAAAGGCCCAGCCGAGCGAGCCGGCGGCGCGCAGATAGCTCTGCCCGGCGCCGTTCAACTCGATCATCGTGCCGGTCCAGATGCCGGAATAGCCGGTATCGGCAACCAGCACCGCGTCGTCCGGCAGGGCGCGGGTGATCTCCGCGCAGAGCCGCTCGACCGCGATCGGCGCCGTGTTCTTCTCGACGAGCGGCGCCATCCCGGCGCGCCAGTCGGCGACGATGCGCGCCGCTTCGTCGGCAAACGAGCGGTCGCGCACCGGCGAGCCGATCGCGGCGGCAAGCGCGGCCGCGGTGGCTTTCGGATCGCCGAGCAGGCCGGTCGTGTTGGGATAGGAGCGGCCGAGCTCCAGCGGGTCGGCGTCGATCTGCACGACCGGCGTGCCGAGCGGCGGAATCTGCCAGTTCAGGGTCACCTGGTCGCCGGTATCGCAGCCGACGAACAGCACCAGCTCGGCGCCGTGGACGATGCGGTTGGCGGGCGGCGCCGAATAGCTGCCGGCGACCCCGGCGGACAGGCGGTGCCGGGTCGGGATCAGCCCGCGCGCCCCGAGCGTGGTCGCCACCGGCGCGGCCAGCGCCTCGGCCAGCGCCAGCACCTCGGGGCCGGCGTCCGAGGCGGCGGCGCCGTCGCCGGCGACGATGGCGACGCGGCGGGCCCCGGTCAGCAGCTGCGCGGCGCGGGCGATGTCGCGCGCGTCGGCGACCGGGCGGTGCACCGGGATCGGCCGCGGCTCGGTTTCCAGCGTCGGCGCCTCGACGGTGCGGCCGAGCTCGATGACGTCGCCCTGCAGCCCGTTGAGGTCGAGATGGGTCGGGCGCGGCGTGTCGGCGAGCGCGGCGCGCCAGGCGTGGCGCAACAGGCGCGGCAGCTCGGCGGTCGAGTCGACCGGCGCCGAGAACTTCGTCACCGCCGCAAACAGCGGCGCGTGGGCGACTTCCTGGTAGGAATTGCGGTGCTGAAACGACGGTTCCTTGCGCCCGGTCAAGGCGATCACCGGGCTGCGCCCGAGATAGGAGTCCTGCAGCCCGGAGGCGAGGTTGGCGGCGCCGACCGATTGCGCCATGCAGATGCCCGGGCGCCGCGCGACACGGGCATAGCCGTCGGCCATGTAGGCCGCCGCCTTCTCGGAATGCGCCAGCACCGGCTTGACCCCGAGATCGCTGAGCGCGAGCAGCGTGCGGCGCAGCGTCGACTCGACAAAGAACACATGGGTCATGCCGCTCGCGGCCAGCGCCTGGGCCAGCCAGTCGGAGCCGTTCATGCCGCTCGGTTCGGCCATCGTTTCCCCCGTTCTACAGCGTGAGCCCGCCATCGACGATGATCGTCTGGCCGGTGATCATCGCGCCCCCGGCGCACAGGAAAAAGATCGTCTCGGCGATGTCCTGGGGCCGGCAGGCGCGCTTCAGCGGGGTGCGCTCGATCGACGCCTCCTTGCGGTCGGCCGGCCAGTCCTTGTTCCACGGGCTGTCGACGAACCCGGGCGCCACCGCGTTGACCCGGATGTCGGGGGCGAGCGCGCGGGCGAGACTGCGCGTCAGGTTGATCACCCCGGCCTTGCTGGCGGCATAGGGGATCGAGCTGCCGCTGCCCTGGACCCCGGCGATCGAGGCGGTGCTGCAGACCGCGCCCTTGGCCCGGCGCAAGGCCGGGGCGGCGGCATGGGTGCAGCGGAACGGGCCGATCAGGTTGGTGTTGAGGATCGCCTGCCAGAACCCCTCGGTCAGCCGGTCGAGCTCGGGAAACGGGATCGGCACCGGGGTCGCCGGCGTGCCGGCGTTGTTGACGAGAAAGTCGAGCCGGCCGAGCGCCTCGATCGCCTTGCCGACCATGGTCTCGGCCTCGACCGGAACCGCGACGTTGCCGGGCGCGGCGACGATCCGGTACCCCTGCGCCTTCAGCCGCTCGATCTCGGCCGGGCCGCGCGGGTCGTCGGGCAGGTGGTTGAGCGCCACCGTCGCGCCGCAGCGCGCGAACATCTCGACCGTCGCCAGCCCGATGCCCGAGGCCGCGCCGGTGACGAGCGCAGTCTTGCCGTTGAGATCGGCGCTGATCATCTCTTTCCTCCCCTCGTCACTGCGCGGCGCGCGCTGCGGCACCGCGCGGTTCCACCCGCCGGCTCAGTGCTGCGGCAGCATGTCCCACGGCGTCTTGCCCGCCGGCAGCGGCGGGATGCGCAGCAGATCGGCCATCGGCTCGCCGGCCTCGTAGCGCCGGCACAATTCCTCCGGATCGTAGGTCACGCCGACCGGGTTGGCGGCAAAGGCCGGGCTCTGGAAATAGGCGTCCAGTTCCTTCGGCGTCGCGAAATTGTCGACCTGCAATTCGACGCGGTTGTTGTCCGGGTCGCGGTAGTACAGCGAGGTGGTGACGCCGTGATTGACCGGCCAGTGCGGCAGGATGCCGACCGCCTTCAGGCGGCGATAGGTCGACAACAAATCGCCGAGGCTGTCGTAGGCATAGGCGACATGGTCGGTGCCGGCCGCGTTGGGGTCGCGCACCGGCAGGCCGGGGACGTGAATCAGCGCCAGGCGGTGGTGCTCGTCGTCGTAGGAGAGAAAGCACAGCCGCTCGTCGCGGAACACGATGCGCGCGGCCAGCACCGTCTGGTACCAATTCGCCATCGTCTCGACCTGGCCGGTGCGCAGCACGAAATGGGCGAACCTGGCCGGGCGGATCGGCTTCGACACAGGGGTCAGGGTGCGGAGCGGGGCGGCGTCGTTCATCGGCATTCTCCTACGCGAGGAACGGCAATCCTAGCGCAAGCAGCCGGCGGCGCTACCGCGAAAGCGCGTCGCGACGGCGCGGCGACGGGGTTCCGCTCAATCCTTGTAATCGGGCTGGCGGCGGTCGAGCAGCCGCTTGAGCGCGTCGAAATGGTGCTGCCAGGCCGGCTTGCCGCCCTGCACCGGCGCCTCGGCATATTGCCGCAAGGTGTGGGCGACGATCGGCGGCGGCACCTCGCGCAGCTTCTGTCCGGTCCACATCGCATAAAGCTGCACCTGGCAGGCGCGCTCGAGGTAGTAGAGCTTGTCGTAGGCTTCGGCGACGCTTTCGCCGCAGACCAGCACCCCGTGATTGCCCATGAACAGGACGCTGCGATCGGGTCCGAGCACGCCGGCGAGCCGCTCGCCCTCGGCGGGGTCGAAGGCCAGCCCGGTGAAGCCGTCGTCATAGGCGACGGTGTCGAGAAAGGCGATCTCGGTCTGGCCGACCGGCGCGAGGCGGCCGTGTTCGAGGCGGGCGAGCGCGCTGGCATAGGGCATGTGGGTGTGCAGCACGCAGGCGTGGCGCGGGATCAGCCGATGGATCGGCGCATGGATGCAATAGGCCGAGCGTTCGACCTCGCCCGCGCCGCGCAGCACCGTGCCGTCGTAGCCGACCTCCATCAGGCAGCTCGCGGTCACCTCCAGCCAGTGCAGCCCGAACGGAATCTGGTAGTAGCGGTCGCTGTGCCCCGGCACCGCCAGGGTCAGGTGGTTGAAGATGCCCTCGCTGAACCCGTGCTCGACCGCGAGGCGGTGCGCGGCGGCAAGGTCGATGCGGGCCTGGCGCTGGGCGGCGGCGATCTCGCCGGTCGCGGCGTCGGTGAGGTCGAGCGGCATTGCGGCTCCTTGGGATGGTTTCGGTCAGCGGGACAGGTCGACGACGGTGCGGCCGCGAATCTCGCCGTTGAGGATGCGCGGCGCCAGCGCCGGCAGGTCGGCGAGCGCGACCGTTTCGGTCATCGCCTCGAGCGCGGCGCGCGGCAGGTCGCGGGCGAGGCGCTGCCACGCGGCGGCGCGCTCGGGCATCGGGCACATGACCGAATCGATGCCGAGCAGGTTGACCCCGCGCAACAGGAACGGGATCACGCTCGCCGGCAGATCGCTGCCGCCGGCCAGCCCGCAGGCGGCGACGCTGGCCTTGTATCTGAGCTGAGTCAGCAGCGTGGCCAGCGTCGTGCCGCCGACCGCATCGACCGCCCCGGCCCAGCGCTCGCTGTCGAGCGGGCGCGACGGCTTGGCCGCGAGCGCGGCGCGGTCGAGCAGCCCGGCGGCGCCGAGCCCGGTCAGATAGTCGCGCAATTCGCTCCGCCCGGTCGAGGCGACGACGCGATGGCCGAGCGCCGCCAGCAACGCCACCGCGGTCGAGCCGACGCCGCCGGCCGCGCCGGTCACCAGCACCTCGCCGTCCCGCGCCAGGCCGTGGCGTTCCAGCGCCATGACCGCGAGCATCGCGGTGAACCCGGCGGTGCCGATCGCCATCGCCTGGCGCGTCGACAGCCCGGGCGGCAGCTTGACGAGCTGGTCGGCGCGGCCGCGAGCGCGCTCGGCATAGCCGCCCCAGACCAGTTCGCCGACCCGCCAGCCGGTCGACACCACCGCGTCGCCGGGCCGGAAGGCGGGCGAGTCCGAGGCCTCGACCACGCCGGCGAAATCGATGCCGGGAACATGCGGATAGCTGCGCACCAGCCGTCCGATGCCGCGCAGGATCATGCCGTCCTTGTAGTTGAGGGTCGAATACTCGACCCGCACGGTGACCTCGCCCGGCGGCAGCCGGGTCTCGTCGACCGTCTCGATGCGCGGCGTGACCTTGCCGCCCTCCTCGTGGAGGACGAGGGCGCGAAACCCGGCCATGCTCAGGCCCGCAGCGGCTCGACGATCGAGACGAAATTGGCGACCGCGGCACCGCCCATGTTGAGGATGCCGGCGAGCCGGGCGCCGGGAATCTGCATGTCGCCGGCCTGGCCGGTCACCTGCATCGCCGCCAGCACGTGCATCGACACGCCGGTGGCGCCCACCGGATGCCCCTTGGCCTTGAGCCCGCCCGACGGGTTGACCGGCAGGCGGCCGTCCTTCTCGGTCCAGCCTTCGAGGATGGCGCGGGCGCCCTGCCCTTTCGGCGCCAACCCCATCGCCTCGTACTCGATCAGCTCGGCGATGGTGAAGCAGTCGTGGGTCTCGACCAGGTCGAGATCGTCGAGGCCGAGCCGGGCATGGGCGAAGGCGCGCTGCCAGGCCAGCGCCGGGCCGTCGAAGGCGAGGATATCGCGCCGGCTCATCGGCAGGAAATCGTTGACCTGCTCGGCGGCGCGGAACGCCACCGCCTTTTTCATCGCCAGCGCGGTCGGCAGGTCGGCGAGCACGACCGCGGCGGCGCCGTCGGACACCAGCGAGCAATCGGTGCGCTTCAGCGGCCCGGCGACCAGCGGGTTCTTGTCCGAAACGGTGCGGCAGAACTCGTAGCCGAGGTCGCGGCGCATCTGCGCCAGCGGATTGGCGACGCCGTTCTTGTGGTTCTTGGCGGCGATGCGCGCGAGCGCGTCGGACTGGTCGCCGTAGCGCTGGAAATAGCTCTGCGCGATCTGGCCGAAAATGCCGGCGAAGCCGCCCTCGATCTGGTCCTCCTCCTTGCGGTAGCAGGCGCGCAGCAGCAGGTCGTTGACCTCGGCGCCGGTACGCTCGGTCATCTTCTCGACGCCGACGACCAGCACCAGCCGCGCTTTCCTGGCGGCGATCGCGTTGAGCCCCATGTGGATCGCCGCCGAGCCGGTAGCGCAGGCGTTCTCGACCCGCGTCGCCGGCTTGAAGCGGAAGCCGGGATCGGCCTGGAACACCAGCGAGGCGGGAAACTCCTGCTTGACGAAGCCGCCGTTCATCGTGCCGAGGAACACCTCGTCGATATCGGCCGCCGCCACCCCGGCATCGGCAAGCGCGCCCTGCGCCACCTCGACGATCAGCGATTCGACGTCGCGCCCGTCATGGCGGCCGAACTGGCTGTGCGCCCAGCCGACGATACACCCGCTCATCTCCTGCTCCTTTCGCTGCCGCTGGCCGGGATACTATCCTGATATGGTGCCCGAGACGATCACGATCACCCGCCCCGACGACTGGCATGTGCACCTGCGCGACGGCGACATGCTGCGCACGGTGGCGCCGCTGACCGCGCGGCAATTCGGCCGCGCCATCGTCATGCCCAACCTGGTGCCCCCGGTGACGACGACGGCGGCGGCGCTGGCCTATCGCGACCGCATCCTCGCCGCCGTGCCGGACGGCAGCGATTTCATCCCGCTGATGACCTGCTACCTGACCGACGCGGCGGATGCCGGCGAGATCGCCCGCGGCTACGAGAGCGGCGTCTTCGCCGCGGTCAAGCTCTACCCGGCGCATGCGACGACCAACTCGGCGCACGGCGTCACCGATCTCGACCGGGTGATGCCGGTGCTGGAGCGCATGGCCGGACTCGGCATGCCGCTGCTGGTTCACGGCGAGGTCACCGACCCCGAAATCGACGTGTTCGACCGCGAGGCGGTGTTCATCGACCGGATGCTCGACCCGCTGCGCCGCCGCCTGCCGGAGCTGCGCATCGTGCTCGAACACATCACCACCGCGGAGGCGGTCGATTACGTCCGGGCCGGCGGCGCCAACCTCGCCGCGACGATCACCGCGCATCACCTGATCATCAACCGCAACGCGATCTTTCACGGCGGCATCCGGCCGCACCTCTACTGCCTGCCGATCGCCAAGCGCGAGCAGCACCGCCTCGCCCTGCGCCGCGCCGCGACCTCGGGCGAGGCCGGGTTCTTTCTCGGCAGCGACAGCGCGCCGCACGCGATCGCGGCCAAGGAGACGGCGTGCGGCTGCGCCGGCATCTTCACCGCCGCCTACGCGCTCGAACTGTACGCCGAGGTGTTCGCCGAGGAAGGCGCGCTCGACCGCCTCGAAGCCTTCGCCTCGCTGAACGGCCCCGCCTTCTACCGCCTGCCGGTCAACCGGACGCGGGTGACGCTGCGCCGCGCGGCGTTGGAGGTTCCCGCCGCGATCGGCGAGGTCGTGCCGTTCCGCGCCGGCGAGACCCTAGGCTGGAAGCTCGACGCCTAATCGCTCCCAGGCGGCGATGACCGAAGCAGGGTCGAGCCGGTCGAGACGATCGCATTGCAGACTCTCGACCCGCCGCCCGCGCGGCGCCACCCGCGCCGGATCGGAGGCGGCGGAATAGAGCACCAGCGACGGGCAGCCGGCGAGCGCGATCAGGTGCATCGGGCCGGTATCGTTGCCGATTGCGCCGCGCGCGCCGCGCGCCAGCGCGGCGATGTCGCCGAGGCCGGTGCGGCCCGACAGGTCGATCGCCGCCGGGCACAAGGCGCGGATGCAGGCGATCGCCGCGCCCTCCTGCTCGGTACCGATCAGCACCGGGGCGAAGCCGCGCGCCGCCAGATGCTGCGCGACCCCGGCAAAGCATTCCGGCGCGGCGCGCTTTTCCGGCCGCCGCGGCGTGCTGCCGGCGGCGAGCAGCACGTAGTCGCGCGGCAGGCGGTAGCGCGCGACCTCGCCGCCGAGCCAGGAAATATCGGGCTCGAGGAGGCCGGGGAGGCCCGCGGCGCGAAGCTGCTCGTCGAGCTTGAGTGCGACGTGGCGGCGATCGGCCGGGTCGTCGGCGACGAAATGCGAGCAGCCGCGCACCACGCCCGACCATTCGAGGCGCCGCCCGGCCCGCATCGCGCGGTAGAGGATGGCGCTGCGCTGGTTGCGCTGCAGGTCGTAGACCCGATGGAAGCGTTCGGCCCGCAGCCGCCGGATCAGGCCGAGCCAGCCGCGCCATCTGGCGCGCCGGTCGGTCAGCACCCGATCGAAGAGGCCGCTCTGCCCGACAAAATCGGCGAAGGGCGGCGTCGTCAGCGCGACGATCTCGTCGTCCGGATGGTGCGCGCGGATCGCCCGGAACGCCCCCAGGCACAACACCATGTCGCCGAGCGCGCCGTAGCGGATGACGAGAACCCGCTTCATCCGCGCAGGGTGACCCCGTGCACCGCGCGGTCGAGCCGCTCGGCGAGAAGCGGCAGGTCGTAGTTGCTGCGGGCGGTATCGTAGGCGCGCGCGCCCATCGCCGCGGCGGCTTCCGGGTCGCGCAGCAGCCCGGCGAGCGCGGCAGCGAGCGCCGCCGGATCGTCGGTCGGCACGATCACCCCGTCATGGCCGTCGCTGACGATTTGCGAGGGGCCTTCGCTGGCGGTGGTGACGATCGGCAGGGCCTGCGCCATCGCCTCGATCAGCACCACCCCGAAGGGCTCGTGGTGCGACGGCAGCGCGAACACGTCGATCGCGGCGAAGAAGCGCGGCTTGTCGTCCTGCCAGCCGGGCAGCTCGACGCGCTGGCCGAGCCCGCGCACGCGGACCAGCGCGCGCAGCGAGTCCGCCTCGGCGCCGGCGCCGGCGATCACCGCGCGGAAGGCGAGACCGTCGGCGGCGAGCCGGGCCAGCGCCTCGATCAGCACCGCGAACCCCTTCTTGGCGACGAAGCGGCCCATCGCGCCGATCACCGGCGGGTCGCGCCACGGCCGCTCGGGCCGTTCCGGCGGCACCGAGACCGCATTCGGCACCACCCACAGCAGAGCCTCGTCGACCCCGCTCTCGCGGCAGTGCCGCGCCAGGTCCGCGGTCGAGCACAGCACCGCGGCGAGCCCGTCGCATTTGAGCTGGTAGTTCGGGGCGACCCCGATCAGCGGCTTGGCCGCGGCGCCGCGCAGCAGGCTGACCGCGCGGTTGCCGTGGGCGATCACCGCGTCGGGGCGCACCCGGCTGAGCACGCTGCGCAGCCGCAGCATCGCCAGCGCATCCCAGGCGTTGAAATTGCCGATCGCGTGGAAGCGGGTGCGGCGCGCCTCCAGGGCGGGGCGGATTGCGGCGCGCGGATGGATCAGCGCAAACACCTCGTGGCCGGCCAGCGTCAGCGCGTCGCAATAGTCGAGAAAAACCTGCTCGAGGCCGCCGAGCTGCGCGCCGAACATCGCGTTAACGATTCGCATGGGCGGCGTTGTACCACGATTCAGCCGATCAGCATCTCGAAGCGTGCCGCCACCTCGTCCCAGCCGAGGCCGCGCTGCCGCGCCAGCGCGGCGCGGTGCCAGCGCCGCCACAGCGCATCGTCGGCGAGCGCGGCGATCGCCGCGGCGGCAAACGCCGCATCGTCGGCAACGACGCGGCCGGTCTCGCCGTCGACGACCCGCTCCGCCACCGCGCCCCGCGGCTGCACCACCGCCGGCACGCCCATCGCCTGCGCCTCGGCGAGGGCGAGGCAGAAGGTCTCGCCCGGATCGCCGCGATAGAGCATGACCCGGGAGGCGGCGAGCACGCCGGCGAGCGCCTCGCGCCCGACCGGAGCGTGAAGCCGCACGCCGCGGGCGCCGAGCGCCGCGGCGCGGTCGAGGACCGCCGCCATCGCCGGGTTGCGGGCCTGGCCGTAGACCGCCGGCCCGGCGTAGATGTGCAGTTCGGCGCCCGGCACCGCCGGCGCGATCCGCTGCGTCCACAGGTCCAAAAGCCAGCCGAGCCCGCGCAGCGGGTTCGAGGTGAAGACGGCGTGCGGCGGCGGCGGCTCGCGCTCCGCGGCGCGGCGGAAACGATCGAGCACGCCGTAGGGGATGACGACGCGGCCGCCGCTGGGCAGCCAGGCGGGGATCGTCGCCCGGTGATAGGCGCCGCTCGTCACCAGCAGCGGACGGTACCGGGCGAGGCGCAAGGCAAAGCGCGGCTTGCGCAGGTAGCCGCCCGGGTTGTGCAGCCAGAACAGGCGCCGCCGCGGGCGCGACAGCCCGATCACCCGGTGGCCGCGATTGCCGATATAGAGGTCGCAGCGGTCGGGAACCCCGCCGGCGAGCGGCGCCCAGCGGACCCCGTTATGGTCGAGCGGCGCCCGGCAATTGCTGTAGGCGGCGACGCGGTGGCCGCGCGCGGCGAGCGCCTCGGCGAGCGCGACAAAGGCGGTTTCCGCCCCGCCCAGCGGCCCCGACGCCGCCGCCGCGCCGTCGAAGGCGATGCCGTCGTCGGCCATCACGACAAAGGCGCTCACTCGCGCTCCAGCCGCGCCTTCAGGTAGGACAGGATCGGGTACAGCGCGGCGCACAGCGCGATCAACAGCCCGTACGGCCCTTCGCGATAGCCGCGCCGCCCGACATAGCATTTCCAGAAGCGCGACACGATGCGCCGCAGATTTCTCGCATAGCTGCCGATCTCGCCGCTGTCGCGCAGATCCTGCGCCCGCGCGCTGGTATAGCGGTCGAGCCGGCGCAGCATGTCGGAGATGTTGCGGTCGACATAATGGACAAGCCGGTTCTCGAGCGGCGCGCCCTCGACCCCCGACAGGGTGACGCGCGGATGCACCCGCTCGCCGCCCCACTGCTTGGCGCCCTTGCGGTAAAGCCCGGCATGGGCGGAGCGGCCGAACGACGCGCCCCAGCCCCAGCGCACCAGCCGGTCGCCGATGTAGTTGTCGACCGGTATCAGGTGCCAGGATGCCGGCGAGCGGGCGGCGACGGCGCGAAGCTCGGCGGCGAGTTCCGGCCCGACCCGCTCGTCGGCATCGACCTCGACGATCCAGGTGCCGCGGCAGGCGTCGATCCCGGCATGGCGGCGCGGACCTTCGCGCTCCCACGCGCCCTCGACGATGTTGTCGGTGAAGCGGGCGGCGATCTCGCGCGAGCGGTCGCGGCAGCGGTCGAGCACGACGACCAGCTCGTCGGCAAAGCCGAGGCAGGCGAGGCAGTCGGCAAGCTGGGCCTCCTCGTCGCGGGCCACGACCAGCGCCGAAAGCAGAATCCCGCCGCTCACGCGGCCGCGCTCGCCACCCGCCGCCACAGCTCGCGCGCCGCCGCCTCGGCGCTCTCGACCGACAGGCTGTCCATCAGCGTGTCGGTGGTGCGATGGTCGAAGCCGGGCGGAAACAGCTCGGCGAACGGCACCGCCGTCTGCGCCACCGCACAGTGGTCGCCCCACGGGGCATAGCGCGCCGCCGGGCTGGGGCCGAACAGGCCGAGCGTCGGCACCCCGGCGGCGGCGGCGAGGTGCATCAGCCCGGTGTCGTTGCCGACGAACAGCCGGGTGCGCTGCAAGACCGCCGCCGCGACCGGCAGATCGGTGCGGCCGACGAGATCGACGACGCGCGGCGGCGGCAAAGCCGCGAGCAGCGGTGCCGCCTGCCGCCGCTCGTGGGCGGCGGCGAGCACCGCGACGCGCGCCCCGGGCATGATCCCCTCGGGGGCGACGAGGCGCTGCGCCAGCGCGGCGAAATTCTCCGCCCGCCACTGCTTGCCGCGCCAGTTCGCCGCCGGCCCGATCGCCAGGACCGGGCCGCCGGGCGGCAGCAGCGCCTCGGCGGCGCGGCGGTGCTCGGGGGCGAGCCACAGGCGCGGCGCCGGCGGCGGGTCGAGCCCGAACAGGCGGCCCAGCTCGCGCACCCGATGCTCGCCGGAATCGCGCCGCCCGGCGACCCGACGCTCGCCGGCGCGCAGCAGCCAGGCCAGCGCCGAGCCGCGCAGATCGACGACGATGTCCCAGCGGCGGGCGGCGACGGCGCGGTACAGCGACAGCCAGTGCTGGCCGAACCTGCGCTTCTCGACGACGATCAGCCGCTCCAGCCCGGGCACCGCGGCGAACAGCGGCGCGGCGAGCGGCCCGGCGGCGATCGTCAACCGCGCCCCGGGACAGCGCTCGACCAGATGCGACAGGATGCCGGTCGACAATACGGCGTCGCCGATCCGCGTCGCGGTGACGAACAGGACGCGCATGCCGCCCCTATAGCCCCGCCCCCGCGTCTTGCCAAGCCGCGGCCCAGCCTCTACCTGTTCGGCGATGGCGCGCAATTCCTTCACCCTGCTCGACGGCCGCGCGGTGCTCTCGGTCACCGGCGAGGACCGCGCCGGGTTTCTGCAAGGGCTGGTGTCGAACGACACGGCGAAGCTGGCGCCGGGCCGCGCGGTCTATGCCGCGCTGCTGACGGCGCAGGGGCGCTATCTGCACGACTTCATCATGACCGCGGCGGAGGACGCGATCTGGCTCGATTGCGAGGCGGCGCGGCTCGCCGACCTGCAGCGCCGCCTGGCGATCTACAAGCTGCGCGCCAAGGTCGCGCTGGCGGCGCGGCCCGACCTCGCGGTGGCGGCGATCTGGGGCCCCGACCCGCCGGAGATCGGCGTCGCCGATCCGCGCCTTGCCGCGCTCGGCCGCCGCCTCGTCGCGCCGCGCGACGGCCTCGCCGCGACGCTGGTCGCCGCGGGGCTGGAACCGGCGGATTTCGCCGCGTACGACCGCCACCGCCTTGCCCTCGGCATTCCCGACGGCAGCCGCGACCTGCCGGTCGAGAAGGCGCTGCTGCTGGAAAACGGGTTCGACGAGCTGAACGGCGTCGACTGGCACAAGGGCTGCTATATCGGCCAGGAGCTGACCGCCCGGACCAAGTATCGCGGCCTCGTCAAGAAGCGGCTGTTTCCGGTGCGGATCGAGGGCGCCGCACCCGAACCCGGCACGGTCCTCAGCCTCGACGGGCGCGAGGCCGGCGAGATGCGCTCGAGCCGCGACGGGATGGGCCTCGCCCTGTTGCGGCTGGACATGGTCGAGGCGTTGACCCGTCCCAACCCGACCCGGCTGGTCGCCTGGACCCCGCAATGGATGCGGCTGCCCGAGTAATCGTTTGACCCCGGCGCGTAAAAGAGCAATCCTCGGCAACCAACGAAAAAAAACACCGCCTTCCCTTCCCCACGGCGGAGTCCGGTGGCCATGTCCTTAAAATCTTCTGCGCGCTGCGGTTTTCCCGCCGCGGTTTTGTTTTCGCTGATCTTGGCGACAACGGCCGGGCAGGGACAAACGCCGGCGGAAAACGCGACCAAAACGATCCAGCGCGGGTCGGAGGCGGAAAAGGCGTTAAACATGCAGGAGCGGTCGTATCAAACGCGCGAGGAGCGGCTGCAAGCCAAGCCGCTTGACTGGAACGCGACGATCGGCAAGCCCAAGCCGCGCCGGCTGACCCCCGCGGAGCGGAGCGCGTTGCGCGGCGCCAAGCCGGAATCGGCCGAGGGCGGCGCCCCGAACCCCAATGCCGACGACGAAGCCCGCAAGCTTCACCCCGACGATTGGAAGTAGCTTTACCGTCACGTTCCGATTGAAGCGAGGGAGGCTTCAAATGGTCGCCATATTGTCTTCTTTCAATCGCAGAGGTTTGACTGTCGCCGCCGCGATCGCCTCTCTGGCCCTCTGGGGCGGCACGGCGGCGGCGCAGACCGACATCTTCACCCAATACGAAGAGACCGGAAACCCGAAGGCGCCGAAGGCGGTCGGCAAGCTGTTCAGCAACGAGGGCTATTGCTCGGCATCGGTAATCAGCGGCAAGAACATCATCGTCACCGCGGCGCATTGCTGCTGGGACCGCAGCAAGAACAACTGGATCGGCGGGTGGTCGTTCGCGCCCGCCTACAACAACGGCAACGCGCCCTACGGCGTGTTCGCCTGGGCGCAGGCCCGGGTGCTGAACAGCTGGATCAACAACGGCGACATCGCCTCCGATATCTGCCTGATCGCGCTGCAGAACGACGCCAACGGCCGCGGGGTGACGTATTATACCGGCTGGCTCGGCCGCTCGTGGAACTATCCGAGCGCGCTCAGCATGCACGCGCTCGGCTACCCGGGAAACATCGGCGGCGGCAACAATCTCGAGCTGTGCGCCTCGGAAAGCTTTGCCCAGAGTTCGAGCTGCGGCTCGGACGTGCTCAACACCGGCTGCTCGATGACCTACGGATCGAGCGGCGGCCCCTGGATTCGCGACTACCGCACCGGCAACCACGTCGATTCGGTGGTGCACGGCTACGTCAATCAGTCGTGCACCGGCACCTTCGGCAAGACCTTCGACGGCCCGCGCTTCACCAGCAACAACATCGTCACCCTGTGCACCGCGCAGGGCTGCTGAGGCGGCGCGGTCAGGCGGTGCCGGCGCCCTCGCCCGGCAATTCGGCCTGCGCCGCGGCGAGCCGCGCGATCGGCACGCGGTAGGGCGAACACGAGACGTAGTCGAGCCCGACCTCGCGGCAGAAGCGGATCGAGGCGGGATCGCCGCCATGCTCGCCGCAAATCCCGAGCTTGAGCCCGGGGCGGGCGGCGCGGCCGCGCTCGGCGGCGATCCTGATCAGCTCGCCGACCCCCTCGGGGTCGATCGAGACGAACGGGTCCTGCGCGAACACGCCGAGGCGCTGATAGGCGGCGATGAACGTCGCCGCGTCGTCGCGCGACAGCCCGAACGTCGTCTGGGTCAGGTCGTTGGTGCCGAAGCTGAAGAACTCGGCGGTCTCGGCGATCGCGCCGGCGAGCAGGGCGGCGCGCGGCAGCTCGATCATCGTGCCCACCAGATACGGCACGCTGACCCCCTCGCGGGCGAAAATCTCGGCGCCGACGCGATCGACCATCTCTTTCAAGATGTCGAATTCGCGCCGCGTGGCGATCAGCGGCACCATGATCTCGGGCTTCGGCGCCTCGCCGGTCTCGCGGGCGACCGCGACCGCCGCCTCGAAGATCGCCACCGCCTGCATCTCGTAGATTTCCGGATAGGTGATGCCGAGCCGGCAGCCGCGATGGCCGAGCATCGGGTTGGTTTCGTAAAGCGCGTGGGTGCGGGCGCGGATTTCGGCGACGCTCTTCTTCGCGGCGCGCGCCAGCTCGGCGAACTCGGCGTCGGTCTTGGGCAGGAATTCGTGCAGCGGCGGATCGAGCAGGCGGATCGTCACCGGCAGGCCGCGCATGATGCGGAACAGCTCGGCAAAGTCGGCGCGCTGCATCGGCAGCAGCTTGGCGAGTGCGGCGCGGCGGCCGTGCTCCTCGTCGGCCATGATCATCTCGCGCATCGCGCCGATGCGGTCGGCCTCGAAGAACATGTGCTCGGTGCGCGACAGCCCGATGCCCTCGGCGCCGAAATTGCGCGCCGCGCGGGCGTCGGCCGGAGTTTCGGCGTTGGCGCGGACGCCGAGCTTGCGCACCTCGTCGGCCCAGCCGATCAGCGTCGCGAAATCGCCCGACAGATCGGGCTGGATCGTCGGCACCTCGCCGAGCATGACCTCGCCGGTCGAGCCGTTGATCGTGATGATCTCGCCGGCCACGACCTGACGGTTGCGGACCAGGAAGCTCCGGCTCTCGTAATCGACGCGCAGATCGCCGGCGCCCGACACGCAGGGCCGGCCCATGCCGCGGGCGACGACGGCGGCGTGGCTGGTCATGCCGCCGCGCGTCGTCAGGATGCCGCGGGCGGCGTGCATGCCGTGGATGTCCTCGGGGCTGGTCTCGACCCGCACGAGGATGACCGCCTCGCCGCGGCTCGCCGCCGACTCGGCCTCGTCGGCGGAGAACACGACCTTGCCCGAGGCGGCGCCCGGCGAGGCCGGCAGGCCGCGCGCCAGCACGGTGGCCTTCGCGGCCGGGTCGAGCGTCGGGTGCAGAAGCTGGTCGAGCGAGGCCGGCTCGATGCGGCGGATCGCCTCGTTGCGGTCGATCACCCCCTCCTCGACCAGCGACACCGCAATCTTCAGCGCCGCCTGCGCGGTCCGCTTGCCGGTGCGGGTCTGCAGCATCCACAGCTTGCCGCGTTCGACGGTGAACTCGATGTCCTGCATGTCGCGGTAATGGTCTTCGAGGATGCGCCGCACCCGCTGCAGCTCGGCGAACACCGCCGGCATCGCCTCTTCCATCGCCGGCAGGTCGGATTTCGCCGCCTCCTTGCTGGCGACGGTCAGGCGCTGCGGCGTGCGGATGCCGGCGACGACGTCCTCGCCCTGGGCATTGACCAGGTATTCGCCGTAGAACTCGTTGGCGCCGGTCGACGGGTTGCGGGTGAAGGCGACGCCGGTGGCGCAGTCGTCGCCCATGTTGCCGAACACCATCGCCTGGACATTGACCGCGGTGCCCCAGTCGGACGGGATGTTGTGCAGCCGGCGGTAGGTTACCGCGCGGGCGTTCATCCACGAGCCGAACACCGCGGCGATCGCGCCCTGGAGCTGGGCCTGGACATCCTGCGGAAACGGCTCGCCGGTCTCGCCGCGGATCACCTCCTTGAACCCGGCGACCAGCGACTTCCAGTCCTCGGCGCTAAGCTCGGTATCGAGCACCGCGCCGGCATCGAGCTTGTGGTCCTCGATCAGCTGCTCGAAATGGTGGTGCTCGATGCCGAGCACGACCTGGCCGTACATCTGCAGAAAGCGGCGGTAGCTGTCATAGGCGAAGCGCTCGTCGCCGCTTTTCGCGGCCAGGCCGAGCACGGTCCGGTCGTTGAGGCCGAGATTGAGCACGGTGTCCATCATTCCCGGCATCGACGCCCGCGCGCCGGAACGCACCGAGACGAGCAGCGGATTTTCCGGGTCGCCGAACTTGAGCCCGAGCGCCTTTTCGACCTTGGCGAGGGCGGCGGCGACCTGCTCGTCGAGATCGGGCGGGTAGGTCCTGCCGTTGCGATAGAAATGGGTGCAGACTTCGGTGGTGATGGTAAAGCCCGGCGGCACCGGCAGGCCGAGATTGGCCATCTCGGCGAGCCCCGCGCCTTTGCCGCCGAGCAGGTTGCGCATATCGGCGCGGCCCTCGGCCCCGTCAGCGCCAAAGCTGTAGACCCATTTCCTGGTCATCGGCAGGCTCTCAACCCTCGATCTGGGAGAAATCGGCGACCTGGTTCATCACCTCGCGTATGCGCGACAGCAGCCGCAGGCGGTTTTCGCGCAACTCGGTCACATCGGTATTAACGGTCACTTTGGCAAAAAATTCGTCCACGGGATGGCGAAGTTGCGCCAGCACGTTCATGGCCCGGTCGAACTGCTCGGCGCCAAGCAGCCTGTCCGTCGCGGCGACGACCTCCTCCAGCCGGTCGCATAGCGCCTGTTCCTCCGGCTGGCGCAGCGCCGCCCTGTCGATCTCTCCGGTATGCAGATATCCGTCCTTTCGGTCCTCGATCGCGACGATGCTGGTGGCGCGGCGATACGCCGTAAGGAGATTGGCGCCGTCCTCGCTCGCCAAGAAGGTTCTTAACGCGGTAATCCGGTCGAGCAGGCGGACCAGATCGTCCTCGGGCCCGTCGGTTGCGCCGATCCGCGCGAACGCGGCGCCGATCAGGTCGTGCCGCACCCCGCGCTCGCGCAGGTGCACCTTGAGCCGGTCGGCGACAAAGCCGAGCAGCTCCTCGGCTAGGGCGGCATCGGGCCGTGCCTGCATAAACGCCGCCCTCAGCGGCAGGCGCAGCCCGTTCTCGGTGACGATACGGATGATTCCCTGGGCCGCGCGCCGCAGCGCGAAGGGATCGCGCGAGCCGGTCGGCGGCTCGCCGATCGCGAAGAAGGCGGCGAGCGTGTCGATCTTGTCGGCCAGCGCGACCGCGGCCCCGACCGCCCCGGCCGGACAGGTATCGCCGGGCCCGAGCGGCTTGTAATGGTCGGCGATCGCTTCGGCGACCTGCGGGTCCTCGCCGTCGTTGAGCGCGTAGTAGCGGCCCATGACGCCCTGCAGTTCCGGGAACTCGCCGACCATGCCGGTCGACAGATCGGCCTTGCACAGGCGCGCGGCGCGCGCCGCCAGCCCCGGGTCCGCCCCGACCCGGGGCGCCAGCCAGGCGGCCAATGTCTCGACCCGCTCGACCTTGTCGTAGACGCTGCCGAGGCGGGCGTGAAACACCCGCTCCCGGAGCGCGCCGATCCGGTCTTCGAGCCGCATTCTGCGGTCCTGGTCCCAGAAGAAGCGGGCGTCGGCGAGGCGCGCGCGCAGCACCCGCTCGTTGCCGGCGCCGATCGCCTTGCCGCCGTCCTTCGGCCGGTTGTTGGCGACGAACAGAAAGCGCGGCGCCATCGTCCCGTCCGGGTTCAGGCAGGCGAAATACTTCTGGTGCGTGCGCATCGCCGTCGCCAGCACCTCGGCCGGCAGGTCCATGAACACCGGATCGATCGCGCCGGCGAGCACGACCGGGTACTCGACAAGCCCCGCGACCTCGTCGAGAAGGGCCGGATCGGGCTTGACCCGCACGCCCTCGGCGGCCGCCAGTCCGGCCTCGATCATCTTGCGGCGCTCGGCGGGATCGAGCACGACAAAGGCCGCTTCGAGCCGCTTGCGGTACTCGGCGGCATCGGCGACGGCGAATTCCGCCGGCGCGAGAAAGCGATGGCCGCGGGTCGTCCGCCCGACCGGAACCGCGCCGAGCGGCAGCTTCACGACCTCGCCGTCGAAAAGGCAGAGGACCGAGCGGAGCGGCCGCACCCAGCGCAGCGGCGCGCCCGGAAAGCGCATCGATTTCGGCCACGCCAGCTCGCCGATCGCGGCGAGCAGCAGCTCGGGCAGCAGCTCGGCGGTGCGGCGGCCGCGGTGGCGCACCACCGCGAAATAGAATTCGCCGCGTTCGGTGGCGCGGACCTCGCATTCGTCGAGCGAGGCGAGCCCGGCGGCGCGCAGAAAGCCGTCGAGGGCTGTGGCCGGCGCGCCGACGCGGGGGCCGCGGCGCTCCTCGCTGCGCTCCGGCTGGGTCGCCGGGATGCCGTCGGCGACGACGGCGAGGCGCCGCGGCGTCGCATAGGCGGTAACGGCGGCGGCGGCGACCTCGGCCGCGGCGAGCTTGCGCTCGATCAGGCCGGCGAGCTCGTCGGCGGCGCGGCGCTGCATCCGCGCCGGAATCTCCTCGGACAACAGTTCGAGCAGCAGTTCGGGCATGTCAGCCGCCGGAGCCCGCCAGCCAGGCTTCGCAGCACGATTTCGCCAACGCCCGCACCCGGCCGATATAGGCGGCGCGCTCGGTGACGCTGATCACGCCGCGCGCGTCCAACAGGTTGAACAGGTGGCTCGCCTTCAGACACTGGTCGTAGGCCGGCAGCGCGAGCGCCGGGCGGTTGCCGCCCTCGCCGAGCAGGGCGGCGCATTCGGCCTCGGCATCGGCGAAATGCCGGAACAGCAGCTCGGTCGAGGCGCGCTCGAAATTATGCGCGGAGAACTCGCGCTCGGCGCGCAGAAAGATGTCGCCGTAGGTGACCCGGCCGTCGCCCGCGTCGCGGCCGTTGAAGTTGAGCTCGTAGACGCTTTCGACCCCCTGGACGTACATCGCCAGGCGCTCGAGCCCGTAGGTCAATTCGGTCGAGACCGGGTCGCACTCGATGCCGCCAACCTGCTGGAAATAGGTGAACTGGCTGACCTCCATGCCGTCGAGCCAGACCTCCCAGCCGAGCCCCCAGGCACCCAGCGTCGGGCTCTCCCAGTCGTCCTCGACAAAGCGGATGTCGTGGCCCGCGGCGTCGATGCCGAGCGCGGCCAGGCTTGCCAGGTAAAGCTCCTGGCTGTCCGCCGGCGCCGGCTTCAGGATCACCTGGAGCTGGTAGTAGTGCTGCAGCCGGTTCGGGTTTTCGCCGTAGCGCCCGTCGGCCGGGCGGCGCGACGGCTGGACATAGGCGGCGCGCCACGGCTCCGGCCCGAGCGCGCGCAGAGCGGTGGCGGGATGGAAAGTACCGGCGCCGATCTCGACGTCGTAAGGCTGGAGGATGACGCAACCCTGCGCCGCCCAGTAGCGCTGCAATTCGAGGATCAGGCCCTGGAAGCCTGCCGGCGCCGGCGTCATCGCCGCCCCGGCTACCGCGGCAGCGGGCATTTCGCCCGCCCGCAGCTTCGCGCCGTCTGCGCCACATAGGCGCCGCAGCCGGCGCACGGCACCAAGTCCTCCGCCTGGAGGCGCGGAGCCGGCCGCAGGCGCTGCGCCCGCCGCCGCGCCGCCGCCGGCGGGCGGTTGAGCCAGCGCACGGCGTACCACACCGCGAGGATCACCACGGCGATCAGCAGGAGCTTGGGCAGCGAGATCATCGCCCGAGGTTTAGCGGCTGCGCCGAAGAGCGGTCAAGCAAGCCCGCCGGCTCACAGCCCGAAGCGGGCCCAGATCAGCCGCGCTTCGAGCCAATCGACGATCTCGCCGGCAAGGCTGGCGGCGTCGCCGGCGACCAGCGGCCGCGGCCGGCGCCCGAGCAGCCAGCGACGGCGGCGCTCGGCCGCGACCGGCACCAGCCGCACCGCCTCGCCGAACCGGGCGCGCATCACCCCGCGCAGTTCGCCGATGCCGTCGGCGAGGCCGCGCGCCACCGCCATCCGCCCGGTCAACACCTCGCCGCTGAACAACCCGTCGTCGGCCGGATCGATCTTGCCGGCGCGGCGGCGCTTGACGTGTTCGGCGAAGCTGAGGTGGATATCCCGTTGCAGTGCCGCGAGCCGCTCGACCTCGGCATCGTTCTCGGGCAGGAACGGATCGAGCAGCGATTTCCTCTCGCCCGCGGTGTGCAGGCGGCGCTCGACGCCGAGCCGGTCGATCAGGCGCTGAAACCCGAACCCGGCCGAGACCACCCCGATCGAGCCGACCAGCGAGGTCTCCTCGACATAGAATTCGTCGCCGGCCAGGGCCAGCCAGTAGCCGCCCGAGGCGGCGACATCCTCGGCAAAGGCATAGACCGGCACGCCTTTCTCGTCGGCGAGCTGGCGGATGCGGCGATACAGCAGGGCCGATTGCGCCGGCGCCCCGCCCGGCGAGTTGACGACGAGGGCGACAGCGGCGAGACGCTTGAGGCGGAAGGCGCGCTCGATCGCCGCCGCCTGGCTCGCCAGCGACAGCGCGCCGCGCCAGCGCCGCGCGGCGATGACGCCCTCGAAGCGCAAGACCGCGACGACCGGCGGCCGGCTGAACGGGCGCCAGGCCACGCCGGGTCACATGTCGATCGCGGCGGCGCCGCGCAAAACCGCCTCGGCGGCGGCGGAAAAGCGCCCGTCGGCCTCGTGCAGCACCATGCCGGGCAGCAGCCGCGCCGGGCTCGCCACCTGCTTGCGCGCCCGCACCAGCACCCGGCTCGCCGGCCGCCCGGCGCCCGGCCACAGCGGAAACACGGTGATTTCGCCGGCCCGGCCGGCGAGCTGCGCCAGCAGCGCGTCGAGGCGGTCGGCGCGGTGGATGAAATGCACCGCCCCCTTGGCCCGCACCATGATCAGGGCAAAGCGCACCCAATCGCCGAGCCCGGCCTCTCCCTCGACCGTCGCCAGCATCTTTTCCGGGCTCGGCGCCTCGCTGCCCGAGCCGCGTTCGAGATAGGGCGGATTGGCCATCACATGGTCGAACGAGCCGGGGCTGAGCCGCGGCGGCGGCGCCATCAGGTCGCCGATCATCACCGACAGGCGCGGGCTCATGCCGTTGAGGATCACATTGTCGCCGGCGATGCGCACCAGCTCGCGCTGCATTTCCAGCCCGACGACGCGGCATTGCGGCAGCCGCGCCGCCAGGCACAGCATCGCCGCACCGCTGCCGCAGCCGAGGTCGAGGACAAGCTGGGTCGGCTCGGCGGCGACCGAGGCGGCGAGAAACACCGGGTCGATCGCCGCGCGTGCGCCGCTCGCCGGCTGGCGCAGACGAATGCGGCCGCCGAGGAGATGGTCCTCGGTGATGCCGCCGGCCGGCTCCGGCGCCGCGGTCACGGGGCGCCCTCGGCGGCGGCGATCAGCGCGCGGGCGCGGCCGTGGTCGCGCTCGCTGACCATCAGCCGGCACGGGATCGCGCCGATGCTGCCCTCGACCAGGCTGGTGTGGCTGTCGAGCACGAGACAGCCGATCCCGGCATCGCGGAGCAATGCCTGAAGCCATGACAGGCGCACGACGTCGTTGGTGCGGAGCAACTCCTTCATCGGCGCTGCGGCCCCTGGGGCGGTACGGCACTTGACCGGCCTCCCGGTCATTCTATGCTCGCTCGCCTTCGCGCCCGTCAAGCGCGTCCGCGGCCGGAGTTCGCCGGCGCAGATTTCAAGGAGAACCCGGTGGCGGCGGTGCAGAGCGTGCACATGAACGAGAGGCGGGCGGCGCCCTCCCTCGATTCGCTGTTCGAGCTGCTCAAGGCCGACCTGGCGCGGGTCAACGCGCTGATCGTCGCGCGCATGCACAGCCCGGTCGAATTGATCCCGCGGCTCGCCGGGCACATCGTCTCGGCCGGCGGCAAGCGGCTGCGCCCGCTGCTCACCCTGGCGGGAGCGCGGCTCTGCGGCTATTCCGGCGAACGCCATCTGGCGCTCGCCGCGGCGGTCGAGTTCATCCACACCGCGACCCTGCTGCACGACGATGTCGTCGATGCCAGCGATCTGCGCCGCGGGCGCGACACCGCCAACGCGGTGTGGGGCAACAAGTCGGCCGTGCTGGTCGGCGACTTCCTGTTTGCCCGCGCCTTCGAATTGATGGTCGAGGACGGCTCGCTGCGGGTGCTCGACATCCTCTCGCGCACCGCCGCGGTGATCGCCGAGGGCGAGGTGCACCAGCTCATCACCGCCAACGACACCGCCTCCACCGAGGCCGCCTATCTCGAGATCATCGAGGCCAAGACCGCGGCCCTGTTCGCCGCCGCAAGCCGCGTCGGCGCGGTCGTCGCCGAGCGCCCCGAGGCCGAGGAAATGGCGCTGGAAGCCTATGGCCGCAACCTCGGGATCGCCTATCAGATCGTCGACGACATGCTCGACTTCTCGGCCCGGCAGAGCGAGTTCGGCAAGAGCGTCGGCGACGATTTCCGCGACGGCAAGATCACTTTGCCGATCCTGATCGCCTTCGACCGCGGCGACGCCGCCGAGCGCGCGTTCTGGCGCCGCACGCTGGAAACGGGCGAGCAGCGCCCGGGCGACCTCGAACACGCGATCGCGCTGATCGAGCGGCGCGGCGCGCTGAGCGAGACGCTGGCCCGCGCCGCCGCCTATGCCGACGCCGCGATCGCCGCGCTGTCGATCTTCCCCGACAGCAGCCTGCGCCGCGCCCTGGTCGAGACCGCCGGGTTTGTGACCGAGCGCGGCTTCTGACCCGGCCTCGCGGGTTGCGCCGCCGCGCCAATGGCGCTATAGACCGCCGCCGCGGCCGGTCGGGCGGAGTGTAGCTCAGCCTGGTAGAGCACTGCTTTCGGGAGGCAGGGGCCGGAGGTTCAAATCCTCTCACTCCGACCAGCTTGCGGCCGCGCGGCCGGCGGTGCGGCGCCGCCGCCGTCACGGCGGGGAGCGCGGCGACGAGGCGATCTTCCGGAGATTGCGTCGCCGTGCCGGCAACGAAGACGCGGAGCCGGCGATCGTGCCGGGCGGTTTCGCTAGACCGCGGCGGTTGCCAGCTTGAAGATGAACTGGATGTCGGCGACGGCCTTGCTGACGGCCTGGCCGATCAGGTCCATCTTGCGCAACTGTTCGACCCGCGCCGCGGTGGCCTCGATCTCGGCGTCGCTGAGCAGCAGCCCGAACAGTTTGCAGGCGTCGATCAGGCAGATCAGCACGACGTCGCGCGGGTCGGGAATTTCGTCGGTCAGCAGGATCTGGCGCAGCCGCGCCTTGACCTCGCGCTCCTCGCGATCGTCGATCATCGGATAGCGGCGGGTGCGGAACACCCAGAGGTGACGGCCGTTCTCCTCGCGCAGGATGCCGTGCGCGACGAGCCGCTTCAGCGCCTCGGCGGTATAGCGCCCGGCGTGGAGGCCGATCTTGTCGAGCACTTCCATCAGCGGCAACGCCGTGCCCATCTCGGCGATCTGGCCGAGCGCGTCGTCGAGAATGCCGTCGCCGGTCGGGCTGCGGTCCACGACGATGAGCTTTTCGAGGTCGGTGTCGATGCGGTTGTGCATCGCCAGGTCCATCAGCGCCGCGCCGGCCACGACCGTCGAGAACGCCGCCACCGGCATGTCGACGAACTCGCCCTTGGCGTCGTCCAGCATCAGCAGCGTGATTTCTTCGACAAAGCTCAGCATCGTGCCGCTCCCCTCAGCGAACCGCGGCCAGGGCGCCCGCCGCATCGGGCTGGATCGAGAAGATCGTATCGAATCCGCTCACCGAAAACACCTCGCGCACGTTCGGGTTGAGCCCGAACAGCGCGATCTTGCCCTTGGCCTGCTGCACCTTCTTGGCCAGCACCAGGAGCACGCGCAGCCCGGCGCTGGAAATGTATTCGAGCCCGGTCATGTCGATCGCGAGCTGCGGCGCATCGCCGCCGAGCGCCGCGTTGAGCCCGGCCTCGGCCGTGGCCGCCGCGCTGCTGTCGAAGCGTCCGGTCAACCGGACGATCGCGACACCGCCCTCGTCGTCCCGCGAGATTTCCATCGCACCGCCTCCCGCACCACGCCCGCTGTGCCTTGCTGGTTAGCATGCCGGTTCGGCGCGAGACAATAGCAGCGGGCTTCCCTTGCATCCGCGGCCGGGATAAGAGGCGGCATGGCGTCCTACGAACTCGCGCTCGACCCCGACATCGCCGCGATCCCGCCGCTGCTCGATTGGGTCAAGACCTGCTGCGCCGAAATCGGGCTCGGCGACGACGCCGCCTACCGGATGGCGCTGGTGCTCGAAGAGGCGGTGGTCAACGTCATCGAACACGGGTTCGACGGCAGGCCCGGCCCGCACCGGCTGCTCGTGCGCCTCGACGCCGATGCGGCGACGCTCGCCGCCGAGGTGATCGACAACGGCAGCCCGTTCGATCCGGCCGCGGTGGCGCCGCCCGACCTGTCGCTGCCGCTCGCCGAGCGCAGCGCCGGCGGGCTCGGCATCCACCTGATCCGCACGATGACCGACCGGGTGCGCTACCGGCGCGGCAAGGACGGCCTCAACCACCTGCGCCTGGAGATGCGGCGTCAGGCCCGATAGACCAGGGCCAGCGCGGTGATGTCGTCGGACTGCTCGGCGCCGGCGGCGAAAGCCGTCGTCGCGCCGAGCACATGGCCGAGCAGCGCCGCCGCGCTGCCGCCATAGGCATCGGCCAGCGCGGCTTCGAGCCGGGCGGTGCCGAACTCCTCGCCGGCCGGGTTGAACGCCTCGGTAATGCCGTCGCTGAACAGGAACAGCGCATCGCCCGGCTCGAGCCGCGTTTCGGCGACGCCGTAGGGCATGTCGGGATCGACCCCGAACGGGATGCCGGTCGCCTTCAGCGTCTCCCTGCCGCCGCCGCGGCGCAGCAGATAGGGCGGGTTGTGGCCGGCGTTGCAGTAGCGCAGGACGCCGCTATCGAGGTCGAGCACGCCGTGGAACACGGTGACGAACATGCACGCGGCATTCTCGCTCGCCAGCAGGCGGTTGGCCGCCTGCATGCGCGCGGCCATGTCGCCGCTGCGTTCGGCGCTGTCGACGTTGCGCAGCACCGTCCGCGACACCGCCATGAACAGGGCCGCCGGAATCCCCTTGCCCGAGACGTCGGCCACGGTCAGCGCGAGGCGGCGCTCGTCGATCAGGAAATAGTCGTAGAAATCGCCGCCGATCTCGCGCGCCGGGTGCATCTCGGCGTGGAGGTCGACGGCGGCGACCGCCCCCTCGCGCGGCAGCGGCCCGGGCAGGATCGAGTTCTGGATCGCCGCCGCCGCCTGCATCTCCTGACGGCGCGTCTGCTTGGCGCGGATCTCCGCCGCCATGTCGGCAAAGACCCGGGCGAAGGCGGCCAGCGCCCCGGGCTGGTTGGTCAATTCCTCGAGCATGACGGGGTCGAACTCGTCGCGGCCGAGCGCCCCCGCCGCATAGGTCAGCAGCGCCAGCGAATGGTTCATCTCGTGCAGGCGGTGGCCGAGCTCGTCGATGATCTCGACCCCGATCGCCGGATGCTGGGCGGTGAGCTGCATCAGGCTGTCGCGCTCGACCCGCAACACCCTGAGCGGGCTCTTGACGACCACCGTCGCGGTGCGCGGCATATCGGTCAGCGCCCCCAATTCGCCGACGATGCGCGGGCTGCCGACCGTCGCCATGTGGATGCGCCCGGCGGGGATTTCGACGAACACATCCACCTCGCCGTCGAGGATGATATAGGCGAAGGTATCGCGGCTGCCTTGCCGCATGATCGTCTCGCCGGGCGGAAAGCTGGCGACGCTGCATTGCCCGGCGACCGCGGCGAGCTGGTCGGCGGTGAATTTGGCAAAGATCGGGTGCTGCGCGAGAATCTGCGCGATGTCGTCGAGCGACGGCGGCGCCGGGGCGGGCTCGCTGCGGCCTGGAATTATCGCGATCCTCGTCTGCGCGGCGGAATTACCAGCAGCGCATATTGCGCAATTCCTCGCGGGTTTCCCAGATGCGGCGGTCGAGCCGGCGCACTTCCCACGGCGGCGCGTAGGCGCGGCGCTCCTCCAGCTCGCGCAGCCGGTGGCGCAGGTAGCGGCAGCGTTCGCGCCACCCTTGCACCGGCACGATGCGGGAGATGCCCGGGCCGGGCTCGGGCACGGCGGGCGCGGCCTTGACCGCGGGCGCCCAGCAGATCAGGGCGGCAATGGCGACGCTGGCACAAGCAATCGAACGCATTGGGACTCCTCGCCTGTTCGGTACGCGACGAGCGGCGCGACGCTCCCGACAACGCCCGACGCGCGTCTCTATTCCTGGTCTCGGGCGGGACGGGGCGGGTTCCCCCTCCGCCCCGCCGGCACGGCGGCTATTCCCAGAAGGCCATGACGATCTTGTTGTCGCCGTCGAGGATCAGGTTGAGCCGGTTGGGGTTGTGCACGATGCCGGCGACGCCGTGGGTCGGCGTGATGGTGCGGAAGCCGCGCGGCAATTCCTCGGCGGTGACGACCCCTGCGCCGGCCGGACCCTTTTCGACGAACTTCTTGCCGATCAGGTCCTTGCCGTCGTTCGCCTTGATCTTGGCCTCGGCCTTGCCGGGGATCTGCTTGAGCTCGATCGCGTTGGCGCCGGCGCGGACGCGGATGCCCTTGTAGGCGCTGGTGTTGTCGAGCGTGAAGATGGCGCTGACCGGAACAAAGCCCTCGGCCTTTTGCGACTGCTGCGGGCTGGTGGCGATGAATTGCAGGTCGAGCACCTCGTCGGCCGGCTTGCCGTAGAAGAACGGCACCAGGGTCGGACCCGACCAGCCCTGCGAGCTGACCAGCCCGGTCGCCCGGACGATGTCGAGCTGCGGCCCCACCGTCGTGCGCAGAACCTCGACATCGGTGACGTAGAGGATCGGCATTTCCAGCGGCCGGCTGGCCCCGGCCGGCCCGGCGGCCGACGAATCCGGGCCCTGGTCGGGCGAATAGCCGCTCGGCGGCAACTGGTTGGACGCCGGCCCCGGCGCCTGGGCCGCCGCGATGCCGTACACTCCCGTCGCCAGCGCCAGGGCCGCGACCACGGCGCAGAGCCTCGGTACGATGTTTGTCATCCCCTTCCTCCAAGTTGCATGCCCGAATTCCGCGCCGGCGGCAGCGCCGGCCGGTTCAACCGACCGCGACACGCTCAAGCCGATCCAGCACCAGGTCGGTCGCCCGCATCTTCGTCATCCGGCAATAGACCGTCTCGGTGCTGGCGAACGTTCCGTTTTCGAACAGCTTGTTGACCGGCTCTCCCCCACCGCACACGCTGAAATACTGGCACGTCTGGCGGCACAGCGCGACCCCGGCGCGAATATCGGCGAGCATCTTGTGCAGCGTCGGCCGCCGCCGCATCTCGGCAAGGCTGTCGCGATTGACGTTGCCGATGATGAAATCGCCGTACTCGGCGTTGCTCAGCCCGAGCAGTTCGGGCGAGAAGGTCGCGATATTGCCGCGCCAATCCATGCTCGTCACCGCGAACGGCTCGACGAGCTGGTTGAAAAACCCGGCCTCCTGCGGGCGCAGCACCTGGCGCTGCGCGTCGTCGATCTCGCGGATGAAGCGCAGCTTTCCGGGTGCGGCGGCGGCGAGCCGCCAGAACTCGCTGAGGAAGCGGTAATAGGCGTCCTCGATCCCGGCCTGGGCAAAGGATTGCGAGACGTGCCCGCCCTCGCTTTCCTCGACGTTGAAGCAGACGTGCTCGATCCCTTCGCCGACGTAGAAATCGAACATTTCCTGCGGCGCGGCGAGGCTTTCCGCCGACAGCACCGAGATGACGTGGAACGGCACCCCGTGCCGGCGCAGCAGCCGCACTCCGGCGATGACCTTGTCGAAGGTGCCGCGCCCGGAGCGCGTCACCCGGTTGCGGTCGTGCAGGTGCCGCGGCCCGTCGATGCTGACCCCGACATTGACCCCGGCTTCGAGGAAAAAGCGGCACCAGGCCTCGTCGATCAGCGTCCCGTTGGTCTGGAACGAGTGGCTGAGCGGCAGGTCGGGCGGCTTCAGCCCGTCGATCAGGGCAAAGGCGTTTCGGTAGAACTCGATCGGCAGGACCATCGGCTCGCCGGCATGCCACACCACGCTGAGCCCTTCCGCGGCCCAGCCGGAGGCGAACACCTGGGTGAACAGGTTGCGCAGCGTCGCCTCGGCGACGACCGCCTTGCTGGTGCGGCCGGGCAGATAGCAATAGCGGCAATCGATGTTGCAGAACGGCGTCGGCTGGACGACGAGAAGCTGGATTTTCGGCACGAAAGCGGCGTCCGAATCGGACAATCCGGACGCCGCCTCTGCCATGAATCGCGGTCCTGCGCCTTACCAGTTGCGGAACCAGTTTCCCCAATTCCGCCAGTTGTGCCAGTTGTTCCAGTTGGGCCAGCCCCAGCCCCAGCCCCAGTTGCCCCAGGCGAGGCGGCCTTCGGCCTTGGCGGCGTCGGCCCGGCTCTCGGACAGCGCCGAGACGGCATCGCGTACCGCGGCAAGCCGCTCGGCGACCTTCGCCTTTTCCGCAGCCGAGGGCTCCGCGCCGCCCGGCTCCTCACTCGCCGCAGCCGGAGCCGCAGCGCCCAACGCCAGCGACACGCCGAGGGCGCCTGCCGGCACAAGATAGCTCAGCGTTCTCAGGTATTTTTGCCGCAAGGACAAAGGTTCCTCCATCTTCGGCAACCTGTGGGCTCGCCACCTTGCCGAGCTTCGTGCTGCGGCCGCGGTGACGCATAAGATATGCACTCGTGCGCGCAAACGTCCCTATGCCGTAGCATTAACAGCAAAGTGCGGACCCGTCAATTTACCCGAGCGCTAAACACCTTAAGGTCGGATGTGGTTCCCGGCCGCGGCCCAGGGCGGGCCGAGCCGCAAAATGCGGCCGTAGACCGGGCATTCCGGCACGTGGGCGCCCGGCAGATAGCCGAGGCTCATCAGGAATTCGCCGGTGATCTCGCCGCCGGTGAAGCGGAAGGTGCGGCGGAACAGGCGGACCCACTCGGCCTTGTCGCGCGGGTGGTGCGCCGCGATCCACCCGGCGAAGGACCCGTGCGTCCGGCGCAACGCCTTGATGCGGCGGGCGTTGTCGATGACCGCGGCGATCTTCTGCCGGTTGCGGACGATGCCGGGATCGGCGAGCAGCCGGGCGATGTCGGCCTCGCCGTAGGCGGCGACGCGGTCGACGGCAAATCCGTCAAATGCCGCGCGAAAAGCGGCGCGCTTCTGCAGAATCGTCTGCCACGACAGGCCGGCCTGGTTGATCTCCAGCGCCAGCCGCTCGAACAGCACGCTCTCCTCGGCCGAGGGAAAGCCGTATTCCTCGTCGTGATAGGGGCCGTGCAGCGGATGGCCGGGAGCCGCGCGGCAGTAGGCGGCGCTCACCTCACGACCCGCGGAAGCTGAACCACGGCTCGTGCACGACGATGGCGATGCCGAGCCAGATCACCGCGGCGACGGCCGAGGTCAGCGCCACCTTGCGCCACATCAGCGGGCGCTGCGGCGCGCCGGGATCGTGCCCCATCTCGTTCGGCTCCGATGGCGTCACCCACAGCGGCAGGATGGCGAACAGCGTCACCCACCACACCAGGAGATAGACGACAATGCCGGTCAGCCAGTTCATCGGCGGTCTCAGGCCTGTTCAAGCTCGATCAGCGTACCGCAGAAATCCTTCGGGTGCAGGAACAGAACCGGCTTGCCGTGGGCGCCAGGACGCGGCTCGCCGTCGCCGAGCACCCGCGCGCCCGCGGCCCGCAGCCGGTCGCGCGCGGCGCGGATGTCGCCGACCTCGTAACAGACGTGATGCATCCCGCCGGCCGGGTTGCGGGCGAGAAAATCGGCGATCGGCGAGTGCGCACCGAGCGGTTCGAGCAGCTCGATCTTGGTGTTGGGCAGCTCGACAAAGACGACGGTGACGCCGTGCTCCGGCAGCGGCTGCGGCGCCGAAACCGCGGCGCCGAGAGCGTCGCGGTAGCGCGCCGCCGCAGCGGCGAGATCGGGCACCGCAATGGCGACATGGTTGAGCCGGCCGATCATGGCAGCCTCGTCACCTGGATGTCGATGACCGGCCGCTTGCCGAGCCGGTCGTTGAGGCAGCGGCGAACCGCACGGCGCGCCGCCTCGGACAGATCGTCGTCGTCGCGCCGCAGCGGCGCCGGCAGCGCGTCGAGCGTCTCGACCAGCCGGTCGCGCAACTCGGCCTCGATGTCGGCGGCATCGTCGGCTTCGGCAAGCCCCAGCAGCGTCAGCCGCGGCGGCGCCAGCGGCCGCCCGGCGCGGTCGACGACGAGGCCGGCGACCACCCCGCCGTTGACGCCGACGCGGCGGCGCTGCTGCAAGGCGGCGCCGCCGAGCGGCAGGAGGCTCTTGCCGTCGCTGGCGATCCGCCCCGCCGGCACGCTGTCCACCACCGCGCCGCCGGCGGCGCCGAGCCGCACCACCGCGCCGTTCTCGACGATCAGGGCCTGCTCGACCTGGCATGCCTTGGCCAGCGCGGCATGGGCGGCGAGATGGCGCGCCTCGCCATGCACCGGGATGGCGACGCGCGGCCGCACCATCTGGTACATGCGCACCAGTTCGTCCTGCGCCGGGTGGCCGGATACGTGGACGAAGGCGTCCTCGGCGGTGACGATCTCGACTCCGAGCCGGGCCAGCGCGTTGTGCAGCCGCCCGATCGCCCGCTCGTTGCCGGGAATGATGCGCGAGGAGAAGATCACCGCGTCGCCGGCTTCGAGCACGATATGGGCGTGGTCGTCGCGGGCGATGCGGTTGAGCGCGGCGCGCGGCTCGCCCTGGCTGCCGGTGCAGATCAGCAGCACCTTGTCGCGCGGCAGGTAGCCGGCCTCGTCCTCGGTCAGAAACGGCGGGATGTCCGCGAGATAGCCGTTCTCGCGCGCCGCCTTGTCGATGCGCCACAGCGAGCGGCCGACCAGCGCGACGTCGCGGCCGTTGTCGTGCGCCGCCTTGGCGATCGTCGACAGGCGGGCGACATTGGAGGCAAAGCAGGCGACCGCGACCCGTCCGTCGAAACGGCCGATCACCTCGCTCAGCGAGCTGCGCAACGCCGCCTCCGAGCCGGAGCTGCCGGGACGCAGCGCGTTGGTCGAATCGCAGATCAGCGCCAGCACCCCCTCGTCGCCGATGCGCCGCAGCGCCGCCTCGTCGGTGACGTCGCCGATCAGCGGATCGGGGTCGAGCTTCCAGTCGCCGCTGTGCAGCACCGTCCCGGCCGGGGTGCGGACGACCACCGCATTGGGCTCGGGGATCGAATGGGTCAGGGTGACCAGTTCGAGCGCAAACGGGCCGATCTCGAACCGTCCCGACATCGGCACGACGGTGATCGGCACCCGGTCGGCAAGGCCGACCTCGGCAAGCTTGGCGCGCAGCAGCGAGGCGGTGAACGGCGTCGCCCAGACCGGACAGCGCAATTGCGGCCACAGATAGGGGATCGCGCCGATATGGTCCTCGTGGGCGTGGGTGGCGACGATGCCGAGCAGGCGCTCGCGGCGCTCGGCGATGAAGGCCGGATCGGGCATCACCACGTCGAGCCCGGGCTGCGAATCGTCGCCGAAAGTGACGCCGCAATCGAGCATCAGCCACGACCCGCCATAGCCGTAGAGGTTGAGGTTCATGCCGATCTCGCCCGATCCGCCGAGCGGCACGAAATAGACGGCGCTGCGGTCGGCCTCGGAGAAATCGGGCGGGGACGGCGCCGGGCGCGCTTTCATCGGTTCGTGTTGTGGCGGTAGATCAGGCGCAGCCCCCACAAGGTCAGGTCGCGGTCGACCTTTTCGATCGTATCCGTCGCCCCGGCAAAGAGCGGGGCAAGCCCGCCGGTGGCGACGACCCCCATTTTCTCGCCGCGTTCCTCGCGGATGCGGCGGACGATGCCCTCGATCAGCCCGACATAGCCCCAGAACACCCCGGCCTGCATCGCCGGCACGGTGCTGCGGCCGACCACCGCCGGCGGCCGCAGCAGCGCCACGTGCGGCAGCTGCGCCGCCGCCATCTCCAGCGCCTGGAGCGACAGGTTCGGCCCCGGCGCGATGACGCCGCCGCAATAGTTGCCGCGCCGGTCGACGATGTCGAAATTGGTCGCCGTGCCGAAATCGACGACGATCAGCGGCGGCTTGTAGCGGTCTTGCGCCGCGACGGAATTGGCGACGCGGTCGGCGCCGACATCCTGGGCCGGCATATCGACGTCGATGCCGATGCCGACCTTGCAGTCGGGCCGGCCGACGACCAGCGGCTCGCAATGGAGGTAGCGCTGGCAGAGCTGAACCAGGTTGAACATCGCGTCGGGGACGACGTTGCCGATGATCGCGGCGTCGATCTCGGCCGGTTTCAGCCCGGCCAGCGACAGAAGCTGGGTCAGCCAGATCGCGTATTCGTCGGCGGTGCGGCGCGAATTGGTCGAGATGCGCCACGACGCCTTCAGCTCGTCGCCGTCATAGACGGCGAAGACGGCGTTGGTATTGCCGGAATCGATGGCCAGCAGCATGGACGCCTCTCAGCCCTGTGCCGGAAAGATCTCGCCGGCGGCGACGCGGCGGCGCCCCCCCGGCTGGTCGAGCACCAGCGCGCCCGCCTCGTCGAGATCGGCAAAGCGGCCGTGCAAGGTCGCCTGTTCGAGGCGCACCCGCACCGGACCGCCGAGACCGCAGGCGCGCGCGAGCCAGGCCGCGCGCACCGGCAGAAACCCGTCCCCGGCCCAGCGGTCGAGCCAGGGAGCGAGCGCCGCGGCCACGCCGGCAAGTGCCGCCTGCGGGGTTACGCGGGCCCCGGCCTCGGACAGGGCGATCGCCGGGGTCTCGGTACCCTGCGGCGCGGAGGCGAGGTTGACGCCGATGCCGACGACGACGAAATCCGGCCGGTCGCCGCCCCCGGTCTCGCTTTCGAGCAGGATGCCGGCGAGCTTTCTGCCGTACAGCACCAGGTCGTTCGGCCATTTGCATTGCACCGCGACGCCGGCAAGGCGGTCGAGCGCCTCGGCCGTCGCCACCGCGGCGACAAAGCCGAGCTGCGCCGCCGCCGCCACCGGGCAGTCGGGGCGCAGCAGCAGCGAGGCGTAGAGATTGCCCGGCGGCGACACCCAGTGCCGGCCGCGCCGGCCGCGCCCGGCGGTCTGCGCGTCGGCCCACAGCACGGTGCGGTCGGCCGCCCCGTCGCGGGCAAGGCGCTTCAATTCGTCGTTGGTGCTGCCGACCGTGGCGCAGTGCAGCAGGCGAAACCCGCCGGGCAGGGTCGGCAGCGCCGCCGTCATCGCCCGAACAGCGAGGCCGCGGCAGCTTCCGCGCCGCCGACGATCGGGTCGGGCAGCAGGAAGAAGAACAGGGTGACGATCGCGGTGACGAACAGCACCCCCTTCAATTCGGCGGCGATCGGCCGGTCGAAGCGGACCAGCGGCTCGTCGAAATACATCGTCTTGACGATGCGCAGGTAATAGAAGGCGCCGACGACGCTGGCGACCACGCCGATCACCGCCAGACCGTTGAGGTGCGCGTCGATCGCCGCGAGAAAGACGTAGAGCTTGGAGAAGAACCCGGCGGTCGGCGGAATCCCGGCCATCGCGAACATGAAGATCGCCAGACAGAGGGCGAGCCCCGGCTGGGTGCGCGACAGCCCGGACAGGTCGGAGATGTTCTCCAGCATGCGGCCGTTCTCGCGCATGCACAGGATGACGCTGAAGGTGCCGAGATTCATGAACAGATAGATCGCCATGTAGACGAGCACGCCGCGGATGCCGTTCGGCGTGCCGGCGGCGAGGCCGATCAGCGCGTAGCCGACATGGCCGATCGAGCTGTAGGCCATCAGCCGCTTGATGTTGGTCTGGGCGATTGCCGCGACCGCGCCCAGCACCATCGAGGCGACCGACAGGAACACGACGATCTGCTGCCATTGCGCCAGGATCGGCCCGAACGGCTCGATCATCACCCGCATCAACAGCGCGATCGCCGCCATCTTGGGCGCCACCGAGAAGAACGCAGTGACCGGGGTCGGCGCCCCCTCGTAGACGTCCGGGGTCCACATGTGGAACGGCACCGCCGACACCTTGAAGGCGAGCCCGACGGCAATGAAGACGAGGCCGACGATCAGCCCGGCCGGGGCGCCGCCGCCGCCGAGCGCCTGGGCGATGTTGGCGAAGCTCGTCGTGCCGCCGAACCCGTAGACCAGCGAGGCGCCGTAGAGCAGCATCCCCGAGGCGAGCGCGCCGAGCACGAAATACTTGAGCCCGGCCTCGCTCGACCGCGGCGAGTCGCGGTCGAAGCTGGCGACGACGTAGAGCGCCAGGCTCTGCAGTTCGAGGCCGAGATAGAGCGTGATCAGATCGTTGGCCGAGATCATCGCCATCATCCCGGCGACCGCGAGCAGGATCAGGACCGGGAATTCGAAGCGGGCGATGCGGTGGTCGTCGTTGTAGCGCAGGCTCATGATGATCGCCGCCGCCGAGCCGACCAGGACCAGCGTCTTCATGAACACCGCGAACGGATCGACGACGAACATGCCGTAGAACCCGACCTGGCGCCCCGCCCCGCTCCGCAGCGCGAGGCCGAGCGTTATCAGCAGCGCCAGGACCGCGAGCCACGAGATCAGCCGGCTCGATCCCTCGCCGCGCCACACCCCGACGAGCAGCAGCGCCATCGCCGCGCCCGCCGCCACCAGTTCGGGCAGCGCCGGCAGCAGATCGGGCGGCACAACGGTCGGCATCAGCGGAAATCCCCGGCGAGATCGGCGCGCTGCTGTCCGCCGGTGGCGGCGCCGACCTGGGCGACGAGATGGTCGACCGAGGCGCGGATCGGCGTCAGGAACGAGCTCGGATACACCCCCATCCACAGCACTAGGAGGAGCAGCGGCGCGAACACCAGCTTCTCGCGCCACGACAGGTCGAGCATGCCGCGCAGGTCGTCGCGGGTGATCACCCCGAAGATGACGCGGCGGTAGAGGTAGAGCATGTAGGCGGCGCCGAGGAACAGCGCGGTGGCGGCGAGGAAGCATTCCAGGGTCGACACCCTGAAGGTGCCGAGCAGGATCAGGAACTCGCCGACGAAGCCGCTGGTGCCGGGCAGCCCCACCGAGGCCAGCATGAAGGCCATGAACACGAAGGCATAGGCCGGCATGCGGTTGACCAGCCCGCCATAGCGGTCGATATCGCGCGTGTGCAGCCGGTCGTAGACGACGCCGACGCACAGGAACAGGGCGGCCGAAACCAGGCCGTGGCTGAGCATCTGCACCACCGCGCCCTGCACCGCCTCGCTGGTCACCGCGAAGATGCCCATCGTCACGAAGCCCATATGCGCGACCGAGGAATAGGCGATCAGCTTCTTCATGTCGGTCTGCGCCAGCGCGACGAACGAGGTGTAGATCACCGCGACGGCGCTCAACGTGAAGATCAGCGGGGTGAAATAGGCCGAGGCGAGCGGGAACATCGGCAGCGAGAAGCGGACGAAACCGTAGCCGCCCATCTTGAGGAGGATGCCGGCCAGGATCACCGAGCCCGCGGTCGGCGCCTCGACGTGGGCGTCGGGCAGCCAGGTATGCACCGGCCACATCGGCACCTTGACCGCGAACGAGGCGAAGAACGCCAGCCACAGCCATTTCTGCAGCCCGGCGGGGAACTGGTGCGCGAGGGCGACCTCGATGTCGCTGCTGCCGGTCTGGAAATAGACCGCCAGGATCGCCAGCAGCATCAACACCGAGCCGAGCAGGGTATAGAGGAAGAACTTGAACGCGGCATAGACCCGCCGCGGCCCGCCCCAGATGCCGATGATCAGGAACATCGGAATCAGCACGCCCTCGAAGAACACGTAGAACAGGAAGAAGTCGAGGGCGCAGAACATGCCGACCATCAACGTCTCGAGGACGAGGAAGGCGATCATGTATTCCTTGACCTGGCTGTGGATCGACACCCAGCTCGCCAGCACGCTGAGCAGGGTGAGGAGGGTCGAAAGCAGCACGAAAAACAGCGAGATGCCGTCGATCCCCATGTGATAGTTGATCTGAAACCCGCCGAGGCGGATCCAGGTGGCGCGTTCGACGAACTGAAAGGCGGCGGTGCCGGGGTCGAAATAGACCCACAAGAGGATCGACAGCAGGAACACGATCAGCGAGGTCGACAGCGCGATGTTGCGCGCATTGCGCGCCACCACCGCCTCGTCGCCGCGCGAGGTCATGATCGCGACGACGCCGACCAGCGGCAGGAAGGTGACGAGCGAGAGCAGCGGCCAGTGGCTCATCGCGCTCACCTCGGCAGCAGGTACCAGGTGACCAGCGCGACCACGCCGATCAGCATCGCGAAGGCGTAGTGGTAGACATAGCCGGTCTGCAGCCGGCTGGCCTCGCGCGCCAGCTCGCGCGTCGCCGCGGAAATCCCGTCCGGCCCGAGCCCGTCGATGATGGCGCCGTCGCCGGTCTTCCACAGCCCGTCGCCGAGCACGAAAGCGGTGTGGACGAACAGCCGGTCGTAAAGCTCGTCGAAATACCATTTGTTGTAGAGAAACAGGTAGATCGAGCGGAAGCGCAGGGCCATCGCCGCCGGGATCTCGGGGCGGATCATGTAGCAGAGATAGGCGAGCGCGATGCCCGCCAGCGCCGCGACCAGCGGCAGGTAAAGGATCAGCGCCGAAACGTGCTCGGCGGCGGCGATCGAATCGTGCGCCGGCAGCACGACGATCGCGTGCTTCCAGAACGCGCCGCGGTCGGCTCCGACAAAATACTCCTCGGCGAAATAGCCGGCAAACACCGCCCCCGCCGCCAGCACGAACAGCGGCAGGAGCATCACCCACGGGCTTTCATGCACGTGGTGCATCGTCTCGTGGTCGGCGCGCGGCTCGCCGTGAAAGGTCATGATGATCAGCCGCCACGAATAGAACGCGGTGAGAAACGCGGTGAAGGTGCCGAGGCAGTAGGAATAGCGCCCGACCGCGCTGCCCGAGGCCCACGACGCCATCAGGATCGTGTCCTTGGAGTAGTAGCCGGCGAAGAACGGGATGCCGGCCAGCGACAGGCTGCCGATCCACATCAGCACGTAGGTATAGGGGATTTTCTTCCACAGCCCGCCCATCCGGCGCATGTCCTGCTCCGACGCCATCGCGTGGATCACCGAGCCGGCGGCGAGGAACAGGAGAGCCTTGAAGAAGGCATGGGTGAACAGGTGGAACATCGCCGCGCCATAGGCCGACACCCCGGCGGCGAAGAACATGTAGCCGAGCTGCGAGCAGGTCGAATAGGCGATCACCCGCTTGATGTCGTTCTGCGCCATGCCGATGCTGGCGGCGAACATCGCGGTGGTGCCGCCGATGACGCCGACGACGGCGAGCGCAGTCGGCGCGTATTCGAACATCGGCGACAGCCGCGCCACCATGTAGACGCCGGCGGTGACCATCGTCGCGGCGTGGATCAGCGCCGAGACCGGGGTCGGCCCCTCCATCGCGTCCGGCAGCCAGGTGTGCAGCCCGAGCTGCGCCGATTTGCCCATCGCGCCGATGAACAAGAGGATGCAGGCGAGAGTCAGCGACGGCACCTGCCAGTGCAGGAAGTTCATCGTCGTGCCGACCGCGCCCGGCGCCTTGGCGAAGACGGTGGAAAAATCGAGGGTGCCGAAGATGACGAAGGTGGCGAAGATGCCGAGGGCGAAGCCGAAATCGCCGATGCGGTTGACGACGAACGCCTTGATCGCCGCCGCATTGGCGCTCGGCCGGTCGTACCAGAAGCCGATCAGCAGATAGGAGGCGAGCCCGACCCCTTCCCAGCCGAAGAACATCTGCACGAAGTCGTTGGCGCTGGCCAGCATCAGCATGAAGAAGGTGAACAGGCTCAGATAGGCCATGAAGCGCGGGATCGAGCGGTCGTGCGCCATGTAGCCGATCGAGTAGATGTGGACCATCGCCGACACCGTGGTGACGACGACGATCATCACCCCGGACAGGCTGTCGAGGCGCAGCGACCATTGCACGTCGACGCCGCCGGCGGCGATCCAGGTGACGATCGGCACGATCTGGGGCGCGTCGTGGCGGAGAATGTCGAAGAACACCAGCCAGCCCAGCACCGCCGAGACGACCAGGGCGCCGCAGGTGACGAGCTGCGCGCCGCGGTCGCCGATCGCGCGGCCGAAGAACCCGGCGACCGCCGCGGCGAGCAGCGGCA
>Ga0209581_1000704_pt1 | contig 54878 bp, 45 predicted proteins | sample Coa_R2_FD_187160 | JGI IMG/M metagenome (GOLD analysis project Ga0209581, IMG submission 187160) | Surface soil microbial communities from Centralia Pennsylvania, which are recovering from an underground coalmine fire - Coalmine... | ecosystem: Environmental > Terrestrial > Soil > Unclassified ...
AGCCGGGTTTGGTTGCACGAGCGCAGCGGCTGACACCCGTTGGTATTCATTGTAACATACGGACTTACACCGTTTTTTGAAGTTTCCAGCCTTGCACGCGCAAAGGCAGCGCGGTCAGTGAGTTCCCTGACAAAGGCGGGCAATCCGCGCCTCGGGCGCACCAGACCAGAAGAAAGGGTAGCGGGAATAAAGGCGGCATCGCACCGACATCCATGGCCGAAACAATCGAACTCAAGAAAACTCTGAACCTGCCCAAGACGGATTTTCCGATGAAGGCGAGCCTGCCGCAGAACGAGCCGAAGCAGCTTGCGGAATGGTACGAGACCGGCGTGTACGAGCGGATTCTCGCGGCGCGCCGGGGCAAGCCGCTGTTTGTGCTGCATGACGGACCGCCGTATCCGACAGGTTCGATTCACCTGGGAACCGGCTTGAACAAAATTTTGAAGGACATGATCGTAAAGTCCAGGAGCATGGCTGGCCATTACGCGCCGTACGTGCCTGGATGGGATTGCCACGGATTGCCGATCGAGACGCAGGTGGAAAAGGAGTTGGGCGGAAAAGGCAAGGTGCCGCCCGCGGAGTTTCGCAAGCTGTGCCGCGAGTTTGCCGCGCGCTACGTGGAGCAGCACAAGAAGGATTTCAAGCGGCTGGGAATTTTCGGACGCTGGAACGACCCCTATCTGACGATGAGCTTCGAGTATGAGGCGGTCATCGCGGGGGCGTTCCTCGAGTTCATGGAAAAGGGATACGTCTATCGCGGACGCAAGCCGGTCTATTGGTGCATTTACGACCAGACGGCCTTGGCGGAAGCGGAAGTGGAGTACGAGGATCACTCGAGCCCGTCGATTTGGGCGACGTTCCGGGTTGCGGGCGGTGGGAAGGGCGAGGCGGCGAAGATCGGCGGCGACGTGAGCGCGGTCATCTGGACGACGACGCCCTGGACGCTGCCGCACAACCGCGCGCTGGCGTTTCATCCGGATTTTGAGTACGCCGTCGTCGAAACGGAGAAGGGAAAACTGCTGCTTGCGGCCGATCGTGTCGCCGCGTTGCAGGCGGAATGCGGGATCAAAGAAGCGCGCGTGCTGGGAACGTACAAGGGGCGCGACTTCGAGGGAATGAAGTTTCAGCACCCTTTTGTGGCGGTCGAGGTGCCGGGAATCCTGGCCGAGTACGTGACGCTGGATCAGGGCAGCGGAATCGTGCACACGGCGCCCGGGCACGGCGTGGACGACTTCGTTTCCGGGCAGAAATACGGACTCGAGATCTACGCTCCTCTTGACGATCGAGGCGTCTATCTCGAAGGGCTTCCGGAATACAAAGGCAAGGATGTTTTCGCGGCGAATCCCATTGTGGTGAAGCTGCTTGCGGACCGCGGCGCGCTGCTCGGGCACCAGCCTTACAAGCACAGCTACCCGCATTGCTGGCGCTGCCACAACCCGGTGATCTTCCGGGCGACGGAGCAGTGGTTCATCAAGATGGAAGCGGTCCCGCTGCCCGGTAAGGGGAGTCATCCAGGCGGCAGCGGGAAATCGCTGCGCGCTGAAGCGCTCGAGGAAATTCACAAAGTGAAGTGGTTCCCGGCGTGGGGCGAAGACCGCATGTACGAAATGATCGAAAAGCGTCCGGACTGGTGCGTCTCGCGGCAGCGCTTCTGGGGCGTGCCGATCATCGTGTTTTTCTGCGAGGGATGCGGGAAGCAGCTCGAGGATTACGCGGCGCTCAGGAACGTGGTGAAGTGGTTTGAAAAGGAAGGCGCGGACGCCTGGTACAAACATTCTCCGGAAGAGTTGCTGCCGGCGGGCACGAAGTGCGCTTGCGGGGCGGCGAAGTGGCGCAAGGAAAACGACATTCTGGATGTGTGGTTCGATTCCGGGTCCTCGCATCTGGCTGTGCTGAAAGGGCCGGAGTGGCCCGCGGACGTGTATCTCGAAGGGCCGGATCAGTATCGAGGATGGTTCCACAGTTCGCTGCTGGTGGCGACGGGAATTCGGCATCGCGCGCCGTACAAAGGCGTGGTGACGCACGGCTGGACGCTCGACGAGCAAGGCCGGCCGATGTCCAAGTCGCTGGGCAACGCCATCGAACCGGCGGAGATTTGCGAAAAATGGGGCGCGGATTTGCTGCGGTTGTGGGTGGCGTCGGTCGAATATCAGGCGGACGTGAAGATGAGCGAGCGGGTGATGACGCAGCTCAGCGAAGCGTACCGCAAGATTCGCAATACGTTCCGGTTCGCGCTGGGGAATCTGGCGGATTTCGATCCGGCTCGGGACGCGCTGGCGAACGATCAGCTCGAAGAGATGGATCGCTGGATGCTGGAGCGGACGGCGGAACTGGTGAAGAAATGCCGCGAATGGTACGCGTCGTATGAATTTCACCGCGTCTATCACGCGATTCATGACTACTGCGTGGTGGATCTGAGCGCCTTCTACTACGACGTGCTGAAAGACCGGCTGTACACCAAGGCGCCGAAGAACAAGTCGCGGCGGTCCGCGCAAACGGCGATTTACAAAATTACGAGCGCTTTGGTGAGGCTGGCGGCGCCGATTCTGGTGTTCACGGCGGAAGAGATTTGGAAGTACCTTCCGAAAGCCGCGAGCGAGGCGCAAAGCGTTCACGTGGCGGAGTTTCCCGCGGAAAGCGAACTTAGGACGGGAATCCCCGCCGGGCAAATCGCGAATTGGGAGCTGCTCTCCAGAGTCCGCGCGGAAGTCTTGAAGGCGCTCGAAGCTGCGAGGAACGCAAAGACGATCAACGCCGGGCTCGAAGGGAAAGTGCTGCTGAATGCAAACCCGGAATTGAAGGCCAAGCTGAAGCACTATCTGGCGTGGCTCCCGGGGCTGTTCATCGTGTCGCAGGTGGAGTTCTTCGCGGCGGAGGAGCCGGACTACCGCTCGGAACTGGTGCCGTCGCTCGAGGTGATTGTCCGGCGGGCCGACGGGAAGAAGTGCGAACGGTGCTGGAACTATTCGACGCGCGTCGGCGAGAACCTGCGCTACCCGACCGTGTGCGAACGCTGCACGGCGGCGCTGGATGAAATTGAAAATGCGAAGGCCTGAACTCATGGCGATGCCGCGACGTATCGCATTTCTGCCGCGCATATGACGCTCTCCTCGCGATTGCGGTGGCTGTGGCTGACGCTCGTTGTGGTTTTTCTGGACCGACTCACGAAAGGGCTGATCGAATCGCGCACCGTGGAGGGCTGGCGGCACGAACTGGTCCACAATTTTCTTTACCTTGTGCATGCGAAGAATCCGGGAATCGCGTTCAGCCTGTTTGCGGACGCGCGGAGTCCGTGGGTGCGCATCGCGCTGATTGGCGGATCGCTGGTGGTAATTGTCGCCGTGGCCTGGCTGCTGGTGGCGAGCCGCGCGGGAGGAGTGTGCACGGCCGCCGGACTCGCGCTGCTGCTCGGCGGAGCGACGGGAAACCTGACCGACCGGCTCCTTCATGGCGCGGTGACGGATTTCTTTGAAGTCTGGTTCGGGACGTACCGCTATCCCGCCTTCAACGTGGCGGACTCCGCCATTACCATCGGTGCCATTCTGGTGCTTTTCGATGTATTATTCCCCCCGCGCAAGGCACCGGAAATCCAGTAGAAAATCGTTTGTTTTGCGCACCGTGTGCCGCCGGGCGCTCGCCCGGTAATTTCCGCAGGAGGTCGAGGATGAATCACTTTTTCGGCAACGCGTTTTCCCGCCGTGATTTTCTGAGCGGCGTTGTTCGCGGCGCGGCCGCATTTACCGTACTTCCGCCCGGCTCGGGCATTCTCCGCGAGCTGTTTGCGGAGCCCAACGAGTTTCAGCCGCACCAGTTTCCGAAGGATTTCCTGTGGGGCGCCGCAACCGCTTCCTACCAGATTGAAGGCGCCTGGAACGAGGACGGCAAGGGCGAATCGATCTGGGACCGCTTCGCGCATACCGTCGGGAAAGTAAAGGGCGGAGACACGGGCGACGTGGCATGCGATTCGTATCATCGTTACAAGGAAGACATCGCGATTGCGAAGCAACTCAATCTGAAAAGCTACCGTTTCTCGGTTTCATGGCCGCGCATCCAGGCGGCGGGAACCGGCAAGCCGAATCCCAAGGGACTCGATTATTACAAGCGGCTGACGGACGCGCTGCTCGAAGCCAAGTTGCGGCCGCTTTGCACGCTGTATCACTGGGACTTGCCGCAGGCGCTGCAGGACGCGGGCGGCTGGCCGAACCGCGACATGATCGGGCGGTTCACCGAATACGCGGAAATCGTGGTACGGGCGCTGGGCGACCGCATCACGCACTGGTGCATCTTCAACGAGCCGTGGGTGTTCACCTTCCTGGGTTACGCGTGGGGGATTCACGCGCCGGCGCTGCGCGATTTCGCCGCTTGCATGCGCGCGACGCACGTGGTCAACATCGCACAAGGCGAAGCCTTCCGCGCGATCAAGGGGATAAATCCCAGGCTGCAAGCGGGCACGGCGTTCAGCGTCTCGTACTGTCAGCCGGCGAGCTCGAGCGAGGCGGACCGCGAGGCCGCGGCGCGCGCGCATGCGCTGGGCAACGTGTGGTTCCTCCATCCGGCGCTGAAGGGCGAGTACCCGAAAGCGTTCGTGACCGGAGATCCGCTCGAATTCATGGGCGTGAAAGAAGGCGACATGGAGAAGTGCCGCGCGCCGTTCGATTTTCTCGGGATCAACTACTACCGGCGGCAGATTGTCGCCGCGGCTCCGGCGGGAGAAGGCCAGGCGGCAGCCGGTCTCAATAGCTTCGACGGGCACGAAGGGCCGCTGACCGATTTCGGCTGGGAGGTCTGGCCTGACGGTTTCTACGAACTGCTGATGCAACTGACCCGCGAATACGGCAAGCCGGTGATGGAGATAACCGAAAACGGCTGCTCCTACCTAGACGGGCCGGATGAGACCGGACACGTGCCGGACCCTCGCCGCATCGCGTTCACTCGCGGCTACTTGAGCGCGCTGGGGCGGGCCATGAAGGACGGCGCGAACGTGCGCGCGTATCATCACTGGAGCCTGCTGGACAATTTCGAATGGGCGGAAGGTTACACGCAGCGGTTCGGAATGGTCTATGTGGATTTCCGCAACGAGAAGCGGACCATCAAGGATTCGGGCCGCTGGTACGCGAAGCTGGCGGCCACGGGCAGCCTGACGTAGCCGTTTCGTTTGCCGCAGCCGAGGGCGGACTCGTTGCGCGCCTGATAGAATTCCGGTGTGGCGCAAACGGATTCTGTCAGAAAACGGGAGTTGGCAGTCGCCGCCCAGGATGCCGGCACGCGGCTCGATCGGTTCGTCGCCGCGCGGTGCAGGGAGCTTTCCCGCGCGCGCGTGCAGGAGCTGATTGACGTCGGACTTGTGCAAGTGGACGGGCGGCCGGCGAAGGCGTCGTATAAGCTCCGGGGCGGCGAGATCATTTCCGTTCAGCCCGAACCGCGTCCGGCGCTGCGAGCGGAACCGGAAGCGATTCCCCTGGATGTGCTCTACGAAGACGAAGACGTCATCGCGATCAACAAGCCGGCGGGAATGACCGTGCACGCGGGCGCGGGAACGCCTCGCGGCACTTTGGTGAATGCTCTGCTTGGCCGCGGGCAATCACTGGCGCGGACCGGCGACGCGCTGCGGCCGGGCATCGTGCACCGGCTGGACAAGGACACTTCCGGCGCGATTCTGATCGCCAAGAACGATTTTGCGCACGCGAAGCTCGCCGAGGCGTTCCGCAAACGCGAGGTGAAGAAGACCTACCTGGCGCTGGTCCAGGGAAAGTTGCCCGCCGAACATGGCCGCATCGAACTGGCGATTTCGCGCGACGCCAGGCGGCGGGTGCGCATGACGGCGCGCAAGCATGCGCTCACCGGAAAAACTCGCGAGGCGCGCACGGACTGGCGGGCGCTCGCCGTCATCGGCAATCACACGCTCGTGGAAATCCAACTCCATACCGGACGAACGCATCAAATTCGCGTGCACTTCTCCGCCATTCAGCATCCGGTTGCGGGCGACGCGCTGTACGGAGCCGCGCCGCAAATTCGGGTGGGCAAGATGACGCTCCCCGCGCTGGGACGGCAGTTTCTGCACGCGGCGCGGGTCGTTTTTGCGCATCCGCGAACCGGGAAGCTGATCGAAGTGCGGGCGCCGCTTGCGCCGGAATTGCGGGAATTTCTGGAAAAGCTGGAATCCGCAGGCGGAAAGAGCGAAAGCGCCAAAATTGACGCTGCGCTTGCGCCGTACATATAATCGAAACACATGCGTCGCCTAGTCCTTTTTTCTCTCGTCGCGCTCTTGCTGTTTCTTACGCCCGCAGCCGAGCGGGCGCAACAGCAACCCCAGCCGCCCGCGCAGGCCCCCGCTGAAGCCCAGCAGAAGCCGCAACAGGGCGCACCGACGTTTCGAGTGAAGGTCAACCTCGTTGATGTGCTGTTCACCGTGTTGAACCGCCGCAACAAGCTGGTCTCGGACCTGGACAAGTCGGACTTCAAGATTTTCGACGACGGCGTGCAGCAGGACATCCGCTATTTCAGCCGCCAGTCCGACCTTCCGCTGCGCATCGGCATGCTGCTCGACACGTCCAACAGCATCCGCGACCGGATCAAGTTCGAACAGGATGCGGCGATCAATTTTCTCTACAGCGTGATCCGGCGTGGCAAGGACCAGGCGTTCGTCATGACCTTCGACGACGAGCCGCAGATTTTGCAGAGTTTCACGAGCGACACGGGCATGCTTCGGGATCAAATCGTAAGGACGCGCGCCGGAGGCGGCACGGCCGTTTATGATGCAATCTACGAGGCCTGCGAGAAGCAACTAAGCCATCCGCCGCGGCCGCCGGGCGACCAGCCGGACGTCGTGCGCCGCGTGATGATCCTGATCAGCGACGGCGAGGACAATCTTTCCAACCATACGCGCACGGAAGCCATTGAGATGGCCCAGCGCACGAGCGTGGTCATTTACACCATCAGCACCAGCACGGAGTGGATCCAGCTCTCCCAGACGGACCCCTCGAAGCTTGCCGACCGCAAGATGCACCTGACCGATGGCGACAAGATTCTGGAAGACTTAGCGGAAGAAACCGGCGGGCGCGCGTTCTTTCCCTACCACGTGGATGATCTGGACCAGTCGTTCCAGGATATCGGCGACGAGCTGCGCAACCAGTACTCGATCACCTACAATCCCTCGAACTTCGTGGCGAACGGGAAGTACCACAAGATTAAAGTCGATGTCCTGAACCACAACGGATATGAGGTGAGGGCGCGGCGCGGTTACTACGCGCGGACGAACGACCTGGACCAGGCCGCCCCGGAAAGCCCCGCTCCGTCGGGAACCAACAAGTAGTTCCTCGGCGAACCCGAAACCCACTCAACAGAACGATAGCTGCTTATTTCGAGGTGTCACGCAGCAGCACGGCATCCTGCTCCAGGTACCCGCGCTGGATGGCCAGCTCTTTGCCGTCGGGAGAAAACGCGAAGCGCTGAATGTGCTCCTTGTCGAAATGCGTGAGCTGCTTTCTGCCGGTTCCGGAGAGATCCTGCACCCAAAGATTGTCCACTCCACGCTCCCGCACGGTGTAAACCACGGATTTTCCGTCCGGCGTCATATGCAGAGGCTCCGTGGCGCGCGGATCGATATCGAAATATTCGGCCGTGTGCGTTTCGACGGATTCCGCGCGCAACACGAGCTTGCGGTCGAAATCCCGGACGTCGAACGACAGAACTTTTGACCCATCCGGCGAGAGCGCAAAGACGCCAACGGGGACGTCCACCACCGTTTCCGGCGCGCCCCCCTCGATCGGAACTCGTTTCACATGATTGTTGTCCGCGAGATCTCCGTAGTAAACCCACTTGGAATCTCCGCCGCAGACCGGGTCTTTGTCCGTTCGTCCGGACGTCAGCCGTTTCTGATTCGTGCCGTCCAGGTTCATTCGCCAGAGATTTGTTTCCGCGCCACCGGAGCGCCCAATCTGCCGCACCACGATGTAGTTCCCGCAGACCGCAACCTGATCCGCTATATGGGCATGGTCGGAAAAGATCAGCGATTCATTGCCCGAAGCATCCACGATATGAACGTTGCCTCCCCCTGACAGGACCAGCCGTCCATCGAAAAGCCAGGCCCAGCCCCAAATGTTCTGCGTCGCCGAGAGCGGCAGGTTCTTTACCTCATCCGGCGAGCCGGCGGGCGCAATGTCAAATTGCGAGCGCCAATTGTGCTGATTCGCGACAATCGTGCGCCCGTCCGCCGAGATGCTGGGCCGCGCATAGTCATTCGTGTCCGTTGTAATCGTCCGGTACTCGCCGCCCGGATAGGAAAGAAAACCGAGTTGGACCTGCAGGCTTGAGGCGAGGTCCGCCGAAGTGAGAATCACCCCGCTTCCATCCGGCATCCACATGGGGTCGTAGTAGAGCCGGGTGCGGGCTATCGCGAGAGTTTGCTCCTTACCGCTTCCCGCATCCACAATGCCGACTCCCCCCAGGTCCTGCGAAGTGGGCTGAGAAACAGGAATGACAATGACCTTGCCGTCGGGCGACCACGCGGGAACGTAACTGTCGCTCTCCAGGAACCTGTTCGTAAAGATGGGGCGCTCGTCGGAGCCGTCGCTTCGGGCGGTCAGCAGGTCCCAATTCGGCGAATCGTGCCGCTCGCGCAAAAATGCGAAGCGGCTGCCGTCCGGAGAGAACGTTACCGGGCTGTCCACGTCGCGAATCAAAAGCCGCGGCGATCCGCCCAGCACGGGAGCATTGTAGAGAATCGCGATGATGTGCTCGGCTTCGTCGCGGCGCACAAAGTAAATGTAATTTCCATCGGGAGAAAACGTGATCCCGGCATAGCGCGTCGCGGCGGGGGCTACGACCTGCGTGTTGCTGGACGTCGGGATATGCCGAAGCCAGAGCGATTGCAGGCCGTTTTCCTCCAGAGCGTAGGAGAGATACTTGCCGTCCGGCGAGATCGCTGAAGTCGCGACGTGTCCGTTGTTCGTGAGGTTCTCGATGGTGAAGCTGGCAAACGGAATATGCGGCCGGGGCTTGAGGTAGGTGTAGATGCCGTAGCCCGCCGCGACGAGCAGAACCACTCCAACCAGCGCCATGACACCGGCGCCGAGCTTGTTCTTCCGGGCAACCTCCACGATGACGGAGCCGCTGGACTTGGCCGCCATCTCCGAGGGAGGTTGCGGCGCGGCCTGAGAAGCGGAGCCGATGCGCACCGACGAGGAACTCGCTGCCGCCGTGCGTCCGGATTCCATTTCTCGCTGCAGGCGCTTCAGGTCGGCCCGCAGTTCCGCCGCGACCTGATAGCGGATGTCGCGGTCCTTTTCGAGGGCCTTGTTGAGGATGCGCTCGATCTCCGCGGGCAACTCCGGGTTCAGGGAAACCGGCGCGACGGGCGCGTGATGAAGGATGTTGTCGAAGATGACGGCGCTGGTGGATCCCGGGAAGGGATGCTTTCCCGTGACCATCTGGTAGAGCACGGCGCCCAGAGAAAAGAGATCCGTGCGCGGGTCAAGTTCTTCGCCGCGCGCTTGTTCGGGAGACATGTAGGCAATGGTTCCGACGGCTGTGCCCGGGCTGGTGAGATGCGTGGCGTCCGGGTCGGCGGTGGGAAGGCTGCCAGGTTCCCCGTGCTGTCCGGGCAGAAGCTTTGCAAGGCCGAAATCGAGGATCTTGGCCTGTCCGCGCTGCGTGATGAAGAGATTGGCCGGTTTGATGTCGCGATGGACGATGCCGCGTTTGTGGGCCGCGTCGAGAGCGTCGGCGATTTGGATGCCGAGCTCGAGGGCGCGGGAGAACGCGAGGGGGCCGGACTTCAGCAGCCGGTCCAGCGTTTCCCCTTCGAGGAGCTCCATGCAGAGGAACGTGCGCCCGTCGAATTCCTCGATGCTGTGGATCGTGCAAATCCCGGGATGATTCAGAGCGGAGGCGGCGCGAGCTTCGCGAAGAAAGCGTTCCAGGGCTTGGCGGTCCTCGCGGGTTTCTTCCGGCAGGAATTTCAGGGCCACGCGGCGGCCCAGCTTGGTGTCCTCGGCTTCATAGACAACCCCCATGCCTCCTCCGCCGAGCTTGCGGAGAATCCGGTAATGGGCGATGAGCTGGCCGTCCACGGTGTAGGGTAGAAGGCAGAATGGTAAACGGGGCGGGCGCGATGGTCAAATCGGCGCCGATTTTCGAAGAGATTGCCCCGGTCAGGAGCGCGGCGCGTAATAACCTTTCCGGGTGAGCGCCTTAAAATCCTTGTTCGCCATTTCCACCTTCACCTTGCGGAAGCGGCCGTCCTTCGCGGTGTCGGAGCGGTAGTAGCCAACGGTGTACTGGCTGCGGAGCTCTTCGGAAATCTCATCGAAAGCCTGCTCCAGCTTCTTTTCCGAAGAAACGGAAATCACGCGGCCACCGGTCTCCTCCGTCAGCTTTTTGGCCACGCCGCCGTTGGCGCCGTAGCGCGGGTCGGAGACGAGCAAGATATGAATCACCGTGTCGGTGCGCTGCGCCGCTTCGATGGCGTCCTCGAGGCGCATCTTGCTGCCTTCGTCCTGCGCATCGGTCACGATCACGATGGCCTTGCGGCCCGCCTCCGTGGCGAGCTTGTCGTTGCAGGCGAGATAGATGGCGTCATACAGCGCCGTGCCGGTGACGTTCCCGCTGGGGATCGGGCCCGGATTGATCATGCCGCCGCTCATGGGGGCGTTGATGCGCGAGCGGTGAATGGCGCGGTCCAGCTGGGCGCGGTCCTCCGTGAAATCGGCAAGCAAATCGACGTCGGTGTCGAAAGACAGCACCATGGCTTCATCGCCCTTGCGGAGCACGCGATTCATAAACCGGCTCCCGGCGTCCTGAATGGCGTAGAGCATGTTTTGCTCGCTGCCCGACGTATCCAGGAGCAACCCGAGCGTGATGGGCAGCGTCACTTCCTTCGAGAAGAAGGCGATCTTCTGTTCTTGATTGTCTTCGAAGACTTTGAAGTCGTCCTTGGTCAGGTTCGGGACGATGCGCTTGCTTTTGTCGCGCACGGTGACGAACAGATTGACGAGATTGACCGTGGACTTGAGCACCGGACCCTGCACCGGTTCTTGTGCGAACACCGGCGTAAACAGGGCAGCGGCGAGCGCAAGAGCTGTGACGGGCGACACAAGTCTGCTGAGAGAAGGCATGTATACTTTCCTTGGCGGCGCTTTTGCAGCCGCGCGTGAATCAGTCACTTCCGCGACAGGAGGCGCAAAACTCCGGTTTGCTGCCCTTAACGAGTATGACCGTTTTGAGGTCGCGTGTGAAACAAGCCGCCCGGCTCGAACACGATTCTATCCGCTTTGCGGCTGAGTGCGAATTCCCAGGCTGATTTCAATTGCGCGCACCGGGCGACCGTTCCCTAAGATGCGGTGGAGAGGCGCGAAGGATGCGTTTGATGCCGGCAGATGCGGATGCAAAGGAAAGGACGTTCCCTTGGCAATGACAAAAAGTTTGCGAAAAATGGCTCTTTTTTCCGTCGGGGTCGCGCTGGGAATCGGACTGCTCGCGCGGAACCTCGGCTCGGTGAAGGCGCAGGAACCGCCCCCCGCGCCGGCGCCCAAGCAGAACCCAGGGCCGCCCCCGGCCGCGCAGCAGGGGCAGAGCGAAACACAGGCCAAAATCGTGAAGAACGTAAACCTGGTCGTGCTGCCCGTGACCGTGAAGGACAGTGGAGGCCGCCTGGTGCCCGACCTGACGCAGGATGAATTCCGCGTCTTCGATGACGACGTCGAGCAACACATCGAAGTCTTCTCCGTCGAAGCTTTTCCCCTGTCCCTGGTGGTCTTGCTGGACAACGACTTGAAAACCAAGGAAGCCGAGCAGGTGCAAAACAGCCTGCGCGCCATCCTTTCCGGTCTGAGCACCGCCGATGAAGTCTCAATCTGCCGCTTTGACACCTATTTTCATCCCGACCAGGGATTTACACGGGATCAGGACAAGCTGCTGACGGAATTGAAGCGCATGCGAATCGACGAAAGCCCGTCGCAGCCGACCTCCCTCGGACCCGCGGGCGGCCCGTTCGGCGGCCCCTCTTTAAACGGTGGCCAATCTCCCACCGGAGGGCCGGCAATTTCCGAATCGACAAAAATCATCGGGGATAACTCGACCAAGGCGATTGACGACGGCGTCTATGGCGCGGCGCAGCTTCTGGCGGACCGTGGCCGCGACCGCCGCAAAATCATCTTGCTCATCTCTGACGGAGTGAACTCCAAGTTCAACAAGAATACGTATGAGAATACCGTTCAGGATTTGCTCCGCTACGGAATCTCCGTGTACAGCGTCGGGGTAGGGAAAGCCGTGCTCAACCGCAAGTTCACCCGCCTGCAATCCTACGCGAACGACACGGGAGGGGACGTTTACTACGCCTCGAACCGTACCTCCCTCGAATCGCTCTACTCGAGAATTACCGAGGAGGCCCGGAACACCTACACGCTGGCCTATGTACCCCGCGGCAACAATCGCGCCAAGGAATACCACACCGTGGAAGTCCGGGTGCTGCGCCCGGGACTGAATATCCGGACGCGCGAGGGCTATTTCTCCGGGGCGCTCGTGCACTGAGCCGCGGCGGTTCTGCGGAAATCTTGGAGCTCGCGGCCTGCCCATCCGCTTCGTGGCTTACCGATACGATATTTCTCCCTGCAAACCTCCTCGACCTGCGGATTCTGCTTGACTCCGCTTAAAGTTAACCTTATATCCAGCAGCAGATGCCGGGCGGCAGCGCCTGGGATTCTGACCGCGTACGAAGGAGATCGTTGATGAAGAAAAAGGCCAAGAAGGAAGACAAGAAGGCTCCCAAAAAGGGCAAGTAACCCGGGGTGGGAAGAAACCGATTCCTGGAAGGACGGGCGCTTGCGGTTCGCAGCGCCCGTTTTTCCTTATAGGGAGGCCGCTGAATTTTTCAGGCCGAGAGGCTTTCCTCATGAGCGGGGCAGATGGGTTTGTAGGGGCAGCTCCGGCATGCGGAACCGGGCCTGGCTGGAAACTGGCCCGCGCGGATGTCCGCCGCGGCTTCCTGGACGATGCCCTGTGCCTCCTCAAGCTGCTTTGCGTCGCGGGTGGTCTCCTGGCGCTGGTTGTTTTGCAGGTAGTGAAAGACCAGCCGGACCGGATTCCATTCGAAAATTTCCTTCGCGGCGATGGCGTAGATGCTCAGCTGCAGGTCCTTCTTTGCGAGAGCGTCTTTCTTGGCTCTGCCGGTCTTGTAGTCAACCACCTCCACGTTCCGCCCGCCGAGTGAGTTGATCTGGTCGATCCGGCCGCTGACGATGACGTTGTTCTCCAGGTCCAGTTCGAAGCTCTTTTCCTGCTCCACCACGCTCGGCGTGGATTCGAGCATCGAGGCATGGAAGACCCGCAACTGTTCGATGCCGTCTTTCTTGTACTCCTCCTCCTGATACTCGTCCTCAAAGCCCAGGTCCGACCATTCGGTTTCGTAGATTTGCTGCACATCGTCGAAGGAGATGCTGTTGCCTTTTCTGAACTCCGCCATCACGCGCTTGATCGTCGCATGCATCACCCGCCCGAACGTGAGCGTCGCCTTGGGCGCGCCTTCGAGCGACCACAGCTCGTCGAAAAGGTATTGCTGCGGGCAGGTGCGGTAACCCATTACTCCCGAAGGGCTCAGCTTCAGCGGCTCGGGCGCGGGAGGGTGGAACGTCTCCGCCCACTCCGCGATTCGCGAAAAGATGCGCGGCGGTCCGCCCGAAGCAGGGAAGAGTTGCAATTCCGCGTCGCCTGCCGCGACTGGTTCCGCGGCCTCCGCCGGTCGCGGGAGTTTCGGCGCGAGCTGACGCACGTCGCGGCGTTTCGTGTCCGGATCCATGAGGATGTCTTCGATAAAGACCGGCACCCTCCCCTTTCTCTCCGTGACCGTGGTCAGCGTTAGGCGATCCTGCGCGCGCGTCAGCGCAACGTAAAAGAGCCGGCGTTCTTCCTGAATATGGAAGTCCCCCTCGGGAAGCTCTTCCTTCATCAACTCCAGCGGAAAGTCGAACAGCGGCGAACGGTCGCTGGCCGGAAACGCCCGGTTGTTCACCCGAAGCACGAACACGTGTGCGAACTCCAGCCCCTTGGCCCCGTGAACGGTCATGAGCTGCACCGCGTTGCCGGGAGCGTCGTCTTCGAGCGAAATGCTGCCGTTCGCCTGCTGAAAATATTCGAGATATTCCAGGAACTCGGGCAGTTGCCGCGTATCGCTCTTCGGCTCCCATTCCTTGACGAATTCCGCCAGCCGGTTCACGTATTTGCGGTCCTGTTCGCCCGCGCGCTGCGGAATTTCGAGCCACTCCGTTAAATCGCCCAGAATTTCCCGTGCCGTCCTGCGCTTGAGCGTTTTCCGCTGTTCGCTCAGAGACCGGAGAAGTTCGCCGAGCGCCGCGTGAGAACCGTCGAAGGGCAATTGTCCCTGCGGAAGCTGGAGCACGTCGTAGATCGCCTTGCGTTCCTTCTTGGCGCGTTCCGCAAGCCGCACGAGCTCGGCGGGCTCGAGCTGCCACGCCGGCGCGGCAAGCACTCGCGCGCACGCAATGTCGTCAAACGGCCGGCAGATCAGCCGCAGGTACGCCAGCACGTCCTTGACCAGCGGATGATCCAGGATGGAGAGCTTCGCAATGACGAACGGAATCTTCCTCCCCGAGAGTTCCTCCACCAGCAGGTCGCGGTGCGCGTGTTGCCGGTAAAGAACCGCGAATTCCTTCCAGCGCCGCCCCGTGCGATGGAGCCGCTCGATCTCCTTCGCCACCCAGCGCGCTTCCTCTTCGGGTGATTCCAGTTCGGCGATGCGGATCTTTTCGCCTTCCGGTTTGCTGGCACTCAGGTTCTTCTTGGGGAAATCCGCGCTGACTTCGTTCTGGCCGATCACCTGCGTCGCCACGCGAAGGATGTTCGGCGTCGAACGGTAGTTCTCCGTCAGGGTCACGCGGAATCGCGTCGAGTCCTCGCCGTCCTTCCATCCCGCGAACTTTTCGAGGAACAGCTTGAAGCTGCCGAACGACGCCCCGCGGAAGCGGTAGATCGCTTGATCGTTGTCGCCCACGGCTACGATGTTGCGCGGCGGGGCGGAGAGCAACTCGAGAAGCCGGAGCTGGGCGATATTGGTATCCTGGAATTCATCCACGAGAATGTGCCGGAAGCGCTCCTGCAGCCGGGCGCGAAGCGCTTCATCGCGCTCGAGCAGTTCCACGGCGCCGGTGATGAGCGACCCAAAAGAAACGCGGTTCTTTTCAAGCAGCAGCTCTTCGCTTGCGCGATAGGCGCGCGCGATTTCCATCTGCCGCTGCACTTCCTCGAGCCGTTCCTTGTACGTATCCTCGTCCAGGCTTTCGCGCTCGGATTCCAGCTTGGCCGCGAGCGATTCCGCGTAACGCTGGTAATCGCGGCTCGAGACCAGTTCGTCCTGGCAGCGCGAGAAGAATTGGATGAAGTCGTTCAGAAACTGGCCGGGTTCGGCGAGCCGGCGGTACTTGTCGAGCTGCAGCCGCCGCATGTTCCGCCGCAAGACGATCCAGTGATCCACCGTTTCGAGCGTGAGCCGGTCCGGCCCCGATTCCTTGTGGAGCGCCTCGCAGAACGAGTGGAACGTCGCGAGCACCACGCCTTCCGCGCGTTCCCCGGCCGATTTGAGCACGCGCGCGCGCATCTCGCCGGCCGCCTTCTTCGTGAATGTCAGGGCAAGAATGTTTTCGCCGGAAAGCGAGGAATCCCGTTCGAGCAGAAAACGGATGCGCTCCGTGATGACGCGGGTTTTGCCCGTCCCCGCGCCTGCGATGACCAGAAGCGGGCCCTCGCCGTGCTCGATCGCGCGCCGCTGCGCGTCGTTCAGTTGCAAGCCGGAAGAATCGGCTTCGGGTTCCAGGTCAAAAAGCGTGGACATGCTTTCAAAAGGGTAGCGCGATTCGAGACGAAGAGGAAACGAAGCGGCACAACCTTGGAAACACGTTTACCGTTGCGATTTCTCGCCGGAAGCCACTGCAGTGTTAAATTCGGCCGATTTCTTCTTTGGAATCGTCAGCGCCTTCCAGTGGTCCGCTGCGAAATGCTTCGCAAGAAACACGATTTGCCCGACGTGATACGAATAGTGCGCGATCTGCCGGTTGATCGCCTGCATGACGGAGTGCGGCTCCGTCCGAATCGTGACGGTGCGCGTCAGATCGGCTTCTGTCAAAGGTTCCAGCGCCGCGAAAAGCCACTTCCAGCCTTCTTCCCACTGTTTCAGGAGTTCCTCGCGCGTCGCGGCCGGTTCCTCGAATTCCGAATCGCGGTTGCGATCGGGCTTTTCGCCGTCCGTCGTCAGGAAGTCCCGCCACCGCGAGCGCATGTTGCCGGCCATGTGCTTCACGACGATTGCGATGGAGTTGGATTCGTCGTCGAGTGCCCGGAAGAGGCCCTCGTCGGGGCACTGCGTCACGGCGTTCTCGCCGAGCTTCTTGTAGTAGCGAAAAATCGTCAGGGAATCCTGCAAATATGAGTCTGTACGTTGATGAGGCATGGCGGTAGTGTACAACGGCCCGAAAAGGGACGGGCGCGCGGCGGGAAAGGCAGAGGCTCGGAAGAACCCTTGACTATTCGCCTTTTATTCGCCTATAGTCTTTGCCGCGACGTGGGCTTATCGGAACGAATTGGGAGGAAATCATGAGCATTGCACAATCACTCTTGCCGGAGTTCGACCAGGAGATGCAAAACACAAGAAAGGTTCTCGAGCGCGTGCCGGACGAAAAATGGAATTGGAAGCCCCACGAAAAGTCCGGAACGCTTGGTTGGCTGGCTTCGCACATTGCCACGGTGCCGGAGTGGCTCAGCGTCACCCTGACGACGGAGGAACTCGATTACGCGCCGGTGGGCGGGCCCGCTTACGAGCCGCCCAAAATCGAAAACCGCGGCCAGTTGCTGACGGTTTTCGATAAGAAAGTGGCCGAATCGCGCGCCGCCCTCGCCGCCGCGAGCGACGCCGCACTGGCGAAGGAATGGACGCTGCTCGCCGGCGGGCAGAAGGTCTTCTCCATGCCCCGTCTGGCGTGCATTCGCAGCATGATCCTGAATCACTTGATCCATCACCGCGGGCAACTCACCGTCTATTTCCGTTTGCTCGGAGTGGCCGTGCCCGGCCTCTATGGTCCGAGCGCCGATGAAGCGGACCAAAGCGCTGCCGGCGCTTCGGCAAGCTGACACCTGTGGCGGCGGGTTCATCCCGCCATCTAACGAGACGCGTTGTAGCGGCGGCCCGCCTGCCACGCCTGCTGGAAGCAGGCGTGGACAGGGTTTACCCCGCCACTTTCCCGTCATCGCAATTTCTCCAACGCGAAGGGGACGGCGCCGCGCCGTCCTCTTCGTTTTTGTGCCGAATTTCCCCTGGCGTTATACTTGTTTCCGTCGCTCCACCGGAGGAACTTCCATGGAAACCCCCGTAATTCTCTCCGCGGTTCGCACTCCCGTCGGCAAATTTCAGGGCGGCTTGGCCGGATTTTCCGCTTCGGAACTCGGTGCAAAAGTCGTCGCGGAAGCGATTCGCCGCGCCGGCATCGAAGCCAAACAGGTGGACGAAGCAATTCTCGGCAACGTCGTTCAGGCGGGGCTGGGACAGAATCCCGCGCGCCAGGCCGCGTTGAAGGGCGGCTGCGATCCCAAGGTCGCTGCGATGACCATCAACAAGGTGTGCGGCTCGGGATTGAAAGCCGTTGCGCTGGCCGCGCAGGCCGTTACCCTCGGCGAAAGCGAAATCGTCGTCGCCGGCGGCATGGAGTCCATGTCCAACTGTCCCTACCTGCTCCCGAACGCGCGCACCGGCTACCGGCTCGGCGACCAAAAGGTCGTGGACGCGATGATCTGCGACGGGCTCTGGGACGCTTACGAAAATTTCCACATGGGCATGACCGGCGAGCTGGTCGCCGAAAAGTACGGCATCACCCGCGAGGAGCAGGACCGGTTCGCCTTCGAATCGCACCAGAAAGCCGTTCGCGCGCGCAAGTCGTGCTTTTTCGAGTCGCAGATTCTGCCCATCGAGGTTCCCCAGAAAAAGGGCGAACCTCTCGTCATCAAGTACGACGAATCGCCGCGCGAGGACACTTCCGTGGAAGCGCTCGCAAAGCTGAAGCCCGCCTTCAAGAAGGATGGCACGGTCACGGCCGGAAACGCGCCGGGAACAAACGACGGCGCGGCCGCGCTCATCGTCGCCGGCGAGCGCAATGCCTCGCGTCTCGGCAGGCAGCCGATCGCCCGCATCGTCGCGCAGGCCGTCAGCGGCGTGGAACCCAAATGGGTCATGATGGCGCCCGTGGACGCCGTGGAAAAGCTGCTCGCAAAAACCGGCTGGGATCGCGACAAGGACGTGGACCTCTTCGAGCTGAACGAAGCGTTTTCCGTCGCCGCCATTGCGGTGACGCGCCAGCTTAAGCTGAATCCCGAAAAAGTAAATGTGAACGGCGGCGCCGTCGCCATCGGCCATCCGATCGGCGCCAGCGGCGCGCGCATCCTCGTCACGCTGCTTTACGAACTGCAGCGCCGCAACCAGAAGCGCGGCGTCGCCGCTCTGTGCCTCGGCGGCGGCAACGCCGTTGCACTGGCCGTGGAGCGATTCTAGAATTTCGGTTTGTGTTTCTTATCACTGTCGGGTGTGAACTCCGTCTGTGTTGATCTGCCCTCAATGTCACGCCGAATACCGCGAAGGCTTCACGTCTTGTTCGGACTGCCATGTCCTGCTCGTTCGCAAGCTTCCCCTCGAGCCGGAAGTTGTTCCCGAACCCGGCGATCCCAACGCCGATCCCTTCTGCTCGTTCTGGAAAGGCAACGACGCGAGAGTCCACGCCGAGCTTTGCTTCGTTCTGGATGAAGCGCGCATCCCTCACAAAACGGTAAGACGCCAGGACCATCTCTTCAATCTGTCGAACTACCCCGCTTTTCAGATTGGCGTGCCCTTCTCGCTGTACGAAAGCGCAGAGAACGCCGTCCGGGAAGCGTTCCAACTCGATCCCGAGGATCCGGAAGCGGTTCAAAATCTCGTCGCTCCCCCCTTGCTCCCCGATAATTCGGATCGGGTTCGCAAGCTGCCGGAGGCGCTGTCTCCAGCCCCTGACGAAGACATCCCCGGACCGCCGCTCGACGACGAAGCGAGTGCGCTCTCCCTCGAAGAGGACTCCGTCGAAATTTGGTCCGGAACCGATGCGTCCTGCCGGGACATGTTTGTCGCCTCGCTGCACGAAAATGAGATTCCCTGCCGCTGGGAAGGGCGGAACGGACACTACTCGCTTCGCGTGCTTCCCGCGGACGCGCAGCGCGCCCGCGAAATCCTGGCGGAGATCATCAACGCCGCTCCTCCCTCGCAGTAATCGCGGCGCGGCCGAAAAGGCAGCGTTCAGCGACGCGCCGCGGCCCTGAACCATTCGCGCCCGCAAGGAGTACACTGGGACTGTCGCGCGACCCAGCCCATCCCCGGTCTGAAGCCGGACCTTCCGCAAGATTCGCGCGGCGCACAGGAGGCCTCATGTCTTCTTCCGCTGTTCCGCAAGGTTCCTTCGTCATCGCCTGGGCGGGAGAAGATCCCGTGCTCCATTCCGCTCTGCTCGAGCAGCTCGATCAGGCCGGCATCCCCTATCTGGACAAGAAAATCGGCGAAGACCAGGTGGCCTTGACCGCCGATCCTCTGCCGATTGATTGGAAGCCGCGATTCGGATTCGAAGTGACCGTGATGTCCGCGGATTTTCCCGCGGCGAGAAAGATTGTCGAATCTCTGCTGGAAACGGAACCGGTGGACGTGGAGTTGCCTGCCGCGGACGCCGCGCCCGCGGAACAACGCCCCGCCCTTGCCCATCCTCCTGCCGGGACCTGCACGCTGCAAGTCTGGTCCGGAACCGATTCGGGTCTTGCCAGCTTCCTGATGGTTTCGCTGCGCGAATCCGGAATCCCCGTGAACCGCGAGAGGAACGATTCGTTCTCGACGATTTACGTTCCGCCGGACTTCGAGGCGCGGGCGCGGGAGATCGTCCGCGAAATCACGGAAGCGACGCCGCCCGCTTGAACCCGCGACCTAAGAGTTCTGCTTTCGCGATTGCCTGAGCCTCGGGCGCGTGCTAGTCTGCGCTGCGCCCGACCTCTGCCGTGGAGGCTTCCATGAAGCAAGCCGCCCTCGGCTTTCGTGCGCACTCTGGATGGACGTCTCTCGTGGCGATTGCCTTGGAGAAAGGCGCGCCCGTCGTGCTGGCGCGCGGGCGGCCGCATCTCGTCGAGACGTTCACTTACACTTTCCGCCAGCCTTACCACACCGCGGAGAAGATGTCTCTTGAGGAAGCGCGCTCGTTCGTTTCGCAAGTGCGGAATGAAGCGCGGCGGCTAGCCCTGCAAACGATTCGCGCCGCGGATGCGGACGTGAAGCACCAGGGATACAAGCTCGCGCGCTGCGCACTGCTGCTCGCCTCGGGAAGGGAATTGCCGGCGCTCGAAAAAATCCTCGCTTCGCACGCGATGATTCACACGGCGGACGGCGAATTGTTTCGCGAAGCCCTGCTGCACGCGGCCGGAGAGTCAAAGCTGAAGATCGCCGCGCTCCGCGAGCGCGAGTTGCTGGGGCGCGCAGCGTCTTCGCTGAACGTGAGAGCGCCGGTTCTGATGCAGCGCATCGCCAGTCTCGGCAAGACCGTCGGCGCGCCGTGGTCCCAGGACGAAAAGCTGGCCGCGCTCGCGGCCTGGGTCACGCTTGCCCGCTGAACTGCTCCTGGCTTGCCCCGCCCTTCGAGGCCAGCAGGTCGGCGGCACAGTAGGGGCAGAACTTGTCGGTCTCCGCGATTTCGCGCTTGCAGTTGGGGCACGAGGGATGCAGGTTGCACTTGCAGTTGGGGCAGAAGTTGAATCGTGCGCCGGCAAGATTGCCGCAGCGCGGACAGGGATACGGCAGCGGCTCGCGCACCAGAAAATAAATGATGAATCCGATGAGCAGATAAGCGGGAGAAAGAATCAGAACGAGAAGCGTCCAGAGCCCCGCGTGCATGTCGCGGCGCTTGGCGTCGCGATAGATGTAGCCTAGTGCGAGAAAGAGGGCGGCCACGGGAACCGCCACGCCCGTGATAACTCCCGCAAGGGCGAGCGAAGCAATCACGGGGTGGCCATTGAAGTCCGTAGGCCACAACTCGCCGTTATTCGCCGCTCCGGAGAGATTCACCAGCAATCCCACGATCTGTGCCACGATAAAGAGCGAAAGCAGCAGCCAGACCAGCCACTTCGGAACGATGCGCAGCTCTTCCCAGAAGCGCGGGCGTTCCTTTTTCCTCCGCAAGCGAATCAGCCGCATGCGTTCGTTCCATGAACCGGAAATGCCTTGCCCTGTTGTGCTCATAAATGTTCCTCGAAGAAATTCACTCGGCCCCTCGCTTGGTCAAGACTCACTCGAGCTCCTGCGCGCGGCCGCGCCGTTCGAAAATGACCGCTCCGGCGGCAATCAGCGCGGGCACGGCCCACCACAAAACGACGCCCAGTTCCCACACGGGTTTGGGAAGGCCGGTTTGCCGGCCCACCCACTCGAATCCGCGCCAAACCCACGGCGCGGTGGCGACTCCGAGGGCCCAGGAGACCGCAGCGATGGCCCACAAGAGTGTTCTGCCGGGGGCGCGTTCGCGGAGCTCCTCCGCGCGCAAGCGCACGCGGAGTTGCGTGCGGTTCACGAGGCCGCGCGGCACTTCGGCGGTCACGCCGCGGAACGCCGAGAGCGCCTGTTCCATTTCGCGAGCGAAGGCCGCGCAGCTTTCGCATTCCGCGAGATGCGCCGCGAGCCGGAATTCCTCCTCGCGCGTGATTCCTTCCACGCGCTGCTGCGCGATCAGTTTTTGCGCGCCAATGTGAAGATCGGAGTTCATAACGCACCTCCATCCCCGGCTCTTTCCGTCATTGCGCCGCGCATGGCTTCCAGCCCGCGATACAGCCGCGACTTCACCGTCGAAATTGGCGTGCTCAGCACGGCCGCGATCTCCTCGAGCTGCATCTCTTCCTGGAAGCGCAGCACCAGCACTTCGCGGTACACCGCAGGGAGTTTTCCGAGCGAGGCGTGCACGCCGGTGCGCTGTTCGTCCGCCAGAACTTCCTGCAGCGGCGTGGCGGCGCGCTCGTCCTTCACGTCAAAGGCCGAATCCTCGCCCGTGCCCGCCAGCGCGTCCAGGCTTTGCGGCTTTTTCCGCCGGTGCCAGTCCAGGACCAGATTGCGGGCGATGGCGAAAAGCCACGCTTCGAATTTCCATTTGCCGTCGTACTGGTGGCCGCGCTCGAGCACGCGCACCCAGGTCTCCTGGAAAAAATCCTCGGCGCGCTCGCGGTTTGCGGTCAGGTGCAGCAGGTAGCGGAACAACCGGTATTGATATTGCTCGATGAGCGAATCGAGCAGGTCCGGGTCGCGCTGCTGGAGCCTGCGGGCCAGGGCTTTGGGGTCATCGGCCATCAATGCGGAAAAACGCAGCCCCGTCCGTTCGAGGGCTGTCCAATGGAAAGTCGCGCTCATTCTACAGGGAATACGGCTTGGGCTTCAGAAAAGACGCAGGCGATACTGGCCACACCCCCTATTGTTTTTGCAAGAGTGCGGAAGCCCCTGAAACTACATGGGTTATTGAATTATTCGGGGCTTCACGGTGCGTTTTTGAGCGGCCAAGAGTGCGCAGTTCGTTGAATCTGAAGGACTTATATTGCGACGGTCTGGTCGTCCCCGCAAACTTCTGCCAAGGAGTTAATGGACCCACGGGCTGTTCGGGGGGCGGGACTATCCGGACGGATGATTGCTCGAAAATATTATACCATTCGATGCAAGCCGGCTGGCTGTGACCACGAGCCGAGGGACAAGGCCAGTTTGTGCGAGTTGAAGCGGAAAGACGTGCGAGGTGCAGGGTGAGCGTGGACGGGATCAAAACGGTTGCGGTGCTGGGCGCGGGAACCATGGGCAACGGGATCGCGCATGTGTTTGCGCGGGCCGGCTACCGGGTGATTCTGCGGGACGTCGAGCAACGGTTTCTCGACCGGGCGATGGAAACGATCGGGAAGAACCTGGACCGGGAAATCAAGAAAGGGAAGCTGACCGAAGCGGAAAAGCCGGGCGTGCTGGCGCGGCTTAAGCTGGTCACGGACATGGGCGCAATCGCTGCGGCGGATTTTGTGGTGGAAGCCGTGCCGGAAAAGCCGGAGATCAAACGGGCCGTCTTGGGCGAGGCGGACAAGCTGCTCCGGCCGGAAGTCATCCTGGCGAGCAATACGTCGTCCATCTCGATGACGGCGCTGGCTGCGCTGACGTCGCGGCCGGACCGGTTTGTGGGGATGCACTTCATGAATCCCGTTCCCATGATGGTGCTGGTGGAGGTCATTCGCGCGCTGCAAACGTCGCAGGCCACGTTTGACGCGACGATGGAGCTGGCGAAGAAGCTGGGCAAGACGCCGGTGGCGGTGAACGACGCGCCCGGATTCGTGTCCAACCGCGTGCTGATGCCGCTGATCAATGAAGCGGCCTACTGCGTGATGGAGGGAGTGGCCACGCCGGAAGCGGTGGATGCGGTGATGAAGCTCGGAATGAATCATCCCATGGGCCCGCTTGAACTGGCGGATTTTATCGGCCTGGACGTTTGCGTGGACATTCTGCACGTCCTTCACGACGGCTTGGGCGATCCGAAGTATCGCGCCTGCCCGCTGCTGAAGAAGTACGTAGCCGCGGGCTGGCTGGGGCGGAAGTCGGGGAGAGGGTTTTACGCGTACGGGAATGGAAAGTGATAATCGCGGGATCTGTTGCGTGCGCTTGGCGCTGAGATCCGTCACTTCCGCAGGGAAGCGCCAAAACTCAGGATCACTGATCTTCAGTTTTGGGGCCGAATGGATCCCCAAGCGCATCGGCTAAAAGGAAAATTCGGCGATTTCGGGCGGAGAAGCGTTGAAGTCGCTGTAGCGGATCCACTTCGGAGAAACAACGTAGTAGGCGATTCCTTTCCAGTTGAGACGAGCGGGGCCGTCCGGAAATTTGCGAAAGTAGATTTCGTGATAAGGGCCGAGTTGTGTTGAAGAGATTTGCCGCGCCAGGCCTTCGTACTGAACCGTCACTTCGCCTTGCCAGCCGATGACAAAGGCGATCCGACAATCGCGCGCGAGATTCGCAAACTTGCGGGATTGCGCCACAGTGTCGAAGACGAGTTCCAGAGCGGGGGTGACGGCGATGCCCACCAGCGCGGATTGCGGCGCACCCGCGGGGCCAATCGTGGAGAGGACACCCAGGCTACAGTCGTCGATAAAGTGGAAGATCCCATCCAGGTTCATGGCATAGGTCCCTTGCCGTTGCGGAGCGCAGCGACAACGGCGGGAAGGATAGCAGGTCGGAGACGCAAACAAAAGGCGAAAATAGTATTTGCCTTTTCTTCGCCTATGTGTTACGGTTTGCACCGGCGTTTTCAACAGGTGCGCGATGTGCTCCCTTTCCACCTTTGCGATAAGCTGCCCAGAGCACGCCAGGCTGGAGAGCGAGTTTCAGGAAGCGCGCGACCGGATGAGGAACCTGATCCGGCTGCGACGGCTGACCCGGGCGGAAGAACGGCAACTGGCGGATCGCGTAGCCATGGCCATCGCCCGCCTGAAAGAGCACGTCACCGAGCACGGTTGTTTCCGCCACGGCTAACGCTGAGCCAAGAGCTCCGGGCGTCATCCTGAGGTTCGCCTCCCCGGCGACGAACCTGAGGATCTCGGCCCAGGCGTTTGACCGGGTATTTGAATTCTGGCTTGTTCAGAAAGGGATGGCACGGAGATGAATAAGATGGTAAAATCACTCTTCCGCTACGTCCCCTGTTCCGGTTTTGTGAAATTCCTACTTTCCTCCACCGAGGTGCGACATGGCAGATGAGAAGTCCAAACTCCTGGAAGCGGCGATATCGCAGATCGAGAAGTCGTACGGCAAAGGCTCCATCATGCGGCTGGGCAGCCGGGACGTGCTGGTGCCGGTCAGCGTGATTCCGAGCGGCTGCCTGTCGCTCGATATGGCGCTGGGCGTGGGCGGCTTCCCGCGCGGGCGCGTGATCGAAATTTACGGGCCGGAGTCCGGTGGCAAGACGACCCTGACGCTGCAGGTGATTGCGGAAGCGCAGAAGCTGGGCGGCCAGGCGGCGTTCATTGACGCGGAGCACGCGCTCGATCCGGTGTACGCGCGGAAGCTGGGCGTGGACGTGGACAATCTGCTGGTGTCGCAGCCGGACAACGGCGAGCAAGCGCTGGAAATCGCGGAAACACTGATCCGCTCCGGCGGCGTGGACGTCGTCGTGGTGGACTCGGTGGCGGCGCTCGTTCCCAAGGCGGAACTCGAAGGCGAAATGGGCGAGCCGCAGATGGGCTTGCAGGCGCGGCTGATGTCGCAGGCGCTGCGCAAGCTGACGGCGATCGTCTCCAAGTCGCGCACCTGCCTGATTTTCATCAACCAGATTCGCGAAAAGATCGGCGTGATGTTCGGCAATCCGGAGACGACCACCGGCGGGCGCGCGCTGAAGTTCTATGCTTCGATGCGCGTGGACATTCGCCGCATCCAGGCCATCAAGGAAGGCGACAAAGTGGTCGGCTCGCGGACGCGCGCGAAAGTGGTGAAGAACAAGGTGGCGGCGCCGTTCCGCGAAGCGGAATTCGACATTTTGTACGGCGAAGGAATCTCGCGCGAGGGCGACCTGATCGATTTGGGCGTCGAGAAAGGCGTGCTGGAGAAGTCCGGCACGTGGATCAGCTTCGGCGGCGAGCGCATGGGCCAGGGCCGCGAAAACGCGCGAATCTTCCTGAAAGAGAATACCGACATCCGCGAGAAGCTTGAGAATGTGCTGCGCAAGAAGCTGGAAATCCCAAGCCCTAACGGCGCCGCGGCGGCTCCCGGTCCGAACGGCGCGGCACATCATGAAAAGGCGGCCATGACCGCGGCGGCCGCGGCAAGCGCGAATAAAGGCAAGCCCGCCGGCGCCCGCTAAAGAGGGCAAGGCAGATTCCTCATCCCGCAGAGGGCGCGGGCAGTTGCACGTGCCGCGTCTTTGGCGTGCAAGGGGCGGGGCAGGCCGCCACTGCAACCTGACAAACTCAACGAGGGAGCGGACGAGATTCGCCGTTTGTGGACGCCTGTCCTTCCGGACAGTTTCCGAGTTCGAAGCATGTGCCGTAACGGCAATTTTTTGGCTCCCTGCACACTCTTATTCTGAAGAAGAGAGCCAACATGATCGAAAGGGAGTGGACTGCGATGCGGAAGAGTGTGCTTCTATTGGTTTGCCTGGCGTTTGCGGGCCTGGCCGGTGCAAGGGAACACGACTATCAGAGGGGAACGCTCCTGCGCATGGACTCGACCTCATGCGGGATGCAGGAAAAAGGTGGCAAGTCGATTACCGGCGAGCTGCTGGGCACGGATTCGCAGAGCAAGAATACGCGCGAAGTGCTCTGCCAGGAGTACGTGCTGCAGAGCGACCGGGTGATCTACCGGATTCGCCCGAAGGATGACAAGCACCCGACGCTCTTGCCGATTGGAGAGACGGCGCAGTTCCGGATCCACAAGGACAAACTCATTCTGCGCGTTCCGGAAGGCGACGGCAAGGAGCACGAATACATCGTGGTTTCCATGACGCCGCGCGAAGACGCGCCGACGCAGGCCTCCAACAAGAAATAGGCCGCGGCCTCGAATGAGGCGCCTCCCCGCGGATTCAATTTCCTCGACTGCGGAAGACGAAGAGCTTGTGAGTTCTGCAGTCTCCGCAGGTAGGCGAATCCACGCGCTGGACTCGTTTTCCTGGCAGCTGCAAGGGGATTATGGTTAACCGCGGGGGAGTTTTCAGCTACATTTCCAACTCCTGGCAACTATTTGTATTCTCAATTAAATACGGGCTGGGGCGCGGCAAGTGCCTACCGCCATAAGGATTCGGGGCGGCTCTCGACACTGGCCACTCGCCTCTGCCTCTCCCCTGTGTCACAATTTAAAAATGGTCGCCGATCCCGGGCATGTCCGGAAGCAAGTCTTTTCCAACGGCCTCGTCGCCGTTACGGAGACCATGCCTCACGTCCGCTCGGTTTCCGTTGGAGTTTGGATCCGCAACGGCTCCCGCCGCGAAGCTCCGGACGAAAACGGCCTTGCCCACTTCATGGAGCACATGGTCTTCAAGGGTACCGAGCGCCGCTCCGCCGAAGCCATCGCCCGCGAGATGGATTCCGTCGGCGGCATGCTGGACGCCTTCACCTCCAAGGAGCAGATCTGCTTCAACGTGAAGGTGCTGGACGAACATCTTCCCATCGCCTTCGACGTCATGTCCGATCTCGTCCTCCGGCCGCTCTTCGATTCCGACGACGTCCGAAAAGAGCGGCAGGTCGTCCTCGAAGAGATTAAGATGGACATGGACAATCCGGAGTATCTTCTCCACGAACTCTTCACGCGCGGCTTTTGGCCGGAGCATCCACTCGGGCGCCCTATCCTGGGCACTCCGGACACCGTCCGCAATTTCTCTCGCGAAACCCTTCAAATGCGGTTCCGGGAATGGTTCGCGCCGGATCATCTCGTCATCACTGCCGCCGGCAACGTGGCCCACGAACAGCTTCTCGAACTCGTGGACCGCGAATTCGGCGGGCTTCGTCCCTCCGGCGCTCTCGAGGAACACACGCCGCCGCAAACGAGCGCCCCCATTCAACTCGAAACCAAGCGCGATCTCGAACAGGTCCATCTCTGCATCGGAGTTCCTTCGCTTCCTCTCGCCCACGACCGCCGTTTCGGCGTCGCTGTCCTCAATAATCTTCTCGGCGGCGGCATGTCCTCCCGCCTTTTCCAGAACATTCGCGAAAAGCAGGGGCTGGCCTACGCCGTCTTCAGCGAAATCACTCCCTATTCCGACGCGGGTATGTTCACGGTGTACGCCGGCACGGCGAAGGAAACGATCGGCAAGGTCATCGATCTTACTGTCGCCGAGTTTCGCGCCATGAAAGAGTCTCCTGTCACCGAGGAAGAGCTGCTGCGCGCCAAAAATCATCTCAAGGGCTCCCTGATGCTGTCTCTCGAGTCCACCAGCTCCCGGATGTCGAACCTCGCCCGCCAGGAGCTCTATTTCGGCCGCTTCTTTTCTCTCGATGAAATCCTCGCTTGCATCGAGGCCGTTACGCGCGAGGAAGTGCAGGCGCTTGCAAACGAGTTCTTCCGCCCGGAACAGATTTCCGCCACCGTTCTCGGTCCGCTCAATGGCTTCACCCTTCACCGCGACCGTTTATCCTGCTGACGGCCCGTGCCGCTGCGTCATGCCTCGCTTTTTTTGTGTTCTTCTCCGTTGACGCTTCCATCCCGCTTTGCGATGATTCCAGAAATCCGTCTTTGTGGTTCCGGGGGCAACGATCGGCTTGCGGGTTTCCATTCTGGCGTCCGGCAGTTCGGGCAACATCACGCTGCTCGAAACGGAGCGCACCCGCCTCCTCGTTGACGCGGGACTCGGCAAACGGGAAACGCTCGCCCGGCTTGCCGCCGTCGAAAAGGACGTTGACCGCCTCGACGGCATTCTCATCACCCACGAACACGCGGACCACTGCAACGGCCTTCCGCAAATGCTCGGGATGTGGAAAGCACCGCTGTACGTGACGGAGCCCACGCTCGACGCGCTCCACCGCGTTCTGCCCGACCGCCTCGCGAAACGCATCAACGCCGTGGAGACTATTCACGCGGGGCAGCCTTTTTCCATCGGGGATATTGAAGTCCATGCGTTCGCCATTCCGCACGATGCCGCCGATCCCATCGGCTTCACGTTTCGCTCCAACGGCGCGAAGATGGCGCTGGTCACGGACCTCGGCTACATGCCGGAACTGGTGAAGGTGCACTTGCGCGGAGCGGATTGCCTGATGCTCGAATCGAATCACGATCTGGACATGCTGAAGGTCGGGCCCTACCCGTGGGTCGTCAAGCAGCGCGTCCTTTCCCGCACCGGCCACTTGTCGAATCACGCGGTGAGCGAATATCTGTCCGATCCGGAAGGCTTTGACGCCCAGGCACGCTACCTGGTGCTCGCGCATATCTCCGAGGAAAACAATCATCCCGACGTGGTTCGTCTTTCCGCGGAGGAAGCGCTGGGCCGCCGCCCTGCGGAATGCGGGTTCACCGGAGAAATTCTCCTCGCTTCGCAGCGCGTTCCGCTGCAACCGCTGGAGCTGTGACCACGCAGAAATAGCACATCGAAAATCGAAAAACGAAAAGCGGAAGACCGAAATATGCCGCCGCTGCACTAGGGCTCGAGGATTTTCTCGAAGAGAGTAAGAGCGCGCGGATCGTTGGACTGGCCGAGGCCTTTTTTGTGCTGGACTCACCCGAGACGCGTAACTGAGGCACAATGGTGTTGATGCACGGCCGTTCCCCAAACGCCGAGGATACAGAGTGGATTTCCGAGCGGGCGCGGGCACTCGGCTTTGACGCTTGCGGAGTCACGAAGGCGGATCAATTCACCGAGCTGGATCGCCTGCCGGAGTGGCTGGCTCGCGGCTATGCCGGGGAGATGCGCTACCTCGAAGATCCGCGCCGGGCGAGCGCACGAGCATCCATGCCGGAAGCGCGAAGCGTTATCGTTTGCGCTCTCAACTACAACACGGAATTTCCCTTGTCGGTCGATCGCGCGAATTCCGGCGGCGATGGCGGCGACAGTAGCCCGCGCGGATGGATCTCGCGCTACGCCTGGGGCGACGATTACCATGAAGTTTTGCGGGGAATGCTGGACCGGCTTACCGCGGATTTGCGGGAGAGATTCGGGGAAGAGTTTGTCGCGCGTTCGTATGCGGACACCGGCCCCGTTCCGGAGCGGGTATTGGCGAAGCACGCGGGACTTGGTTGGATCGGCAAGAATACTCTGCTGCTGAATCAGAAGCTCGGCTCCTGGTTTTTTCTGGGGGTCATTTTAACTTCGCTCGATCTCGAGCCCTCTCTTGGCGCACGTGGACTTCCTCCGGCGGATCGCTGCGGCACTTGCCGCAAGTGCATCGATGCGTGTCCGACGGGGGCGCTGGCCGAGCCGTACGTTCTGGATGCGCGGCGCTGCATTTCTTATCTCACCATCGAGCTTCGGGGTTCGATTCCGGAGGAATTCCGCGCCGCAATGGGGAATCACGTATTCGGCTGCGACATTTGCCAGGACGTCTGCCCGTGGAACCGCAAAGCTCCGTTCACAGCGCAGAGCGCCTTTGCTCCAAGAAAGCTTGTTGAGAAGGCCGGCGAGTCGTTGTTCGAGCCAAGCCTCGAATGGCTGGCGAGTTTGAGCGAAGAAGAGTACCGCGCGACGTTCCGCGGAAGCGCCGCCAAGAGGGCGAAACGGCGGGGATTGGTTCGCAACGCGTGCATCGCGCTCGGAAACGCGGCGATTCCAGCCGAAGGCGAAGCCAGGAAACGCATCGCGGCTTTGCTGCAGGCTCATGCGCGAGGAAGCGACCCCGTTGTCGCGGAGTCTGCCCAATGGGCTCTCTCGCGCATCCAACAGAGTGCGCGGAACGGCGACGCGGAGATGCTTGCCGCGCCGGCCCGCGCGGTTGAGCGGCAAACGCGCCCGGACGTATAATCTGCACGGCAGGTCCAACGGCCCACCGCGCTTCGGAGTTTCCCGTGAATCGGCGAAGATTTATTGCGAATGGGAGTATCTTCGGCGCGGCTTTTCTGGGAGCCAGCAAGGCCCCCGCCGGCACTTTTTTGGCCGGCGATTACCGGATTTCTGATTCAAATCTCAACTCGGAGGAAAAAGCTGTGGCATTCACCGTCCCGCCTTTGCCGTATTCGTTCGACGCACTGGAACCCTATATCGACGCCAAAACGATGGAGATCCATCACGACAAGCATCACGGGGCATACGTGACCAATTTGAACAAGGCGCTCGAAGGCCATGCGGACCTTCAGGCGAAATCGATCGACGATTTGCTCAAGGGGCTCGACTCGATTCCGGAGAATATCCGGACGGCCGTTCGGAACAACGGAGGCGGGCATTGGAACCACAGCCTGTTCTGGCCTCTGATGAAGAAGGGCGGGGGAGGAGAACCCAAGGGGGATCTGGCAGCGGCCATTAACACCGCGTTCGGTTCGTTTGCGGGCTTTCAGGAAAAATTCAGCGCCGCGGCGCTCGGGCGATTCGGCTCAGGATGGGCCTGGTTGTTCGTGAGAGACGGGAAGCTTGCCGTCGATTCGACGCCGAATCAGGACACACCGTACCTGCTGGGCGGCAAAGCGGTGCTGGGAATCGACGTGTGGGAGCACGCGTACTATCTCAAGTACCAGAATCTTCGCGGCGAATACATCAAGCAGTGGTGGAACGTCGTGAACTGGGACAAGGCTGCTGAGCTTTACGCGGCTGCCAGGAAGTAAAGGCACCACCTATCCAGAACGAAAAGTCCCGGACTGCTTTTGGCGTCCGGGCCTTTTTCTTTTTACTTGTTCTGATGAACTGGAAAGGCGATTCTCAGGCCATCATCTGCGATCTGGAAAGCGGAAGAACGGTCGCACGAGGAGCCGGCCGCCGGTAGCTGTGGACGCGCGGCGCCAAAGGCTTCGGCGGAAGCGGCGATCCCACGACGGGCACCGGCGCCAAGGGTCCTGCGTGCCGGGAAGCTTCGCGCACCAGCTCCATGCGCCCGCGCACGCGGAACTTGGCGAGCAGGGAAGAGACGTGAAACTTCACTGTGCGTTCGGAAAGATTCAGTGAGGCCGCAATCTCCTTGTTGGACTGGCTGCGCATCACGCCTTCGAGGACTTCCTCTTCGCGCCGCGTGAGGCGGACGCTGCTTTTTGCGGATTGGCCCGCTTGCAGCAATTTCTCCGCGCGCAACGCCAGCTCATCGAGTTCGGAGTGACTCGCCTGAACCATCACGATGTAGTCGCTGGGAAGCTGGCCGCGAACCATGCAGTGCATCGCCAAGAGGCCGGCTGCCTGGTCCAGGGGAAACCGGCCGTCAGGGCCCGCCTGAACCTGAAAGTGGGCTACGCCGGTGTTTTTGTCGTAGAAGAAGTAGGTTTCGTTCGGATTTGCGGGGCTGGGTTCTTTGATGGAGCGCACTGCTACGGCCCTGCGGATCACCTTCACGTGGACTCCTCCCTAATCAGCTTTCCGGACACAAGAAAGCCTACAGTTCGTATCTTTCGCCTCGGAGCGAGGCCCGCATTCATGACCGACTGGGCTTATCTGTGACGTGAAGCACTCAACCAGAGCCACGGGAAGAGCGCCATGTCCTCAGATCGGTACGCCGAGGCGTGAGAAGGAGCTATGCTAAAGCTCGCCTACGAACGCTGCACCGAACGGACAAGAGAAAGCAAATATTCTTCCAAATACGGATGTACCTAAAGTACTCAAAAGGGGAAGCGATATTCACATTTTTCGATTTATGCGCGGGTATTTCTAGGTAGGATTTTCATACTGCGCGAAATTTTTCCACGATCCGAAGCAATCCTTCGGAAGTGTTTCCGTCGAAAGAATGGTTGTTTGCACAGAGCTTAGCGGGGCGAAGAGAGTGCTTGAGCGAGAGTTTTCCACAGACTCTGTGGAAAACTTAGCTTTTCTTCGGCCGGTTTCTTAACAGGGACAAGCCGAATGGATCACGAACTCAGGATGCGGGTTTGTTGAGGAGAGACGAGTTCGTAGCGGATGCCCCGCCAGTAGATTTTTCTGCTGGCGAGGGAAGCCACGAAATTCACTACATAGAGAAAGGGAGCGAATACCCCCAAGACGACATAGACCCAGGATTGTTCCATGAGCTGGGCGCGGTAGGCCGGCAGAATTTCGGAGACTGTGCTCAGGCGCAAGGCTCCGCGGATGGCGGCCAGGAGCAAAGGAAGGAAGGTAAGGGAGGCCAACGGGAGTGCGGGCAGGGTAGCTATCAATTTTCCCAAGGTCAGATAAACGCCGAGCAGAATCGTGATGCAAAAGAACAGATGCGTGGCAAACGCCGTGGCCCACATTTTTTGCGAGTAGATCCGGGTGATGATCATTTGCCGGTTGGTAAATTCGAGAAGGCCGTCAAAATCCGTTTCCACGAAAGAGACCGTCAGGCACTCCGGCAGGAAGAGGATCGGGAAATTCGCACGCTCCAGAGCGGCCGTCAGCGAATAGTCGTCGCTGATGGAGCCGCGCCATTCGTCCAAGGCATGAACCTGCTCAAAGACCGACCGCCGAATGGCCGTTCCGCCGCCCCAGCAGAAATTTTTTGTTTTTTCTCCTAGGAGCGTCACGACCGGCGCGTTCCAGGCGGCCAAGAGAAGCGTCGCCAGATTGTTGCGGTTCGCCAGGAACCATCTGATGGTGGTGGTTGCACCGAGCTTCGAGTCCGCAAGCGGACCGACCATGTGTTGCAACCAGGCTTTCGCGGGTCTGCCGTCGGAATCGGCAAACACCAACACCTCGAAGTCCCCGGGCAGCTGCTCGATTGCGGCCCGCAGGTTGTTCACCTTTTCGCCGCACGCTTCGGGCCTGCCCGCGATGATCAAGTGCGCCTTGACGCGCGACTGGCCAATAACACGCTTGACGACATGAATAGCGGGATCCGACTCAGCGGCAAGGATGAAGAAAACTTCGTAGTTCTGGTGATTGAACTCGCAGAGCGCGTTCAGATTTTGTTCCAGGCCGGGCTCCATACCCTTGCATGGGCAAAGGACGGCCGTCCTCGGCGCATAGAAGCCCGGATCGGTGAGCAAACGCCGCCGCGCGTAGGCCCTCCATTGCATTCCCTGAGCGATCATGTAGAGACCGATCAGGATCTGCAGGACCGCCAATACTTGAAACAGTGTCTCCACGCAAGCCGAGCATAACAAAGCGGGAATACTCGCGCACGAGCTTGTCAACAGGTAGAATCGCAGCGGTAAATGGTCCGGCAATTCTATTGGGAGGAGCACTATGGCGGGTCGTGTGGATTCTTCGATGGTCACCAGCGCGCTGGAACTTCCCGGGTATCGCATCGTGCGGAACTTCGGGATCGTGAGAGGAATTGTGGTGCGGTCTCGCAGCGTGATCGGCAATCTTGGAGCCGCTCTGCAGACCATCGTCGGAGGGAACATCACGATCCTCACGGACTTGTGCGAAAAGACCCGTGAAGAAGCTTACGAACTGCTCCTGCAGCACGCCGCCGCGCATGGCGCAAACGCGGTTGTGGGTTTCCGGTACGACGCGACCGAGGTCATGTCCGGAGTGACGGAGGTGCTGGCCTACGGCACCGCGGTGATTGCCGAGCGCATTTCCTGACCGGCTTGCGACTCCGGAAATTATCCCGATGACAATCGCGACTCCCATGTTCTGTTCTCACTGCGGCACGGAGTTATTGAAATCGGCCAAGTTCTGCGCCGCGTGCGGAAGGCCGGTGGACATCGGATCCGCGGCCACTCTCTTGGGTTCCGAGGACGAGACTCTGGCGGCATCCACTCCGGGGCGCACTCCGGCGCCGGCGTCAGGTCCGCCCAAACCCTCTTCTTCCGGCTCGTCGCTTTTGAGCAGCTCCGGCCCGATTGGCGGCGGGCGCTTCGCTCCCGGGACAATCCTTGCGGGCCGTTACCGCATTGTTGCCTTGGCGGGACGAGGCGGGATGGGCGAAGTCTACCGGGCCGATGATTTGAAGCTCGGCCAAACCGTCGCCATCAAGTTCCTGCCCGAGGCGCTCACCCATGACCCTTCCGCATTGGAGCGTTTCCATTCGGAGGTTCGCCTGGCACGGCATGTTTCGCACCCGAATGTTTGCCGCGTTTTCGACATCGGCGAATCCGAAGGGGTGACCTACCTCACGATGGAATATGTTGACGGCGAAGACCTCGGCTCGCTGATACGGAGGATTGGACGCTTCTCCCCCGACAAGGCGATTGAAATCGCGCGCCAGATCTGCGCGGGCCTTGCCGCGGCGCACGACCGAGGCGTGATTCACCGCGACTTGAAACCCGCAAACGTGATGTTGGACGGGCAGGGTAAGGTGCGCATCACGGATTTCGGGCTGGCGGGGATCGCGGAATCGATTCAGGGCGCGGAAATCCGGGCCGGCACGCCCGTGTACATGGCGCCGGAACAACTTGCGGGGAAGGAGGTCACCTTCAAGAGCGACCTCTATGCGCTGGGCCTCATCCTGTACGAACTCGTGACCGGCAAGCGCGCCTATGAGGCCGCCACGTTTCAGGAGCTCATGAAGCTGCGTGAGCAATCCACGCCCACGAATCCTTCGGCGCTGGTGAAGGATCTCGATCCGCTGGCCGAACGGGTGATCCTGCGCTGTTTGGAAAGAGACCCGGCGAAGCGCCCGTCTTCGGCCATTCAGGTTGCTGCGGCTTTGCCCGGAGGCGATCCTCTGGCCGCCGCGCTCGCAGCGGGAGAAACGCCCTCGCCGCAGATGGTCGCGGCCGCCGGGGAGTCCACCGGGTTTTCGCCGCGCGCAGCCGTCGCCTGTCTCGCCGCCGTTCTCGCGGGATTAGTTCTGGTCGTCTTCCTGGCGGTCAACGAAAGCGGGCTCGAACGCATGCATCTGGAGAACCCGCCCGACGTCCTTGCTCAAAAAGCGCGCGAGGTTGTTAACGCGCTTGGGTACACGGAGCGCCCCGAGGACCGCGCATTTGGATTCAGTTACGATACGAATTTTCTGGACTACGTGGACAAAACGGACAAGCCGCACCCCGACTGGGACGCGGTGCTCAACAAGCGCTCGCCGCTCTTGAATTTCTGGTATCGGCAGAGTGCGCTGAACATGACGGCGAGCGGATTTTGGGCTTTCTCGCTCACTCCTGGAGTGGTGACGGCAAAGGACCCCCCCGGGATTGTTCCGGGAATGATTTCACTTCGCCTCGATCCGCAGGGGCGTCTTCTGGAATTCTCCGCAGTTCCTCCGGAAAAGGAAGTGCCGCCGCAATTTTCCGCGGCGCCCGACTGGTCGCCGCTCTTCACGGCAGCGAAACTCGACGCTTCGCAGCTTCGTGCTTCCCAGCCCAGATGGACTCCTCCGGTTGCGGCAGACACACGCGCCGCGTGGGATGGCGTTTGGCCGGAGAGCGCGCGTCCGCTGCATGTGGAGGCCGCCGCGTTTCACGGCAAGCCGGTCTATTTCGCGCTTATTGGTCCGTGGACAAAACCCTCTCATTCAACTCCGGCGGAGAAATCCGCTGCGGACAGAATGAATTTCTTTCTGATGCTTTGCCTGATCTTCGGGGTCATTCTTCTCGCCTATCGCAACTATGCGAAGAAGAAGGCGGATCGCGGCGGAGCCTGGCGCCTTGCGGCCGTGATCTTTGCGTTGGAAATCCTCATTTGGATGTTCCGTTCCCATTTTGCTTCGGCTGCCGACAGCCTGTATCTATTGGCACTGGCTGTGAGCACGGGATGCTTCCTTTCCGGAGTCATGTGGATGTTGTACGTCGCGCTCGAGCCTTACATACGCCGGCAATGGCCGCAGACGATCATTTCGTGGACACGGCTTCTGGAAGGACGTTTGCGCGATCCGCTTGTCGGCCGCGATTTGCTTTCCGGCGTTCTGCTGGGCACGGCGTGGGTTCTCGTTTTTGAACTCGGCTATCGTTACAACCTCAGGTCCGGCGACCAGCCTCTTTTCGGCGTTACGGATGTTCTGCTAGGAACGCGGGAGACCGTGGCGATCGTCCTGAGCACGATCGTCAACTCGATTCTCAGTATGTTGATCTTCTTTCTCCTGCTGGTGTTTTTGCGGGTTCTCCTCCGGAACCGCTGGCTAGCAGCCGCCGTATTCGTGGCGATCTTCTCGCTTCCGAAGATCCTTCACAGCAGCCACCAGGTCGTGGACGGCATTGTATGGGTGGCTATCTATGCAATCGCAGCAGTTGCCGTTGTGCGCTTTGGTTTGATGGTTCTCGCCACCGCGGTGTTCATGGCCAACGCGCTGCTAAACTTGCCCTACACGCTCAATTTTTCCAGCTGGTACGCCTTCAACAGTTACCTGGTTCTATCCGCGTGTGCGGCTATTGCGATCTGGGGATTTTATGCGTCGCTGGGCGGGAAGACGGTGTTCAAGGACGAGTTGTTCGAATGATTCGCTAGCGGGCACCGCGCTTTTCCAGCGTTTGCTCCGTGACGGCGGCGGCCAAGGCTTCGATGGCCGTGAGCGCCCGGCTCGCGGCAAGCCGGGCTTTCTCGAGAAACGAGGAATCCAGCATGAACGCGCACCGGTCCACGAAAGGATGATTTGCGGCCTCGAAGGGTTTGCGCGTCCTGCGCGGTGAACCCTGGCGCGCGAGAAGCTCCTCGTACATCAGCAGGTCGGACTGAAATTCCAGCGCGTCGCCGGCCGTCCATCGCTGGTCCCGGCTGAGCGCCGAAAGGAATCGCCTGCGAAATGCGGGCGCTCCCTTTCGAGGAGTAATTCGCGATTTGCCCTTGAGCGGCGAGGTTCTGTCCGTGCAGGCCATATCCAGCGCGTGCGCGCAAGCGGCAAGCAAGGCCTCCCGCTGCAAAATGGCCAGAAGGTCGCGGTATAGCGATGCATGAACTTGCAGGGCGTGGCGCCCGTTGTCGATGACGTACGAGTCCACAAAGCGCGGAATCACGCGCTCGCGGATCAGCGCCTCGGAAATCCGAGAAGCCAGTTGATCCGCGAGATTCGCGCTGAGTTGAATTTCGGGCGGCATGGATTCTTCGCCATGTTAGCAGGTGTTGGCGGGAGCACGCCTTTTGCCAAAAAGAAAGCCCGGCGATTGTCACCGGGCTCTCCGTACGATTCGGATTGGTTCGCGGGCTTAGTGCACCGCGCGCGGTCCCTCCGGACCCAGGCGCTTCGGTTTGGTTTCCGGCTGCGGCGCAACGGCAGGAGCCACCGGTTCCTTTTCCAGCGCGTGCTCGAGCACTTCATCGAGCGTGTGCACGTAAGTGATCTTCAGGTCGCCAAGCAGCTCCGGCGGAAGGTCCGCCTTGGCGTTGGGCTCGTTGTCGGCCGGAAGGAGAACTTCCTTCACGCCTGCCCGCTTGGCTCCGAGCACTTTCTCCTTGATTCCGCCCACCGGGAGAACCACGCCGGAGAGCGTCATCTCGCCGGTCATCGCCAGGCGGTTGCGCACGGGACGGCCGCTCAGCAGGCTGACCAGCGAGGTCACCATGGCCGCGCCGGCTGAAGGGCCGTCCTTGGGTACCGCGCCGGACGGCACGTGGATGTGAATGTCCTGCTTGCGGAAGAAGTCCGGGTCGATTCCGTACCGGTCGGCGTTCGAGCGCACCCAGGTCAGCGCGGCCGTCATGGACTCCTGCATGACTTCGCCGAGGTGTCCGGTGGTGGTGAACTGCTTGCCGCCGCGCATCCGGCTGGCCTCGATGAACACGATGTCGCCGCCCACGGGCGTCCACACGAGACCGACCGCAACTCCGGGCTGCTTGACGCGTTCCTCGATTTCCTTTTCCGTGCGGAACTTTGGCACGCCCAGGTACTCGCGCACGATTTCCGGCGTGGCCGTCATCTTCTCCGCGCCGCCTTCGGCGATGCGCCGCGCCTGCTTGCGCGTGATCGTCCCGATTTCGCGTTCGAGATTCCGCACGCCCGCTTCGCGCGTGTAGCTGTGGATGATCTCCTGCAGCGCTTCGTCGGTGAACTCAATTTGCTCGCCGACCTTCAAGCCGTGTTCCGCGGCCTGCTTCGGGATTAGGTACTTGTGCGCGATGTGGATCTTCTCCTCGCCCGTATAGCCCGGGAGTTCGATGATTTCCATGCGGTCGCGCAGCGGCTCCGGAATGGGATCCATCCAGTTGGCCGTAGCGATGAAGATGACTTTCGAGAGGTCGAACGGCACGTCCAGATAGTGATCGCGGAAGGTGGCGTTCTGCTCCGGATCGAGCACTTCCATCAAGGCCGCCGAGGGATCGCCGCGGAAGTCCCGGCCCAGCTTGTCCACTTCGTCCAGCATGCACACCGGATCGTTCGTCTCCGCACGCTTCAGGCCCTGAATGATCTGTCCTGGAAGCGCGCCGATATAGGTCCGGCGATGGCCGCGAATTTCCGCTTCGTCATGCATGCCGCCTAGGGAAATTCGCACGAACTTCCGGCCGAGCGCGCGGGCAATCGACTTGCCGAGCGAAGTTTTCCCCACGCCCGGAGGTCCCACGAAGCAGAGGATGGGCCCCTTCATGCCCGGCTGGAGTTTCTTGACCGCCAGGTAGTCCAGGATGCGCTCCTTGACCTTCTGCAGGTCGTAATGATCTTCATCGAGAATGACGCGCGCCTTGTTGATGTCGATTTCCTCGCCGCCGGAAGACTTGCTCCAGGGCAGTGAGGTCATCCATTCGAGGTAGGTGCGCGAAACCATGTACTCCGCGGATGCGGGCGTCATTTTGGCCAGGCGCTTGAGCTCGCGTTCGCACTCTTTCTTGGCTTCCGCGGGCATGCCCGCCTCTTCGATCTTTTTTCTGAGCTCGTCAATCTCCTGCTGAGTGTCGTCCGTTTCGCCAAGCTCCTTCTGGATTGCCTTCATTTGCTCGCGAAGCAGATACTCGCGCTGACTCTGACTGACCTGCTCCTGAACCTGCTCGTGAATTTTCGAACGCAGTTCCAGAACTTCCAGTTCCTTGGAGAGTTCACGGATCAGGGTCTCGAGCCGCTTGCGTACGTTTGCTGTTTCCAGGAGTTCCTGCCGCAGAAGGGTAGAAAGGGAGGGCAGCGTGCCGGCGATGAAGTCCGCCAAGCGCCCCGGATCTTCGATATTCGCGGCCACGGATTGCAGGTCGTCCGAAAGCTGTGGAGAATGGCTGACCACATCGCGGAAGAGGTCCTGCGCATTTCGTTGGAGCGCTTCCAGCTCGTTGTCCTGTTCACCGACGACGTCCGGCTCGGGGACAGCCTTGGCGCGAAGGAAAGGCCGAATGCCGAGCAGTTCCACGATTTGAATGCGCTGCAGCCCTTCCAGAAAAATGACAATGTTGCCGTTCGGCATTTTGACGGTCTTGTGGACTCTCGCCAGAGTGCCCACTTTGTGAAGATCGGCTGCGGCTGGATCCTCAACCCGCGGATCCAATTGGGCGACCACCCCAAGGTATTTCTCGTCGCCCTGGAGCGAATTGACGAGCGCCAGCGAGCTTTCTCTGCCAACGGTCAGAGGGAGGACGGCGCCCGGAAAAAGCACCGTGTCCCGCACCGGCAAGATGGGCAGCGGATCAGGGATGCGTGGAATCTTTTCGGCCATAGGCTCCTCAGTTCTGCGGCGCCCAAGACATCAGGGAAGCGCCATGAAAACTTAGATGCAAGAAGTGGGCCAAAGGTACAATTCTTTGGCATTCTTCTTGGCATAAAATCTTAGTCCATCAGACTAAACGTTATCACATTTGTCAGGATCGGGCAAATCATACGGTAACTATCGATTATTCTGTTGGTTGCCGAAGGATTTTGTCCCTTTGAACATCCCGTCAGTCCTCCCAGGCCACACGCTGGTGGCTTGCTAATCCTCAAGGAGCCGCATAGCTCCTCTTTACAAACTCGACCGCCTCGTCTCGGTTAGAAACGGTCCCCTCCAGTTGAGCGTCCTCGAGCGCGCCGAGGATGGTGCGAAAGGCCGGGCCGGGTTGGTAGCCCATCTTGATAAGGTCTTCGCCGGTCAGGAGGCGCGCGGGGCGGACTTCCTCATGGGGGGTCCGTCGGAGGAATGCCTGGACGAATTCGTATGCGTCCAAGCGCTTGTGGCTGGCCAGGCAGTCCAGCCTGTGAAGTTCCAAGTGCTCCTCAAACTGCGGCTGGCGGACGAACTTCTTCAGCGTTGCGGTCCGCATCTGGGCCACATCCTTGAAGCGCATGTGATTGGCGACGAGCTCAAGAATCTGTTGGGTCTCGCCGGTGGAAAAGCGGAGCCGCCTGCAAATCTTCTCTGCCATCTTCACTCCCACTTCCACGTGGCCGTCAAATCGGATACGGTCTCCGGTTTCCTCCGCCGAGCGGAACGTTGGCGGCTTTCCCACGTCGTGCAGCAGCACCCCCCACGCCAGGGTGGGGGAGGATCCCGCGGGGAGTTTTTCGAGCATCAGCAGAGTATGAACCCACACATCGCCTTCCGGATGGTATTCGGGCGGCTGGGCCACGCCCTGAAGGGCTTCGATCTCCGGCAGGAGCACACACAGCAGACCGGATTCCTTGAGCAGCTCGAAGCCGCGCCGTGCCGAGCCCTCGGTCAGCAGTTTTGTCAGCTCATCGCGAATGCGTTCCGCGGAGACCAGGACGATCTCTTTCGCGTGATTCTGAACGGCATGAAAGGTGTCAGGCTCGATGACATAGCCGAATCGCGCGGCAAATCTTATCGCCCGCAGCATTCGGAGCTTGTCCTCGGCGAACCTCCGGCTGGGCTCACCGATCGCCCGCAAAATCCCCGCCCGCAAATCCGCCTGGCCGCCGACAAAGTCCAGGACGTCGCCAGTGTCATGACGCATCAACAGGCCGTTGATGGTGAAGTCGCGCCGCTGCACGTCTTCTTGCGCGGTTTTTGAATAGACCACGCGATCCGGGTGCCTGCCGTCGGAGTAACCGAGGTCCGCGCGAAACGTCGCCACTTCCACTTTCAAGCGGTCCCGGGTGACGAGAATGACGCCGAACTGCGCACCGACGGCGACGCTCTCCGGGAAAAGCTCCATCACCTGCTCGGGAAGGGCGTCCGTGGCGACGTCGTAGTCGGACGGTTCACGCCCGAGGATGAGGTCGCGGACACATCCGCCCACGAGCAAAGCCTGGAAGCCGCTCCGCTGGAGCGTTTCGCAGACCGAATTGGCAAGTTCCCGCGGGTTCACACTCTGATTATGCGGCAGGGATGCAGCTTGTGGCGAAGGAAAGCGCGACGGGGACCAAATCCGGCAATTTTGGGAGCCCATCCTGTGCCGCGGGTCTCGTGGATGGTTTTGCTTTCTCCGCTACCCACACGCTAGACGCAGCGAAAGACCAAGCAGGTAATGTCGTCGGACTGGCGTGTCGCTCCCACGAAATCGTCCACTCGTTTCATGAGGAACCGAAGCGAGTCCTGCGCATCACTTTCGGGCAAGGCGCGAATCGTTTCAATCCAGCGGCTGTCGCTGAATTCCTCTCCCCGGTCGTTGAACGCCTCGACTACGCCGTCCGTGAAGAGCACCAGAGCATCGCCGGGCGCCAACTCGACTTCTGCCGTTTGATACGCAGCCTGCGGATTGATGCCCAGTGGAACGCCGCCGGCTTCCAAGCGCTCGATTCCCCCGTTCTTGCGGCGCAGAACCGGAGCATTGTGCCCGGCATTGACGTAGGTCAGCTTCCTTGCGGCCGCGTCATACTCGGCCAGGACCGCCGTGGTAAAACGCTGTCCTTGCAGGCTGTGCGCGCATGCGTAACGATTCAGACGAGACACCAGTTCTTCGAGCGGTCCGCCTTCTCCGGCTATGGTGTGCAGGCTTGCTTGAAACGTGGCCATGAGCAGGGCCGCGGGCACGCTCTTTCCGGCTACGTCGGCAATCACGAGGTACAGCTTTCCGGTACCGTCTGGCGTGGCCATTGGATAAAAGGCGTCGTAATAATCGCCCGCCACGGAATTTTGCGGGCGAGTCGCAAACGCAATCGTGGCATTGGGAACCGCGGGCGGAGCGGACGGCACCAGCCACATCTGGATCTCCCGCGCGATTTCGAGGTCGCGCTTCATGGTCACCTTGTCCGCCAATTCCAACGAGAGCAGCAGAAGAAAGATCATCGCGGCCACAAATTCGAACTTGAATTGGACGGAAACCTTGTTGCCGTACTGGAATTGAATTCCGGAAAAGAGCAGCATGGCCAGGGCGACCAGCACGAGAATGCGCCGCGCCGCGCTCAGCTTCATCAGCATCGCCCAGAAGATTTCCTTTGCTATATGGAAAGGGCGGCGCCAGCTGGGCAGCTTGTTGATTTCGTCCCAATCGACGTCGCGGCCGTAGAAGCCGTAGCTCGCGCGGGCGTCCGCGGTGAACTGAGACCACAATTCGTCCAGTTCGCGCCCCTCGCTGATTCTTTGCCAGAGTGTGCTCATGCGCGTGTTTCCCAAGGTAATCCGCCGACGCTCAAAATCTCGCGTTACGAAATGTTGTTGCTTACCGCGTATCGCTTGCGGGTGCCTGCAGCCGACCCGGGCGCGCCGATCGCGGCTGATTCACTCACCGCGGTTCTCCCGATGCAGCGAACCGCCAAACTGTACTTTCCCGAATCCGAAGCGGTTCCGCAACTCATCCGTAGCGCGAGCCAGTTTGGCCAGTTTCTCGCGCCTGCCGGTATCCAGCAGGTCGAGCTGCGCCGCGCCATGGGTGAAGCCGCTCAAGCTCACGCCGACCAGGCGGATCTTGCGCCGCGGGTCACGATGCGTTCGAAGGAGCGCCTGAAATATCGAGAAAATATCGGAGTCGAGACACGCGGGTTCCGGCAGGGTCTTGGAACGAGTGTGGGTATCGAATCCCGCGTAGCGAATCGTCAGCGTCAAGGTTCGGGCCATCAAGCCGACCTCACGGAGCCGCTTGCACGCCTTCTGCGACAGATGGCTCAGCATGGATTCGAGCGCGAGGACGTCCGCCGTGTCTTCTCCGAAGGTGTGATTCTGAGAGATGGATTTCGGTTCGGCGTCGATGACGAATTCGTAGGCGTCTCCGCCCCGCGCCTTGCGGTAGAGCGCCTCCCCCCACTGCCCAAAAATCTTTTCGAGCTTCTCCTGTGGAACGCCGGCGAGTTGCGAGACGGTTTCGATTCCCAGAGCGCGCAGCGCGCGTTCCGTCACTTCGCCAATCCCGGGAATTTTTCGGACAGGCAGGGAAGCAAGAAACCGCGCTTCCTGTCCCGGAGCCACCCAAACGAGTCCTCGCGGTTTGGCTTGATCGCTTGCAACCTTTGCCGTGAGCCGCGTAGTGGCGAGTCCGCCGGAGCAGGGAAGACCCGTTTCGCGCGTGATGGCGCGCAGAAGCTTGTCCGCGGCAGCCAGCGGCGGCCCGTGCAGGCGTTCCGTGCCGGAGAGATCGAGATAGGCTTCGTCAATGGAGACCATCTCCACAATCGGGGAGAACCGGCCGAGAATCGCGGCGACGCGGTCGCTCCATTCGCCGTATTTTTCATGGTGCCCGTCGAGGAAGATCGCGTGCGGGCACAAGCGGCCCGCAGTGCGCAGCGGCATCGCGGAGTGGATGCCGTACTTTCGTGCTTCGTAACTCGCGGCGGAGACCACTCCCCGCTGGTCGGGCTGGCCGCCCACGACTACAGGTTTTCCGCGCAGGTCCGGCCGTTCGAGAAGCTCCACAGAAACGAAGAAGGCATCCATGTCCACGTGCAGGACCGAAGCGACGCCGTGGATCGACGGATCCTCGAACGCTCCGTGCTTGGCTCGAAATCGCGCCAGATCCGGCATGAAGTTAGCCTACGCCGGTTGAATGGCCGCTACAACCGGCGGGAAGTTCGTTCCGCGGCGAGGACGCGGGGAATTCCGGCAAGGTCATTCGTGACGGCGACGCTGGTCCACTGCGGCGCATCGAAAAGCGGGCGCACTGCGGGAAGGCTGTCGTGACCGAGTTCGAGAACCAGAATGCCGCCCGGCTTTAGGCATTTGGCGGCTTGCGAAACGAGGGAAGCGTAGAGTTCGTAGCCTTCCTCGCCGCCGTAAAGCGCCAGTTCGGGTTCATGCCGGCAAACTTCAGGCGGAAGAGAGGGTTCCTCACGACGTCCGATATAAGGCGGATTGCTGACGATGAGATCGAAAGCGAGCGGAGAAGAGAGCGCATCGAGCAAATTGGATACGGCAAAAGAGATGCGGTCCGCGACTTCGTGGCGCGTGGCGTTGCGCCGGGCAACGGTCAGGGCCGCAGGAGAAAGATCGATCGCGTAGAACCTGGCCTTGGGCAATTCCCTTGCGAGCGCAACAGCAATGCAGCCGGAACCCGTGCCCACATCCGCGATGGTCCATCCCGCGCCGTCGGATTTTTGCGGCCGCCCGCCGCGAACCTCGCGCAACGCCAGGCGGTCCAGAGCGACCTCCACGACATGCTCCGTTTCGGGCCGGGGAATCAGGACGTCCGAGTTCACCTCAAATTCCAGTCCCCAGAATTCCTGCTTGCCGGTGAGGTGCTGGGTTGGGACGCCGGAAGCGCGGCGGTTCAGGAGTGATTGGAACGCTAGGGCTTCGGTTTCCGCAAGCTCGGCTTCGGGATGCGTGTAGAGCCAGGTACGGTCGCGCTTTACAACGTGGAGCAGAAGAAGCTCCGCTGCAAGCGTTTCCGAGGGTACGTGCGCGCCGCGGAGTTGCGCGATGCCATGCCTCAGCAAAGCGCGAACTGTCCTTATGTGGAGAGCCTGATTCACTCGACGAGCGTTTCCTTTTGCCGGCCGTCGGCTTCGTTACCTGAAAACTGTGTAAAAGATCCAGAAGCGTCTCATGAAGCGAGCAGACTGTCCGGGGTCTCCCGCGGATTCGCTCATTTTTCGCATCCAGACGGGGCCGGGTTCGCAACCGGGGCGGGTGAGCATGGGGCACCTCCTTACGACGATTATGCCTCCGCCAGTTCCTGCTTGAGGCGCTCGGCTTCGTAGTGCGTCACGAGGCCGTCAATGAGAGCACCGAGTTTTCCGTCCATCACGTCGGTCAGCTGATGGAGCGTGAGCCCGATGCGGTGGTCCGTCACGCGATTTTGCGGGAAATTGTACGTGCGGATTTTCTCGGAGCGGTCGCCGGATTTGATCTGCCCGCGGCGCTCGGCAATGATGGCCGCCTGCTGCTTTTCCTGCTCGAGTTCATACAGGCGGGCGCGGAGAACGCGCATGGCCTTGGCTTTGTTCTTGATCTGCGACTTCTCATCCTGCTGGGAGACCACGAGGCCGGTCGGCAGGTGCGTGATGCGCACGGCGGAATACGTGGTGTTAACGGACTGGCCGCCCGGTCCGGAGGAACAGAAGGTATCGATGCGCAGATCCTTCGCCTCAATCTTGATGTCGATCTCATCGGCTTCCGGAAGGACGGCAACGGTCGCCGCGGAAGTGTGGATGCGCCCCTGCTGTTCCGTCGCGGGGACGCGCTGCACGCGATGCACGCCGCTTTCGTACTTCAGCCTGGAATAGACTTTGTTGCCTTGAATAGCGGCGACGATTTCTTTTAAGCCGCCAAGGGAGGAAGGCGAGCTCTCGAGCACTTCCACTTTCCATCCCTGCGATTCCGCGTAGCGCGAATACATGCGGAAGAGTTCGCCGGCAAAGAGCGCGGCTTCGTCGCCGCCGGTGCCGGCGCGAATTTCCAGGATGACGCTTTTTTCGTCGTTGGGATCCTTGGGCAAAAGCAGCAGCTTTAGCTCACGCTCGACCACTTCTTTGCGTTCCACGAGGTGCTTTTCCTCTTCGTGCGCGAGCTGCTTCATCTCGGCGTCTTCCGCTTCCAGCACCATTTGGCGCGCCCCTGCGAGATCCCTTTCGATCTGTTTGTACTCGCGGTGCTTGGCGACGATCTCCTCGAGCTCGGCGTGCTGCTTGGCGAGCTTCTGGAAGCGCGCCGAATCCCCGATCACTTCGGGAGCGGACAACTGCCGGGTCATTTCCTCGTAGCGGGCATCGAGCTGGTCCAATTTTTCCGATAACGTAAGCACAGCCATGGCGAATCCTTAGAACCTCACACAAAAATCTCGAATGAAATGGAAAGAAACGGAAACCGGACGGGGCTTCCTGAAAGGAGCCGCGAAGAGAGCAGCTAATAGAAGAAGCACTTCATTACAGACAGTATAGCACGAACGATGGAAAGGCCGCTCTCGCGCCGATTGCCGCCGCGAATACCAGGATAACTTGGAAGGACACGCTGCCGCTTGCGGCCTTTGCGAGGGGAACGCGCTCCCGTAAGCTAACGAGATATGGATCAGGTGGACGTCCTGATTGTTGGCGGCGGCGTGGCCGGATGCGCGGTGGCGCATGCGCTTGCGGGGCGCTGGCAGGATATTTTTCTTGTCGAGGAGCTTCCCAAGCTCGGAATGGCCACAAGCTCGCGCAACAGCGGCGTGATCCACTCCGGGATCTATTATCCGAAGGGGTCGCTCAAAGCGCGCCATTGCCTCGAAGGCAACCGGCTGACGTATGAATTTTGCGCGGCGCACGGAGTTCCACACCGACGCACGGGAAAACTTGTGGTTGCTGCCGATGCCAATGAAGAAGAAGAGCTGGCGGCGCTGAAGGCGCGCGGCGAAGCGAACGGCGTGCAGGGCATCCAGGTGCTGGGCCCCCGAGAAATTCGCGATCGCGAGCCGCACATCAAGGGCAGCGCGGCACTGGAGATTCCTTCAACCGGAGTTTGTTCGGCGGAGGAACTGGTTCGCGCGTACGCGAGAGTTGCTTCGGGGCGCGGCGTCCATGTTCTCCCGCGGGCGCGCGTGTCGGCCCTCGAGCCGCAAGGGAATGCCGTGCGGGTCACCCTGGAGGTTGGCGAGCCAGGCGAAGCCGAGAGGGAAACCATCGAGACGCGCTGCCTCGTCAACGCCGCGGGCCTTTACGCGGACGAAGTAGCGGCGATGCTCGGCAATACGTCGTGGAAGATCTATCCGGTGCGCGGAGAATATTGCGAGATTCGAGGGTCGCGCGCTTCACTGGTGAACGGCCTCGTCTATCCCTTGCCGCATGCGGACGTGCTTAGCCTAGGCGTGCACTTCACCAAGACACTGTGGGGAACGGTGCTGGTGGGGCCGAGCGCGACATATGTGGACGGAAAGAACAATTACGAGCGCGACCGGCTGAGCATCGCCGATTTTGCCGCGAGCGCGAAGACGCTTTTGCCGGAGATAACCGAGGGCGATCTTCAGCTTGGGTATTCGGGGCTGCGCCCGAAGCTTGTGCCTCCCGGGGCGAAAGGACCCGCGGATTTCGTCATCGAGCGGGACAAACAAACGCCGCAGGCGATTCATCTTGTAGGCATCGAATCACCGGGATTGACCGCGGCGCCTTCGATTGCGCGCCAGGTGGCGGCCATGGTTTTGGAGACGCTCGCTTGAGCGGGTTTGCGGCCTCTGTAGGCCGCGGCGCGCATTGCTACCCTCGATAAGGTGTACTACGATTCCGAGCAGAATATGAGCGAGGCGGCACGCACGGCATTCGAGGGAGAACGCGAAGCGGAGCGGGAAATCGCGCGCGACGCCGGGCCGGCGGCGGACGCGGGATTTCTGTGGGATTTTTGGTACCCGGCGTTGCGGAGCAGCGAGATTCCCGGGCGAAAGCTGGCGAAGGCGATGCTGCTGGAGGTGCCGCTGGTGCTGGGGCGGACGACGGAAGGCCGTGCGTTCGCGCTGCGCGACGCATGCCCGCACCGCGGCATCCCGCTTTCTTACGGGCGATTCGACGGCAAGAGCGTGGAGTGCAGCTATCACGGCTGGCGATTTGACGGCTGCACGGGACAATGCTTGGAAATCCCGTCGCTGACGAGCCAGGACAAACTGAAAGTAGAACGGATTTTTGCAGGCCACTATCCGTGCGAGGAGCGGGACGGATACGTCTGGGTGCACATGACGTCGCGAGACCGCAAGCCGGCCGAAAGCGCGCTTGGCGGAAAGCCGGCGGAAGAGATTCCGGCGGCGCCGGCGCTTGCGACGTTCAGCGAGAAATACAAAATTACGCATCTCGCCTGCGACCTTCCCTCGCACATCGACCACGGAATCATCGGGTTGATGGACCCCGCGCACGGGCCGTTCGTGCACCAGTCGTGGTTCTGGAGAAGCCGGCGGAGCATTCATGAGAAGGAAAAGAAGTTCGAGCCGATCCCGAACGGCTTCCGGATGAGCCCGCATTCGCCGAGCACGAATAGCGCGCCGTATCAATTGCTGAAGAAAATGACCGGCGCGCCGGTGACGACGACGATTGATTTTGTCCTGCCGAACATGCGCACCGAGGAGATTCGCAGCGGGAAGTTCTGGTTCTCGAGCCGCGCGACGGTGACGCCGGTGCGGCGGGACCTGTGCCGGATCGATTTCGTGGCGGCGTGGAATCTGCCGCTGCCGGTCTCGATTTTCCGGATGTTCGCGAAGACGTTCCTGCGGCAGGACCAGGAGACGATGATCCAGCAGGCGGAGGGGCTGAAGCACAACCCGCGGCTGATGCTCATTGATGACGCGGACCGTCCGGCGAAATGGTATTTCGCGCTGAAGGCGAACCTCATCGAGTCGCGGCGCACGGGGGCGCCGATGCAGCATCCGATGGACGGGCCCGTCACGCTGCGGTGGCGGAGCTAGAGGCAGGTCGCCGTCAGGTATCGGGGGCAACTAGCGCAGGGCGGAGAGGTCGAAGTCAACCGAGACGGGGTTGCCTTCCGGGGGAATGACGTCAACGGCGGCGGAATCGGAAGCAAACGCATCGGCACGGAAGTCGAGGTAGAGCGTCGCGCCGGTAAGAATGCAACCGCCTTCGGGAGAGCAGCTCTCGTTCGGCTCGCCCCAGGAGCGGATGGGGATGAGCGCCTTCTCCGAGGAGAAGGCGCGAACGTCGAAATCCTTCCAGAAGTCGTACGGACGAAGGACATAGCTGGTAGCAGAACCGGAGCGGGAGTCGGCGGGCTGAGACACGAAAGGGCCGTAGGACTCCGTCAGATCAATCTGCACGACAATCCTGACAATTTCTTTGTGTTTCCGATGGTCGATCTGGGCCTGCTGGGCGCTGTAGCCGGCAGAGCGGCGGCTGGAGAGCTGTGCGGCAAGGGCGAAGGGAGTCAAAAAGGTGACGGACGCGATATAGGGGCCGCTTTCGGGCGGTGGGAGATGCCGGGTGTACTTGTCCAGGAAACGGGCAAGAGTTTCGTCGCGACGCTGGCCGAGGAAGTAGGCCTCGCGGACCGCTTCTTCGGAGAGCGGGGTCTCAAATGCAGAGGAAGATGGGCTGAGGAGAAGTATGGTGACGAGGAGGGCAACGAGAATTCGGGGAAAAGAGGAAGTCACGTGGGCACTCCTTGAAGGATTGGATGCCGAGGGGAGTTGGAGAGTTTCAGATGCGGCGGACGACATTAGGGAAGTCAAGCCAGACTTTGACGCCGCAGAAGTGGGAACCTTCGGTGCAAATGGGAGTGGTGATTCCGGCGCGAAGGTGGCAGGGCGGGCCAACGTAACGGGCGAATTCGGGATGGACTTCGCGGAGTTGGGCGATTTCATCCATGGAGGCCTGGTAGATCTCTTCCTGGGCGTTGAAGCAGGTGCGCATGGTCCACTTGTGCAGCAGATGAAGCAGAGATCCGGATTCAACAAGGCGAATGCACTTGGCGTTGGGCAGCAAGTAGAGAGCAATCTCGGGAGGGACGCCGCGATCGAGAAGCTGATTCTTTGCGGACCAGGCATCGTGCATGGCGCGGTCGTAGAGCTCCCTGGCGCGCGGATTGTTGCCGAGAAGCACGGGCGTGATGTAGTCGGGCCCGCGGGTGTCGGCGAAAGTGAGAAGGGGGCGCGAGCCGGGAATCATGCGGTGGCGCTGGTCCTGGCTATCGGCGGTATGGCTGATCTTCTTGGCGAAGCTGTAGCCGGCGTGCTGGAGGGCGCGCATCATGGGCGCGTGGACACCCACGTTGAGCGTTTCGAGGCGATAGGAGTTGCGCGCGGGATTCAGGAGGCGATCCAGCGCCTCGGCGTCGGAGCATTGCGATTCAGCAAGGCCGAGCACGGCGCGAAAGGCTTCGGCGGCAACGCGAGGGGCATTCGGAGAATAGTCGATCAGGCGGGAAGTCCTGCCGCCGAGTTTTTGGTCGAACTCGAGGGCAAAGATATCCCCATTTGCAGGCACAGGCTTCGGGAACTTCCATTCGGGAAGTTCCTCGAGAGGTTCCGTCCCGAAGCGGTCGAAGAACTGCGGGTCCACCTGACGCACAAGAGAAACCATCTCGCCGATCACGGCGCGGGCTTCACTGGGCGTGTCCGAGGCGGAGCACATTCTCCACAGACGGTGGAGCACGATGCCAGAAACGGTGTGAACCATGGCCGTGAAGGCCGCGACAGGCAGGACGTAGCGGGCGATTTCGATGGCGCGCTTTTCGGCGGCGCGCTCGATCTTTTGAAGGCGCTTGGGATTGGACATCGCGCTGACGTGCCAGATGTCATTCAGAATGGCGCGGGCATCGGGGACCAGGAGCGCGGAGAGCTCGCGATAATACTCCCACGCGCGGGCGACGGACTGTTCGTAAAGAAGCCGGCTGTGCTCGTCGAAGAAGAGCGAGACGGGAGGAACATAAGCCTGGACGCGGTCCATGCGAACGTAACGCTGGCTCTGCTGCTCGGAATTGTAAAAGGGGTGCGCGTGCAGGAAGGACCAGACGAACTGGCGGCTCAGGTTTTCGAGACCGAACTCGAAATGAGCATGCTGATAAACGGTGTGATGTCCGCTGTAGAAGGTGGCAGCGCCGATGTTGAGGCGCTGCTTGTCGGTGATCTCTTCCGGGCCGATGAGGCGGGGGGAATAGCAGGTACGGGCGGCGGCAATCGCCGAGTCAAAGGGATGAACGAAGGCGTTGCGGAGAGTGACGCGCGGCGGCCCGGTCTCGACGAGTTCACCGGGGCGCGCGCCATCGAACATGCGAGATTGCGTGGCCACGTTGGGAGCCTATTCTACAGGAAGGAGCGAGCAAGAACACGCCTCGTCCCGCGCTTGGAAGCTCGGCATCAAGCAGCTCGGTGGAATGCCGTGAAGAGTTCGGTTCCGCTGAGCGTTACTTCTTGGCTTGGGCGGCCTGGGCGCTGGCGTATTTCTTCTGGAAGCGTTCGACGCGGCCGGCGGTATCCACAAGCTTCTGTTTGCCCGTGAAGTACGGATGGCAATTTGAACAGATTTCCACGCGCAGCATGTCGCCCTTGATGGTGGAGCGCGTTTGGAAGGTGTGACCGCAGGCGCAGTGCACCGTTACGGGATGATAGTCGGGATGAATACCGGGTTTCATGAGTGTCCCTTTCGTGGCGTCCGGTCTGCGCAGTCCGAGCCTTCTAGGGCATCCAGACTGCGTCGCTAGGACGCGCGCAAATTCTCATTATACCGGATAGAACCGGGCGCGCCAAAGAGCAATCCCAGAATCCTCGCACTGGAAGGGGAAATTTCGTTTCGAGCGGCAGTCCGTTCAACGTTGAACAGTTCAGGAAACGAAGCAGCAGCCGACGCGGAAGCTGCCCTGCTCGGTTTTGCGCGTCCAGACAGGTTTCAGACTGACACGGACTGGCGGAAGGATAGGGACATGAAGCACAGCGAGGAGGTTATCAGGCAACTCCTCGGGAGTGTCCAGTTCAAGAGCAACTCCGCCAAAACCCAGGTCGAGAACACGGGCTCGGCGGGAGGCTTTCTCCCCAAGAACCGCGTAGGCATTCGTGCCGGACATGGAGACGCGTTCGGCTTTGCGTTGAATGGCGTAAGTCTTGGGGGGCTCCGGAACAGCTTTTGCCGGCGCTCCGGCGATGCCGGCAGCGGCGGCAGAGGCCGCTTCGCGAAAAGTGCTTGTGGGAGGCTCGAGGCCGTGCGCCGTTTCGATGGAAACCGGACCAGCAGGAGGCATGGGCTTCGCGGGTTCGACCGCGGGAGGCGCGGCTGCTTCGGCAGGACCCGGAGCCGCGGGCATGCTGTGATTTGCATGTTTCTGCGCATAGAGCCGTTCATCGGCAATTCGAATCAATTGATCGGCGTGTTCGCCGTCCTGGGGAAAAGTGGCGACGCCGTGGTCCATGCTGACGCGGATGGCGAGCTCGAGACCCCGGAGAGAATCGGCGAAGACAACGCCAACGCGGCGGCTGAGCGCAATAGCCTGCGCGGAGTCAGTTTGAGGCAGAATGAGGGCAAATTCATCGCCGCCGATCCGGAAAGCGGAATCGGAGGTGCGCAGAGTTTTTTGTAAGGTGGTGGCGGCGCACTGGAGAACCTGGTCGCCGCGCGGGTGGCCGTACCTGTCGTTGACTTCCTTGAAGCGGTGAAGATCAAGGATGACGAGAGCAAGGGGATGACCGTAGCGGCGCGCGCGATTCAATTCTTTTTCGAAAGTCTCGCTGAACAGCCGGCGATTATAGAGGCCTGTAAGCGGATCCGTGACCGCACTGAGCTGGAGTCTCTTCAAATCCTCGTATTCGATCAGAACGGGAACACGGAGAGCGCCCGAGCGGGCGAGGACATCCATCAGAGCGGTCTTGAGGGAGAGAGGACGGCCGATTTGTTCGCTGAGCTGGCGACGCTGGGCGAGGGCTTCATCCCAGAGCTGGAGGCACTGCGCTTCGGGAAGATCGAGATGGGCGATGATTTTGAAGTAACGTTGAAGGAATTGCCCGCGCGCAGAAAGATCCACACCCTCGAGCGTGTCGGCTAACAGCTCGAGATACGAATCTTCAATAGACAACCGCGGAGGCGCAGAAGCGCCGGGGCTGGGCATAGTGGCTGAACACCTAACCTCTGCCTATCCCCGCGGGGTAAGGGGAAAGCACAATTCAGCTTTCTACGAAACCAGGAGCAACTGAGCTACCAAGTACCGAACTTTGCAAGGATGAACCGTAGTTCTCGACCCGAGCCGAAAACCGTAGCTATCTTATTACAAAGAAATAGGATCCTGTAAAGACCGTCTTTGCGGATCACGGATCCAGGGTTCGAAGAAACTCGACTCCAAAGACCCGGATGTCACCCACAAGTTCTTCGCGAAGCACCCGCGCGGAGATGGGGGGAGTTTCGCTTGGTACTAATCCTGAGGAAGTCGAAGAAGGCGTGGGAATCGTCAAGTGAACGACTTGTTCGAGACGCAAAATGTGGGTTGAGGCGATGCTAGCGCCTGTCGCGCTGATATTCAGGGTCTTCGTAAGCTCAATGAATTCAACACCGGAGGCGTCGGAGCCTCGAAGAAAGACGGGGACTTGAAGTCGGATTCGCGGTGAGCGGCGTTGATTGGGATGGTCCACTTTGAGGTTTTTCTTAGCGAGTTCGGTTGTCACTGAGAACCCTTTTGGTACGTGAGAACTAGTACGGCAATTTGCACCTTGAGGGCCAGAGCCACACAGGAGGGAGTTACACTAAGTTCTGTGGTTACAGGGAATTAAACGGATTCAAGAGTGTGCGGTCATAGAACGCTTCGGATCGTAGATGAACGATGGCTAGGCGGCTTCCCGAAATGTGCAAATGGAACGGTTTTACCATTGACACCTTCTTGGGCTCTCTGCGAGGATGAGCGTTCCATGGGAAAAAATTTGCCACTGATCCTAATGGGCTTGAAATAGGATGGCTGGAAGCTCTCCAATGTCCCCAATCGCGGAAACTCGTTCCCTTGCCTCTATTCCTTTCAGCCAAGTCGCAAGCTTGTTGGACTCCGTGGACAAGGCAATTCTTTTGGCGGAGCGGAACGGCAGAATTCTGCTGGCCAACGAACGAACCGCGCGGTGCTTGGAATCCCTCGGCTTTGCCGATAGTTCGCGCCTGAATCTCTTCTCGGATTTGCTGGCCTGCGAGGAGTCCGAGATTTTCGGAAGAATCGAGAACGGCGAGCACCAGCTGCAGATGCAGGTGGAGCGCGGGGAGAAGAAAGCCATTGCGAAGGTGCAGTGGATGCCCGATCCCGATTGGCTTGTGGTGCAATTCACGGCAGTCGAGCCCCCCCAGCCGACGGCGGACCCTGCGACGCAGTTGACTGTTCAGGAACTGCTGCAGGAGCGGGAAATCACCTATCGAAACCTGCTGGCGGCTTACTTGAAGCTGCAAGAAGTGAACCGCCAGAAAACAGTGTTTCTGGCTTCCGCGGCGCATGAGCTGAAAACGCCGCTTGCGGTGATCAAGGGTTACTACGATCTGATGCTCACGGGATCGTTGGGCAGGTTGACGGACAAGCAAAAGGAGATTCTGGAGGAATCGAAGGACAGTTGCGAGCGGCTTGTCCGGCTGGTTTCGATGTTCCTGAACTATTCGGCGCTGGAGAGCGGAAAGCTGGTCTTGCAGTTGCGCGAAAACGACCTGCGCGATTGCCTGGAGGAGCTTTCGAAGCGCTGGGCCGAGGCGTTCCAGAGGAAGAGCGTGAAGCTGGAAGTTCAACTGGATCCTTCGATTCCCACGTTTCGATTCGACTA
>Ga0209581_1000709_pt1 | contig 54499 bp, 54 predicted proteins | sample Coa_R2_FD_187160 | JGI IMG/M metagenome (GOLD analysis project Ga0209581, IMG submission 187160) | Surface soil microbial communities from Centralia Pennsylvania, which are recovering from an underground coalmine fire - Coalmine... | ecosystem: Environmental > Terrestrial > Soil > Unclassified ...
CGCGATCCTGCTGACCTTTCTCGCCGGCGCGGAAATCGACATCGACGTGATCAAGCGCCATTTCGGCTCGACCATGTGCATCGGCCTGGTCGGCTTTTTCGCGCCCTATCTCGGGGTCCTCGCCTTCTCCCATTTCGTCTCGGGCTGGCCGTGGCCGCAGGCGCAGATTGCCGGCATCGCGCTGTCGACGACCTCGGTCGCAGTGGTCTACGCGGTGATGGTCGAGACCGGGTTCAACCGGACCGAGATCGGCAAGATCATCCTCGCCGCCTGCTTCGTCAACGACCTCGGTACCGTGCTGGCGCTCGGCATCGTCTTCGCCAATTACAATGTCTGGCTGATCGCCTTTGCCGTCGTGACGGTGCTGGTGCTGCTGGCGCTGCCGCGGGTGACCCCGTGGTTTTTCGCCTGGGTCGGCCGCCGGGTCAGCGAGCCGCAGATCAAGTTTGTGCTGCTGCTGCTGTTCGGCCTTGGCGGCATGGCCAGTACCGCCAGGAGCGAGGCGGTATTGCCGGCCTACCTCGTCGGCATCGTGCTGGCCCCGGTGTTTCTCAAGGACCGTGCGCTGATGGACCGGGTGCGGGTCATCGCCTTCACGATTTTGACGCCGTTTTATTTTCTCAAGGCCGGGTCGCTGGTCAGCGCCGAGGTGATCGTCGGCTCGGCCGGGCTGATCCTCGTCTATCTCGGGGTCAAGATGGCGACCAAGTTCCTCGGCATCCTGCCGCTGACCCGCTATTTCCGCTTCGACCGGCGCGAGGGGATGTACACCACGCTGCTGATGTCGACCGGGCTCACCTTCGGCTCGATCTCGGCGCTGTTCGGGCTGACCAACCACATCATAGACGAGCGGCAGTACACGATCCTGCTGACCGCGGTGATCGGCAGCGCGGTGGTGCCGACGATGATCGCCGAGCGCTGGTTCCAGCCGGCCTTCAGGCTGCTCGATGCCGAGGCCGAAACCGATATCGCGATGCAGGAGGAGCCGTGAGGCTCACAGCTCGCGGCTGAAGCGCAGGGCGCGGGCCAGCAGGCCCTGGCGGTAGTAGAAGCGGTGCGCGAACACGTTGTCGAGCGCGGTGTCGAGCACCAGCCGGCGGATGCCGTGCTCGCGCCCGATCCGCCCGACCTCGTCGAGCAGGCGGGCGCCGAGCCGGCTGCGCCGTTCGCGGTCCACCGTCACCAGGTCGTCGACATAGACGAAGCGGCCGTGGACCAGGTTCTCCTCGAAGCGGTAGCCGGCAAGCGCCACCGGTGCCCCGCCGCGCCATGCCGCCAGGATGCGGTAGCCCGCCTGCTGCTGGCGCCGCACCCGGGCGACCAGCTCGCCGGCGTCGGCGAGATGGGGGCGCAGCTGCACCATCACCGGAAAGCAGGCGGCGATCTCGGCGTCGCTTTCGGCGTGGCGCAGCTCGATCCCGTTCACCGCTCGCCGCCGACCGGGTGTTCGTAGCGCAGGCTGATCGCCAGCCGGTTCCACAGGTTGATCATGCCGATCAGCGTGGTCAGATCGACGATCTCCTTGTCGTCGAACTGCTCGCGCACTTGGGCATAGACCTCGTCCGGCGCCTGGGTCTCGGCGATCCGGGTCAGCGCATCGGTCCAGGCGAGGGCGGCGCGCTCGCGCGGGGTGTAGAGCGGCGATTCGCGCCAGGCGTTGAGCAGATAGATGCGCTGCTCGCTCTCGCCGCCCTTGCGCAGGGCCTTGCTGTGCATGTCCAGGCAATAGGCGCAGCCGTTGATCTGCGAGGCGCGCATCTTGACCAGCTCGATCAGCTGCGAGCCGAGCGTGGTCTGGTGCAGATAGCTCTCGACCTCGCGCAAGGCCCGCATCCCGGCCGGGGCCAGCTCGTAAGCGTTCAGGCGGTGGGCGCGCATTCACTCCTTCTCCCGTTGCTGCCCCCATTCAGTCGCCGCGCGCGATCTTCGGACGGGTCGTGCACTCTCCGCAGTTCGGCGGGCTCAGCCAGATCGTCGCCAGGTCCTGGTTGATGTAGTGGCTCGGGCTGACCTTCCAGCCATGAACGTAATCGCGCAGCGGCACCCGCCGATACCACCACAGCAGGTAGGCCGTGTGAACCTTCTCGTCCATGACGTATTTGACGAAGCGATACATGTCGGCGTGCTGCTTCTGCGGGTCGGTCTCGTGCAGCACCTTGTCGTAGAGCTCGACCTCCTGCGGGTCCTCGAAATAGCCGTACTGCGCCTTGTAGACCGAGCTCGGCAGGTAGGGCTGCACGTCGATCACCGGGTTGACGACGCTGTGGCAGTTGGCGCCGACATTGACGTTGAAGTCGCCGCTGCGCTGCGCCGCGAACCAGGGGCCGGTCGGCACCACCTTCTGCGTCGCGTGGACCCCGATCTTGCTCCACTGGTCGACGACCCAGGTGCCGACATATTTGTAGGGCTGGTCGACATTGCGGTTGAGCAGCTCGAAGCTCAGGTTCTCCGCCCCGGCTTCCTTCAACAGCCGCCGCGCCTCCGCCCGCGACTTCTCGATATCCGGCCAGAACCCGGCGATCTGCTGCAATTCCGCCTTGGTCGGCGCGAGCGGCGAGCCGGGGAAGACGATGCTGCCGACGGTGCGGACATTGGCGATTTTCGACAGGGCCGGGGCGCTGCCCCAGCGGTCGATCGCCAGGGTCAGGGCGCGGCGCACGCGCACGTCGTCGAACGGTTTTTTCTGGTGGTTGAAGATCAGCGTGCTGCCGCAGTTCCAGTCGCTTTCCTGGACGTTGATCTTGCCGTCGAGCTCGGCCTTGAGCTGGTCCATCGCCGCGGGCGGGTAGCCGCGGAACTCGGCGGCCGCCCGGTCGGCGCGAATGGCGTCGAGCTGCACCGCCTGCTTCGGCGCATAGATGCCGACAAAGCCGTCGAGATAGGGCAGCCCCTTGCGGTAGTAGTCGGGGTTGCGCACTCCCTTGATGAGCTGTCCGGATTCGAACCCGGCGAATTTGAACGGGCCGGAACCGAGGATGTTGTGCTCGTACCAGTGCGGGTCCTTGTCGAGCACCTTCTTCTGGTAGATCCAGTTGTACGGGTCGGCGAGCGCCGGCAGGAAGGCGGTGGTCGCGAATTTCAGGTGGAAGACGACCGTGTGCGGGTCGGTCGCCTCGACATCCTTGACCATCATGTAGTCGCTGGCGCGCGGGCTGAGGATGCCCTCGGGCGGAAAGATGATCGAGTGCCAGCTCGCCGCGACATCCTCGGCGGTCAGCTTGTCGCCGTTGTGGAACCGGACGTCGTCGCGGATCTTGAAGGTATAGGTGGTGCCGCCGTCGGTCGGCTTCGGCAACTCGGTGCAGACGTCGCAGACGAAGTCGGTGGTCGAAGACGGGTTGTCGGGATTGATCCGGATCAGCACGCTGTAGAACGGCGCCGCCGAATGGATCGTCGCATAGGTCTGTTCGCGGTGCGCATCGAAGCTCGGCGGTGCGTCCGCCGGGATCATATAGGTCAGCGTGCCGCCGTATCTCGGGGTATCGGCCGCCGGTGCCGGCGGCGGCAGCGCCAAGGCAGCACCGATTGCGGCTGCGGCCACAAGGAATCCGTTCCGCATCGCTCCCTCCCGTTCGGATCGCCCCGTTTGCCGGGGTCCAGGTTATCGTAGGCCGCCGCCCGCCGGGCGGCGTTGCGCTATGGCAAAGAGGCTAGGCGAAAGCCGGCATCACCTCGCGCGCGAACAGGCGCAGGTGCTCGCGCGAGCCGCCGACATCGATGACCATGACGTAATCGACGCCGCCCGCCTCCAGCTGCTTCAGCCGGCCGATGATCTCCTCGGGCGTGCCGAGCAGGGCGTCGGTTTCGTTGGCGCGGCGCATCTCGGCTTCGCTGAGGACGCGGCGCGGCCGCCCGAGCGTCGGCGATTCGCCGGTCGGCGACAGCGACAGGGCCTGCACGTTGCGCATGAACTTCATGCGCAGCTGGTGCGCAGCCTCGCGCTCCTCGGCGTTCATCGCGATGTGCAGCGCGCGGGTGATGCCCACCATCCGCGGATCGTAGGTGCGGCCCTGCGCCTCGACCGCGCGGCGATAGACCGAGATGCCCTCGGCAACGACCTCGGGGCTGCCGGCCTGGCCGAGCAGCAGGTTGTAGCCCTGCTCGGCGGCGGCGCGGATCGAGTCCGGACTGGCGGCGCCGACCCACAGCGGCGGATGCGGCTTCTGCACCGGCGACGGCTCGACGACGATGTCCTCGAAATGCCAGAACCGGCCGTGGTGGGAAAAGCGGCCCCGGGTCGTCCACGCCTTGCGCAGGAACTCGACCGTCTCCCGGTAGCGCGCGTCGGCCTCTTCCATCGGCATGCAGAAGCCGTGGAACTCGCCCCAGCGGTAGCCCTTGCCAATGCCGAAATCGAAGCGCCCGTTCGACAAGAGGTCGAGGGTCGCCGCCTGCTCGGCCAGAAGGACCGGGTTGTGCCAGGGCAGCACCAGCACGGCGGTGCCGAGGCGAATCGTCGAGGTTTTCGCCGCCAGATAGGTCAAAAAGTTGAGGGTCGCGGAAATCTGGCCGAACCCGGTGAAATGGTGTTCGACCAGAAACACGCTCTGATAGCCGAGCTGCTCGGCCTCGCAGATATAGTCGATGTAGTCGCTGTAGATGCGGCTGTCGCTGGCCTGCTCGCCCGCATCGGTCCGCGCCCCGCCGAACAGCCCGAAACGCATCGTCCGATCTCCGATCTTCGAACCGCCGCGGTGCCGGGACGATCCGCCGGACCGCCCCGGACGCCGCGCGCCGCGGCTACGGAGCCTTCTTCGCCTCGGCGTAGGGATAGATCAGCTTGCCGGTGGCGTATTTCGCCGGCCACAGGATGGTCTGGCGGCTGTCGTTAGTCCACTGGTCGAGGCTGTCGCCCTGGACGCCGTGGTACTGCACCTCGAGCACCCGCGGCTCGGCCCATTCGCCGTTGGGGCCGTATTTGATCTCGCCCTCGATGGTCTGGAACGTGTGGCTGCGGACATAGTCGGCGAGCTTGTCCTGGTCGAGGCTCTTGGTCCCCTCGATCGCCTGCTGCACCACCTGGACGTTGGCGTAGGCGAAGGGGGCCAGGTAGTAGCCGAGCGGATCGACCCCGGCGCCCTTGGCCTTGGCCTGGTATTTCTTCAGGAACTCGTCGACGCCGGGAAATTTCAGCGTCGGCGCCGGCTCCCAGAAATCGTAGACGACGATGCCGTTGAGCTGCGGCCCGAGCTTCTGCTTGAAGGTGGCGTATTGCAGCCCGACCAGCCCGCCGCCGAACAATTTGGCGTTGAGCCCGATCTCGTTGGCGGCGTGCACCATGCCGACCGCGTCGGGCGGGTAGGAGGCGCTGAACACGACGTCGGCGTTGGTCGCGTTGATCGCCCGGATGATCGGGCTGAAATCGGTCGTCGTCGGCGGGTAGGTCTTGTCGTAGACGATCGTCAGCCCGGCTTCCTTGGCGTTCTTACGCGCGCCGTCGGAGGCGTTTTTGGGGAATTCGGCGTCGGCGGCGATGATCGCCAGGGTCTTCGGCTTCGGCGTCGCGGATGCGGCGATCTCGAAGAAGCCCTTGGAGAAGCTGGCGCTCGGGTCGGGCCCGCCGGTCGGCACCATCGAGAAGTATTTCGGGTAGTGGAACTCCTTGTTCACGTCGAGCCCGAACAGCCCGAAGAAGGTCATCTTGTGCTGGATGATGACCGGCATCGCCGGAGCCAGCAGATTGGTGCCGTAATCGCCGATGACGATATCGACCTTGTCGACGTCGAGCAGCTTGGTGAAGATGCCCGGCACGGTCGCCGGGTTCGACTGGTCGTCGTAATAGACGAGCTGCACCGGGCGGCCGAGGATGCCGCCCTTGGCGTTGACCTCGTCGCGCCAGATCTCGATGGCGAGCAGCGCCTGCTTGCCTGCCGCGGCGAGCCCGCCGGTCAACCCCATGCCGAAGCCGATCTTGATCGGCTCGGCCGCGCGCGCCGCCCCGGCCCCGCCCAGCAGCAGCGCCGCCGCGGCCAGCGGCGCCAGGACACGCGCGGAAAAGACCTTGGACATCTCCCCTCTCCTCCCCGGTTTGGTTGACGCCACAGTAGACCGAATCGACACTGCATTGCCATCGGGCGCATTGCCGCGACAGGAGCGAGAGATGAAGGCGATCGTGCTGCGCCAGCCCGGCGGGCCGGAGGCGCTCGAATACACCGAGGTGCCGCGCCCGGTGCCGCGCGACGGCGAGGTTCTGGTGCGCGCCGACACGATCGGCGTGTGCATGCCCGAGGTGCTGGTGCGGCGCGGCACCTATGGCTGGATGCCGCCGCTGCCGGCGATCCCCGGCATCGAGATGAGCGGCACGATCGTCGAGCGCGGCGCCGCCGTTTCCGGCCGCGAGATCGGCGAGAAGGTGTTCGTCAGCGCCCGCGACCTGCCGGTGCGCGCCGGCTGCTACGCCGAATACATCGCGGTGCCGCCTTCGGCCGCGCACAGGCTGCCGCCGCATTGCGACCTCGAAGCCGCCGCCTGCCTGTCGAACTACCAGGTCGCCTACCACATCCTGTTCACCGCGGCGCGCGGGGTCGAGGCCAAGACGGTGCTGGTCTATGCCGCCGCCGGCGGGGTCGGCAGCGCCGCGGTGCAATTGGCCGCGCTCGCCGGGATGCGCGTCGTCGCCCTCGTCGGCTCGGAGGCGAAGCGCCGCGCCGCCCTCGGCATCGGCGCCCACCACGCGATCAACTACAAAAGCGAGGACGTGCCGGCACGCATCGCCGAGGCGACCCAGGGCAAAGGCGTCGATCTGATCCTCGACCCGGTCGGCGGCAAGGGGTTCGGCCGCAACTTCGCTCTGCTGGCGCCGCTCGGCCTCGTCGTCTCCTACGGCCGGCTCGACGGCCCGCCCGACCCGTCGTTCCTCGCGGCGATGCGCGCGCACGGGGCAAAAAGCCCGGCGGTGCGCTTCTTCACCATCCACAGCTTCGACGACCGGCCGGATATCCGCGCCGCCGCGACCGAAACCCTGGTCGGCCATCTCGCCGCCGGCCGCATCCAGCCGCTGATCCACGACCGCCTGCCGCTCGCCGAAGCCGGCCGCGCCCAGGCGATGCTCGAAGCCGGCGAGGTCGTCGGCAAGGTGCTGCTCAAGCCATAGTCACCTCACGCGCGGCTTGACCTCCTCGCAGAACAGGCGGATCGCGTTCATCACCCGCTCGTGCGGGATCAGGCCGCCGCAGTTGAGCTCGGCGAGGATGCCGTCGAAGCCGATTTCGGCCTGCAAGTGCTTGAGGCGCGCGGCGACGCTATCGGGCGTGCCGACGATCACGTTGTCGCGCAAGACGTCCTCGTAGGTCAGCGTGCGCAGGTATTCGGCGCGGCGGATGAACTGCTCGCGCCCGGAACGGCGCGCCGATTCGGCGATCAGCTCGTATTGCAGGCGATAGAAATGCTCGATGCTCTCGCGCGCCTCGGCGCGGGCGCGCGCCTCGCTCTCGGCGATGTAGATCGGCCCGGCGACGAACACCTGGCCGCGTCCCTGCCGGCCCGCGTCCTTCCAGCCCTGCTGATAGCTGGCGACCTGGCCCTTGACCTCGGTCCAGGTCGAATGCCGGGTGCTGGCGAACACGGGATAGCCGAGCCCGCCGATTGCCGGGAAGGTGTCGGGCGTGCTGGCGGCGATGCGGATCGGCGGCAGCCGGTTGCGATACGGGTGCGGCACGCAGGCGACGTCGTCGAAGGAATGGAACCGGCCGCGATAGGAGAAGCGCGGCTGCGACCACGCCGCCTCGACGATCGCCAGGATTTCGGCAAAGCGCTCGCGGCTCTCGTTGTACGGCACCTGATAGGCGTCATAGGTGGAGACGACGCCGCTGCGCCCGACCCCGAAGATCAGCCGGCCGCGGCTTACCTGGTCGACCGTCGCCGCCTCCTCGGCGAGGCGCAGCGGGTGGCACAGCGGTAGAACCTGCACGGCAATGCCGATCTTCATCCGCTCGGTACGCGCGGCGATCGCGCCGGCGATGGCGAGCGGCGCCGAGAGATGGGTGCGCTCGGGGGCGAAATGGATTTCGGCGAGCCACATCACGTCGAGGCCCCAGCGCTCGGCCCCGTCGATCTGTTCCATCGCTTCGGCGAAGGCCTCGGCCTCGCTGCGCCCGGGCAGCGCGGGAAACTCGTGAAACATGCCGAATTCCATCGCGCGGTCTCCTCAGATGCCGAGCCGGGCCAGGTGGCCGGCGGGGTAGCGCAGCCCGGCCGCCGCGCCCGGCGCAAAAATGCGTTCGAGCACCTCGCGGGTGTCGGCGGAAAACGACAGCGCGGCGGCGGCGGCGTTCTCGGCCAGGCGGTGGGCATGGCTGGTGCCGGGGATCGGCACGATGAACGGGCGCTGCGCCAGGACCCAGGCGAGCGCGAGCTGCGCCGGGGTGCAGTTCTCGGCCGCGGCATGCGCCTTCAATTCCTCGACCAGGGCCAGGTTGCGGGCCAGGTTCTCGCCCTGGAAGCGCGGCATGCGGCGGCGCGCGTCGCCCTCGCGCATCGCCTCGAGCCCGGTGACGCCGCCGGTCAGCATGCCGCGGCCCAGCGGGCTGTAGGCGACGAAGCCGATCCCCAGTTCCTCGCACAGCGGCAGGATTTCCGCCTCGACGTCGCGCGACCACAGCGAATACTCGATCTGCACCGCGGCCAGCGGATGCACCGCATGGGCGCGCCGGATCGTCGCCGCTCCGGCCTCGCAGATGCCGAGATGGCGCACCTTGCCCTGGCGCACCAGGTCGCTCATCGCCCCGACCGTGTCCTCGATCGGCACGCTCGGGTCGACGCGGTGGATGTAGTAGAGGTCGATCACCTCGGTTGCGAGCCGCCTGAGGCTGTTCTCGCAGCATTCCCGCAGATACTCCGGCCGCCCGTCGGAGAAGCGCGGTCCGCCCGACATGCTGAGGTTGCCGAACTTGGTGGCGATGACGTAGGCGCCGCGATGCCCCTTGATCGCGCGCGCGATCAGCTCCTCGTTGCGGCCGGCGCCGTAGGCGTCGGAGGTGTCGAGAAAATCGACGCCGAGTTCGCGGGCGCGGCGGAGCGTGGCGACCGCCGCCGCCGGGTCCGGCTCGTCGTAGAACGGCGTCATCGTCGCGCAGCCGAGGCCGACCGCCGACACCTCCAACCCGCCGAGCCTGCGCCGCTGCATCCTCGCCCTCCTCAACGCCCGGGTTCGTGCTACACCAGCACGCCGACGGCAAACAACGGAGAAACGCCATGCCCCGCTACCGCCAGCTCGACGAGAGCGCGCTCGACGACACCCAGCGCCGCATCTGGAACGACTGCAAGGCGGGGCCGCGCGGTTCGGTGCCGCCGCCGGTGCATGTCTGGCTGCGCAGCCCGGGGCTGGCCGACTACGCGCACCGCGTCGGCGCCCATGTCCGCTTCCACACGCCGTTCACGCCGAAGCAGACCGAGATCGCGATCCTCGTCACCGCGCGCTACTGGACCGCGCAGTTCGAATGGGCGGCGCATGTCCGGCTCGGCTTGCAGGCGGGGCTGACCCAGGAGCAGATCGACGCGATCGCCGAGCGGCGCGAGCCGGTGTTCACCGACCCGGACGACCGGATCGTCTACGATTTCGCCAGTCGCTATTACCGCGACCACCGCGTCGACGACGCGACCTACAACCGCGTCGTCGAGCGCTTCGGCGACAGGGGGGTGGTCGATCTCGCCGGGCTGATCGGCTACTACTCGTTCGTCTCGGTCACCCTCAACGTCTTCGAGGTGCCGCCGCCGCCCGGCGCCAGGCTGCTGGAGAAATAGGAGCCGGCGTACTCACACCTTCTCGACGTTCCACAACAGGAAGGCCGGCGCCTGGATCACCCCCTTCAGGTTCTTGCGGTAGGCGGTCTTCGGCGTCCAGGTGCCGTTGGGCAGGTAGGGCACGACCTCGAAGGCGCGCCGCTGCAGGTCGGCGGCGATCTTCTTGCGCTCGTCGATCGTCGCCGCCTTCAGCCACTGCGCGCGCAGCGCCTCCATCTTGTCGTCGGAGGGCCAGCCGAACCAGGCCGAGGCGCCGCTCGCGCGCAGCGGCAGGTTCTGCACCGGATCGAGCATGTCGGCGCCGACCCAGCCGGTGCCGAACACGTTCCAGCCGCCCTTGTCGAGCGGCTCCTTCGAGGCGCGGCGGGTGACCAGCGTGCCCCAGTCCATCGACTGGATTTCGACGTTGAGGCCGAGCTTCTTCATCGCGTCGGCGACGACCAGCGCCTGGGAATGCGCCACCGGCTGGTCGACCGCGTCCATGACGACGATGCGCTCGCCGTTGTAGCCGGCCTCGGCGATCAGCTTCTTGGCCTTGTCGTAGTCGCGCTTGCCGGTGATCGCCTCGCCGCCGGCGTCGCTCGCCATCGGCGTGCCGCAGGTGTAGTACGAGCCGCATTCGGCCCAGTTCTGCTTGTCGCCGGCGAGGGCCGAGAGGAAATCCGGCTGGCTGGCGACGGCGAGCACCGCCTGGCGCATCTTGACGTTGTTGAACGGGGGCAGCAGGTGGTTGAACCGCACCATGATCAGGCTGGGCAGCGGGTCGGAGTTGGCGACCACCATGTCCGGGTTGGCCGCCAGGGCCGGCACCAGCTCGAGCGGCGGGTTCTCCCACCAGTCGGCCTCGCCGGCGTTCATCGCCGTCACCTTGGTCGTCGCGTCCGGGATGTTGAGCCATTCGACCCGGTCGACCTTGACCACCTTGCCGCCCGAGGCCCAGCTCGCCGGCTCCTTGCGCGGCACGTAGTCGGCGTTCTTGACGTAGACCACCTTGTTGCCGGGCTGGAACTCCTCCTTGACGAACTTGAACGGGCCCGAGCCGACCATCTCGGTGACCTGCTTGAACGGATCGGTGTTGGCGAGCCGCTCGGGCATGATGAACAGGGCCAGGCTCGACACCTTGGCGAAGCCGTCGATCAGCAGCGAGAACGGCTCCTTGAGCTTGACCGTGAACCCCTTGTCGCCGTCCGGCGCGATCGAGTCGAGCACCGCGGCCATCGCCTGGCCGTGTCCGTCGCGCGCCGCCCAGCGCTTGATCGAGGCGACGCAATCGGCCCCTTTGACCGGGCTGCCGTCGTGGAAGTTGAGCCCGTCGCGCAACTTGAAGCGGTAGGTCAGCTTGTCGGCCGAGACGTTGAATTCGTCGACCATCTGCGGGTGCGGGGTGAACTCGGCGTCGATCGCGAACAGCGTGTCGAACACCATGTAGCCGTGGTTGCGGGTGACGTAGGCGGTGGTCCAGATCGGGTCGAGCACGCGCAGGTCGGATTGCGCGATGAACTTCAACGTCTTCTTGTCGTCGGCGGCGCGGGCGCGCGCGAGCGGCACGGTCGCGGCCAGGGCGGCCGCGCCGGCGGTACGGGCGAAATCGCGACGGGTCAAACGCTCGGTCATCGTGCAGCCTCCCTTGCCAGCTTGATTTGAGGAAGGATAGCAGGAAGCGTGCCGTCGATCCTCCCTTCTAACGCTGCACCCGCCGCATGCACCTCGCCGATTTCGATTACGACCTGCCGCGCGAGCTGATCGCCTCGCACCCGGCCGAACCGCGCGAGGCGGCACGGCTCTTGCTGATCCCGCCCGCCGGGCCGTTCGAGGACCGCCGCATCGCCGATCTGCCGGTGCTGCTGCGCCCCGGCGACCTCTTGGTATGCAACGACACCAAGGTGATCCCGGCGCGGCTGGTCGGCCGCCGCGGCCGGGCGACGGTCGAAATCACCCTGTACCGCGACCTCGGCGGCGGTTCGTGGCGCGCCTATGCCAAGGGGGCGCGCCGGCTGCGTCCCGGCGACCGGCTGGCGTTTGCCGAGGACTTCGCCGCGACGGTCGCGGCGAAGCACGAGGAGGGCGACGTCACCCTTGCCTTCGATCTCGCCGGCGGCGCCTTTCGCGAGGCGCTGGCCCGGCACGGGGCGATGCCGCTGCCGCCCTATATTCGGCGGCCGCGCGGCGGCGATCCGCGCGACCGCCGCGATTACCAGACGATCTTCGCCCGCGCCGAGGGCGCCGTCGCCGCGCCGACTGCCGGGCTCCACTTCACCCCGGCGCTGCTCGCCGCGATCGCCGCGCGCGGCGCCGAACTGCTGAGCGTGACGCTGCATGTCGGCCCGGGCACCTTTCTTCCGGTCAAGGAGGACGATCCGCGCCGCCATCGCATGCACGCCGAGTGGGGCCTCCTCGGCGAAGACGCGGCGCGCCGGCTCAACGCGGCGCGGCGCCGCGGCGGGCGCATCGTCGCCATCGGCACCACCAGCCTGCGGCTGCTCGAAAGCGCGGCGGCGGACGACGGCAGCTTCCGCCCGTTTGCTGGCGAGACCCGGCTGTTCATCCTGCCCGGATACCGTTTCCGCGCGCTCGATCTGCTGCTGACCAATTTCCACCTGCCGCGCTCGACCCTGCTGATGCTGGTCGCGGCGCTCGCCGGGCTCGACCGCATCAAGGCGGCCTACGCCCATGCCGTCGCCGCCGGCTATCGCTTCTATTCCTACGGCGACGCCTGCCTGATCGAGGCGCGCCGATGAGCGCCCCCTTCACCGTGACGGCGCGCGACGGGGCGGCGCGGACGGGGCGGCTCGAAACCGCGCACGGCAGCGTCGAGACCCCGGCCTTCATGCCGGTCGGCACCGCCGCGACGGTCAAGGCGATGACCCCGGAGGGGGTGGCCGCGACCGGCTGCCGGATGCTCCTCGCCAACACCTACCACCTGATGCTGCGCCCCGGCGCGGAGCGCATCGCCGCGCTCGGCGGGCTGCACCGCTTCATGAACTGGCCGCACGCGATCCTCACCGATTCCGGCGGCTTCCAGGTCCGCTCGCTGGCGGCATTGCGCACGATCGGCGAGGACGGCGTCGCCTTCCGCTCGCATCTCGACGGCAGCCGCCACCTGCTGACGCCGGAGCGCTCGATCGAGATCCAGCACCTGCTCGGCGCCGACGTGACGATGGCGTTCGACGAATGCACCCCCTACCCGGCCGAGCGCGGCGAGGTCGAGGCCTCGCTCGAACTGACCCTGCGCTGGGCCGAGCGCTCGCGCCGCGCCTTTGTCCCGCGCCCGGGGCATTTCCTGTTCGGCATCCAGCAGGGCGGCGTGCATCTCGACCTGCGCCGCCGCGCCGCCGAGCGCCTCGTCGCGCTCGGTTTCGACGGCTACGCCGTCGGCGGGCTGGCGCTCGGCGAAGGCCAGGCGACGACTTTTGCCGTGCTCGACGCCTCGGTGCCGCTGCTGCCGGAGGACCGGCCGCGCTATCTGATGGGGGTGGGCAAGCCCTCCGACCTGGTCGGCGCGGTCAAGCGCGGCATCGACCTGTTCGACTGCGTGCTGCCGACCCGCTCGGGCCGCACCGCCCAGGCCTTCACCCGCGCCGGCACGCTCAACCTGCGCAACGCCCGCCACGCCGGCGACGCGGCGCCGCTCGACCCGGATTGCCCCTGTCCGGCTTGCACCGGGTTCAGCCGGGCCTATCTTCACCATCTCGTCAAATGCGGCGAAATCCTTGGCAGCATGCTGTTGACCGCGCATAACCTCACCCACTACGCCGGGCTGATGGCGGCGATGCGCGCGGCGATCGCGGCCGGGCGGCTCGCCGAGTTCGAGGCCGTGCCATGACCGCTCTCCCCGCCTCTCCCGCCGAAGCGGTCATCGCGACCGTGCCCAACCCGCATCCCGGCACGCTCTATGCCGCGCGCTTCACCTGCCCGGAATTCACCGCGCTGTGCCCGCTCAGCGGCCAGCCCGATTTCGCCCATCTCGTCATCGACTACGTGCCGGCGGCGGTGCTGATCGAGAGCAAGTCGCTGAAATTGTTTCTCGGCTCGTTCCGCAACCACGGCGCCTTCCACGAGGACTGCACGCTGACCGTCGCCAAGCGGCTGGTCGCCGCCGCGGCGCCGCAATGGCTGCGCATTTCCGGCTACTGGTATCCGCGCGGCGGCATCCCGATCGACGTGTTCTTCCAGACCGGCCCGCCGCCCGAAGGGCTGTTCCTGCCCGAGCCGGGCGTCGCGCCCTATCGCGGCCGCGGCTGATGGACGCGCGCGCGATCCGCGAGGCGATCCGCAACGAGGCCCTGTCGCTCGGCTTCGATGCGGTCGGCTTCGCCGCGGCGAGGCTTGCCGCGACGGCGCGCGCCGACCTCGCCGAGTTTCTCGCGCGCGGCTATCACGGCGACATGCACTGGCTCGCCGACACCGCGGCGCGCCGCGGCGACCCGCAGACCCTGTGGCCCGAGGCGAAGACCGTCGTCGTCCTCGGCCTCAATTACGCGCCGGATGGGGCGGACGAGACGGAGGCCGATTGCGGCGTCGTCTCGGTCTATGCCCGCGGCCGCGACTACCACGACACGATAAAGCGCCGGCTCAAGGCGCTCGGCCGCTGGATCGCCGGCCGGTGGCCGGGGGCGCTCAAGGTGTTCGTCGACACCGCGCCGGTGATGGAAAAGCCGCTGGCGCAGCAGGCCGGGCTCGGCTGGCAGGGCAAGCACACCAACCTGGTGTCGCGCGAATTCGGCTCGTGGCTGTTTCTCGGCGAGATCTATCTGAGCCTCGAACTCGAACCGGATCCGGCGGAAAGCGACCATTGCGGCTCGTGCCGCGCCTGTCTCGACGCCTGCCCGACCGCCGCCTTCCCGGCGCCGTACCGGCTCGACGCGCGGCGCTGCATCTCGTACCTGACGATCGAGCACAAGGGGCCGATCCCGCGCGCGTTGCGGCCGCTCTTCGGCAACCGCATCTTCGGCTGCGACGACTGCCTCGCCGCCTGCCCGTGGAACAAGTACGCCAAGGCCGCCGCCGAGCCCGATTTCCTGCCGCGCGCCGCGCTGACGGCGCCGCGCCTCGCCGAGCTGGCGCGGCTCGACGATGCCGGCTTCCGCCGCCTGTTCGCCGGTACCGCGCTCAAGCGCATCGGCCGCGACCGCTTTCTGCGCAACGTGCTGATTGCGATCGGCAACGGCGAGTACGGCCATCCGGCGCTGGTCGCGGCGGCCGAGTCCTGCCTCGGCGATCCTTCGCCGCTGGTCCGCGCGACCGCGGTCTGGGCCTATTGCCGTCTCGCGCCGAGCACCGATATCTGGCAGCGGGTCAGGCACGATCCCGACCCGCTGGTGCAGGCGGAATGCGCCGAGATGGCGGAGGCACTATGATCGAGCATCGCCCGTTCGACCGGCTCGGCCACGAAAGGCTCGAGTGGCTCGACACCCGCTACCACTTTTCCTTCGCCGGCTACCACGACCCCGCGCGCATGGGCTGGGGCGCGCTGCGCGTCTGGAACGACGACGAGATCGCCCCCGGCGCGGGATTTCCGCCGCATCCGCACCGCGACATGGAGATCGTCACCTATGTCCGCGCCGGCGCGGTGACGCACGAGGATTCGCTCGGCAACAAGGGCCGCACCGAGGCCGGCGACGTGCAGGTGATGTCGGCCGGAACCGGCATCCGCCACGCCGAGTACAACCGCGAGAACGAGCCGACCCGGCTGTTCCAGATCTGGATCGTTCCGAGCGAGCGCGGCGGCGCCCCCGGCTGGGGCACGCGGCCGTTCCCGAAAGCCGACCGCGCCGGCCGCCTCGTCGTGCTCGCGAGCGGCGACAAGGCGGACGCCGAGGCGCTGCCGATCCGCGCCGACGCCCGCGTGTTCGGCGCCACGTTGCAGCGGGGCGAGAGCCTCGAATACCGGCTCGGCGCCGGCCGTCACGCCTATCTCGTTCCGGTATCGGGGAGCCTCGAGATCAACGGCCTGACGCTGGCGGCGCGCGACGGCGCGGCGATCCGCGACGAGGCGGTGCTGCGCCTTTCCGCCCTCGCCGAAACCGAATTGGTGATGGTCGACGCCGCCTGACTACACCGCCGCGGCGGCGCCGGCGCCGGATTTCGCTTTTGCCCCGGCGATCTCGATATTGATCTCCAGCAGCGAGGTCTCGCCCGATTTGCCGAGGCTGACGCGGATCATGTCGTCGTCGATCTGGACGTAGCGGCCGACGCAGGCGAGCAGATCCTTTTGCAGGCTCGGCAGGAAGTCGGGCGCGTCGCGGCTCGCCCGCTCATGCGCCAGGACGATCTTCAGCCGCTCCTTGGCGATGGCCGCGCTTTTCGGGCGCGGCGAGAACAGGAAACTGAACAGGCTCATCACGCCCTACCGAAAAGAACGCGAAAGAAGCCCCGCTTTTCGGGCTTGACGAAGCGCATCTCGCGCTGCTCGCCGAGAAAGCGCGCGACGGCGTCGAGATAGGCCCGCCCGGCCGGGCTGTCGCCGTCGAAGGTGACCGGCGTTCCGGTGTTGGAGGCGCGCAGCACCGTCTCCGATTCCGGGATGACGCCGAGCAGCGGGATCGACAGAATCTCCTTGACGTCGTCGACCGTCAGCATCTCGCCCTTGGCGACGCGGTCGGGATCGTAGCGGCTCAGCAGCAGGTGGATATCGACCGGCGGCTCGTTGCGCTCGGCGCGGCGCGAGCGCGACGACAGGATGCCGATGATGCGGTCGCTGTCGCGTACCGAGGAGACCTCGGGATTGGTCACGATGATCGCACTGTCGGCGAAATACAGCGCGGTGATCGCGCCGTGCTCGATCCCCGCCGGACTGTCGCAGATGATGTAGTCGAAGGTCTTGCGCAATTCCTCGAGCACGCGCTCGACCCCGTCGCGCTTCAGCGCGTCCTTGTCGCGGGTCTGCGAGGTCGGGAAGATGAACAGGTTATCGTTGCGCTTGTCCTTGATGAGGGCCTGGTTGAGGTTGGCGTCGCCGTTGATGACATTGATGAAGTCGAAGACGACGCGGCGCTCGCAGCCCATGATCAGGTCGAGGTTTCTTAGCCCCACGTCGAAGTCGATGACCACGGTCTTGTGGCCGCGCATCGCCAACCCGGCGGCAAACGCGGCCGAGGTCGTGGTCTTGCCGACACCGCCCTTGCCGGATGTGACGACGATTACCTGTGCCAAACCGGACCTCCCCTGGGCTCGCCCGGACCCCCAATGATGAGCGTCAAATTCGCGTTATGGTCAACCGGTCATCGACAAGCGCGATCTGTACCGGAGCGCCGCGTTCGGCCGCCGGGAGCTGGTCGCTGACCAGGTAGCGCCCGGCGATGCTGACCAGCTCGGCCTCCAGCCGGCTGCAGAAGATGCGGGCGCCGGCCTCGCCGCTGGCCCCGGCCAGGGCGCGGCCGCGCAAGGCGCCGTAGACGTGGATGTTGCCGTCGGCGATCAGCTCGGCGCCGGGGCTGACCGCGGCGGTGACGACGAGGTCGCCGCCGCGGGCATAGATCTGGGTGCCGGAGCGCACCGGCTGGGTGACGAGCAGCGATTTCGGCGGCGGCGGCGCCGGCGCCTCGGCACGCGGCCGGCTCGGCTGCGCCGCGGTCGGGGCAAAGCTGGCGACGCCCGCGGCGGCGGCGGCGTCGACCTGCGCCGGCGTCGCGTTCTGCACCCCGGCGAGGATCAGCGTATAGTCGCGCAGCGCTTGCCGCGCCGCGTCGAACTCGGCGGCGGCGGCGAACCCGTCTGCGCCCTTCAGGTCGAGCACGACCGGCGCGTTGCGGAAAAACCGCGGGCTGCGCTCGATCTGGCGCGCCAGTTCGTGCTCGAAACCGGGGTCGCGAAGCTGGCCCGCCCGAACCACCATGACGGTAAACAACGCGCCCTGGACGAGTGACCCCGCCGCCATTCAGCTGCCGCACCCTGCACCGATGGGTACGGGTTAGCCGCAAATCGCGGCTGCCGCAACGGGATTCAACGGGAGGCAGCCTCGACCACGAGGCGCATGAAGCCGTCCGCCGCGGCGGGGTCGATCCAGCGCAGCACCGCGACGATGTCGAGCCCGGGTTCGATCCAGGTCAGGTTGCCGCCGGCGCCGCGCGCGTAAAAGCCGGTTTCCGGCGCGCTCGGATACAGCTTCTTTTCGGTGTTGAGCCACCACAGCGCACCGTATTGCGGATAGAGCGGACACGGCTCGCGCATCGCCGCGATCGCCTTCTCCGAGAGGATGCGACGGCCTTGCCACACGCCGCCGCGCAGCAGCAGCAGGCCGATCCGCGCCTGGTCGAAGGCATGGATGAAGACGCCGCCGCCCCAGTGCGAGCCGCCGGACACCGATTGCATCCGCCGCCCGTCGATCTCGACATAGGAGTTGCGGTAGCCGTGCCATTCCCAGCCCGGCGAGGCGCCGATCGGCTCCATCACCAGCTCGCGGAATACCTCGGGCAGCGGCCGGCGCCACAGCCGCAGCAGCGCCAGGGCCAGCCGGTTGACCCGCACGTCGTTGTATTCCCAGAACTCGCCGGGACGGCGCAGGTCGCGGTGCGTCCCCTTCGGCCCCGCGGTCGGGCGGCCGCCGACGCTGCGGTTGCGGTCGACGAGGTCGGGCTTGTCCCACAGCGTGCCCTCCCATTCCGAGGTCTGCTGCAGCAGGTGGCGCCAGGTGATCGCATCGTTGTGCGGCGGGTCGAAGCCGCCGTCGTCGACCGTCTTGCGCACCGGCTCGTCGAGCCCGCCGATCATGCCGCGGTCCCAGGCGAGCCCGGCAAGGATCGCCAGGTAGCTCTTGGCGACGCTGAAGGTCATGTCGATGCGGCGCGGGTCGCCCCAGCTCGCGACCAGCCGTCCGCCGCGCAGGATGACGCCGTTGGGCCCGCCGCGCGGGCGCACCGGGCCGAGCGTCTCGTTCCACGGCGGCGCCTCGCCGAAATCGCCGGCGATCGGGATCGCCAGGTCGCGCGGCCACGGCGTCTCGTGCTCGGCGGCGTAAGCCGCGGCGGCGGCGATCTTCGCCGGGTCGAGCCCGGCGGCGGCAGGCTCGGCGCCGTCCCAGGCGGGGTCGGCAGGCGGGAAATAGGGCATCGGGCGGGCTCCAGGCTTGATTTTCCGGCGTTCGGCACGACCTCGACAGTCGGGCTGGCGATTCGGCGCGCGTCGCGCCGCCGAGTCTGCTAAAATAGCGGTCCTTTGGCTTGCGGGGTCGTCGACATGGGTTCCATGAGCATCTGGCACTGGCTCGTCGTTTTGGCCGTCGGTCTGTTATTGTTTGGCGGCCGCGGCAAGCTGTCCAGCGTAATGGGCGATTTTGCCAAGGGCATCAAGGCGTTCAAAGCCGGGATGAAGGAGGAGGAGGAACCCGCCGCTGCGGCCGCGCCGCAGGCCCAGGTGATCCCGCCGGCCGGCGCCGCCGCGAGCGCGCCCGCCGCCGAGGCCAAGCGCGAACACGTCTAGCCCCGCCTCGCCCGTTCCAGACCGAACCTTGATGCCTCGCTTCGAGGGCACCGCGACCTATGTCGCGACCCAGGACCTGCAGGTCGCGGTCAACGCCGCGATCGCGCTCGAACGGCCGCTGCTCGTCAAGGGCGAGCCCGGCACCGGCAAGACCATCCTCGCCCACGAGGTCGCCGCCGGCCTCGGCAAGCGGCTGATCACCTGGCACATCAAATCGACGACCAAGGCGATCCAGGGGCTGTACGAATACGACGCGGTGTCGCGGCTGCGCGACGGCCAGCTCGGCGACGAGCGGGTGCGCGACATCGCCAACTACATCAAGCCCGGCAAATTGTGGGATGCGTTCGAGGCCGACGAGGCGCCGGTCCTGCTGATCGACGAGATCGACAAGGCGGATATCGAGTTCCCCAACGACCTGCTGCTCGAACTCGACCGCATGGAGTTCTTCGTTTACGAGCTGCGCAAGACCATCGTCGCCAAGCAGCGCCCGATCGTCATCATCACCTCGAACAACGAGAAGGAGCTGCCCGACGCGTTTCTGCGGCGCTGCTTTTTCCACTACATCCGCTTCCCCGAGCGCGACACGATGGAGCGGATCGTCGACGTGCACTTTCCCGGGCTGAAGCGCGAGCTGGTCCACGAAGCGCTCACCATCTTTTACGACATCCGCCAGGTGCCGGGGCTGAAGAAGAAGCCCTCGACCTCGGAACTGCTCGACTGGATCAAGCTGCTGCTGGTCGAGGATGTGACCCCCGAGGTCTTGCGCACCCGCGACCCCAACAAACTGATCCCGCCCTTGCACGGCGCCCTGCTCAAAAACGAGCAGGACGTCCACCTGTTCGAACGCCTCGCCTTCCTGCACCGCCGCGGCGAGCGGTAATGTTCATCTCGTTCTTCCTCGAATTGCGCGCCGCCAAGGTTCCGGCCTCGCTGCGCGAGTTCCTGACCCTCTTAGAGGCGATGCAGAAGCGCGTCGCCGCCTTCGACATCGACGAGTTCTACTACCTCGCCCGCACCACCCTGGTGAAGGACGAGCGCTTCCTCGACCGCTTCGACCGGGTGTTCGGCCGCTGCTTCAACGGCATCGAGACGCCCGAGGACCCCCGGAAGGAACTGCCCGAGGAATGGCTGAAGAGCCTCGCCGAGCGCTTCCTGACCCCCGAGGAGAAGGCGCAGATCCAGGCGCTCGGCGGCTGGGAGGCGCTGATGGAGACCCTGCGCCGGCGCCTTGCCGAGCAGAAGGGCCGGCACGCCGGCGGCGGCAAGTGGATCGGCACCGCCGGCACCTCGCCGTTCGGCAATTCCGGGTACAACCCGGAGGGCATCCGCATCGGCGGCAAGGGCGGCAACCGCAGCGCGGTCAAGGTGTGGGACCGGCGCGAGTACCGCAACCTCGACGACACGCTCGAACTCGGCACCCGCAACATCAAGATTGCGCTGCGCCGCCTGCGCCAGTTCGCCCGCGAAGGCGCCGAGCTCGAGCTCGACCTGCCGCAGACCATCCGCTCGACCGCGCACAATGCCGGCTGGCTCGATCTGCACCTCGTGCCGGAGCGGCACAACGCGGTGAAACTGCTGCTGTTCCTCGATGTCGGCGGGTCGATGGAAGACCATGTCCGGGTGTGCGAGGAACTGTTCTCGGCGGCGCGCGGCGAATTCAAGCACCTGGTGCATTTCTACTTCCACAACTGCCTTTACGATTCGGTGTGGAAGGATTCGCGGCGGCGCCATGTCGAGCAGATCCCGACCCTCGAGATCCTGCGCACCTACGACCCGGCGCACAAGGTGGTGCTGGTCGGCGACGCCAGCATGAGCCCCTACGAGATCGATCGCGAAGGCGGCAGCGTCGAGCGCTGGAACGACGAATCGGGCGAGACCTGGATGCGCCGCCTGCTCGATTTCTATCCCAAGGCGGTGTGGCTCAACCCGGTGCCGGAAAAATACTGGGGCGGCACCGCCAGCATCGGCATGATGCGGGCGATCATGGAAGACCGCATGTTCCCGCTGACCCTCGAAGGGATCGACCGGGCGATGCGCGCCTTGACCCGGTAGCGCCGTGAACCGGAGGAGCCGACAAGGCGCCGAGGCCGCATAGGCGCCGGACCCTTTCGCGCCCTTCGCGTTTCCTCCGCGTCCTTCGCGTTGACGTGTTCTCTCCGCTTTACGCCGCCTTCTCCTTGGCGTCCTTCGGGCGGATATAGGCGATCGCGGCATGGTCGGCGCAGTACGGCTTGCCCGGCACCGGGTGCTCGCCGCAGAAATGGAAATCGGGGTCGCCGGGGTGGCCGAGCGGCCACATGCACACCGGGCCGTTGAATTCGAAAACGATGCGGCGCGGCGCCGGCTTTACCGTGATGACCCGCGGCACCAGCCCCAGCCGATGCACCTTGCCGATCACCGCATTCTTGGTGACGCCGATGCGGCGGCCGATCTCCGCCGTCGTCACCCCCTCTTCCCATAACTTGATCAGCTGGTCGATGCGCTCGACCGTCCAGGTCATCTCCATTCCCCTGCACCCCGTATTCTGTGGCAACCCCCATTGCCGCCACAACATACGGTAACACCCTTGTGGGTGGACGCCAATAGGCATCTACATCTTGTGTCACTCCCTACCCGGTCCGCCGGTAGGTTATCACTTTTGAGAAATAGGCCGGCGTACAATCCGCGCGTGCCAGTTCCGGCCCCATCAGCCGGTCGAGATCGGTGCGCAGGTAAGACGCGTAATAGGGCTCGTGAAAGGCCAAGGGAAACCAGTCGAGCATCGCGTCGTAGCGCGGCTCGTCGCCGGTCTGCAGCGAGTCGATCAGGATCAGCGTGCCGCCCGGGCGGAGCACCCGGGCGATCTCGGAGGCGGCGCGGCGCCGCGCCCGCGGCGGCAATTCGTGGAACAGATAGAGGCAGGAGACCACGTCGATACTGGAATCCGCGAACGGCAGCGCCTCGGCATTGCCCTCGACCAGCGCGGTGCCGCGCCACGGGGCGAGCCGCCGCCGCGCCAGGGCCAGGTAGGGCCGCGACAGGTCGAGCCCGGCAACGGCGAGACGCGGGTAGTTGCGCTTGGCCTCGCGCAGGAACTCGCCGGTACCGCAGCCGATATCGACGAGGCGCGCCGCCGGGCTGCCGCCGGGATGGGCGCGCAGGGCTCGGGCCAGCGGCACGAGCCCCTGGCGCCGCATCGCCGCGGCGCCGCCGCCGAACAGCACCTCGACCTGGTAGTCGTAGCGCTCGGCCGAGGCGGCGCTGAGATAGCCGCCGCTCTGGAAATGGAATTTCTGGCGGTAGTAACGGGGGTAGCGGCGGCCCGGCGGGTCGGGCAGCAGCCGCTGCCGCCGCGGGCCGTGCCGCGCCGCATCGACCCGGCGCAGGTCGGCGAAGAAGTCGGCGGCGCGGTAGAGCCCGGCGAGCGGGCTGCCGCGCCAATCCTGCGGCGGCAGATAGAGCCCGGCCGCGATGTTGCGCCAGTCGCGCTCGAACAGGTTCCACAGATCGGCGATCAGCTCGCGACGGTCGGGATGCCGCCGCCGGCGCAGCGTCTCGGGCATCGGCAGCGGCCGCGCGATCCGCCCGGCCAGTGCCTTGTGGCCGAAGAACCAGGCGATGCGCGCCGCCTGGGCGGCGTCGAACAGGAGTCGGTCGAGGGCGTTTACCATGCTGAAAAGGGAGGTAGGCCGCGCGCCCGGCTTTGCAACGCCGCAAGCCTCGGGTTTAATTCCGCCGATCCGCGCCGGAGCACGGGAGACCACGCAGCATGCCGCGATTCCGCACGCTTGACGATCTCGATGTCGGCGGCAAGCGCGTCTTGCTGCGCGCCGACCTCAACGTTCCGGTCAAGGACGGCAAGGTCGCCGACGCGACCCGCATCGAGCGGCTGGCGCCGACCATCGAGGCGCTGCTCGGCCGCGGCGCCCGGGTCGTCGTCATGTCGCATTTCGGCCGGCCGAAAGGGGTCGACCCGGCGCAGTCGCTGCGCCCGCTGGTCGAGCCCTTGAGCCGGGCGATCGGCGGCCGCCCGGTGCATTTCGCCCCGGATTGCATCGGCGAGGCGGCCGAGCGCACGGTCGCCGGGCTGGCGCCGGGCGAGGTCGCGCTGCTGGAGAACCTGCGCTTCCACCCGGGCGAGGAGGCCAACGACCCGGAATTCGCGCGCGCGTTGGCCCGGCTCGGCGACGTCTATGTCGACGACGCGTTCTCGGCCGCGCATCGCGCCCATGCCTCGATCGCGGCGCTCGCCCACCTGTTGCCCGCCGCCGCCGGCCGCAACATGCAGGCCGAGCTCGAGGCGCTGTCGGCCGCGCTCGAACGGCCGCGCCACCCGGTCGTCGCGCTGATCGGCGGCAGCAAGGTGTCGACCAAGCTCGACCTGTTGGGCTTCATCCTGTCCAAGGTCGATTGCCTGGCGATCGGCGGGGCGATGGCCAACACCTTCCTGTTCGCCCAGGGCCGGCCGGTCGGCCGCTCGCTGTGCGAAAAGGAGCTGGCCGACACCGCCCGCGACATCCTCGACCGCGCCGCGGCGCGCGGCTGCGAGGTGATCCTGCCCGAGGACGCGGTCACCGCCGACAGGCTCGAAGCCGGCGTCGTCACCCGTACCGTCGGGGTCAACGCGGTGCCGCCGGACGCGATGATCCTCGATATCGGGCCGCAGACGGTGGCGCGCATTGCGGCCGCGCTCGCCGCTGCGCATACGCTGGTATGGAACGGGCCGGTCGGCGCCTTCGAGACCCCGCCCTTCGAGCGCGGCACCGTCGCGCTCGCCAGGAAGGTCGCCGAGCTGACCGCGGCCGGCGGGCTGATGAGCGTCGCCGGTGGCGGCGACACCGTCGCGGCGTTGGCGGCGGCAGGGGTCGGCGACCGGCTCAGCTATGTCTCGACCGCCGGCGGCGCCTTTCTCGAATGGCTCGAAGGCCGCGAACTGCCGGGCGTCGCGGCGCTCGCGACATAAGCCTCATCGCGCGGCGCGCAGCGGCGCGGCAATCCCTTGGTCGGGAATAGCGGCGCCGCCCTCGCCGCAACGGTCAGCCGTGCTGGGCGTGCCAGTAGCTGTTGCGCAGCACCTTGCCCGGCAGGGCGCCGGTGTGCCGCTTGTTCTCCAGCAGGACCTTTCCGTTGACGATCGTGTGCGAGACGCCCTCGGAGGTCTCCTTGATGCGCCAGCCGCCGGCCGGGAAGTCGTGCACGACCTCCTCCTTGCCGCATTTGACCGTGGCCGGGTCGAAGATGACGATGTCCGCCGCCATCCCCGGCCGCAGCAGCCCGCGATCGTAGAGCCCGAAGGTCGAGGCCGAATCGAAGGTCAGCCGGCGCACCGCCTGCTCCAGGGTCATCACCCGCTTTTCGCGTACCCATTCGCCGAGCAGCTTGGTCAGATAGCCGTAGCCGCCGTGGAACTGGACGTGCGCGCCGCCGTCGCCGAGGCCGATCACCGCGTTGGGGTGGGTCAGGATCTTGGTCAGCGCCTCGTCGTCGATGTTATTCTCCGCCTGCAGGAAGCGGGTTTCCAGCCGCTCCTCGACCACCAGGTCGAGGAACGCGTCGATGACGCGCTTGCCCTGGGTCTCGGCGATCTCGCCGAGCGACTTGAACTGCATCCACTTGTTCTTTTCCAGGGCCGGCTCGTTGACCCAGATATAGTTCCACCAGGTCTTGGAGATGCCGACCGCGCTGTCCGGCTTGTTGACCACCGCCTCCTCGTGCAGCTTGGCGCGCACTTCAGGGTCGGCGTAGAGCCGCAACTTTTCCTCGTCCGACATCAACAGGATCGGGTGCCAGGTCGGCAGGCCGCGGAACACCTGGGTGTTCTTCATCGTGAAGTCCTGCGTCACCCGGTTCGGGCTGCACATCGGATAGGCGCGGATGCCGAGCGCGGCGGTCTCCTCGATCCGCTTCATGTGGATTTTCCACTCGTCGGGGCGGCGCATCGTCTGCGACAGCGAATTGTAGACGACGGTGCGGCCGGTCGCCTCGGCGAGGCGGCGCATCATGCCGTCCTTCAACTCGACATACTGGCCGCCGCCGGCCTGGATCGTGCCGGTGCCCAGCTCGCGCAGCACGTCGGCGAGCGCGAAAATCTCCTGTTCGTCCGCCCACAGCGCCGGGATCAGCACGCCCTGCGGGTCGAAATGGCCCTTTTCGCGCGACACCGAAAGGCCGAGCGCGCCGGCCCGCATGCCGTCGCGGACGACGTCCTGCATCGCCTTGATCTGCGCCTCGGTGGCGCCCGGCTTCTGGCAGTCGTCGCCCATCACGTAGTGGCGCACCGCGGTGTGGCCGATCAGGTTGCCGACATTGATGCCGAGATGGCGGTCGAGCCGCTCCATGTATTGCGGGATCGATTCCCAGTCGAACTCGATGGTCTTCAGCACATCCATCGGAATCGCTTCGACATAGGAGAGGAACTCGGCAAGCCGCTCTTCGCCGCCTTTCCTGACCGGCGCCAGGCTCAACGAGCAGTTGCCGAAGATCACCGTCGTGGCGCCGTGCTCGGGCGAAAAGGTGCACAGCGGGTCCCAGGTGACCTGGGCGTCGTAATGGCAATGGTTGTCGATGAAGCCCGGCGCGACCGCCTGGCCGCCGGCGTCGATGGTGCGGTCGGCGACCCCGGACAATTTGCCGAGCTCGGCCACCTTGCCGTCCTTGACCCCGACATCGCCGCGGAAGGCGGGCATGCCCGAGCCGTCGACAATGAGGCCGTTCTTGATCAAGAGGTCGTACGCCATCGCCATCCCTCCTTCCGGTTCCCGTGCGACTGTATCACGCAGGAAACGGGCGAGATGCGCGAATTTTGCCGGCCGCCCCTACCGGTTGAGCCAGCGCCGGGCGAAGCCGAGCAGCCCTTGCGGCAGGAAAATGACGATGGCGATGAAGATGACGCCGAGCGGGATCAGGTAGAATTCGGTGAAGAAGCGCGAGAACCCCTCGCGCAGCACGAGGAAGAAGCCGGCGCCGACCAGCGGCCCGACCAGCGTGCCGATGCCGCCGATGACGTTGTAGATGACGGTCTCGCCGGAGACGAGAAAGAACACGAAATCGGGCGCGGCGAACTGGTTCTGGATCGCGTAGAGCACCCCGGCGAGCCCGGCGAACAGGCCGGACAGCATCACCGCGACGATCTTGTAGCGCTCGACCGGATAGCCGATCGCCCGGGTGCGCGCCTCGTTCTCGCGGATCGACTGCAGCACCATGCCGAACGGCGACTGGGTGATGCGCCGCAGGATCAGATACGAGCCGGCAACCACCGCGAGCACGAACCAGTGCAATGCCGCCGGGGTCAGCGGGATCGAGAACAGGCCGGGGATCGCCAGCGCCGGCCGGCGGAAGTTGAGCCCGTTCTCGCCGCCGGTCAGGTTGGTCGAGGTGAAGATGATGACGTAGAAGATCTGCGAGAAGATCAAGGTCGTGATCGCGAAATAGATGTCCCTGAGCCGGGTCGAGAAATAGGCGACGAAGGCGGCGACCGCGGCGGCGGCGGCAAGGCCGTAGAACAGGGCGAGCCACAGGCTCGGCGGCCGCGTCGTCAGCAGCGCCGCGGCGGCGCCGTACATGCCGAGGCCGAAAAACGCCGAATGCCCGAACGAGACCATGCCGGTGTAGCCGATCAACAGGTCGGACGACATCGCCAACAGGCCCCAGATCAGAATCTCGGTGAGAAAGCGCCGCCAGAACTCGGGCAAGACCAGCGGCGCCGCGGTCAACAGGGCGAGGACGACGGCGAACCCCAGCCAGTAGATCAGCAGGCGGCGGTCCCTCATTTCGGCGTCGCCACGAACAGCCCGGTCGGGCGGAACAGCAGGGTCAGGATCAGCGCGACGAAGCTGACGATCACCGCCTGCGACGGGCTGACCCACAGCGAGGCATAGGCTTCGAGCAGGCTGATGAAGATCGCGGCGAGGACCGAGCCGCCGAGATTGCCCATGCCGCCGACGACGACGACGATGAACGCCTTCAGCACCCAGTCGATACCCATCGCATAGTTGACCCCGACGGTCGGGCCGTAGAGCACGCCGCTCGCCGCCGCCATCGCCGAGCCGATCGCGAACACGCCGGCCAGCACCCACGGCACCGGGATGCCCATCGCCTGGGCCATCACCCGGTCCTGCGTCGTCGCCCGGATCCAGATGCCGTAGGTGCCGTATTTGAGGAACAGCCACAGCCCGCCCATGATCGCGCCGGCAAGCGCGGCGATGACCAGCCGGTAGTACGGGTAGTCGAGGTAGAACAGCGAGAAATGGCCGGTGATCGGCTCCTGGATTTTGCGCGCCGCCGGGCCGAACTGCCACAGCGCATAGTTCTGCAGCACCAGCGAGACGCCGAAAGTGGCGAGGATCGTCGTCAGCGGGTCGCGCCCGAGCAGCGGCCGCAGCGTCACCAGGTAGATCGCCGCGCCGAGCAGCGCGATGACCAGGCTGGCGGCGACGAAGGCGAGCCAGAAGCTGCCGGTCGCCGACAGGGTCAGCACCCCGACATAGGCGCCGAGCATGAACAGCTCGCCATGCGCGAAGTTAACCACGTCCATGATGCCGAAGATCAGGGTCAGCCCGGAGGCGACCAGCGCCAGGATCATGCCGGTGACGATGCCGTTGATCGTCTGGATCAGGATCTGGTCGATGAGGTCCATGTCAGACGCCGAGATAGCGGTGGATGACCGGGTCGTCGACCCGCAGGTCGGCGGCCCGCGCGTGGTGCCGCACCTCGCCCTTCTCGATGAAGTAGATGCGCTCGCCGGCTTCGAGGGTCAGCGGCACGTTCTGCTCGACCAGCAGCACCGCCACGCCGTCGGCGTGGAGGGCGGCGATGATCTCGCGGATCTGCGAGACCATGCGCGGCATCAGCCCTTCGGTCGGCTCGTCGAGCAGGATGATCTTGGGTTCGAGCATCATCGCCCGGGCGATCGCCAGCATCTGCTGTTCCCCGCCCGAGAGGGTGCCGCCGAGCTGGTTGCGCCGCTCGGCGAGGCGCGGGAAAAACGCGAACAGCTTGTCGACCAGCTCGGCCTTGCGCGCCTTCGAGACGCCGTGCCGGTCGAGCCCGGTGCGCAGGTTCTCCATCACCGTCAGGAGCGGGAAGATGCGGCGGTCTTCCGGGACGTAGCCGATGCCGAGCCGGGCCAGGCGGTGCGCCGGCAGGGCGGTGATCGCCCGCCCGTCGAAGCGTACCGCGCCTTGGCTGACCCGCACCAGCCCGGCGATCGCCTTCAGCGTCGTGCTCTTGCCGACCCCGTTGCGGCCGAGCAGCCCGACCACCTCGCCGCGCCCGACCGACAGCGAGACGCCGTTGAGGATGTGGCTCTTGCCGTAATAGGTGTGGATGCCCTCGACCGAGAGCAGCGGGTCGGCGGGGGCCGCCGCTATCGCCGCCGCCGCGCTCATGTCTTCAGGTAGACTTCGTGGACCCGGGGGTTCTGCTGGATCTCGGCGGGCGTCCCCTCGGCGAGGACGGCGCCGTAATGCAGCACGGTGATGCGCTGGGCGAGGCCCATCACCACCTCCATGTCGTGCTCGACGATCAGGATCGTCAGCTCCTTGGCGATGCGCCGCACCAATTCGACCGTCTCGTGCGTCTCGGCCGCGCTCATCCCCGCGGTCGGCTCGTCGAGACAGAGAAGCTGCGGCTCGGTCGCCAGCGCAATCGCGATCTCCAAGGTGCGCTGCTCGCCGTGCGACAGGTTGGCGGCGAGCTCGTCGGCCTTGGCCGCCAGGCCGACCGCTTCGAGCGCCGCCTCGGCCTTGTCGATCAGGTCGCGGAAGGCGCGGTGGTGCGACAGAAAATTCCAGGCGTGGCGGCGCGACTGGGCGGCGATCCGGACGTTTTCGAGGGCGGTCGCGTTGGGCAGCACGTTGGTGATCTGGTACGAGCGGGCGATGCCGCGCTGCGACACCAGGTTGGGCGGCAGGCCGGTGATGTCGTGGCCGGCGAAGCTGATGGTGCCGGCGCTCGGCCGCAGCACCCCGGTCAGGCAGTTGAAAAAGGTGCTCTTGCCGGCGCCGTTCGGTCCGATGATGGCGCGGATCTCGCCGCGGGCGACGGCGAAATCGACGTTGTCGAGCGCGGTCAGCCCGCCGAAGCGGACGGTCAGCCCGGCGGTGCGCAACAGCGGGGCGGCGCCGTCCGGGGCGGGCTCGGCCCGGGACGGCGCCGCGGGTGCGGGTTCGGCGGTCACTTAGGCGAAGGTGCAGGCCGGGGGCACGATCGTCTTTTCCTTCGGCACCGTCTCGAGGATGTGGAACTTGCTGTCCTTCACGTCGAAGATGAACTCGCGCACGAAAGCCTGGTGGTCCTCCTTGCGCAGGGTCTTGTCGCCCTGGGGGAAGTCGTAGCCTTCCTTCATCTCGAGCCCTTCGAGCGCGGCGATCAGCTTGTCGGTATCGGCGCGGCCCTGGAACTTCGACTTCTCGATGCCCAGCTTGAGGCAATTCATCGCCTCGAAATTCGATTGCACATAGCGGTCGGGCAGCGGGCCGGACGGGTCGATCGCCTTCATCCGCTTCAGCGCCTCTTCGAAGAACGCCTTGTGGTACGGCGTGTTGAGCGGCCCTTCGAGCAGCGGCAGATAGCGGTTGATGCCGACGAACCCGTCGATCTTGTTGCCGAGCCCCGGCAGGTTGGTCGACTCGCAGACCGCGCCGTCGCCGGCCAGCTTGTACTTCTTGCTGAGGCCGAGATCGTAGGCCTGGTTGCCGATCGTCACCCCGTCCTTGCCGAAGAAGATCAGGAACAGCCCGTCGAAATCGCCGCCGATCTTCGACAGGAACGGCGTCATGTCGGCGGTGCCGATCGGGATGCCGGTGGTGCCGACGACGCTGCCGCCGTTCTTCTTGATCTGCTCGGCATAGGCGTCGCGGGTGCTCTGGCCCCAGGCGTAATCGGCAAAGGCGATGTGCCACTTCTTGCCCATCTTGACGAGATAAGGTCCGAACGCCACCGCCTGGGCCGGCGCATAGTCGTAGGGGCGGAAGCTGTAGCGGCTGCACTTGGTCGTCGTGATCGTCGTGTCGAGGCACACCCCGATCATGTTGACGACCTTGTTGTCCTCGTAGGTCGGCATGCAGGCGAGGCAGATGTTCGACAACTCGCCGCCGACGCAGGCATCGACCTTGTCCTCGACCAGCACCTTCTCGACCTTGCGGCGGCCGACATCCGGCTTCGACTCGTCGTCCTCGACGATCAGCTTGACCTCGCGGCCGAGGATGCCGCCGTCCTTGTTGATGCGGTCGACCGCCATCTGGCAGCCGACCAGCGCACTCTTGCCGACCGCCGCCCCGGCCCCGGTCAGGCAGTGGACGCTGCCGATCTTGTACGGCGCCGAGACCGCCAGCGCGTAGCGCAGCGGCGCCGGGGCAAACAACGCCGCGCCGCTCGCCCCGGCGAGCTTCAGCATGCGGCGGCGGGTGGTCGGTTTGCGGTTACGCGCATCGCGGTTCATGTGCCTCTCCCTGCCCTGTTCGTACGCAACTCTTGTGCCGGATGCGGGGCGCCGCCGCAAGCCGCCGCGCGCCGCCGCAGCCGTTTCTTTTACGCGAGGCGCGTCACCCTTCGTTGCCCATCACGATGGTGCCCGAGGCGGCGAACATGCCGCCGACGCCGTGGCACACCGAGATTTTCGCGCCCGGCACCTGGGCCGGGGCGATGCCGCGCAGCTGCCGCACGCTTTCCTGCAGGGCATACATCCCGTACATGCCGGAATGCATGTAGCTGAGCCCGCCGCCGTTGGTGTTGAGCGGCAGCTTGCCGCCCGGCGCGGTGTTGCGCTCCCAGATGAAGGCGGCCGCCTCGCCGCGCTTGCAGAAGCCGAGGTCTTCGAGGCCGTAGATCGGCAGGTGGGCGAAGGCGTCGTAGATCATCAGGTGGTCGACGTCGGCGTGGCTGATGCCGGCCTCGGCGAAGGCCTGGGCACCGGCGACGCGGAAGGCGCGCGACGAGGTGAAATCCTCCATCTGGCTGACCATCGGCGTCTCGACGCTCTCGCCGGTGCCGAGCAGGTAGACCGGCTTGTGCGGAAAGTCGCGGGCCCGCTCCCGCGCCACCAGGATCAAGGCGCCGCCGCCGTCGGTGACGAGGCAGCACTGCAGCAGCCGGAACGGATAGGCGATCATCCGCGAATTGAGCACGTCGTCGACGGTGATCGGGTCGCGGAAGGTGGCGCGCGGGTTCTTTGCCGCCCACTCGCGCTGGATCACCGAGACCATCGCGAGCTGCTCGTGGGTCAGCCCGTAGGTCTTCATGTAGCGCAGCACCGGGATGGTGAACAGCGTCGGCGGTCCCAGCGGCCCGTACGGCGCCTCGAACTGGCCGGCGAGGCTGGCCGGCGAGGTCGCCGGCCGGGTGCGGCCGATGCCCGAGCGGCCGCTCTCGCCGTGGGTGATCAGCACGGTGCGGCACAGCCCGCTCTCGATCGCCGCGGCGGCGTGGCGGACATGGATCATGAACGAGCAGCCGCCGACCGCGGTGCCGTCGACCCATTTCGGGGTCAGGCCGAGATAGTGCGCCACCGTGGTCGGTGTCTCGCCGGCGGTGGCGATGCCGTCGATGTCGGACGGCTTCAGCCCGGCGTCCGTCATCGCGTTGAGCGCGGCGTCGGCGTGCAGGCCGATCTGCGACAGGTTGCCGATGCGGCCGAGCTCGGTGGTCTCGGCGGCGCCGACGATGGCGATCGATTTCGGCTTCATCGCCTCACCTCCCGGCCGGACGGAACAGCGGCAGGGTGATCTCGTCGTCGAGCCTCTCGAAGGCGACCTCGACCGGCATGTCGAGAACCAGCGCCTCCGGCGTCTGCGGGCAATCGACGATATTGGTCATCAGCCGCGGCCCCTCCTCCAGCTCGACCACGGCGATCGCGTAAGGCGGGGTGAAGCCGGGGACCGGCCGGTGGTGGATCACGTAGCTGTACAGCCGCCCCCGGCCGCTCGCGCGGAACACGCCGACATCGCGGCTGGCGCAGGCGGGGCAGAACGGGCGCGGCGGGAAATAGGTCTTGCCGCAGGCGTTACAGCGCTGCAGGCGCAATTCGCCCGCCCTGGTGCCGTCCCAGAAATGCTGCGTCTCCGGCGTCGGCTGCGGCCGCGGGCGCTGTCCTTCGGGCATCGTCGACCCCTCTCGATGGCTTCAGATCGAGTTTGACGCGGCGCCGCGCTTGCGGCAAACATGACGTGTGCTGCACTGCACAATGGAGGGTTCCGATGATCACGCCTTCCTATGTCCGCACCATGGCGGCCTACAATGCCGAGATGAACCGCCGCCTCTACGGCGCCGCCTCGCGCCTCGGCGAGGCCGAGCGGCGGCGCGACCGCGGCGCCTTCTGGCACTCGATCCACGGCACGCTGTCGCATATTTTATGGGGCGATTCCCAATGGATGTCGCGCTTTGACGGGTGGGAGCGGCCGGCGACGCCGATCCGGGAAAGCGACCGGTTCGTCGCGGACTACGCCGAGTTGTGCGCGCGCCGCGACAAGGCCGACGCCGACATCGCGCGCTGGGCCGACAAGGTCGACGACGCCTGGCTCAACGCCGACCTGACCTGGTTCAGTGGTGCGGCGCAGCGCGAGATCAGCGCGCCGAAGCGCTTTCTCGTCGCCCATTTCTTCAATCACCAAACGCACCACCGCGGCCAGGTCCACGCGATGCTGACCGCGGCCGGCGAGAAGACCGACGACACCGACCTGTTCCTGGTGCTGCCCGGCATGATCGCTTGACCGGGAAGCGGCAACGGCGCGCTCCGTCCCGCCGGGCGCAGAGGCGCCGGAGCCGGGTGCTCCGATCCGGAAGTTCGCTCCGTTTCGGCGGAAGCGTCATTGCGGGCGCGAGCGGAGCTATCCCCCGCCTTTCGGCAGCGGCACCGCCCTAGAGGACCTTGCCCTTGTTCATCGCCGTCTCCGCGTGCGGTGGCAGGATAGATAGGGCCGCCGCCCGGGCCGCGTCAATGGGCGAGCAGGCGGAAGTCGAACACCGGAGCGTTCGGCTCGCGGTTGAACAATTCGGCGCCGAGCTCCCGGCCGCCCGGTCTGACCGGTCGAGGCGGCGGGCCAAGGTGCCGAGCCAATTCCTCAACCTGCGCAACATCCCTGCCTCCCCGCCTGCCCCGCCGCTCCCATCTATCGGATTATTCCACCGCGGATGGGATGCGGGCGATGGCGAAGACGCGGATAGAGCACGACAGCCTCGGCGAGGTCGCGGTCCCGGCCGATCGGCTGTGGGGCGCGCAGACGCAGCGCTCGCTGGAGAATTTCGCGATCGGGCGCGGCCGGTTCGTCTGGGGCCGCGGGGTCGTCCGCGCGCTCGGCATCGTCAAAGCGGCCTGCGCCGAGGCGAACCGGCGGCTCGGCGCGCTGCCGCCGGACAAGGCGGCGGCGATCGTCCGCGCCGCCGGCGAGGTCGCCGCCGGCCGCCACGACGGGGAATTTCCGCTGGTCGTGTTCCAGACCGGCTCGGGCACCCAGACCAATATGAACGCCAACGAGGTGATCGCCCGCCTTGCCGGCCCCGGGATTCACCCCAACGACGACGTCAACCGCAGCCAGTCGTCGAACGACGCGTTTCCCGCGGTCATGCACATCGCCGCGGTCGAGGCGATCGCCGGCGAGCTGCTGCCGGCGGTGCGCGAATTGCGCGACGCGCTCGCCGCCCGCGGCGCGGCCCTCGGCGGCATCGTCATCGTCGGCCGCACCCATCTGATGGATGCGACGCCGCTGACCCTCGGCCAGGTGTTTTCCGGCTGGACGGCGCAGCTCGACGCCGCCGCGGCGGCGATCGCGGCGAGCCTCGACGGGCTTTACGAGCTGCCGCTCGGCGGCACCGCCGTCGGCACCGGGCTCAACGCGCCGGCGCGCTTCGGCGAGGTCGCCGCCGGCTGCGTCGCCGCCGCCACCGGCCGCCCGTTCCGCCCCGCCGCCAACCTGTTCGCGCTCGGCTCGGCGCACGACGCGATGGTCGCGGCCAGCGCGGCGCTGCGCGGCCTCGCCGCGGCGCTGCTGAAGATCGCCAACGACATCCGCTGGTACGCCTCCGGGCCGCGCGCCGGGCTCGGCGAGTTGGTGCTGCCCGAGAACGAGCCGGGCTCGTCGATCATGCCGGGCAAGGTGAACCCGACGCAGTGCGAGGCGCTGGCGATGGTCGCGGTGCAGGTGTTCGGCAACGACCACGCCGTCGCTTTCGCCGGCAGCCAGGGCAGTTTCCAGCTCAACGCCTACAAGCCGATCATCCTGCACAACGTGCTGGAATCGGCCGAGCTGCTCGCCGATGCGTGCCGGTCCTTCGCCGTCCGCTGCGCCGCCGGCATCGCCGCCAACGAGCCCCGCATCCGCGCCCATCTCGACAATTCGCTGATGCTGGTGACCGCGCTGTCGCCGCATATCGGCTACGAGAAGGCGGCCGAGATCGCCCGCCTCGCCCACCGCGACGGCCTCAGCCTGCGCGAGGCGGCGTTGCGCCTCGGCTATGTCAGCGCCGAGGAGTTCGCGGCCTGGGTGCGGCCGGAGGACATGACCCGGCCGTCATGCTAGCCTCGCCCCGGCTCCACTTCCCGGCGAGGCGCGCATGCCGTTCGACGACCGCTTCGGCCTGCCGCTGACCGCCGCTTCGGCGACGGCGGCAGCGGATTACGCAGCCGGGCTCGACCTGATGCTGGCGGCCAATTTCGGCGCCGAGGCGCGGCTCGACCGGGCGCTCGCCGCCGATCCCGAATTCGCCCTGGCGCACATCGCCCGGGCGCGGCTGTTGCAGGTCCAGGCGCGCCTGCCCGAGGCGCGCGCCGCCGCCGCCGCGGCGCGGGCCCTCGCCGGGCGGGTGACGCCGCGCGAGGCCCGCCACATCGAGACCGTGGCGCTCGCCATCGACGGCGCCGGGCCGCAGGCGCTGGCCTCGCTCGAGGCGCACGTCGCCGAATACCCGCGCGACGCGTTGGTCTTGTCGCTGGCGCTCGGCGTGTTCGGCCTGCTCGGCTTCAGCGGTCGGCGCGACCATCACGAGGCGCAGCTTGCGCTGCTGCTGCACCTTGCGCCGCATTGGGGCGAGGACTGGTGGTTTCTCACCTATCTCGGCTGGGCGCGCATCGAGACCGGCGCCGTCGCCGCGGGGATGCGCGAGGTCGAGCGCGCCCTGGCCGGCAATCCGGCCAACGCCTACGCCGCCCACGCCTGCGCCCACGGCTATTACGAGGCCGGAAACCCCGCCGCCGGCGCCGCCTTTGTCGCCGACTGGCTGCCCGGCTACGACCGCCGCGGCCAGCTGCACGGCCATTTGGCGTGGCACCTGGCGCTGTTCGAGCTGGCCCAGGGCAACGACGCGCGCGCCCGCGCCCTCTATGCCGAGGCGGTGCGGCCCGCCGTCTCGCATGCGCCGCCGCTGTTCAGCCTCGCCGACGCGGCCTCGTTCCTGTGGCGCTGGCAGATCTACGACCCGTCCCGGCCGCGCGATCCGGGCTGGGGCGAGGTCGCCGCCCATGCCGCGCGCCATTTCCCCACCGCCGGGCTGCATTTCGCCGACATTCACGCCGCCCTCGCCGAGGGCGCCGAGGCGGCCGAAGCGCGGGCGGCACAGTGCCGCGATCGCCTCGCCGCCGGCAAGCTGCCGCAAGGCGCCGTCGTTGCCGAGCTGTGCGCCGCCGCAGCCGCCTTCGTCCGCGGCGATTACGGCGCCGCCGTCGCGCTGTTCGAGCGCGCTTTGCCCGAGCTCGACCGGGTCGGCGGCAGCCACGCCCAGCGCGAGGTCTTCGAGGACACCTTCATCGTCGCCTGCCTCGCCGCCGGACAGCGGGAAAAGGCGGCGGCGCGGCTCGATCGGCGCCTTGCCCGGCGGCCCTCGGCGCGCGACCGCGCCTGGCGGGCCGCCGCCCGCGCCTGAGACCCGGAGGAAACAACATGCTGTTCACCTGCCTGCCCGCCGGCGCCCGCATCGCCGGCCGCTTTCCCGGCCCGAGCCATCCGCGCGGAAAATGGTTTACCGTCGACATCCATTGCCACGTCCATCTCGACCAGGCCGACGAGATGGTCAGGCCGTTCTGGACCGCCGAGCGCGACGCGACGATGCGCTTTGCCAACGAGCGCACCCGCGCGGTACAGGCCGAGCAGATGCGGCGCACCCACGGCCAGCTCACTTCGGTCGAGCAGCGCCTCGCCGACATGGACGTCATGGGCATCGACATCCAGGCCGTCTCGCCGGCCCCGGTGCAGATGTTCTACTGGACCGAGCCGGAGCTCGGCCTCGCCACGGCGCAGGCGGTCAACGACAACATTGCCGCCATCGTCGCCCGCCATCCCGACCGCTTCGTCGGGCTCGGCACCATCCCCTTCCAGGCGCCGGAACTGGCGATCCGCGAATTGGAGCGGATCACCCGGTCGCTCGGCCTGCGCGGCATCGAGATCTCGTCGAACGTCGACGGCACCGATTTTTCCGACCCCAAATTCCGCCCGATCTTCCAGCGCTGCGAGGAGCTCGGCACGCTGCTGTTCATGCATCCGTCAGGGTTCACCGACGGGCGCCGCTTTGCCGACCACTACTTCAGCAACGTCATCGGCATCCCGCTCGAATCGACGATCGCGGTGCACCACCTGATCTTCGGCGGCGTGCTCGACGCTTATCCAGGGCTGAAAATCGTCGTCGCCCATGGCGGCGGCTACCTGCCGGCCTATTCGGGGCGGATCGACCACGGCGCCGCCGCCCGGCCGGATTGCTGCGAGCACCTGAAGCAGGACCCGACCGCCTATCTGAAGCGGCTGCATTTCGACACGATGGTGTTCACCCACCACCAGCTCGAATACCTGGTGCGGCTCTACGGCGCCGAGCACGTGCTGATGGGCACCGACTACCCCTACGACATGGGCGAGACCGACCCGATCGGCTTCATCGAGCGTGCGCCCGGGCTCAGCGACGCCGAGCGCCGGGCGATTTTCGGCGGCAACGCGGCGCGGCTGCTCGGCATTGCGGCGCCGCCCGGCTGACGCCGCCCGGAACCTTGCGCGCGCACGGATCGTTGGCCGTTCGCACGCAAGGTTATAGGGCGGGACGGACCATGCGCCTGATCATTCTGATCATCCTGATCATTCTGCTGCTCGCCGCGCTGCCGACCTGGCCCTACAGCACCGGCTGGGGCTACTACCCCTCGGGCGGGCTCGGTATCCTCATCATCATCGTCATCATCCTGTTGCTGTTATAGCGGGGCGGCGGGGCGGCGGGGCGGCGTTGACAGCCGCCGCCCTTCGCCCGCACCCTTCCGCGAGGTTCGGCTTGCGGGAGGAACGGCGATGGACGGCGGCGGCGACGGCCTGGTGCTCTACAGCACGGCGGATAAGATCGCGACGATCACGCTGAACCGGCCCGACAAGCTCAACGCGGTCAGCGACGACGTCGTCGCCGCCCTCGCCGAGGCGCTGCGCCGCTTCGACCTCGACGACGCGGCCGAGGTGGCGATCCTCAACGGCGCCGGCCGCGCCTTTTCCAGCGGCGCCGACGTGCGCCAGCGCCAGCTGCGCAGCCGCGAGGAGTTCGAAAAGCTCGGCGGGCCGCAAGGCTGGGGCACCAACTCGGCCGACCTGCTGACCCGCGCGGTCAACTGGAAGCCGGTGGTGGCCGCGGTGCACGGCTATGTCATGGGGCTGGCGCTCGGCCTCACCCTCGAATGCGACCTGATCGTCGCCGCCGAGGGCACCCGCTTTCAGCTCACCGAGACCTCGCGCGGGCTCGGCGCATCGCGCTACTGGGCCTTGTTCCACTTCCGCGGCGCCGGCGCGTTCGGCGACGAGGTCGCGCTGACCGGCCGCTTCTTCACCGCCGAGGAGGGCTTCAAGGCCGGCCTGTTCAACCGGCTGGCGCCGGCGGGCAAGCACCTCGAGGTGGCGCGCGAGCTGGCGCTTGAGGTCGCCAAGAACCCGCCGCTGAGCGTGCGCACGACGGTGCGCACCCGGCGCTGGTACCTGGAGCGCGCCGCCAAGGAGGCGCAGTTCATGGCGGCGCCGTTCAAGCTCTACCTCACCGAGGACTTCCAGGAAGCGGCGCGGGCCTTCGCCGAGAAGCGCCAGCCGCGCGGCTTCAAGGGAAGGTGATGGCCCCGGCCGACAACCGCAGCCGCGCCAACTACCCGCTGGCCGGCGTCACCGTGCTCGATTTCGGCCAGGTCTACCAGGGTCCCTATGCGACGCTGCTGATGGCCAAGGCGGGGGCCGACGTCATCAAGATCGAACCGCCCCAGGGCGAACCGCTGCGCCGCCGCGCCCCGCCGGGCAAGAGCACGACCTTTCCGATCGCGATGCTCAACGGCAACAAGCGCGCGATCACCCTCAACCTCAAGGAGCCGCGCGGCCGCGACCTGCTGTTCCGCCTGGTCGAGCGGGCCGACGTGCTGCTCGAAAACTTCGCCCCGGGGGTGATGGACCGGCTCGGCGTCGGCTGGTCGGTCTTGCACGAGATCAACCCGCGCCTCGTCTATGCTTCGGGCTCCGGTTACGGGCTCAGCGGCCCCGACCGCGACAACCTGGCGATGGACCTGACCATCCAGGCGGTGTGCGGGCTGATCAGCACGACCGGCTTTCCCGACGGCCCGCCGGTCAAGGCGGGACCCGCGGTCGTCGATTTTCTCAGCGGCATCCACCTCTACGCCGCGGTGCTGACCGCGCTGTACGAGCGCGAGCACACCGGCCGCGGCCGCCTCGTCGAGGTGGCGATGGAGGAGGCCGCCTATGCGACGCTGACCTCGCCGCTGGAAGCCTACGTCACCACCGGCAAGGTGCCGCCGCGCACCGGCAACGCCAGCCACGGCCGCGTCCCGCTCAACGTCTATCCGGCGCGCGACGGCTATGTCGCGATGAACATCGCGGTCGAGGAGCACTGGCACAACCTGCTGAAGGCGATGGGCCGCGAGGAGTTGCGCGACGACCCGCGCTTCGCGAACAACGCCGCCCGCGTCCGTCACCGCGAGGCGGTCGATGCGGCGATCGCCGAATGGACGCGGACGCTCGGCAAGATGGAAATTTTCCGCATCGCCAAGCGCCTGCGCATTCCGCTGGCGCCGGTGCGCGAGGTCGACGAGGTGATGCACGACCCGCACATGCACGAGCGCGGCATGCTCGAATGGATCGAGCACGACGAGATCGGGCGCATCGTCGTGCCCAACACGCCGCTGCGGGTGCACGGCGCCGACAAGGTGCCGACCGCCCCGAGCCCCAAGCTCGGCCAGCACAATGTCGAGGTCTACGGCGAAAAGCTCGGCCTCTCGCCGGCCGACATTGCCGAATTGAAGGACGCCGGCGTCATCTGAAGGAGCCCCCGATGCCCCTGCTCCACGAGATTCGCGGCCACGTCGCGATCATCACCCTGTCGCGGCCGCAGGCGCGCAACGCCTGGGGCGCCGATTACAATGACGGGCTCAAGACGCTGCTGCCGCAGCTCGAAGACGACCGCGCCGTCCGCTGCGTCATCCTCACCGGCGACGACGCCGGCGGCGCCTTCAGCGCCGGCGCCAACATCAAGGACCCGAAGACCCACTCGACCGAATCGATCGCCGACTTCATCGAGGATTTGCCGCGGCGACGCCGCTATCAGGCGATGAACCTGCTCAGCGACTTCTCCAAGCCGCTCGTCGCCGCGGTCAACGGCTACGCCGTCGGCATCGGCTGCATCGTGACCTATTGCTGCGACCTGATCGTCGCCTCGGAGCGCGCCGAGTGGCGCCTGCCCCAGGTCGGGCTCGGCATCCTGCCGGCGCAGGGCGGCACGGTGCGGCTGGCGCGCTGGGTCGGCCGCGGCCAGGCGATGAAGCTGGCGCTCGGCTTTCCGTTGAAAGCCGAGGAAGCCTATCGCATCGGCCTGGCGCAGTTCCTGGTGCCGCACGAAGCGCTGATGGCCAAGGCGCTGGAGGTCGCCGAGCACATCGCCGCGCTGCCGCCGCTGGCTGCGCGGCTGGCCAAGGAATCGGTCGCCTTCGGGCTCGACGTGCCGCTGCGCGAGGCGGCCAACGCCGATCTTTACCGCTTCATGGCGCTGGAGCTGACCGAGGACAAGAAGGAGAGCCACCAGGCCTGGCGCGAGCGCCGCAAGCCGGTGCTGAAAGGCCGTTGAGGCGGCCCGATGCCATGATAGGCTAATGCGATAAAGCAAAACTTTATCGGGGACACGCCATCATGACAGACGCCGCGATCACCTATTCCGAGGCTGAGCATCGCGCCCATTTGCGGCGCGCGGTCATCGCCAGCACGGTCGGCACGACGATCGAGTGGTACGACTTCCTGATGTACAGCATCGTCACCGGGCTGGTGTTCGGGAAGCTGTTCTTTCCCGGCAGCGACCCGATGGTCAGCACCTTGCAGGCGTTCGGCGTGTTCTTCATCGGCTTTGTCGCGCGGCCGATCGGCGCGGCGATCTTCGGCCATTACGGCGACCGCATCGGCCGCAAGGCGACGCTGATCGTCACCCTGTTGATGACCGGCATCGCCACCGCCGCGGTCGGCCTGGTGCCCGGCTACGATTCGATCGGCATCTGGGGCGGCGTCATCCTGACCGTGCTGCGCCTGATCCAGGGCATCGGCGTCGGCGGCGAGTGGGGCGGCTCGGTCCTGCTCGCGATGGAATGGGCGCGCACCAACAAGAACCGCGGCTTCATCGCCTCGTGGCCGCAATTCGGCGCCCCGGCGGGGCTGTGCCTCGCCAATATCGCCGTCCTCGTGTTCAGCGAGATTTCCGGGGACAAGTTTCTGGTCTGGGGCTGGCGCATCCCCTTCCTGCTCAGCATCGTCATGGTCGGGGTCGGGCTGTACATCCGTCTCGGCATCCTCGAGACCCCGGTGTTTCAGCGCGTCGTCGCCGAGAACCGGGTCGAGCGGGCGCCGACCCTGGAAGTGCTCAAGCGCCAGCCGAAGGAGGTAATCCTGACCGCGCTGCTGCGCCTGGCCGAGCAATCCCCCGGCTACATCTTCAACGCCTTTGTCTTCAGCTACGGCACGACGGTGATCGGCGCCTCGCGCAACCTGCTCCTGTTCGGGCTGATGGTCTCGACCGCGCTCGGCTTTCTCTGGGTGACGGTGGCCGGGGCGCTGTCCGACCGCATCGGCCGGCGCCGCATGTACATCATCGGCTGCATCTTTGTCGCCGCCTTCACCTTCGTCTATTTCGCGATGCTCGACACCCGCGACTCGACGCTGATCTTCATCGCGGTGGCGCTGTCGTTCATCCCGGTGATGACGATGTACGGTCCCGAGGCGGCGCTGATCGCCGAGGCGTTCACCCCGCGCCTGCGCTACAGCGGCTCCTCGCTCGGCTACCAGCTCGCCTCGATCATCGCCGGCGGACCGGCGCCGTTCATCTCGACCTGGCTGTTCGCCACCTATCACTCGACCTTCCCGATCGGCATCTACGTCGTCGTCTGCGCGGTCATCAGCATCGCCTCGACCTTGATGCTGCCCGACTACACCAACCGGGAGATCTCGACCGAACGGGTCTACGAAAGCGCCTGAGCGCCGCCGGCACGAACACGGTTTCGTGAGCGGGGCAGGTCTGTTACCGTCCTCGGGTTCCAACAAGACCAAGAAAACAAGGAGACAAACCCAAGAAACAGAACCGAGGAGACCCCACGATGACGGTAACTTCGCCTGCCGTCGGCGCCCTTTCCGACGCCGAACACAGGTCGCAGCTGCGCCGCGCCCTCATTGCCAGCACGGTCGGCACGACGATCGAATGGTACGATTTCCTGCTCTACGGCACCGTCAGCGCCTTGGTCTTCGGACCGCTCTACTTCCCCAAATCCGACCCGCTGATGGGGGTGCTCGAAGCCTTCGGCGTGTTCTTCATCGGCTTTGTCGGGCGGCCGATTGGCGCCGCCATCTTCGGCCATTGGGGCGACCGCATCGGCCGCAAGGCAACGCTGATCGCCACCCTGCTGGTCACCGGCATCGCCACCTTCTGCGTCGGTCTGGTGCCGACCTACGACAGGATCGGCATGTGGGGCGCGGTGCTCTTGACCGTCATCCGCCTGATCCAGGGCATCGGCGTCGGCGGCGAATGGGGCGGCTCGGTGCTGCTGGCGATGGAATGGGCCCGCTCGACGAGGAATCGCGGGCTGCTCTCGGCCTGGCCGCAATTCGGCGCGCCGTGCGGGCTGTTCCTGGCGAACTGCGCGGTGCTCGGCTTCAGCGCCCTGTCGGGTGACCAGTTCACCGCCTGGGGCTGGCGCATCCCGTTCTTCCTCAGCGCGATCATGGTGGTGATCGGCCTGTGGATCCGCCTCGGCATCTACGAGACGCCGGTGTTTCAGCGGGTCATCGCCGAGGAGCGCGTCGAGCGCGTGCCGGTCCTCGAGGTGCTGCGCCGCCAGCCCAAGCAGGTCATCCTGTCGGCCCTGCTGCGCATGCCGGAGCAGGCGCCGGGCTATATCGTCGGCGCCTTCATCTTCACCTACGGCACGACGGTGCTGCACCAGAGCCGCGACTTCCTGCTCGCCGCGGTGATCACCCAGACCGTGCTCGGCTTTCTCTGGGTGGTGTTCGCCGGCGCGCTGTCGGACAGGATCGGCCGTAAGAACATGTTCATCGTCGGCTGCATCTTCATGGGGGTGTTCGGCTTCATCTATTTCGCGATGCTCGACACCGGCATCCCGTGGGTGATCTTCCTTGCGATCGCGTTGTCGCTGCTGCCGGTGATGACGCAATACGGGCCGGAGGCGGCGCTGATCGCCGAGAGCTTCTCGCCGCGGCTGCGCTACAGCGGCACCTCGCTCGGCTATCAGCTCGCCTCGATCATCGCCGGCGGCCCGTCGCCGTTCATCGCGACCTGGCTGTTCGCCACCTTTCACACCAGCTTTCCGATCGCGGTCTACATCGCCCTGTGCGCGGTGATCGGCATCGTCTCGACGGCGATGCTGACCGACTACACCAACAAGGACATCTCGGCCGAATACGCCGGGGTGTAGCGGTGCGGCGGCGCCCGCCGGCCTGCCGGCAGGCGCCGCTCACCTGTCGCAGGGGCCGAGCCAGCGGCCGGTCATGTGCTGGCTGACGGTGGTCGGCGGGCCGCCGGGCGTCATCGTGCTGACCGTGATGTCGGCGTCCATCCGCTCGCCGTCGTAATGCGCGACGCCTTCGCTGCGCGTCGTCGCCTCGGCCGAGACGCAGCTCACCCGCCAGCGCACCGTGCCGCCGCTGACCGTAAACGCGTCCGTCGTGCACTGGCCGTGCGCGTCGCCGGCATGCGGCTGTCGCGCCGCGGCGGGCACCGGGTTGCCGGCGCTGAGGCATTCGCGGCGCTTGACCGTGACCCCGCCCGGACCCATGCGGATGCCGGGCGGAAGCTGCACCCCCGGCGGCAATTTCGGCAGGTTCGGCATCGCCACCTGCACCGCGAACTCCCATTCGCCGCCGCGGATCTGGTCGGCGGCGTTGCCGGCTGCGCCGATCCCAAAGCCCGCCGCAAGCACGGCGGCGAAAACGATGCGGGCGCTCACGATCCCTCCTTCGGGGCGAAATGTGCTGCCTATTCTTCGCCGATTCGGCGCGTTGCCGCCAGCCCGGCGATATCGACGCGGCGGCGCATCCGCGACATGATCGCAGGCTGCGTCCGCCGAACGAGGATTCGGATGAACCCCACCGCCCGCCCCGTCGCCCTGGTTACCGGCGCCTCCCGCGGGATCGGCGCCGAGATCGCCCGCGAGCTGGCGCGCACCGGCCACGACCTGATCCTCGCCGCGCGCACGCTGCCGGCGCTGGAGGCGCTCGCCGCCGAACTGCGCGAGAGCGGCGCCGCCGCCGCGGCGATCGCCGCCGACCTCGCCGCCCCCGGCGCCGCCGCCGCGCTCGCCGACGAGATCGCCGAGCGCGGCCTTGCCGTCGATGTGCTCGTCAACAATGCCGGGCTCGGCGGCGCCGGGCGCTTCGACCGCCAGAGCGAGACCCGCATCGACGAGATGCTGCAGGTCAACATCGTCGCGCTGACCGGACTGACCCGGCGCTTTCTGCCCGGCATGGTCGAGCGCCGGCGCGGCCGGATCATGCTGGTCGCCTCCACCGCCGCCTACCAGCCGGGGCCGCGCATGGCGGTGTATTTCGCCAGCAAGGCCTATGTGCTGAGCCTCGGCGAGGCGCTCGCCTACGAATTGCGCCGCACCGGCGTCACCGTCACCGTGCTGTGCCCGGGCGCCACCGACACCGATTTCTTCGCCGTCGCCGGCTCCGGCAATTCGCTGATGGCGCGCCGCTTCCGCCGCCTGATGGACCCCGCCGCGGTGGCGCGCGAAGGCTGCGCCGCGATGGCCGCCGGCCGCCGCGTCGTCGTCACCGGCCTCGCCAACCGGGTGATGGCGCTCGGCGGCCGCTACGCCCCCCATGCCTTGAGCCTGCCGGTGACCGACAAGCTGATGGCCGAGCCCTGATGGAGACCCCGCGATGAGTTCCGACACCTACGAGATCTACGCCGTGCGCTATGCCCACCACCACCGCATGTCGAGCGAGAATTTTCTCGGCGGCGACCCCCACGAGGTGCCGATGCCGCTCGACTATTTCGTCTGGGCGGTCAGGAACGAGAGCCGCACGGTGATCCTCGACACCGGGTTCGACGCGGCGATGGCGAAAAAGCGCGGGCGCGAGTTTCTGCGCCCGCCCGGCGACGGGCTGGCGGCGATCGGCATCGACCCGAACGCGGTCGCCGACGTGGTGATCAGCCACATGCATTACGACCATGCCGGCAACCACGACCTCTTTCCCAACGCCACCTACCACCTGCAGGACCGCGAGATGGCGTTCTGCACCGGGCGCTGCATGTGCCACAGCCAGTTGCGCCGCTCGTTCGAGGCGGAAGACGTGGCGGCGATGGTGCGCCGCCTGTTTGCCGGGCGCGCCCGCTTTCACGACGGCGACGGCGAGATCGCGCCGGGGATCACGGTTCATCACGTCGGCGGCCACACCGCCGGCTTGCAGGTGATGCGGGTCAAGACCGCGCGCGGCTGGGTCGTGCTCGCCGCCGACGCCTCGCATTTCTACGCCAATTTCGAACAGATGCGGGCCTACGCCACGGTCTACAATGTCGGCGACATGCTCGAAGGCTTCGCCACGCTGAAGCGGCTGGCGAGCTCGCCTGCGCATGTCATACCCGGCCACGACCCGCTGGTTCTCGAACGCTACCCGGCGGCGAAGCCGGGGCTCGCCGGCATCGCCGTCAGGCTCGACGTCGCGCCCGGATCCTGACCAGCTCCTCGCGCCCGTCGAGCATGTCGGCGAGCGAGCCGAACGCGCACATGTAGTGCCCGGCGAAGCCCTTGCCCTCGATGCGGGCGAACATGTCGGCGAAATCGAGGTCGCCGTCGCCCGGGCGCAGGTGCTGCTCGTGCCCGTTGCGGAAGCAGTCGGCGAGGCGGACCTCGGCGACCCGGCTCATGTCGAGCGCTTCGACGAAGCCGGCCACGCCCTCCGGCACGAGATGGGCGTGGTTGACCGTGAACGACAGCCCGAACGCCGGCGAGCGGATGCGCTCGAAATAATGGCGCCACTCGGCGAGGGTGTGGGCAAGGTAGTGGACTTCCGCCCGGGCCGGCTCCTTGTTGAGATTTTCGAGCAGGACCAGGGCGCCGCGCCGTTCGGCATAGGCGACGACGCGGCGCAGCCGCTCGCACCCCGCCGCCATCCGCGCCTCGATATCGGTGCCGAAATGATACCCGGCATGCATGACGATCCAGCCGGCGCCGAGCCGCACCGCGGCGTCGACATAGGCGGTCAGGTAGCGGTCGACCGCCTCGCCGACATAGGGCGCATACTCGGCGACGTTGACCGAAGACGAGGTGTGCAGTCCGAGCCGCACTCCGGCCGCGGCGCAGGCGTCGCGCACCGCGGCGGCACGGGCGTCGTCGATCGCGGTCAGCGCGCCGGGCCCGGTGTCGAGCTCGACGTCGATGTAGCGCACGCGGTTGGCCGCGGCCCAGGCCACCGCCTCTTCGAGCGGCAGCTTGCGGCCGATATCGACGCCGATGCGGTCGCGGAACTCCATCAGCCGTAATGCTCGATATAGCGGCGGGTGTAGTCCTCCCACGTCATCTCGCGGCCGAAGGCGAGATAGCGGGTCTTCTCGTCCGCCCATCTGACCCCGAGATCGGCGGCGACCTTCGGATGCACCGGCACCTGCGGGACCCGCAGCATCTGGTCGGCGGCGGCGGAGAGCGGGTCGAACACCGGCGCGCCGACCGCCTTGAGGATCGTTCGCAGCAGCAGGTTGAAGCCCTGCCAGTTCGGCCGCACCGTGGTGTGGAAGATCGGGCGCGAGCGGAAATTGTCGAGGATGAAGGCGCCGATCCCGCATTCGTAGGTGCGGTCCATCTTGAGCAGGCGGCGCTCTTCCAGCCCGTGCAGCCGGCGGTAATTGACGATGCCCTCGACGCTGAGCTCGCGGTAGGCGCGGAAGCGCGCCTCGGGATCGGGAATTTCCCGGCGCAGCCGGCCGAGCAGCCCGTCGCGATAGGGGAACGCCGTGTTCGGGCCTTCGAGGTCGTAGGCGGCGCGGTCGCCCGGCCCGTTCCAGCCGTCGAACGGCCACAGCGAGGCGAAGCGCACCAGCGGAAAGCGGATCTGCGTCGTCCCCGGGCGGATGCAGTGCTGCAGCGGGAAGTAGTTCCACAAATCGATGTCCTGGATCAGCAGGATGTCGCAGCGCTCGATATCGCGCTGGGCAAACTCGAACAGGTTGGGCTGGAGCTGGACGAAGTGGTAGACCGACTCGAAGTCGCGGCTCAGCGTCTCGATCTGGTTGAACGCCTGGTTGAGGATCGAGCACTGGCAGTTGCCGATGAACACCAGCCGCTTGCGGCCGTGGCTGCGTCGCGCCGGCGCCGCGACCTCGCGGCGCAGGACCGCCGTCGCGCCGGGGCGGTTGGGGCCGAGCACGCGCACGCCGTCGCCGTCCTCGGCCGTCACGGCGAATTCGGCGGTCGCGCCGTCGTCCTCGGCCAGGCGGTAGCGGCCGGGCGGCAGGCGCAGCCGGGTCTTGCGCGGCAGCCGCCATACCAGCGGCTCTTCCGCCCCCGCCTCGTGCGGCGCCAGCGCGCGCAGCTCGACCGCTTCGACCGTCAGCGCGGCATTGCCGAAATGGTGCAGCCGCACCTCGAACGGCGCATCGGCGCCGGCTTCGAGGCCGAGCTCGGTCGGCACGGTGAACGCGGCCGCGGCCTCGCCGCCGGCGAGCTCGGCGGCGGTGAAGTCGCGCCACGCCGCCAGCGTGCCGCCGTCGTTCGGCAGCCGCGCCAGCCGCCGCCACAGCCGATCGCTGCGCCAGCGGCTGCGGCCGCGCACCTCGACGGCGATGACCGGCTGCGCCGGGTCCCGTGCCGCGCCGGCGGCGAGCCGCAGCGACAGGCGGTAGGGGCCGCGGCCGAGCCGCAGATAGGGCCAGCCGCCATAGGCCAGGCAGCCGCCGCCGCCGAACGCGGCGAGGCTGCCGTCGCGCCGGCGCCGCCCGCCGCGGCCCGGGCTGAGCCGGCCGAGCAGCCGCCAATGCCGCGGATCGGGCGGCTCCGCCGTGTCGTCGGGAAGCCTCTCCAGCTCCGCCGCGCTGACGCACAAGGCCGCGTTGCCGAGATGGAAGAAGCGGAACTCGAAGCGGCCCTCGTTGCCGCCGTCGGCGCTCAGCTCCGGCGGCACGGTGAAGGTGACGCTGCCGGACCCGGCCGCGAGCTCGGCGGCGGTGAAGTCGCGCCAGGCGAGCTGGAACCGGCTCAATACGAGAATCTCGATCCCCAGCGCCGGCTGCGCGGCATGATGCGGCGCCGTCGCCCGCGCGGCGACATGCAGCCGGTAGGTGCCGGTCTGCAGGTGCCAGTAGGGGCCGTAGAGGAAGCAGCCCGCCGGCGCCCCGCGCGCCACCGTCGCGGCGCCGTCCGCCCGCCGCGTCACGATCGCGCTGCGTTCGAGGCGGGGGAGAAGCTGCCAGCGGCGGGCCGCACCGTCCCGTTCGCCGGGCGGCTGTTCGGCGATCGTCGCGGCGTCAACGGTCACGGACACGGCATACCCGGCAACGGCGCTGCCGGCCAAGCCCTTGACCGGCAATGGCCGCCACTGTAGCGTCCGCCACCGCAAGATGGCAATAGCAGCAGTGTCGCCGGGCCGGCAAACCACAACCGCTTGTGGTCGCGGCATCGCGTTGCGGGAGGGTGCGGCATGCCGCCGCCGGTGAGCGAAGCCGCCATCCGCGACTGGTGCCTCGGCTGCCTCGCGCGCACGATCGACTATCCGGCGGTGCCGATCGGCCCCGACGTGCCGTTCGCCCAGATGGGCCTCGACTCGGCGACCTCGGTGTATTTCGTCATCGAGCTCGAAGAATGGCTCGGCCTCGAGCTCGAGCCCGAGCTGGTCGGCGAGTACCCGACCGTCAACCTGCTGGCGCGGCACCTCGCCGCCCGGCTCGGCGGCGCATGACCGCTGCCGCCGCCACCCTGGTCGACATTCTCGGCCGCCACGTCGCCGAGCGCCCCGACGCCCGCGCCTGCGTGATGCTTGCCGACCGCGGCGGCGAGGAGGCGTCGCTGACCTTCGCCGAGCTCGACCGCCGCGCCCGCGCGCTCGCCGCCCGCATCGCCGCGCAGGCCGGGCCGGGCGAGCGCGCGCTGCTGTTGTTTCCGACCGGGATCGAGTTTCCCGTCGCCTTCTGCGCCTGCCTGTTCGCCGGGGTTGTCGCCGTGCCGGTGATGCCGCCGCGGCGGCAGGCGACCCGCGACGCCAGCGCCGCCATCGTCGCCGACTGCACCCCGCGCCTGGCGCTGACCAGCGCCGCCCTGCTCGCCGGCCGCGGCGATTTGCCGGAGCGGGTCGGCGGCGGCCTCGCCTGGCTGACCGTCGAGGATGCGGCCCCGGCGGAATTTGCCGGCGCCGCGCCCGGACCGGACGACATCGCCTTTCTGCAATACACCTCGGGCTCGACCTCGGCGCCGAAAGGGGTCGTCGTCAGCCATGCCAACCTCGCCGCCAATTTGGCGATGATCGCCGCCGCTTTCGGCAACACCGCGCGCTCGACCCATGCGAGCTGGCTGCCGCTCTACCACGACATGGGGCTGATCATGAACCTCTTGCAGGCGCTGTATCTCGGCGCCACCGCCGTGCTGATGTCGCCGGTGGCGTTCCTGCAGCGCCCGCTCGCCTGGCTGCGCGCGATCGCCGAATACCGCGCCGAGGTCGCCGGCGCGCCCAATTTCGCCTACGACCTCTGCGTCGCCCGCTACCGCGCCGAGGCGATGGCGGGGGTCGACCTGTCGGGCTGGCGGGTCGCCTTCAACGGCGCCGAGCCGGTGCGCGCCGAGACGCTGCGGCGCTTTGCCGAGACCTTTGCGCCGCACGGCTTCTCGGCCGCGGCGCTGCGCCCGGCCTACGGCATGGCCGAGGCGACGGTGCTGATCTCGGCCGCCGCGGCGGGCGGCGCGAAGACGCGCCGGGTCGAGGAGCGCGAGGTGGTCGGCTGCGGCCGCGCGCTCCCCGGCGAGCGCATCGCCATCGTCGATCCCGACAGCGCTCGGCGGCGCGGCCCGGGCGAGATCGGCGAGATCTGGGTGGCCGGACCCCATGTCGCGCGCGGCTACTGGGGCGCTCGCGCCGAGACGGCGGCGGCCTTCGGCTGGGCGATCGCCGGCGAGGCCGAGGCGTGCTGGCTGCGCACCGGCGATCTCGGCTTTATCGACGAGTCCGGCGAGCTGTTCGTCACCGGACGGATCAAGGACGTCATCATCATCCGCGGCGTCAACCACTACCCGCAGGACATCGAGTACACCGCCGAGCGGGCGGACCCGGCCCTGGCCCCGCATGGCGGCGCCGCCTTTGCCGTCGCCGGCCCGGCCGGCACGGAAGCGCTGGTCGTCGTCCACGAGGTGGCGCGCAGCGGGCGCCGCGCCGCCGACGCCGAGCGGCTGGCCGCCCGCATCCGCGAAGCGGTGGTGCGCGAGCACGACATCGCCCCGTATGCGGTGACCTTGATCCGCCCCGGCACCTTGCCGAAGACGACCAGCGGCAAGGTGCAGCGCGCCGCCTGCCGGCAAATGTGGCTCGACGGCGCGCTCGACACGGTTTAGGTGTCATGGCTCGGCACGTTCTCGGGGTCCGGGGGAGATGCGCGAACGAGGGCGGCAGTGGACGAGGCTGATCGTCGCCGTGGCGGCGCTGCTGCCGGCTGCCTGCGCGGCGGATTCCGCGGGCCGGTCGGCCAACCCCTTCGCCGGCACCTGGCGGACCGAAGATAGGGAGACGATCGCCTTCACCGACGACACGATCGTGCTGAGCCCGCCGGGCGCCGCGCCGACGCCGATGACCGCGGCCGAGTGCAACGGCGCCTTCCGCTATCGCCGCGGCCGGATGACGCGCGAGTCGCTGACCGGGCTGGTTGCCGCGCAGCCCGACCTGCACCAGCGCCTGATCGACCTGCTGCAACAGCCGGCCTACCCGGTCGTCGAGATCGGCTGCGACCACGGCACCAGCACCTATGTCATGGTCGACGACCGCCATCTCGTCGCCATCTATCGCGACCGCGACGTGCTCGGCCTCGACCGGCTGTCGCGGCTCTAGCGCGTGGAAGCGCGGCTGAAGAGCGGCATCGCGGTCAGGGCGCTGGTGCGGCGCTGCGACCTCGCCGCGATCGCCGTCGCGGTGACCCGCCGCGGCGACGCCGATGCCGGGGCGATCCTGATCAAGCTGATCGGCCGCGACCGCGGCTGCGCGGTGCTGGTGCAGGCGCGCCGGGCCGACGGCAGCGCCGCCTGGCTGCGCGCCACCGGCGCCGCCGCCGTCGCCGAGAGCGAGGCGGACCTCTATATCGAGCGGCAGCGCCGCTTCGATCCCGATCTCTGGGTCGTCGAGGTCGAAAGCGACGCGGCCGAGACCTTTCTCGACAGCCCGGTCATCGCATGAACGACGCTCCCCCCGCCCATCCCGATATCGCCATCGACACGGTCGAGACCGGCTTTCAGCGCTTTCTCCGGCTCGACGTCGTGCATTTCCGCCACCGCCTGTTTTCCGGCAAATGGAGCGGGCCGCGCGCCTACGACGTGCTGCGCCGCGGCCCGGCGGTGGGGCTGTTGCTCTACGACCCGGCGCGCGACGCCCTGGTCATGATCGAGCAGCTTCGCCTGCCGGCGCTGTATGCCGGCATGTCGGCCTACCAGCTCGAAATCGTCGCCGGGCTGGTCGAGCCGGGGGAGAGCGACGAGGCGGTCGCGCGCCGCGAAAGCCGCGAGGAATGCGGGCTGGAGCCGCTCGGCCCGCTGATCCCGATCCAGAAATACCTGCCCTCCTCCGGCGCCTCCGACGAAAGCGTCATGCTGTTCTGCGGCCGGGTCGATGCGGGCGCCGCCGGCGGCGTGTTCGGCATCGCCGACGAGCACGAGGACATCCGCGTCGTGGTCAAGACCCGGGCCGAGATCGAGGCGCTCGTCGATGCCGGCCGGATCGAGAACGGGCACACGCTGGTCGCGCTCTACTGGCTGTTGCGCCACCGCGACGAGGTGCGCGCCGCCTGGGGGTTCAGCGCAGCTTCGCCTTCTTGAAGTGCTTCGACAGCGCCAGCCCCTGGCGCTGGTAGGACGAGCCGATCGCCCCGCCGTAGAGCTTGTCGGGCCGCGCCATCAGCCGCTCGTAGACGAGCCGGCCGACGATCTGGCCGTGCTCGATCAGGAACGGCACCTCGTGCGAGCGCACTTCCAGCACCGCGCGGCTGCCCTGCCCGCCGGTCTCGGCGGCGCCGAACCCGGGGTCGAAGAACCCGGCGTAATGCACCCGGAACTCGCCGACGAAGGTGTAGTACGGCAGCATCTCGGCGGCGTGGTCGGGCGGCACCACCACCGCCTCGCGCGAAGCCAGCACGTAGAAATCGTTGGGGTCGAGGATGATGCCCTCGCCGCGGTGCGAATAGACCGGCTCCCAGAAATCGCGCGGGTCGTAGTAGTCGACGCGGTCGACGTCGATGACGTCGGTGTGGCGCCGCGCCTTGTAGCCGACCAGCCCGGTGTCGCGGTCGCCGGCGACATCGACGGTGAAGGCGAGCCCGTCGCGGATCGCGTCGCGGCGCAGCCCGTCGCCGTCGGGCAGCTCGACCAGGCCGATCTCGGCATGCAGGCGCCTGAGCGCAGTGTCGCTGACCGGCGGCGAGCCGCGGCGGATGCGCAGCTGCACCAGGCGCGAGCCGGTGCGCACCAGGATCGAGAAGGCGCGCGGCGAAATCTCGGCGTAGAGCGGGCCGTGATAGCCGTCGCGCACCCGGTCGAACTCGGTGCCCTGGTCGGTGATGATGCGGGCGAACACGTCGAGCCGGCCGGTCGAGCTTTTCGGGTTGGCGGCGGCGGTGGTGCGGCTGCGCAGCGCGACCCGTTCGAGCAGCGGCACGATGTAGACGCAGTCCTTCTCCAGCACCGCGCCGGCGGCGAGATCGATGCGGTGCATCGACAGTTCGGCGAGCTTGTCGCGCACCGTGTGGCGCAGCCCGGGGAGAAAGCTCGCGCGCACCCGGTAGGCGACCTCGCCGAGGCGCAGGTCGAGGCTGGCCGGCTGCACCTGGTCGTCGGCGATCGGCTCCGCCGCCTGGATCTCGTGGCCGAGCCTGACCGCGCCGAGCAGCATCTGCGACGGCAACAGCCCGGTCGAGCGCTCGCTCTCCGCGATCGGGAACAGCTCGCCTTCGGCCCTGTCGGTCATCCGGGGGGTTTCTCCGGCTATCCCGCCTTGTCGCCTTCTTGTAAGCCAGCGCGGCCGGCAGGACGATAGCGAATGTTCGTCATAATCCCGCCAGCCGCGGTACAACCTCAGGTTCGCGTCAGCCGCAAGGGGAATACGTGAGCATGATACGGGGCGGGCTGTTTACGCGCTTCTTTCTTGAAGACGGTATCCGGCAGATGCCGGAATACAACGGCCTGAGTGGCGCGGCCGTAACCGACTTCGCCAAGAAGCTAAGGCGTCTCTGGTCGAGCCTGTCGGAAATGGCAAAGCCGACGGAACCCGAGACCGAAGCGGAATTCATCCTGCCGGTGCTGGGGCTGCTGGGCTGGGAACACCTGCCGCAGCAGGAACCGGGGAGAGGGCGTCGGGATGTCGCAGACGCCCTTCTCTTTCTCGACGAGGAAAGCAAAGCCCGTGCTCGCCCGCTCCCATCGGTCGATAGGTTTCGGCTAGGGGTCGTCGTCGTTGAAAACGAGGCTCGCGATACCCGACTTGATCGCGCCGGTGGCGGCGGCGAGGCACCCGCCTCACAGCTCCTGCGTTACCTCGGGCGCGCCGAGGTTCAATCCGGCGGCCGGCTGCGCTGGGGGTTGCTCACGAACGGGCGGTTCTGGCGGCTGTACTGGGCGCACGCGCGCGCCCGAGCCGAGGGGTTCGTCGAGATGGAACTTCCGGCGTTGGTCGGCGACCTTCCGCCTGCGGTGCCGGCGGGCGCCGACGCACAGCATTGGCTACGCGTGTTTGTGCTGCTGTTCGGCCGAGATGCCCTCGCTCCTGTCGGGGCCGATGGCGGAACCTTCCTCGACCTCGCGCTTGAAGAAGGCCGCCGCTATGAGGCGAAGGTCACAGAAGCGCTTTCAGCCGCAGTGTTCGACGAGGTGTTTCCCAAACTTGTCGAAGCAATAGGGAGGGCGGCGCCGTCGCCTCGCCCGCACGACCCGGCATGGCGATCAGAGGTGAGGGAGGCGAGCCTGCGGCTTCTCTATCGCTTGCTGTTCCTGCTCTACGCCGAAGACCGCGATCTGCTGCCGGTGCGCCACGACGGCTACCGCGAGTATTCGCTTTCGGCACTGCGTGACGAAGCCGCCGAGATCGTCGATCAGCGGCGTTCGATCTCGCCTCGGCGAACGTCGTGGTGGGGACGCCTGAACAACCTGTTCCAGGCGATCAACGAAGGCGACCTGAGTCTGGGATTGCCGCCTTACAACGGTGGTCTGTTCGACGAAGCCAATGCGCCGCTCCTCGAACGCGTGTCGCTGCCCGACGCGGTGCTCGCCCCGCTGATCGACGTGTTGTCGCGCGAACAGCGAGAGGGCCAACGGCGTCGCATCAACTACCGAGACCTGTCGGTTCAGCACCTCGGCGGCATTTATGAGCGTCTCTTGGAGCAGGAGGTGGCCGTAGCCGAAACCGGCGAATTGACCCTGCGCCCAAGTCCGTTTGCGCGCAAGAACACCGGCTCGTACTACACGCCGGAAGAACTGGTGCGCCTCATCATTCGGCGGACGGTTGGGCCGCTTCTCAAAGAGCTGCAAACCGCCTTCGACGAGAAGATCGACGAATTGGCGCACGACCGACGGCCCAAAGCCGACCGCCTGCGAGACTTGCGGGCCCTCGACCCGGCACAGAAATTCGTCGGGCTGCGCGTCTGCGACCCGGCGATGGGGTCCGGCCATTTCCTCGTCTCGCTTGTCGATTATCTGGCCGAC